>Ga0058704_10000278_pt1 | contig 28108 bp, 25 predicted proteins | sample AgamicMgSfe_FD_71363 | JGI IMG/M metagenome (GOLD analysis project Ga0058704, IMG submission 71363) | Agave microbial communities from Guanajuato, Mexico - Mg.Sf.e | ecosystem: Host-associated > Plants > Phyllosphere > Phylloplane/Leaf | place: Guanajuato, Mexico | collected 2012-05-30
CTGGCTCGGCCGGGTGAGAGTAGAGAGGTATGGGAGTTGGTAGGTTCGGGGGAGGTCTACGCTGCAGCGCGCATCCAGAGGGTCAATTCGACACTGCCACGCGAAGAATTGCGTCAGCCGTCAATGTTCGCTGGTTTGCATGGATGTGTGTCGATCCAACCAGGCCAGCCGATGCATATGGATATTTCGTGGAACTAAAACTCACACAGAAGGATATGGCCAAGCAGCGTCAAGACGCGTGACCAGGAACAAGAATGAGGTGGTGGTAGTCTGTAGGTTCGGAGGGAGAAGAGTCGTCGTCGACGGAGGAGCACAGCTACTGAAAGCCGGCAAGTCAAGTAGGCGCGCCGGTGCCAAGGTGCTGAGAAGTCGACGAAGGACTGGACGCACACTCGACACTCGAGGTGTGTGGTGGGAGGAAGGTGCCGGTCGGTAGGTAGGTTGCTTGCGGGCAGAGCAACCGCGGGCAAGTAAGAAGTAAAACAGGAACTGGCCGAAGAGCAGTCGCGATAACAATGACACACTTTCCAGAAGTCGCACTCTCTTCCTCTTTTCCTACCCAAAACCAAACAGAGCACGAGGGGAAACCGGTTCGAGGGGTCCTTGATATTATCAGCAGAGGGCGGCAGGCTGGCCCAAGGCCTAGATGGTGCGGAGGGAGGGGCACACGAGTGGTTGAGGGGTGGGAAGAGAAGTTTGAAGGTTGAGAAGCAGAAACGAATTGGGGGTGACGGAGTGACCTGCTTGCTCTCGCGACACTCGGTTCTCACCCGCAGCAGTGGTCGACCCTCGAGAAACACTTTAGCACACCAAGGGCCACGGCACGGGTGACGGCAGCAGTTGGATGATGACTGTGCAGCTGGAGGAGCGAGTGCAGCACGGACAAGGATCGCCCAGCAGAAAACAGAATGTCCAGAGGACTCCAACGCGACATGGGACAATAACGAGCGAGCGCTTGGGGTGGGCAACGGGTTGGCGCCTCGGTTGTGAAGGTTGGGGAGGAGCCAGAGCGGGCATGGCCAGACAACCAAACAACTCAAAACAACTGGTTGACCTGTTTTGGCTGCAGGAGGAGGGAGGAGAGTTTCCGCTGGCCTCGGGTTGGTGTTTGCCGGTGCAGCCGCTATCGCTCGAAACATCGTAGCTACCTAGGTTAGGTACGTACCGTACGTAGGTACCGACGGGGGACTTGCGAGGTACGGAACGACACCATCCAGTGGGAACGTATACCTAAATGGTGGTAGTTGGCTGAGCCACAGGCACAAGAGGTACGGAGATTACCTCCATCCCTCTACACATGTAATAACACACATACAGTTCGATGTTGAGCTCATCCTCTGCACGCCAATCGATCTCAGATCTGCCTGGTCGTGCTACTCTCTCACATACGCCGATCATGTCGCGTGCCTTGATGAAGAAGAAACAACATTCATTTCCTCACACATCTCTTGTTGCCTCGTCTCAGGAGCCTGGGAGACTCTATGCTGCATTCACAATCTTACGCCACATACTCCCGATAGCATGTACTCATCATCACTGTACCGGAGGACCGAAGAACATCGTCATTCATCGTGGTCGGATGCGTGTGCTGCCTTACTACGCCCCGCGCTATCGTGGCGCCACACTCTCTAGTCTCAAGCGATGATGTGGGACGACGGTAGTCAACAGACAACATCGACAAGGAGACATGTACGTTCGCTGATGATAGGAGTTCAATATCGACATTCGGTCCGGATCATCACACAGCTACCTGCTACTTTCTCCCCCATCTTCATACTCCTCGGCCGTGTGCCCGTGGGGGAGGCAAAGAAAAGGCCGAATGCAGAAGTTGGGAAACGGTTGCCAAGATTCCGCAAGCGAGCCATTGGTATTTATGCCATCTCGGGCGCCCGCGGCTTGCGTGGAGCCTGAGGTGAGGAAAACTCTGCACGGCATCTACTGGACAGTCCAGCATCCAACTCTGCATACTGTAGTTTTTGCTCAGTCTTCACTCTTCACGGTTCCCACCCACGCCGCACGCGGATCGGTCGTCTATCGTCGATCTGCAAACACCCATACCCCCGGTCTTTCCGGAAAACTACTCCTATATCTACCCGCCCGCCGGCGTTGACCTTTAGTCTCTTGCTATAACCTCGAAGCCGTGCGCGAGTCTGCGAGATATAGTAGATAGCGGAATCTTGGTCGTGAGGCGCTAGAAAACCCAAGGAGAAAGATCCGACCGTTCCTACGGTAAGCGGCAAGCCCACCCACTCATCATCATCATCATCATCATCAATCAGCACGGAGGATGTCTCCATTCCGCACCCAACGAAGCAAAACCACCTTGTTGCGATGATTGAAGATGATGACTCTGGTTGCTCTTACGCGAAACAGTCTCTCGACGCGGAACAGCTGAGTACACCTTCGTTCCAAGCGAACCGTTCCAGCAGCGAATTGCCTACACCGTCCATCTTCCTTCTCACAAAAGCTACACGTAATATTCAAGAAGGTTTCTCAAGCGAGTCGTGGGCTCAGCTCGAAGTTTCCGCAGAGACGTCGCTACCAGATCTTGGAACGAGGCCAAGAGGTCGAGTAGATGTCAACGGTGCGCTACTCCTCCCCCGCCGCCCTCAAAGATCCTCCTCTGGAGAGGTGATCTCAAGGGTACGCACCTAGCAACGCCGGTCCATCGGCGGGGATAGACAACTTCATCTCTGTGTCAATTCGCGAGCAGTCCATCGAGCGAAGGTGCAAGCTGATAATGCATGGCTCTCTCAACAACGCTCAAAGGTGAAGTGGTAATTCGTATTGGTACGTACCTGACCTGCGACTTCGGAGTCAGCCTCACACAGCAATTCTACGCGCCGGTCCTCCCTGCATCATACGCGCCGTTGAAACGGACTGTGATGGCGAGTTGGCAAAAGCGGAACTACGCTTCTCAACGAAGAAGCTCAACATCGACTATACCTGAATCGACGTTGTTATGTGCCGCTACTGTACTGGGTCGGATCACAACTCCGAAGAAGACACACCTCTCACCGCCACAAGATCTGCAGGGTAGTGAGCAAGACCCTGCAGTGCTTGGCTTGGACTCTCGGGTCGTGAAGAAGTACCAGCCCGAGTACCAAAGCCGTACCTTTCTCCCTGGTCCTGCTCCGCCAAGTGTCTCCATTCTACTCATCTTGTGCGGCAGACCCACAGCGGTATACGTGTACGATGTTTCTTTCTGCAGTACAACCCACCGCTTGTGGCCTACGTCTTGAGTCCTGACACACTCCCCACCTTGTCGCCGTCCACTTCAGTGGGTCTGGGGTCTCCAGATTGCGGTCAACCGCATTGGTTCGCATAGACTTGAACAAATGAGAGCGATGAAAACGATCTCCGCCTTTTCACATGCGCCCGTGAACACGGACAGGTTTTCCGCCACCTACCGGGACAGTACCTAGGTAGTTATTCCAATAATTTCCGTTCCACTACGTCGTACACTTCGCACCGTACGAGGGGGCGATGCGTGCTTTGTATACAGAATACATCGTACGCCGTGAAGGAAGGTCACCGTTAGAGCCATTCTCCAGTCTTGGCGAGTCGCAACCGACGGTTCCGTCCCCAAGCAGAAGAGACTCCATCTTCGGTCCGATTACCGTTGTGAACCCGGGGTGGCAGTAGACGTTGACTCCAAAGAACGGGGCTCCGTGGAAGCCCGGTGGAAGGGAACAGTCTGCTTGATGCAGGGACTGCACTCCATGCGCCGTGGGGTTAGGCCTTCGTGGACCAGTAGATCGCGTTCAACCTGCGCGCTTTAGCACAACCATCACATCTCAAAAGTACGACCCAACCATGCCCAGCGACACGCGCTCAGGCTTACGTGGCTCCCGGGCCTGCGTACACCGCCTTCCCGGCCAATCCAACGACTTCTCTTTTCTGAACCCCATTGTGCCAGGAGCCAGGAGCTCTCGAACAATGGTAAATCGAGGTGTACGAAGAACATGATGCTCCGCATGTCGTGCCACCGGGTGCATCCTGTGGAGAAGAGCGCAAGCCGAGTAACCCGTTACCAGTCACGCACGATCGCTTGGTGGCGCGCGTAGGCTGAAGACCGTTGGCAGAGAGACCTTTGCGCGGTATGCAGGTAAATCTTGTCGGGCGCTTGTAGCTTGTATACTTTCATACGTAGCGCTCACAGTCTGCAGAACGATGAACAGGTGCTTCGGCACAGCTGACGAATACCCACCATGCCAGTGGGAGATCGTCAGAGCATGTGAAACTGCGGGAAGTCGCCTTTTCGATCTATTCCGCGGACAATGCACTGATCCAGGGTCTCAGGGATGGGCAACCTGCGCGATAGATGCAGGGATCCGATATGCATAGCAGGACGACGTGAATCGAGAGATTCGCAGAGTTTTGTCACACGCGTGCTCGCACGGGAAATGTTGGGTGGCAAAGGTGGCGAGGTATAGGTGCATACATGTAAGGTATCAGATACACGATGGACCGAGGCGGTGGGGGGGACATGTCGTCTCCGGTCTCGGCTTCCAGATGCTGGGGAAAGGCTTTCCCCCACATGTGCGGCTCGGCGGCAGTTCGCCGCGTCCCGTTCATGCTTAGGTAATACGGAGCGTGATACCGGGATGTCACCTGCAACACTCAGGCTTGCCCTCCGACAACAACATCGAAGATTGACTCGAAGCCTACTCGCAAGCCCACCATGGCAAACCATATTGGATCTATGGTCCTGCGATCTTTCCCTGGTGCTGCGAGACCGATCGCGAAACATGCGGGTAGGAGAATACCAATTCGAGCTCCGGCATATCCTATGCTACTCGTACAAAGATTCTACGCAACGGACAGCCCAGCAGCATTGGAGGCACCGGAATACCTGGATGAGAACGAGCGGAAGATTTTCGGTATAATAAAGGAAAGCTTGAAGCCGGAGAGGCTTGAGGTATGTTCTCTTGCACAAACATGCTTAGCTCGCATCTCACTCACCATCGTGGAAGGTCCAAGATATCTCGGGGGGATGCGGTTCAATGTACGCCCTTGACATCGTGTCCGATGAGTTTAAGGGACTTCCGGTCATCAAACAGCACCGCCTCGTGAATAAAATCTTGAAAGATGAGATAAAGACATGGCACGGCGCACAGATTAAAACAAAGGCGCCGTAGATATGGTGCATAGCTTGGGGACACTCGACGGACTGCCACATGACCTATACTCGACGAAATACGCACGACCCGAATCATCGTACCTAGCGAGGCAAACGACAGCTCGCCACGACAGATAGCAGGAAATCTCTGCATCAACACGCGAGACTTTATGACGGTGCTGCAAGCCTTCGACAGCGCGGTATAGTCAGGTACATGGGTTAGTTCAGCGGCATGGCGCATCCACTGGTACAGCCCAAGGGTATTGCGAGGACAGCAAGGGAGCGGTCTGGGTCTTGGGACAGAATGCACAAAGGCAAGCACACGCGCGAACTAGTTTCTCCGGATGCCAATGGAGTTCCCTACGACTACTAGGAACCGCCCGCAATGCGCTACGAATTTGCAATACCGCAGGGGCGAAGTACCTGCCCAACCGCATTCGGCTATGCGCCGTGCGTTTTCCCATCCAGTCCATCCAAGTTGTTACAAGCATCCTTGCTATCAATCCTGATTTGCCTCCCTGTCTGCGGCTCCGCGGTGTCCGCCTCCTGCCATGCTTCTTCAAAACCCCCGCTTCCGTGACCCATGGCCTCTTCATTCACATCTTCCATGTACAGAGCAACGTCGCCAACCAAGTCGACGTGCGGATCCAACGGCTGGCCGAGCTGTGTCGTAATATTATCATCTGACGGCTCTTGATCTGACGCTTTGCGCTCGGCGTCGCACAAGCCGTCGAACTCCTCCCTCAGCCTCTCGGACTTCCGCCACAGAATCTCGTGCCACACCAGCACGCTCATGCCGTCCTCTATGAGAACTCTGCGCAGCCTCTTGTACTCTTCTCTCGACGTCAGGTCATGGTGTGCTTTGTCGGGTATACCATGGTTCTTGGTGATTTGATACGTCCACTTCCCATCCTTAAGGCCATACCCAGACTGGAAACCAGCCTCCCGTGCTTGCTCACTGATGGTCATGTCCATGAGAGCCTGCTGAACACTCTCCCAGCTCGTCGTTGCTGGGAGGTGATACTCCATGACCTCCGCAATGTCTCCATTCCTCGGATCGGTCATCGTCACGGCGCTTACGGCGAACGTCCTCAGTTTCGGCTCACGCGCACGTTGTTGCTCCGTGCGTAGCGAGACGAGCTTTTGCGGCAACGACTCGTTCTCAAGACCTCTCAATCCCTGTGCTTGGGTGTCAAGCTTGGCATTTGCTGCCGTCAAGGTGTCTCCATCCCGCATCAACTTGCCGAGAGCGTCTTCCAAGCGCTTGCGGCCTTCCATCTCCTCCGCTTGGTCTTTCAGACTTCCAAGGAGTATGACATCTGGATAGATTACGAGCGAAGGCGGCGCTGCCGGATTCCTACAACCCCATGAGGAGGCGGCGACGTCGTCCAGCACGGGTTGTACATTGGTTGTGGAAGAGATGACGAGATCGCCACGCTGCATAAGCCATTGTTCGAGCAACTCGAGAAATTTGTCGGCTTTCGTGTTCGCATCGGCGGCCATTTGCGCGTGGGAGGGGAGAAATGGTGGAGTTTTGTGGGTTCCGTCTTGACTTTTGAAAGTGGAAGTTGGTTTGTTTTGCGGATTACTATAGCAACCAAACGGTCTGCATACCGAATGAGGAAGGAGCTACAGGCTTTTGATCAATCGACGGATTTTGTAGTACTTGAAGATATCGGAAAGGGGAGTGGTCAGACACCATGTTATTGTACAGTTGCCCAAGGATGGTAGTCAATTGTAACAAGCTCAGTCGGCAGCTCGACAGATCAAATATTCGGCAGCGCAACCAGCCCACACACAGATGTCGTCGCCTGTACGCCAAGCCGAAGCGAGAAGTAGAATAGCAAACGCGACGAACTCTTGGGCCGTGCTGTCAGGCCACGAGCGCTGCTCCCATACATACTCTCCAAGGTTCATCCGTATCGATGAGCGCGGGAAGTCGTCGACGATGGCGCGTTTACTGATGGCAGAGGCTTAAAACGGCCGTTCGTGTCAAATCAGTGGTAACATTCAACCGTCACGAGGTGTCTTTTGACGGAAGAGAGCCGGATGACCGTCGGTACCGCAAGGAAATATCGTGTTCCACGACCTTGGGGGAAGGTGATCGGAGGCGACATCCAGAAGTGGGATTGCCCGCTAAGCATAGCCTTGTGGTTCTCTAACGACCGAGGGAGGGATCGGGCACTGAACGTACGTAGTCGAGGGTAGGGGCAGCAACTTCGGCAGCCGAACCAGAGGTGAGTGTAATCGGATGTGATCGATGCGTGCTGTGCAGGTGAGTGATGTGCAAGGAAGGCTGACAAGCGTACCGTAAAGCGATGAGCATAGATGTACCAAAGGAAGGGACGTGAAAAGGGAATTGCAAGCAATCATCCATGTCGCTGAACCCAGATCTATTGTTGTACACTGGAGGTGAGTATCATCTCTGGTAAACCCCACCACGACCATCGCCACGCTCGCAACAATGTTCAGTCCAGAAGGCCACGCAAAACACCGGCCAATTGAAGAAAATCATGACTCAAACAGCAACTTGCGTGTGAGCTGCAGATGAGTTAGCTAAACCGCCCCGTTCCTGCTTCTTGCTCCAATGCGCAATGACTTACAGCCCAAGTGCCAGCAACGGAAGCCACAATACCGCCGGAAATCACCATCGGTCGCACCCCCCGCGTACTTCGGAAGACCATCCCACTGATCGCGCCAGCTGCGATACTGTTGAATGAATCGTGTTTACCCCGATAATAACCAATCGTGCTGTTGATCCCGTTATACATCAAAGCGACGACTCCCGCCGAATTGCCCAGGAACGGCCCTCTTCTTGTTATGGCGTTCAGCGCCGAGTTCAGGCGCAGTTTGGGCGGCGCGGTGGATGGTAATCGGTTCAGGCCCTCAGCAAGACCCCATACCCCTCCTATTGAAAGCGCGGTAAGGTATGTAACGCCGGTGCCATAGCAGAGGTCATCGGACCATCCTCGTGATGGGAGGACGGAGCGGCTGCCGGGTAGATCTGAAAGGACTGAGTCGTCGAGGGTAAGGTAGTCGAGGGTATCTTGGTTGAGTCCTGCAAGCGGGTGCAGTGCGGCTGGATCATATGCGCCGGGCTGGTTTAGGAAGGCCGAGACATCGTCGGTGGTGGGTGCTTCGAAGGTCACTCCCGGTGCAGAGTCCTGGAGTGTACTATCGGAGGAAGAGGGTGAGGATGATGCAGGCTGCGTCTTCTTGCCCGTGAATACGTCCCAGACGCCCATTTTCGGTTGCGTACTGGCTGTATAGTCTGTCGTATGTCGTCGCGCACGCCTATTCGATGACACGGGTTAAAGGTTACTGGTGATGTTGCTCGACGACTTTTGCTCGGGATGACCCCAAGGAGAAGTCAGCGCCGCCTGTGGCGTCTGTGGCAGCGCACCGCCACATCGCGTTCTAAATTCTCGCCTCAGACTTCAACCTTATGTGGTTTGGTTCTGTAGCATTCGGTCCTTACAGGTCGTCCGATGGTGTACGATCATGAAGGATAAAGACGACATCGTCGCTGAAAGCGAGAGCGAGTTACTCAGCAAGCAGCAGCTTCAATATATGTCAAGGCACATTAGAAGCACTGTGCCCGACACATTACCCGCCGAGGAAGGTATAAAGTAAGGAACATGGAGCCCAGCATCACAAGGGTGTATGAGACTGCGCATACGGTTGTTTAAACGTGGCTCCTGACGCGTTCTCAGTAAGTCACGAACCACCATCTCACTCCTCTGCAAGACGGCAGCGGCGCCTACTCTCAATGCGCTTCATCGTGTGGCAGCATGGAACACTCTGTGCGCCGTCATAGACCGGTGTCTTTCTTCGCCCGACCAGATTTATCACGATATGATCCAGGCGGGACATGTGCACATGCGGGCTTTCTCCCTCTATCTGTCACAGAGCCATAATGCGAGACCAAAATCGTCCAAACAGCTGTTAAGCACAATCGCATCGGCTCTACGCCGCTTATCTGACAGAGCAGAATCGTTGTCGGACAGGACAATCGTAGCAGAGACGGTGATCAGTCATCTGATCTGTAGCGATGATCATACCAAAGCCAAGGCCTCTGCGATGGCCCTCGGCCAGTTCCTCATCAAAGACATCCTCAGTCTGGACCTGGTACTGGATATGTTTTGGCGGACTCGAGGATGTCGGGAGTCTCTGAACAAGTTACAAGAGCTGCGAGAGCTCTTAATTGTCTTATTTCGGTGGTTAGGAAGGGCTGATTTTGGCTCGACGATCGGCCATCTGGTGGCGGTTGTGCTAAATAAGCATGAATCTTGTTCCGAAGAAGACCATGAGGCGCACGCGGCTCCCGTGTGGTCTGGAGCGCTGAAGCAAGCTCACCGGCAAGCGGCTGTCGACGTTGCCGACCTCAGAGTGCACATTCTACCTGTACTGTTTAGGCGCAACGTGCGCGATTTCGTCTTGTTTATCCGTGACGTAGGCTTCAGGGCACTCGTTGGCGATGATGATCTGCCTGACGAGGGATCAGGAAAACATCCGCTACCAGAACCAGAGCTTTTGTACGCCTCTTTGCAAACCGGGAAAGATCTTGGTCTCCTCTGCGAGGAAGACGAGCGAACTGTCATGCACGGAGATGGCCCCGTGTTGATACCAATTCGAGCTATCGCAGGACTTCTCTCATGCAGCTCCCGCGCCGCTCGGTTGACAGGACTGTCTTTGCTTGCCAGCTCTCACTCAGCTACACGGCCTATATCTGCACCTGGTCTGAACCTCATACATCGTCATTTGAGCCATTTCTTCGCAGATACAGATGCCAACTTCCGGAGTGAAGTCTTCAGCATTGTGCAGCGGCTTATGGATCGAATGCGTGCCATCACGGCGGTCCTTGCCAGGGAAGCAAGCAGGTCCAGCGTCGAAAGTGATAAGGTTTCTTCCGCGCTGCGGACTCATCGTACTTTCATCGTCCGGCTTTTGCGACTTCTGCAGTGGGAGTTGAGGCCAACAGCGAGCTATCAGCGTCACATTTCAGCCTTGAAGTGTCTTTCGATTCTGACCAGATCAGGTTTGGATGATCGGATATCGACAAAGGTCCTTGGTAAATCTGCCTTGGGCGAAGCGAAATGGCCTTTCAGTGTACCAGTCGTTACCAACGAGGTGCAGAGCCTGTTACTGGACCTCCTGGTTGATGCATTTGATGACGTCCGTCAGACTGCTGCCACGCTTCTACACTACCACGATCACAAGTCTACCCTTGGTGAAGAATATTTACGTGCCGTACAGTGCGCAGAAAAGGCTATGCTTGCCACTGGACGGGCTGATCATGCAGATGGTGTTGCACATATGTATGCGCTGCTTCATCGACAACGCGCTTCCCCGTCGGCTGAGACAACTCTTGCGGAGCAACCCATCGTCACGCATCTTACCGGCCAGCTGAATCGTGTGCTTCGCATAGCTGAAGCAAATCTTGCCATGGCTGTGGGAAAATATCCGATTCATGGCCTTCTCACGAGTCTGCGTTACGTGTTCACACAGACGCATGCGGAGCTGACAGACGATGTACGCGATGAGCTCACTGCCTGTCTGCAGCAAATATGGGATATCGTGAAGCCAACACTGTGCAACGACGCGCCTGAAGGTTATCTGCCGGAGGACTTTGAAGAGATTCCTGACGTGTCGACAAAAGACACGCTGAGCTACTGCTGGCGAGCCCTCAAGGAAGCCAGCCTGTTACTCGGTGTCCTTGTATCGGCCGCCACGCCTTCTCCCGCGGACAGGAATCGCGAGGTGAAACGCCTGCGACTGCTTTCAGACCTCTGTTTCACGCAACTTGCTGAGTTGCGACATCGAGGCGCATTCTCCACGGTCGCTCAGACGTGGACCACTTGTTGCACGCGATCGGAGGGTGTGCTTTCGCTGACAGGCCAGTCTCAGCTGGAGGCGTGGTATGGTCAGGTTTTACTGATCCTCCGCAACAGGACGACCATCAACACAAGGAGGTCTGCGGGTTTACCATCACTTATTTGCGGCATCTTGGCTGCGGACGGATCTGGTAGGCTTATGCACCAAGCCTTCGCCGATCTGGAGGCTATCGCGCTGGAAGACGTTGATGCCGCAGCGACGCAAGAAGGCAGCCTGCCGCAAGTCCATGCCATGAACTGCCAGAAGGATATCTTGAAGAACTCGAAGCTTGGTGAACAGTCGGAGAAGTACGTTGCCGGAGCCTTGCAGCTTGCAGCGACCGCACTCCGTTCTGAGACGTGGGCCATTCGCAACTGTGGCTTGATGCTCTTCCGTGCGGTCACCGATCGACTTTTTGGCACGAATGAAGCGGCTTTCGAGAACGACAACCAGAACCTAAAGACATTGTCGATTCAAAACCATCCGCAATTATTTGATATTGTCTTAAGCCTCTTGGCTACTGCACAGCCCGCAGATGCGAGCGATGGGGTGGTGTCCGGTCGCTATGAAGGCGTTTTCCCAGCTCTGCGGCTGTTGCAACGTTTGCAGGTTCCCGCTGCACGACTGACGGAAGTTCGAGCGTACGTCTTCGCACTCACCACAAGCCCAGTCTGGCATGTGAGAGATAAAGCAGCTTTCAGCTACGTCTCGCTTGTCAGCAACGAAGAGGTGTTGCAGGGACTGCAGGGACTTCTCGAAACAGATCTGAGTTCTCAGAACGCTCTCCATGGTGCGCTGTCGAGTGCGAAATATCTAATCGCCAAGCTGGCGGGAAATCGCAACCCTACAGCTAGCACTCATATAAGCATGGCCTTTAGAAGCAGTGGAAGCATGTCGTGCATGACCCTCGTTGAACTGTGTTGGATTATGTTAATCGACGCTGCTGGCCCACTGTACGACACAAATCGCTGCCCGATCACGAAGAAGGCCTACTTGGAAGTGTGCACGGAATGCATGGAAATGCTGCAGCATCCCCTCGATACAGCCCCTGTGCATGCTGAACAGACAGGGTCCAGTCTGAGCGGCGGGGCATACTATAGCAGACGTTTGCCATTCCTGGACGATGTTGAGTTTAGCACAAGCAGCAACGACACCAATCAAGCCCTTCTGAGACCGACACTTGCTCGCATGTATGCTTTGCATATATCGTTCGCGCAGCCCAAAGTCGAGCCGGCTCGTTACACGACTATCCTGGAGAATTTAGCTTCCGTTGATCCGGACGCATGCATCGAGTTCCTCGCAACGATGAGGACACAGTGGAGGTCAGGTCACGCATCGCTCTCGGACATCGCTACCATGATTGAGTCCATCGACAGAATTCTCCGATCCGACAATGGAGGCGTCCGAATACGGTGTGAACTGTTACAAACTTTGCTTGACATCCTTCCAGACATCGATCCCGGACATCCCATGCTCTCTGAAACCGCCACTGCTTGGTCATCGGCTCCCATGATAAGTAAATACTCCAATCAAAGCTACGCCGACCTCGCGCTCGAATTGCAGGCTATGTGCATTGAAATCCGCATGCATACCAAACAATTGAGCAGCGCGGACCCGCTTCATGCCCTCCAGAGCTGGGTTGCCATCTGTGAGATGGCTGTAGCAGGCTCTGGTACCCATTCGCGTGAGGCTGCTGCATTGGCCATTGCACGCCTGCATACAACATGGCAACGATTGGCGGCGAGCTCGATGCTCCCGCGGTCGTATTTACGCCTGTGCATTCTTGTGTACGATCTTTTGAATGACGACGACGAGGACCTACGTTTACCTGCGGCGCAGATGACCGGACGCATTCTCACGGCAGAGACATCTGCTCGCAAGGGTACTGATCTGGTACCTTTGGTCGCCAGTCAAGAGCTTGTGAAGTTCCTCACGCGAAAATGGCCGACCAATACAGACCTGGCAGAGGTTGCCTTAAAGCGGGCCTTTGGAATGACGCCAACCAGCTTTTCACCTGTCGCCAATCGTTTCGACCAATACGGGCAAAGTGATACAGCGTTGTTCGCTGAAGAGAAACAGAACCTGTACATTGATGAGGCACGAGAAGTCAAAGTTTGGTGTCAAGTACTTTTGCGGCTTCGTCCGAGCGTGCTATCCAGGCGAACTGTAAGCAGTTTGGCCACATGGGTTGCTGGTGGTCTGGCGACACTCAAGACCAGAAGTGCTCGGGAGGAAGACAGCGCAGTCAAGTTGACACCCAACGCTGGCATCTTTGTGGTGGGCATGCAGGTGATATACGGTGCAGAATTACTTCTCCATCTGGCGGCTTGTGGCAGGAAACTACACGTACCTGTCGCACCATCCTTCCTTCGCCGCCTGCTCATGGAGATCGCTACGGCAAGCAGTCCTGGCGGTAGCAGTTGTCTCTGGCGAAATGAGATCGAGCGTATCCTGGCGAGATCGGTGTTGCAGAAATTGCGCATCGTACATGAGCGCCTGCATCAGTTCATGCGACAATCGACAGCGTCAAGTGCAAAGTGAGGGTTGATATGACGATGAGTGAGTAACACGCTCCTTCCCACCTGAACGACGTTGCAAGATCGTCGTCACTTGGTGACACTTTCACGAGTCGTTCTTCCAACACCAAGCACGTGCCTGAGCAAAGGGCTATATATGTGGCGGTCACGAAGCGTCCGACGAGCGACTCACAACCTGAACCAAATCATTACTCACTCAAGCAACACAATCAATCACGATGTGCAAAGCAGTCTCATACCGCTACCGGTGTGGTCACGAGATCATCACAGGAATCAAATCAGGAAGCATACGCCGCTGCGAGGCAGCGCACAACCGCCCACACGAAGAGTGCTGCGAGAGCATCGAGAGGCACGTGGTTACTACTAAGAAGTATTGTTTTGCATGTCGTGCAGCTCGACGAAGCAATCGTACGTCCGAAGGCATCTGAAGTCAATCGGCAATACTCATTCGCGTGCGCAGAGTTCCAGGGGGCCGACATCGAAGCCAGCAACATCCACATCAGGCAACTCATCCGTGGCCAACGCAGCAGATTCGGAAAAAGCGACCTCAGTGAGTAATCTCAAAAGGAGTGTTCTTTTCGTGAGGGTGGCCTGTTGACAGTTCATCGTAGGGCAGCAATCCAAGAGCGATTCTGGCAGTTGAGCGTGCGGCTTCACCTCAGATCATGGCAGTGGTGGAAGCGACGGCGAGGTGCAGGATGTGACGGATAGTGGCGTCGGGAACTATTGGTATTCTTCCCCTGCCTTCTGTCGATCAGGACAAAGGACAGCGAGTTCATGGACCTCTGTTTATCTGTTAATAAAATTGACTGAGTTTCTCATGCAATACTCTGATTGCAACGCCCCCATCAGAGACTTCTCGTGACTTCATGGTGTTATATCTCTAGTTGAGGGCAGGCGTAGCAGTGCGCGGAGTATAGGCCGGATCTCGTGGCAGGCGTGATGGGTCAGGTTCCATGGTGAAGATGCAATGGGAGAAACGATCACTAGGCGGGCATTGACATTCAGTCGCCGAAACGGTAAGCCTGTCTCAAGAGGCAGCAGCGTCGGGTTGGTCATGGAAGGTACAACACAACTGGTTGAGATGTGGCGTTGATAATGTATAATAGCCCTGAACGGAATCTCGCCACCTTCAACGCCGTGCTGTGTACGAGAACAGAGTTGTGACAGACTCTCGGAGCGTAGGTACATTCCGTTCCCAGACGCAAAAAGTGAACCAGATGAGCTGCAGACGGTGATTAATTATACCATCCTCTGCCTCCGAGCTGTGCAGCCGGCCCGTCATCGCGGTGTGGTATCATCGGCTCTCGGATATCGAAAGCTTGCACCAATTGCTGCCATGTCGCATAGTCTAACGCGAAGACAGCCTGATGCCTCGAGATCTCCTTCTTCCGCTTGTCGTCTAAGGTGGTTGCTTCCGCAGACACTATCCACAGTGTCAGCACAGAGCCTTCTTCACAGTCGAAGTGGGGGCACGCACCCAGAGTCGGCATGTGATCCTCATCCGGCTGGATGCCAATTGCGCCTTCTTTGATGAGGAAGCTGACGTAAAACATGTTCTCAATCGTCTGCCCGAAACTCCGGGGGTTCACTACATAGTCGAACAGAGACGGTCCACCCGTATTGGTGACTCGGCATTTCCTCATCGCCGCTTTCAGAGGTTCCGTACCCAGGTCTTCTTCTCCGAAACCAGCACGCTCCAGGGTATGCTGCGCTTGCTCGACGTGCTGCTCCAAATGTCGCTTGATGCGCGTGCAAATCGCGGTGAGTCCGTTTTCGTCCGACTGCTGAAGGTCATCTTTAGTCAAAGCTTCAGGCCGTGCTTCACGGCCTGGAGCGTCCTTCGCTTGTCGCGGCTGGCGTTGCGTCTGTGTGCGCTGCTTCTTCTGTACGGACAGCGGGCCAAGGAGGAATGACGGCACTGCCGGTCGCGCATTATGTGGGAAGCAAGCATGTCGGCCTAGGGACTCCCAGTCCAACAGCTCGCCATGCATGGAATCTTCGCCCTCGTCGTCGCTGTCGGCCCGTTCACGGGCTCGCCGTCTTCGCGACCCCGTCGGTCCGGGTTCATTTCCATCGTTCACGGGTCCGCCGTTGCGCATATAGGTGATACACTTCGACAAAAACTCATCCACGTCCACGCCTGTGCTGGCATCTCCCAGAACGAGATGTGCGGTCTTCTTGTACGCCAAGTCGGACAGATTGACCAGAAGTCGTGAGTCCACGGTCGCATCGTTGGTCTGTTTGACATTCCTGTATATCCTGTCCGCCTCGTGGATAGTTTCGACAAGGCCGTCACCGCCATTTTTGTGAAGCCAGTCGTCACGATTTTCTGTGCATGCACGTCAACAGAAGCCCTCACACGAGCAGCGCCGACGTTTTGCGAACCTTGAAAATTCCTTTCCAGCGCTCTGCTTTTGCGTTTAACCTCTCTCCGTAACTGCGGGTCCTGATTCGGGTCAAAGTACTTGTTGAACTTTGCCGAATGCTCCTTATCCGCTCCTTGTGTCGCATGTGCTTCCGGCCCAGCGCGTTTTCTTTTCTGACCTCTCGACGCGTTGCTGTTGTCGGATCCTGGGGTTGGTAACTTCGAGCGCTCCATCGGACGTTGCTTGTCCGGTTGTGCTGTCGCTTTGGGGTCGCGGTTTTCTTGGTCAGAAGTGTTGTCGCGCTGAGGAGTAGCAGACTGCCAGCGCGAAGACGAAACCGAAGGTCTGGTGTTTAGGCGGGCCATGTCTCATCGAGAGCGCGAAAGTGATGCGCAGTCGCTTTATCTGTACGCGCCTCGATCGCGAACGCGATTGGGATGAGATGTCCCACAAGCCGACGACTTTTTTTCGACGAATAACAACCGTGCCGTTTGCTGATTGTTAAGGTCGGGATGGCATTGCGAAGAGCGGGTGTTAAACATATGTTCGCTCTAGAGTGCGTTGATGTAGATGTACGTTGTGGTGTGCGGACTCACGAAGCGCGTCGTCACCGCGTCTCGGGCGCTCCCGCGCTCTCACGTGACGTACCATGCTTACCTAAGTGTCAGCGACGTCCACGGCAGATACCTAGATGTATCTAACGTTCGCGGCGAAGTCGCGTGGTGAGGAGGGTGATTGCGTTATTGTCCCAGGCGATGATGTGAGGCACAAGCAAAATGGAGCCGTTCACGTTCGCGGGCTCGTCGGAGCTGCATATACCGGTAGCAGTGAAGGTGTGGGTGCACCTAGCCCTATCCACATCATACTTGACACCACAGTAGTACTCATACCCTCGTAGGAACCTCCTTGAAGGCTACGAGAAACCGCTCCCTTACTCCACACTGCTTAAACGTCCCGATCTTCATCATCGAGGGAGCAATCTCAGTCCCAATTCGGAAATCTATGTCACCGTCCAGCCGTTCGCCGACTCGAAGCCCCTCGCGGTGCACGCGCAGACATCGTACAAGCACTTCAAGAATGGACGGGTCTGGAACCAGTGGCTTACCCTGCCTTTGGATTACGGTACGCTGCCGACAAACACCCAATTAGCCATTACTTTGTGGGACTTGAGTCCGATCAATCCGAACGGCGGAGACAGAGGTCACCATATCCCCTTTGGAGGCACTACAATAGCCTTGTTCGACGACGACGTGTCGCTCAGAACTGGTCGGCAAAAGTGCCGAATATGGAGGCACCAGGCCGCAGACGGCTTCTCAGATACTAGTACGCCATGGCGAGAGCCGCGAAAACGCGGCCGAAAGGGGCAATACGAGGACACTGTCGTTGTGGACGAGAAGCAGAGTCGTCGTGATGCCGAGCTTGAAAGGCTCGTGGGACTCATGAAGAAGCATGAAATGGGCGAAATCCAGGAGAACAAATGGCTTGATCAGATGGTCTTCCGGCAGATTGAGAAGCTGGAGCGTCAATCTGTCCGGGACTCAACCCGTCCAAAGCCTAGCTCGAACTCGGCTGCGGATGGAACGGTGGGCTCTACGGAAGCATCGCGTTGCGCAGAAGGCGACCCAGACCACGTCGACGGCTCCTTCTTCCTGTACATTGAGTTTCCGCGATTTGACCATCCCATTGTCTTCACTGATCACGAGTATCCCCCCCCACCGATATCGAGCATACAGCCTCCGACACCTCAGAACGCAGCGACTGTGAACTTCAAGCCGCCGCCAGAGGTTCAGCTAGGGCCTGGCATCCAGTCGGACACCGCCGCAACGAGTGACACAGACGGTGGAGGTGGCCTGATACGCATCTACGACCCTGAAGTAGGGTACGCCGACAACCCCGCCGAGACGAAGCATCGCCGCTTGATCCGAGGCCAGCGCAACGCTTTAGACAGAGACCTCAAGCCCAATCCGAAGATGCGTGACTTCCTGAACAAGGTCATGTCGTACGGTCCGACAGTGGAGCTGACCGACAAGGAGAAGGATGAGGTCTGGCGGTTCAGACATCACCTCATGCGTGACAAACGGGCTTTGACCAAGCTGGTCAAGTCTGTCAACTGGAATGAACAGACCGAAAGTCGCCAAGCGATATCTCTACTACCTAAGTGGGTGGAGATCGATGTTGACGACGCTCTCGAATTACTTGGTCCGAGTGTGCAGAACCCAGCCATCCGTGCTTATGCCGTCGATCGACTTCGCAAAGCAGACGACGACGAGCTTCTGCTTTACTTGTTACAGCTCGTCCAAGCTTTGAAGTTCGAGCCGCAGCATTCAAGGGAAGATGATGACGCCGACTCCTCGCTCGCTTCCTTCCTCATCGTCCGTACAGCGGCAAACCTCAAGCTCGGCAATCATCTGTATTGGTACCTCATGGTTGAGCTGGACGATGAGGCGCCCACACAATTACCCGCTAATCGAAAGCTCTTCGCGCGCGTCAGCTATGACTTCATGAAAGAGCTTTCAAGCACTGCAGAAGGTCAGGCTCGGAGGAAGGTGTTGCTTCGTCAGGGTGAATTCATCACCGTCCTCAGCAAGATCAGCAAAGATATCCGCAACTCTCGCGCGGACCGCCCGCGCAAGATTGAGCAGCTTAAAAAGATGCTTGCCGAGTCGAAGAACGAGATGCTCAACTTCTACCCACCTCTACCCCTCCCACTGGATCCCGAGATCAAGGTGACAGGGGTGTTGCCTGACGAAGCGAACGTCTTCAAATCCTCCCTGTTCCCCCTATACATCACGTTCCAGGCCGAGAGTGGCGAAAAATATTCTCTCATCTTCAAGACTGGTGACGACTTGCGGCAAGACCAGCTGGTCGTACAGATCATCGCCCTCATGGATCGCTTGCTGCTCAAGGAGAATCTAGACCTCAAACTCACTCCCTACCGCATCTTGGCCACATCCACCGTGGCCGGCGCCGTGCAATTCGTTCCCTCAGCAGCACTCTCTACCATCCTCAGCAATGCCAAGTACAAAGGGTCTATACTTGGCTATCTGCGCTTCCACAACCCCGCATCTTCCGAGTCTGGTCCATCGATTTTGGGCGTCAGGAAAGATGCGATGGATACGTACGTCAAGTCCGTCGCCGGTTATTGCGTCATCACCTATCTCCTGGGCGTCGGCGATCGGCACTTGGATAACCTGCTGCTGGCACCGGATGGTCATTTCTTCCACATCGACTTTGGCTACATCCTCGGCCGGGATCCCAAGCCCATGGCGCCCTTGATGAAGCTCTCGCACGAGATGGTGGAGGGTATGGGCGGTAGTGCCGGCACCGCGGAGTCGCAGTTCGAGACGTTCCGCCAGTACTGCTTCACGGCGTTCACGACCCTGCGCCGCAGTTCCTCGCTCATCCTCAGTCTCTTCGCCCTGATGCAGGAGGCGAACATTCCCGGGTTGGCGATCTTTGGCGGAGGGGATGGTGTGAGAAAGGTGGAGGAGAGGTTTAAACTGGATGTTAGCGAGGACGAGGCGTTGGCGTTCTTCAGCCAGCTGATTGAGAAGGAGATGGGTGCTTGGGGTCCGGTGTTGATTGATAAGCTGCACGGATTCACGCAGGGATGGCGGACTTGAGCTTGATATAGGCAGTATAGTTCTGCGCAAGTACAATGGAGAGTGCAATAGCGTTCGATACCGGGCAATCTTTGTTGACTCCCATGAAAGTGAGGTTATTGCGGAGATAGCTCGGCGATCAGAGCCGGCGCTACGTGGCTGTGCCTCACTGTCGTCCCCAGAGATCCGACAGAACCTTGGAATGATCCAGTCCTAGAGATGCGCGTCGCGTGACACTTCATTCTTCAACGTTTGTGCAAGAGACTGGGGAATGATGGCAAGATAATGTGCCCTTACCACCTGTGATCTTGGGCGGGTGGAGTGGGTTGCGCCAGGCGTCAGGCATGGCCCACATCAAGCAGGTGGACAGCGAGCGATCTTTGAGTGAATGGAAAGCCTGGCTGCAATCTGATCTGAAAAGGCGTGACACCGACTCACCCGAGGTCTCTTTGACAAGTACACCTCCACCCACTCTTCGTGCGGAGCCAGGTCTACACGCCGTACACGACCGCTCTCTCTCGAGACCATTGATCGATCAAGTGTCGAATCGCTGGCGAAATGAGAAGCGTCTCGAAGTGGATACTTTGGGATACGAGGACGACGACCGCGAGCTCCGTTTCTGCGATCTCGAGGACGACAGCAGCTGTCCCAACACGGCCAAAGACCTTTTGAAATCGCGTCGCTTTCGCAGGATGATCGTCATCATAATCGCCGGACTGCTTGTATGTTACTACGGCTGGGACTGGTATCTCAAGCCGCGCTTTCAAGAGGAGTGGGGGTTCAAGGAAGGCTTTCTGCGTCAGAGGCTGAACGGGACATATGGCATATCGCGGGGTGGAGACTTTCAAGGCACGAGAGTCAAGGAAATTGACAAGACTGTGATACCCGGTGGAGAAGCTGATGCGGAGGGCAGGCGGAGGTTGGTGTTTGTCGGTGATATACACGGCTGCAAAGATGAGCTGGTTGCGCTGCTTGACAAGGTTGGCTTTGACAGTACAAGAGACCACCTCATTGCCACTGGAGATGTCACATCCAAGGGTCCCGACAGCCTCGGTGTATTAGACGAACTCATCCGTCTCAACGCGGAAAGCGTGCGAGGCAACCATGAGGACCGCTCGCTCGAACTCGCCAAGATTGTGCTCGGCTCATCGTCACCTCCTGCGAGCGAATCGGCCACCAGCAAAGGCCACGCCAAAGACGCCAAGCTCTTGCTACAAATGGAACCGCGACACTTGCGGTATATAAGAGACATGCCGCTCATGCTGCGTGTTCCGGCGTTGCCTCAAGCCACATCTGCTCTCACGAGGAAGGGCGAGACCGCGATCAAGCACGAAATGATCGTCGTGCATGCTGGCTTGGTCCCGCGCATCCCACTCGACCGGCAAGATCCATACTTTGTCATGAACATGCGATCCATCGACCACCGCACGCACGTTCCCTCCGCTCTCCGGTCAACGACTTACTCCCGTCCTTGGTATGAGATGTGGAATTGGTACAATGACCGCCTCTCTCGTGGACGATCACTGCAGGGTTTCTTTACACTACCGGTACCATTGGAAAACAAACCCGATGAGGTGCAAGGATGGTACAGCAGGCTACTCGGTGCTTCGAAGGCCGAGCCGACACCGCGGGTCGTGGTTTACGGTCACGACTCGAAAGCGGGCTTACAGCTTCACCATTGGAGCAAAGGGTTGGATACGGCGTGTGTCGCTGGTGGCAAGTTGACTGCACTGGTGGTGAATGCTGATGGGAGCACCGAGTTGGTCAGTGTAAAGTGTAAAGACTATAAGAGCTGAGAAGGCAACTGCGTGGGGGGTTTGCGCTGATGTTCGTGGATTTAGCGAGGCGTTGGATGGCAAATACACCTGAGATAGTTCTGCAGTACCCAGTGCGTTCGCACTTGGTCCGTTGTAGTCCTAACCTTCGACGACACCACGCACTCTCCCCAGGCGTTCTATACCTTGCGTCAAAAATCAGGTCAGACCACCGGACTAGATCATCTGATCTCCTACCTGATCTCGAAGATTCCATGTATACTTCGAGGTACCTCCAGACCTATTAATATTATTAGGTATCAGATATCAGATCTTGCGTTCGTTCTCGCAATACCGCCTTATAGTAAAGCTGCCGGCCCACGTGATACACGATGCAAGGAGGTCTATGTTTCTCAGGTTCACAAACCCTGACCGAGCCCTGTCCTGGCAAAACTCGGGTATAAATGATATCTGACATCTGACGTCTCACGCGAAGTATACACTGCCTTCGGAACCAAGTTCCTCCCAACCTTATGTACCTAAGTACCCAAGTAGATGTATATGTCTTGGGCATTGCGCGAAACGAGTCACTTTCATAATTGATGGAGAGTTTCTTGCCAAGTACGGACGCGGACAATTCATGTGCTCTTTCACACGGATGGGCGTTGGCATTCTTGTTTCGGCCATATACCTTGGAAACGACGATATCCTCGATGAGTGGTTGCACTACATCGTGATTGTAGGGGTTGTAAAAGGTACATGTACCTACAAGTATGTAGAGTCTCAGATAATATATTCAATTAAACATTTAAACAACCTTATTTATCATTTTGAAAAATGTCCGTTATTAAGTCAAAAAGCCGCAGATTTCTTATTATTTAAATAATAATAACAGATGTGGTTCCCCATGAGAGAAGTGCGGGAGTATCCGGCGCTTGTGCGCAGACCTCGGCTCATCAGAATTCTCATTGTTTCACCATTGTCTGAACATTATATACATCATTTTGACAATTTGAAGCAATGCACCTGTGGTGTAGTGGTTATCACGTATGCTTCACAAATTACGTAATGGATGACGTAAACCCTGACGTATAAGGTCGCGAGTTCGACCCTCGCCGGGTGTATCTATTTTGCATCTTTTACGACCTTTTCTGAAATTTTCTTGCTCTCCTGACCTCCCTCTTTGATTTCCCGCAGTTTGGCTTTTTTTCCATCGTGCTGTTCTTGAATTACCTATCTAGGTAACTTCGAGGGTCCAAGGCCGCCAAGGATGTCGGGATCCTGAGGTTTTCCACACAATGTATGATTGGCTGAGAAGTCTCTCCACGCGCCGGACACTCCCGCCCACGTGATGATTCACAAGTCGCCCACCATTTGGATGGGTACATGTATGATATCCATCACAATAGAGTACGACATGTCCGTGGCACCTTCGCCCATCACGCTGAACACGCATCCTTCGAAGACACATCCTCGTTGTCTCATCAGTATTGCCCCGTAGTAGCTGTTCCGTCACAGCCCGCTCGCGAGGGGCCAAAAGGTTAGACAAATTGGAGATCCTGGCGACGACTGGAAAACGAAATGTATACAGTCCTTCGTACGCCAAACCCTCGCGCTCGAGGACAGCAATGCAGGAACGGGAACAGACCCCGTTGCATAGTCTCATTGGTTTCTTCGCCGTCAGAGGTGTGTGTTCGAGTATTTTACGAGCATCTATCAGCACGATGCAGTTCGAAGACTTCAACCGAGAGAGTCTGTCAATACCCAGCCATACATTTAGCAATCCTGCCCTCTCGACGCTTTCCAGACACGGACGCAGGCATCGCGGCACTCGCATTGTCTCTTCAGGAAGAAAACTTATATCGATGCGTTCCCGGCCGGAAAAACCGATCCGACAAATGTACCACAAGACCAGCTCTGACAAGCCCAAAGCGTAGGAAGGAACGATGTCTCAGACAGTGACCAACAATACTCGTGCAGTCCGAAGTAGTCACGTCTTTGGCTCTGGCGAAAGCTAAGGAATATATTGTAGCACCAATAGGGTGCAACGGGTGACTGTCGATAGGACTCCCATTCCAGCGCCTACCCAATTCTTTCTTTCCAGCCTGCCTTTCTGGCCTCTCAAACGACCTGCTCTCAGCAATCCTCGCCGGCAGACACCTCGTCGAGGAAGACATTCCGTACTTTTCTCTATACTGTACACTGGCACCTCGAATTCCAAACTCCATCGCTTCCAATAGCAACACGACCCCCATAATACAAGACAAATCACCCAAAAGCCATCCCGACCCCGTGCCCACTCTCGTGCCGCACCTCCCAATGAGTCTGCGCACGAATGATCCGCTCCTGGCTCCCCCAGCTCGGCGATCGCTCGTGGGCATCCTCAAAAGCATCATCGGCGGTGGTATGCGCGATGGTGACGTTGTGCCCGACCTTGTCCGGCCGCACCGACACCACCCCGTCGCTGTCATCGGCGGTGAAGATGCCGCGCTTGTGGACCTTCATATCCTTCAACGGAACCGCACCGTCTCCATCTCTTGGGTCGGGCCACGTCCGGCCGCCGGAGCGCTGCGAGGCGTACATGTCGTTATTGGAGCGCCAGGTGTCTTCGTCGACTTGGTCGAAAGGCCGCATGAAGCTCCGGAGGCAGGGCACGGACGCGGCGACGATGGACCACAGGAGTTCGGTCTGGGTCCAGATGAAGGGGTAGGCGAGCGCGAGGCCGATGTCGACGACTTCGGGGTTGCGGGGCAGGCTGTGCAGGGTCAAGGCGGCGAAGATGACGTCCGGCAGGCGGACGGCGAAGACGGCCATGGCGAGCGCCTTGTCCTTGGGCTTCACTTGGACGTCGGTGAGGAGGATGCAGGGCACGGCGACTAGCATTAGTTCGGTCGCGATGTCGACAGCGGTGTTGAGCTGCCAGCGCAGATACTACCACCGTCGTCAGTATCACGTCGACCTGAAGCTGAGAGTGGTAATCTTACTCTATGAGGACACGCATCCGTCGCCCTCAGAGGGAAGGCCGACTCGGGACAATCAATGGAGAGTGACAGGATCTCCCACAGCCCGAAGCAAACCGAGGCTCCCACCAAGCACCAGCACATGTAAAAGTTGCGTCGTCGACCGTTCTCGAACAGTCGCTGGGTGAGGAGCGCGCTGGAAAGCTTCGAGGCGCAATGCGCGAGGGCGAAGAGGAATGCATGGGCGGAGGTATACTGGACATTGCGGTCAGCGGTAGCGGAGAAGAAGTCGTGCCGGATGGATTGCGTACTCTCTGCGCGCTAGCCCTTTGTGCGCTCGACAGCAGGCTTGCACTCTTGCCCATTCCCTTCCCCAGGCCCGCCAAAGAAGCGAAGTGTTGTCCGACCGCGAGGATGGTCGAGGCGAGCAGCGCCCAGTCGTCACGGCCGTACATGCCATACTTGACGACGAACCGCACCGCGAAGACGATGATGATGTAGCATAGCGAGAGCAGGGTGACGATGTACAGCCACGCCGAGTGATCGTTGTTGGTCACTTGCGTGAAGTACCGAGTCCCTGCGATCCAGTTCGTGCTATTGACGTCGTACATGATGGTTTCTTATATTGGCCGGCTCCGTCTTCGATGATGGGGGATGGAAGTTCTCCAAACGATCCTAGCAAGACTCGACTGACATGGTTACTGTACGAAAGTTGATAGCAAACGCGAAGTAATGAAAGTCGAACGGAACAAAGTACTGATGAGAGGGCCGACGTGATCGACAGCTCTAAGCTTATCCCAATTGTGAAAAGGCTACTGCAGGAGAGGGGGGCGGGACTGGACGGCACGAACTCCCCCCATCCATCCAGACCATGTCGGCATCCTCCTGGAGTCCTGGATGATGACTGTGTGCCGGCATATCCATGCCGACTGCGAAACAAGCGTCTGTGCTGTGCGCGGATGCGTGAACCGTCTTGCCGTGGTGGACCGGATGCACTGATCAGGCGACCGGTCGCGTTGCTAGAGAGTTTACGAAATTGGATCGAGCACGTTTTGACAGAAGAGGGGCCAACAAGGCGATGAGGTAATGTTAAGCCCGGTTGGGATGTGAAGTCGCAAGAGGTGGACACGAGCGTACCGTGGTCCGTCGTGACCAAGATCGCTTCCTATAGAAGCAGGGTTAAATCAAAAGATGGGCCGATGGAGTCTCTACCGCCCGACCCAGGCGATCTACCTGCTACGGACAGCGTCTTCTCACCCCTGGGCCCTGTCGCGACTCGTAGACCTTAGGGCATGAAAACCGCACGAGCCGCTGGGTATACCGAGTCAAGGATGAAGCAGTCGGGTTCGGTCGTGACAGAGCCTGGTGGATGTGGACAGGAATAAAACTCAGAAGTTCAAGGTTGCCGGAAGAACCATCGTCCGTGGGGTTCTTCTCACCATCGACGCCCTTCCGGAATCCGATGAAACGCGAGTCGTCCCTGGTGAAGGGTGGAGGGTTTGATCCGATATTACCTAGGTAACGACGAGTCAGTGCCAGTCCCACCTTTCCCACTGTTGGATCCGGTCACGTGATGTTTGTCCCCTTTTACCCCTTGCTCGACTGTGGCCAACGTCAACAAGCACCACGAAAGGAGGAGGGAACTCACAGCAGCAAAACGTTTCCCACTAGCAAAGGCTTGCTCAAGCCACACATGCGGCCATGCCACGGTAATCCCTCCGCCCACGGCTCCTACACTCGGTAATCGGGACTCGGGACGCACCCAGCTGCGGCGAACCTTTGCCGCTTCCCGCCGCTTAAACGAACGATACGCCTTGACTTTTACATACTGCATCGCCCCGGCGTCGACTAGTCTATGCCTGCGATTCAGCAAACGATCGGCGTCAGGGAGTAACCGGACGACGTGCCCAAAAAGCAATCAAAACAACATGCTGCTCCGCAAGTGAGGAACGCCGCGTGGTCCGTGGAAGCTTGCACACTGCGGCATACGTAAGGCCGACCATTGACCGGAGCTACTAACGGTGCGTCTGCACGATCCGAATCGCTGGTCTAGTTTCATCACCAACAATAATTCTTAACTTCTGGATGATGAAACCGGCGCCGGAATGCTTCCCTGGCTCCACGTATGATCGTTAGCGGTCCCTCTTAACCAAACGTTCATGTAATAGGAGCATAGGAGGTAGGATGAGAAATCTCCTTCTTTGTCGCTTTCCGTATTCGACGCGTATTGGAGTCGAGACGAACCCGGGCGCGTCGGCATCTAACGTTCTCCTTACCTTTTACTCGTCGGATAGCCTTGGGCCCTGGGTGTAAGGCACTGTAAAACTACCTTGCACTGTTCTCCGTGTTCATTCGCTCCTTAGACCTCGCTTTTGTCTCTGGTTGTCGCGGACAGCAGCCTCCAGGCCGAATCGCACATCAACCCCAGGACAATTCCTCGTCACGCACCTTAAGGGCATAACCATGCAACGATCCGGTTTTGCTCGGCAAAGCTCTGCAAATGCAGCTGTAACAAGCTCGCCGAGACCCAACCACATGACCCGACAAGATGCGCAGGAGCTCGCGGAGATGTACCACACGTTCGCGAAGGACATAGGCACACCGGGAGACTGGCCTGATCACGAAAACGACAAAGCGGAAGAAAGCACGGAGTACGACAGATATGATATGACGCGAATGGGTAAAAAGCAGGAACTGCGCCGGGTGTTCCGACAGTTTTCAATCTTGTCCTTCACCTGTGTGATCATGGGGACCTGGGAATTTCTGCTCACGGCAAACACGCAAGGTCAGCACAACCCTGCCCGCGTCTCTGTCGGAAATGCTATATCTGACATTCTTCAGGTCTGGTGGACGGCGGTCTGAGCGGGCTATTCTGGAGTTACATCTGGACGTTCATCGGCTTCGGATTGATCATTGCATCAATGGCGGAAATGGCAAGCATGGCTCCCACGTCCGGTGGCCAGTACCATTGGTCAGTACATCCTTCCGCGGCGAACGTTGCCTCTTGCTGATTCTGGCTGTAGGGTGAGTGAGTTCGCGCCCTCCGGATCGCAGAAATTCCTGAGCTACATCACGGGATGGTTGTCGTCTCTGTCGTACCAATCCGGTAATGCATCCGGCTTCTTTCTCGCAGGCACCATCATCCAGTCTTTGGCCATGGTGAACTACCCCAGCTATGACGCGCCCAACTGGCAGAGTACCCTGTGCGTGCTCGCCGTGGTCGTAGTCTCGGGCGTCTTTAACATCTGGTTCTCCAACTTCTTTCCCATTGTGAACAACATCTCCATGGTGCTACACATCATGGGCTTCGTGGCCGTCGTGGTCGTGCTTTGGGTCTTGGCGCCACATCCGCCGGCACACGAAGTCTTGTTATACTTCACAAACGAGGGTGGCTGGAGTCAAATCGGGACGAGTCTGATGGTCGGGCAAATTTCTTCCATCGCAGCCCTCGGGTGTTCCGACGCTGCAGCTCACATGTAATAAAAGCTGCCAACACATCGCACGCAGAGCTGTTGCTGACCAAACTCGCCAGGGCCGAAGAAGTTTCCGACGCAGGTCTATCCGTGCCCCGTTCGATGATGTGGACCTTCTGGATCAACGGCGGCAGCGGCCTCATCTTCCTCTGCTCCCTGCTCTTCGCCATCCCCTCCGTCGACGACGCCCTCAACGACCCCACCGGCTACCCATTCCTCTACGTCTTCCAAGTCGCCATGCCCGACGCCATCGCCGGCACCAACATCCTCACCGTCATCGCCGTCTTCCTGCTCATGGTGGGCAACGTCTCCTTCACGGCCTCGTGCGCCCGGCAGGCATGGTCCTTTGCCCGTGACCGCGGCTTGCCGTGCAGCGCCTGGATCTCCCGCATGAACAACAAGGTCCACATCCCGGTC
>Ga0058704_10000279_pt1 | contig 28092 bp, 25 predicted proteins | sample AgamicMgSfe_FD_71363 | JGI IMG/M metagenome (GOLD analysis project Ga0058704, IMG submission 71363) | Agave microbial communities from Guanajuato, Mexico - Mg.Sf.e | ecosystem: Host-associated > Plants > Phyllosphere > Phylloplane/Leaf | place: Guanajuato, Mexico | collected 2012-05-30
CCGAGATCGGGAAGGACTTGCTTGCTCGAGATGGCCTGCGGTGTGCACCAACAATCCGTGGCTCGATGTTGATGGTGTCTGGTGGAGATGGTGACTGGGGAGTGGGTGGTAGCCTGGAGAAATGAGCACCAGCGCAGGTTGGTCCGGGAGTCGTCCGACGAGGCTTTTTGGGGTTCGAGGTGGGCGCAAGTCGTTGGTAGTTGGGTGTCCGATTCTGCATGGAAGTCGTCGGTTTGCACTCGACATTGATAGACGTCCCGTCTCTGAGCTCAACGGCAATCCACGTGGGACGACCGTCATTGCTTACAAACCTCGTCGTATTTGCTCACAATCCTCGTCGTATTGAGGACATTGTGCAGCCCTGTCTTCCACGAAACATCTTTCGAGTTCTCGACGTTCTTGCGGGTTCGTACAGCTAGTCTAGCATACTGCTGGACGATCCCTAGTCCTCCCTTACCAAGCGGCCCTTTGCGCTCACACGCGCGGGCAAGCTCCACAAGTGCCTTCGTGAGCTTGACGGTCTCGTCACCGCCATCGTCCTCATCTTCGCTGTCGTGGTTCGTGAGGTGCTGGATTACGATTGCCTGCACCCCTTCTAAGTCGGCACCGTTGCTCGGTCGACGGACCTTAGGAAAGAATTGCCAGAGATCGATATCATCGCGTATGTAGCTGCCCTCGCCGATGATGGAGGTCTCCTCGCTGGAAGCTAGCATCGAATCACCCATCGTTACCTCCAACCGCGCGACAGTCAGGAACGCTGCAAGCAGTGACTGAACGGAAGATGGAGCAAATTGGCGTAGTGGAAGGACGCTTGAGATGGATCGACGGTCCGTGCCGTCTAAGCGAGAGTGAGGTCAACCGCAAGCTTCCCAGACCGAAGCGGGCATTGGCATTCACTCGACCTCCAAGCAATCGCCGTCTTCTCCAGGGATCGGTTGACTTAATTGAGGCTGATTTTGCACACATGCTTGGAATCGTCACAGCCTCACAGAGTGCTGCCGGCAGTATACGGCTAAGCCAGGCCCATCAGAACCTCGAGAGCATGATTGAGACTCCAGAAGCCGTTTGCCTTGATGAGCTACCGTACGACATGCCCGCAGCCGTAAACACCCAGAACGGCGGCGATATAATTCCACTGCTCGCGAGCAATTCGCCCTTTGTTAGTCTACACGATCGAAATCCTGGCGCGGTTCTTTGCCGATGTTGCATAGCTACTGTTTGCATCATCCTTCACATTCACTAACTCAGCCCCTTCCAGCATCCACTTCCCAATTAGCTGATGCGCTTCGTAGCCGGCCCTCCTACCTATCACTAGCCTTGACATTGCTGCTCCGTATTGCTATCGCGCACGCAAAGAGTAACCAGGTAAAGCATGTGAAAGGGTGACCGGTGGACCCCGGCACTGACATGTGAAATTCGTCGCAAACGCCAAGCCAGCGCACCTGACGTCCAAGCTCCTGCAGCATCTGCAAAGATGACGTACCCAACCAGTCATCCTTTTTCCGGACTGCACTACGTCTTCGAACTTCTGCCTCCAACTTTCGTTCGAACACCAAACAACAACCAACACTTACTTCCTCTCACAGCACCTGTCTACACTGACAACCACGGGCGCAAGGGCGGATTGCAAGGTATGACTCACGCAACAGCCTCTGGCACGTAAGACGGAGGTACTGAGCATGAAGTTCGACCGCTCGCGAGCGACAGTCGGCAGCAGGTGCAAGCTGTGAGAGGAGCAGGTACGTCAATCTCCCGATCCCGCACATAGCTTCCATTGATGATCTGCACTGATCCATACCATCTAGGCGGTGACTGGTACGAAGCGTGAAGTGCGAATGGGCCTGAGTGCGTCGCTCAAGTCTTAGCGTTCACGCCCGACCCTGGCTCTGCCCCTGATGCCAGGCAAGTTGTAGGGATCTCACGGTCATGCGGTTCGCTACTCTACGAGCCATCCTCGCGATGGCCGGCATGAGCGTGAAGTGCGAATAGGCTCTGGGTGCGTCGCTCAAGTCCTAGAGCTCACGCCCGACGCTGGCCCTGCTCCTGGTGCCTGATAAATTGTAGGGACCTCACAGTCAGCGGTTCGCTTCCTCTGCCAGTCACTCGAGGTGGCCGGCATGGACGTGAAGTGCGTGTTGCCTGGGTCAGTTTACTTTAAATATTGGCGCTCACGCTCGACGCAGGCCCTGCCTTTGATGTCATGCGACTACTCAGCACAGCAGGGTCTACACGGTCGGCGGTTCATCCCTCTACGAGCTACATGGTTGGCCGGCATGGTTGTGAAGTGCGATTGAGCTCTGGTCTCCTGTGTGTAATTTCCAGAGATCAAGCTTAACGCCTGCCCTACCCTTGCTATGCAGTTTCCTCACTGGGTCTCCACGATCAGCGGTTCGCTCCTCTACGGGCCATCTACTCGATGGCCGGCATGAGCGTGTAGTGCACTGGGCTCTGGGTCAGTTTACTTTAAACCCTGTAGCACATGCCCGACGCTGGTCCTGCCCCTAGCAGAGTCTCCACGGTCAGCGGTTCGTCCCTCTACGAGCCATCTGAGAGCGAACAAAGAAAGTCGTTCGAGTCTTTCTCCCTCATCCTTTGGGTGCGGTTTTCATCAGAGTCTTGGCCATTGGCTGGGGCCTGGAGAAGATCCATCATACTATCGAACGTTTTATTACGAGTGTGGGCGCCTGATATACTACTGCAATGCCTCAAGCTTCTATGGGTATGCTGTCGTCGTGTGGCTCAGGAGCAGCGGTCAAAGGAGTGTGGAGAGGAAGGGGTTGAGTGAAGTTTGACCGGTACGTGACCCAAGTGCGCGACATGAATTCTGGATACGAATAGGGTATTTGGTCCAGCTGAGCCGGTCCAATTCACCTCAAGCGTCTCGTCAACAAGATCCTCGAGCTTGAGAGTGACCGCGTAAGGAGAATGAATGGAAGCACGGCGCGGAGGCATGATGATATCTTGTTACTGTAATGTGGAATATGGCAAAGGAACGGGACGATGAGGAAGATCAAGCTCACATGATAAAGTCATACCTCGGTCGGCCAGATAGCTGACTGTCCTCAATAAGAACATCATGCTCGCCTACAAGGACCGCATCTCTGTTCTTTGAGTTTGCAGGCATGACTCGATCAATACGGCATTCGTTTCAGGATGCGTCTCAAGCTTGGAGCCAAATGCTTAGTATGCCTCAGCGCAGAGATGTGTTAGGATTGGGAAGGAGTTTTGCACAATACTGAATGCTCATGAGACGATCAACGTCTGCAAGTCCGATAAGGAGGAACAAGAGAAGTGGAATGTGAGAAGATGCAAGAGCGAAAAGCAAGCGGGAGGTCAAATTCTGGTCAAGCTGTGGTTTTGGTCTGCCGTACTTCTGACGGTCAGTGCGCAGAAAAGTATTTCTGAAGCTCACCACTTTCGTCTTTACACCATCATCGTGTTCGTGCATTGTGTCGAAGGCATAACAGTCTCCCTGAACCACTAATAAAGCGGTAGACAGAACATCATTACGAATTTATTGGTGAAGGTAAGGTTCGATATGCCAATGTGTCCCTCCTGCGCCCGAGACCATCTCATTACATTGATATTTGCATTGCACATATGGCTAGATCCAGTTACCCATGGGTCGACCACAGCACTCGCAAGGCTTCCCTCTAGCCAGACCACCCTTCATCTCTGTAAATCTCGTTTCGCTCACAATCTCTTCCCTTTCCTTCATCTCCAAGAACAGACCAGGATGAAAGAATGTCAGACACGTTACCGCCAGGGTGCACATACTATCAAAAGTCAGTGCTTTGCATCAACAGTAGATAATCCGACGACCTACTCCGAATCGCAGATGATAAACCCGTCCTCCTTCCGCATTATCGGGTTCCCCCATCCTTTCGCCATCTCCGCCACGCGGTAGCAGCACCGAACGTATATCGCGATGAAAGCTAACGTCACCGCAGCAACGCAGAGTCGGAACTTTGCGCTCTTAACCAACTCTATGCAGCCCGGGTTCAGCTCGTGAGGTTTACGCCAGCACTGGATGGCGTACTCTGCGGCGAGACCAGCGAAGACCATCAACGTGAAGATCTGCGATACGAGACCTGCAATCATGATGTTGACTCCAGCGTTGAGCAAGGACTTCTGCGTGGCGACTGCGGATATGGATCCACCGGCGCCCTGCAGGACGATGCTCACCGCATCGCAGCCAACGAAGATGTATGCGTACCACATCGGCGGAAGTCGGGATAGGCGTTGACCAAATATGACGACGAGCTGCTTGAGGACGAGGTAGATGCCGGCTGAGATGAAGGCCGGAGCTATGGTCAGGAGGATCACGTTGAGCTTGAATCCGATGTCTGAGAATGCGTCCTTGGAGAGGAAGAGGCGGCCGACATAACCTACGGTGTGAGGTGTTAGCATCCAGTCCTGTCGATACTGGGTCGAGCGGAAGTGGCTACTGACCTCCAGCCTCCATCAAGCATCCGATCGCACATGCGAGGCTATAAGCCCGCCATTTGGGCCAGATGAACGCTTGGTGGTAGAAGACGAGAGCGCTGATGGCGAAGTTTACGGTGAAGAAGAGGTTGAAGTTCCAGCTCGGGGCGTATCCGTCTGTATCGACGGCTGTCAGTATACACCGAGTATTGAGCGTGGGAAGCTTCCGTTCAGTTAACGTCAACTCACATATAGAGTCGGATGCTGGGCAAGTGTCTTTAGTACAAGCGCCGCTCACACTTGCGCGGATGAGTAGTCGGAGTGCCTCCATTGCAGAGCTTCGATATGGTAGACCGGGCTCAGAAGCAGGTTGTCAGAGAGTCCAGATAACGAAACGCTTTTGAAGCAAGACTGTGAACCGATGGCAGTTGCAGAAGGAAACGAAGACCAGCCTCGGACGCAGTAGAGAAACGAAAGGCAGGCTCGAGACGTCCCACGATGTGAAGAGAACGAACGACTAAGATCGAAGATGGATATGTTATTGGGAGAGAGAACTCTGAGAATACGATTCTGTTCTTCTCTCCTATGCAATACGGCGAAATGAGCGCACCATGGAGTATACCGCCCCACAATGAGCGTAGCATAGAAGTAGTGGAGTCAGCCCGACGCTCAACAACGCATTGTTGAAACGGCCCCACTGTCGAGAACACCAATCCATGAAACTGCTGATGGGTGTGGTGTTGCAGAATACGTAGACCGAGGAAGTATATCCTGAAGCAGCGTTATGCAGACCAGAGCGGGAGGTTCCGTGCTCACGCACAAATGGTGCGAGTCAAGCTGATACTGACTCCAGACGTTAATCCAAACTCACTTTTCAAGCCAGTGTTCGTAAACCTCGGCCCTTTCACAACCCTGAAGAAATACGAGAGGCGGTTGATGACGCTGTTGGTGTCCAGGGTTTATGCCTACATTGTCGATACCGCAAATGTTCATCTACCGCAATCACATCACAAGCTTCTTGCTGACTCAGCACGACGTCCATGATTGCTTTCGATGTCTGGCATATGTGGTAATCAACACCGTGCATACATGCAGGTACAGTGTCTGATAAGCTCTGAATCTTTCGTCGCTTCCGTGAGGGTATATAAAAGGAAGACATCGTAAACTCGAGCAACAGTAACCTCCGCCCTGCCTCAGTCAATGCCATGTCATATGCAGGTTTTATCATCCAGCCTAGTAACCCATAAGGCACTCGAAGCCCGCCCTCTGCCGCTCGCTCATCATCGCTTCTCCGGGTCTACCGAAACCGTGGTAATCATAACCTCCGCCATGTCCTTCTTCAAACTGTCCGGCAGCGAAGTCTCCGAGCCGCAGATCGTCGTCTCGGTCCGTATGCTCGTAATTCTGCTCCGCACGCTCGTAGTCTCGCTGTCACTGCCGCTGCCAGAAGGGATCAGTACCCGACGGAGAAGCTCATTGACAAAGTGCTGGCAGTTGTTGTGCTTGACGTGGTAGCGTCCGCGTTGCCGGCTACGCATCCATGACTGCGCTTTGATGGCTGGCACACATACGTTAGTTGTATTGCTCGAAGATGAGCTGGCGTCAATCTCGGACTCACACAGAATCTGTATATCCTCGTCCGAGTACTCAGTATAGCCGACCACCGAATGACTAACAGTCGACTCCCATATTTGCTCATCGGTCAACCGCTGGACAATAAGATACTTCTGATTCGCTTCATCCGTATGTAATTCGTAGGCATATTCGCCGACTTGCAAGGCATGATGACCCAGACCTTCCGGCGTAGGATCAGGTGCTAGCAGACGGCCACAGCGACGGAGGAGCCAGCCTCGCTTACCTCGCACTCTGCGAATCTTGAGATAGATCGGTCGTACTTGACGTTCGAGGTTGTATTCGATGAGAGGATACTCAAGGATGGGACCGGATTTAATGCTGCCAGCGAGTCCAAGCATTGTATCTGTGTCTTAATGAGGCGAGAGACCGGTTCACGCTAGGGTATGCTGGGATTCTGTTTACGCTTTTGCCAAGGAAGGGTATGTGAGTGGTAAGTCGCAATGAAGAAAAGAGGGAGAATGTCGACCTGCGACTATAGACGAAACAGAAAAAGAGTGACTGCTATGGAGGTAGAACGAAAAGAATGACGGGGCTTTAGAAGCAAAAGGAAGGACGGGAGAGAGCCAAGAATCAATGTAAGCAGTAACTCAGTATCTTTCTTGCTTTGCTATAAGACATACTCACGCGAACAAGGCCAGGGATTGACGCTCTTCCTTCGACATTTGGATACGTCACCCTACTAATTCGCGAGTTTCGAGCGAGCTGACGCGGTGATGAAGAGTGACGAGTGATGCCAGCCCATGTTGCTCCGTCTGTCGATATCCGCAATCCATCATGAACCCAGTGACGGAGGGAACAAGGCGGTCCAAAGTGCCGACACGAGTCAATGGTGAAGCAGAGGTGAGGTTTATGGCCCAACGGTCGAGGTGGGTCATGATCGCGTGCCCGTTTTCTTGCTTAGGGTGCTTTGGGACAAGGTCGCCACTTGCGATAAGTGAGGTTGGGATAGCAGGGTGGCTCATGTTGATGGCGTCTGAGGAGTGCATTGGCGTGTGGTTGTTTTAACCGGCTGTGCTTTCCGGCCGGCGGATCAGGGCTAACGGTTCGGCGCGACCAAGAATCTCACCCGGGTCCATGCATGGAGATCCACTTCTCGGTTTCATGGACCAGACGATCAGTCTCACCACAACACAATGCCACCTCCCATATTTAGACCAGTTTCGCGCGAACACATTGACTTTCAGACACTGGAACAGCGATCCACCATGAAGGTTCAAGGACTCCGGCTTAGCACACCCTCGGGGGATCCTTCTGGCAACCTTAGACTGCCCAATACGCACAGTTGCGTTTTAGGAGGGTCGACGCTAAACTATAGCACGACTATACGGGCGAGGCTGGATGTGAGCCACGGTGGAAGATGCCGTCCCTCACGGTCACCGGGCCATGAGACGGAGACCATACCTTTGTGCAGCGTTGAAATGCCACCCTCGCTCTCCTGGCCTTCAACAACCGTAGACAATTGAAACTGAGCAACATTGTCAACATCGCACACTCGACTCACCACCATGGAACGCTTCTCAGTCTTCAACCCATCTACGCACTTCCAGCTGTCAGAAGCCGACCGCCTCGCCCTCGCCACAGCCGTAACTCCAGGCGAACATGTAGGCGATAGGCCTGAGTCGGGCTACGCAGGCACTGCTCTACCCAGCTATTATGGCGCTTCTCGAAAGTCCGGTCTCGACGCGATAGCATTCGCAGATTGCACAGACGGCACTCGAAAGTCCCGACTGAACACAATAACGTTCGCAGTCCCGACAAACGATCATCAAACCGCTGTGGAAAAGCGACGCACAACTACCATCTTACAGCAAGTGGTCTTCAAGCCAGATGCCCGCTTCTACCTCGCCTTCTCCGCCTTAGCATCACTATCACTGGTGGTCGCCATCGATGGCACATCCATCTCCGTCGCCCTCCCCGTCATCGCGAAGAAACTGAACGGCTCAGCCACGGAAGCCTTCTGGGCTGGGACGTCCTTCCTCCTCACATCCACAGTCTTCCAGCCCATCTACGCAGCTTTCAGCCACATCTTCGGCCGCAAAAATGTCACTCTCCTGGCCGTCGTCTTCTTCCTGACAGGCACTATCATCGCAGCGACCTCCGTCAACATGACTCTAATGCTCGTCGGCCGCACAATCCAAGGTATCGGCGGCGGCGGCATCATCGCTCTAGCGAACGTCATCCTCACAGATCTTGTCCCGTTACGATACCGCGGAAACTGGGTCGGCATACTGGGCGCCATGTGGGCAATAGGCAGTGTCAGCGGACCAGTCGTGGGCGGCACATTAGCCCATCCGTACACATGGGAGTGGATCTTCTGGCTAAATGTGCCTTTCATCTTCACCAGCTTCATCATGGTGTTCTTCTTCATCCGGCTGAAGCCGCTGTCTATCCCTTTCAAGACGAAGCTACAGCGCGTCGACTGGGTCGGCTCCGTCATCTTCGTCGCAAGCACAACCGCTATTCTCGTCCCGCTGACTTGGGGTGGGACCATGTACCCTTGGACCAGCTGGCGCACTATCGCACCTATAGGTTTCGGTCACGCAGGCTTCATAATCCTGGGTTACCACGAGCGCTTCGTGGCCATCGAACCAGTCATCCGGACCGTGGTCTTCCGGAACAAGACGACCAACATCGCATACATGACGACAGCGATGCATGGCATGGTACTCTGGTCACTACTCTACTACCAGCCGCTGTACTTCGAAGGCGTGCGTGGCTTCAGTCCTGTGATATCCGGCGTCGCGCTCTTTCCGGCTACGTTCACAGTGGCGCCTATGGCTATCGTGGCTGGCATCGTGATCAGCAAGTACGGCACGTATCGCTTCGCTGTGTGGGGTGGATGGGCGTGTACGACGCTGGGTGTCGGGTTCCTGTGTGCGGTGAATGTTGATACGCAGTTGGTGCAGATTTTGCTTACGGACTTTATCACGGGTGTTGGGCTTGGGAGGTGAGTGGTCGATCAGCACTTCGTTCCTCTTGGAGTAATGTAAGCTAACATCGATGGCATCAGTCTCTTCCCTGCCTTGCAATTTCAGCTTCAGGCTGCCTCCGACAGTAGGAACATGGCTGCCGCCGTAGCGATGTTTTCCTTCTTTCGCGGTCTCGGTCAAACGATGGGTATCGCTATCGGCGGCACGATATTCCAGAAGTACGTTGCACTCTCTCCATTCCAATTCTCAAACTTCCACGGCTGGCTAACATACTATAGCGCACTGACGGCCAAACTCCTCGCCCAACCACTCTTCGCCGCTCACGCAAAAGAGCTCGCCAAGGACGCTACCGCCCTCGTTGACTACATGAAGAACGCACCCGATGGCGAAGCTCGGACGGTGATGCGGACAGCGTACACGGAGAGCTTAAGAACGGTGTATATTGTCATAGCGGGTGTTGCTTTTGTTGCGATGGTGGCGAGTGCGTTTATTAAGCATTATGGTATGGATAAGCCGTTGGAGACGGATCAGGGAATGGCTATGGAAGAGGTGAAGAGGGAGGAGCCTGGACCTTAGACCGTTGGCTGATACAATAATGTATGTTTCATAGCGTTCTTTTCTATGGTTACAACATCGACGAAGCGCAGTCCCCTGTTCTCGTTTATACGATGCGGCCGTTCATACATCATGACATCGTGCCGTTCATGTCACCAGCCTCTACTCGCTTCGCAGCAGAAGGGAACAGCTTCCACCCATTCCTACCCACCGTGCCCTCCTTAACACCAATCTCCTTCTCCACCTGCATCACCGCCCTCCGATTACTCTCCATGGTCTCATGCGTAGAACAAGGGACACCGCAATCAGCACCATAAACCACATGCTCACTCCCGACCATCTTTGCCGCTGGCTGCAAACCCGTTGAAGCAGTCGCTGCGCAATCAACCCACAGCTTGCCCAACTGCTCATGGATGTCTTCCCGTGTAAGCTTTTCCGGGTTAGGTACCCACGGCTCAGCGCCCAGGAGCTCGAGACGGCCAGATAGCATGGGAAGCACGCCACCGCAGTGCGAGAAGACGAAGTTGATGTTAGGGTAGCGGGTGAAGATTTTGCGGTAGATCATGTCGACTGCTACGCGGGCAGTCTCGAATGCGACTTCGATAAGAGGTGCTGGTCTGCCGTCTCGAGGTGGTGCGTAGGCGTTGGGATGGCTGAAGACAGTTGCGCCCACTTCGTTCAGCTTGGACCAGACAGGATCGAGGCGAGGGTCGCTGAGCATGACATCTTTGTATACGGCGCTGACGGCGAAGCCGTCGGCGTGGAGTTCAGACTGTGAGCGCTCGATCTCCTTCAGGCATTCTTCCGGCTGGTCGGTAGGCAGAGCGCATAGCATGCCGAAGCGTGTTGGGTGCTTGCGGATGACGCTAGCGGCGTAGTCGTTCGCTGCTCTCAGCTTGTCGAGGGTTTGCGGAAGGTTACTGAGCAACTGCATTTGGACACCCGCCTCGTCTTGGTAGTTGAGGGAGTCATCGACGTCCCATTTCCAGCTATCGGGGACCATAAACTGGGCCTCACGCATACCCTGGATGGCGGTAACGCGCTCGGAGTCATCGGGCCAGGTGAAGAAGTGGGTGTGGATGTCGAGCCAGCCGGTGGGTGCCATGATGGTGGTGTTAAGAAATGGTATGATACGGTAGGTAGTTGTCAAGGAAGTCAGGGCGTGTTAGATGATGAAACTTCACTTACGGATGAAAGAGCTACACTGTTTCTTCGTATGAAAAACATCGATTGTGGATTGTTCGCCACGAAGAGAGCGTTCATCTGATGTCACTGTGGTGCTGTGGTGCCGGAAATTAGCTCTTAAATCCGATATCCGCCGTGTGCCGCGCAGTGCCATTTGCGAACTCCTGCTCCGAACCTCACCTCCAGACGCATTGACATCAAAATGCAGAACTGTTGGAGCCATCTCCAGAGAAATGGTATCGGCGACCATACTTGCAGGTCGCTGCTTTCTTGAGGCTAAAGCAAAATGCGATATTTGCCAGAGTTACAGACTCTCGTGCAACTATACTACCTTATAGCTAAGAGGGCGGACCTTACATAAGTTGCGAGGCGACCATAGTTTTCGATACTGGTCCTTGCTCGTCGCCCAACCTTCTCCATTCCCACCGTCCGTATTCACGATCTCAGGGTTACCTTCATGCATTGGAACGCTTGGTGCTGCACAGAACGGCGATGGAGCTATGCGGAGAGGCACTTACTGACGAGAAGGACCGTACATTCAGTAAACGGTAAACCAAATGCGAGATCAACGTAGCATTCACTTGAAGCGTAGAGTCAGCACAGACTGCGGCTCTGTGTCACGACGCCCAAGCGGTATCTGTTTGTCTCAAGCGAAGTGAACAAAGACACGCTCGTAATAAGGTCTTCGTCGGGACCAATTCCGGCACAGAAGAGACAAAGGTCTAGCTTATCCTCGCAAGGCGCTGCAAGACACCGAGCCAACAGATACAACCGTGAGCGCCGCCTCATAGCTTTGCTGAATGTATATCTCACGTATAATCTTATGTCGTAGTATGCGTAAGGATCATTGATGTCCTCGGTGCCGCATAAAGCTCATCAAGCAAGCTCGCAGCGTCTAGCCCTGGCTAATTTGCGAAAGCGGAAGTCGACATCGCCGGCTTCAGAGGGTGTTAAGCTGAAGAAAGCTCGAGCATCTCCACCTTCAGATTCCGGCTCAATTACAGAGAGACCGGCACGCGGTCCAACGACTCATGGCAGCCTTCCTGCCGAACCACCAGACGAGGCCGATGATGAGTCGGAGCAATTCAGTAATAACCTGAAACTTCTCAGAGATTTTGTCGAATGCGAAAGAGCGAGAGTCATCTGCAAATCCAATCTGGAAGCTGCTAATAGAGCTTACGAAAACCGCTTAAAGGGCGTCCAGGAAGCTCGTGCTTACTTCAGGCATCTGCAGAAGAAGCCTGCGGAAGGCCATGAGACTATCCTCGAGGCAGTCGCAGCAGAGGCTGTTCACGGTCAGCAAAGAGTAGTCCGCTACAAAGAGAGTCTGGCGGTGACCAGACGCTCTTTAGAAGGGTGCCTCCAATGGCGGGAGGAGCTCCGGCAATCTTTCTTCCTAAAAGCCAGAAAGCTTCTGAAAACCGACTTGGACGGAAGAGAGGGCCGACCAAAGTTCACTATGGACTTCCGCCAAGCTCTACGTACAGCTGTAGAGGGCTGGGAGCTGCTGGAGGAAGAGGAAATCGAACTTCCTACGCATATCTGGTCACATCAACAAGCTGTGTCGAATACTGGGGATACACATCTGCAGCCTTCTGGCTGGCGGACGTATGCACGCCGACATTCAGCTCCTAGCGTGATTGCTTCGGTGGTAAGCGCGGAAGCACTAGTCTCTGACCTTGAGGATAAGGAACTCGCAGCGCAAGAAGCAGTCGATGATCTCGAGCAGACTTTGCCAATCTATCGTGCGCAGCAGTGGGAGCGCGAGATCAAGTTCCTCAAATCCTTCGCCGATCCGCTGCTCGCAGAACATGGTTTGCTCAAGGCGATACCTGCGCCAATTAACGCGGGTACAACCACTCGTATTAACAACCCAGGGCTTGAGCGGGAACGAGTGACCGCAGAAGGCAATCTGAGGGAGCGGCGACAAAGACTTGAAGATCTTCGAACTTATTACACGAACAACCTAGACCGAGCGCTAATGTCGAGACTCCGGACCACGAAACAGGGGTTCGATGAGAGCTACTTCTAGCAAGTATCCCGCGCCACACGACAGGTCATTGAAGCCGAAGAGCAGTGTGCTGACGTGATGCGACGAGGAAGAGAGGGCGGGTTCGTGTGCTTCGAGCAACAAGAGTCTGATTTTGACGATCAGTCTGAAGATGGTAGGGTTGACTCAGAGTCCAGTGACTTCCGGCATTTGCGGGCATTCCAGAGAGGAGAAGCAGCGCCAGCTATTCTTCGCTGGCGGCCGAATGTGGGAGGGGACAAGGACGCTCCGCCACAGTCTCTGGACCCAGATAATGAGCCCCCACCCGAGTTGAACTCTGCCTGCTTCGATGAGCAGTATGCCAACGTGGAGTCTGAAGTGCGTACTCGAGCGCAAACCGATAGGCATCAGAGGCAGATGGATATAGTCCGAGAGACGAGCGCCAGAGTCCGCATAGATCTACTCGGAGACCAGGCTGAGGATACTTAGGGTCTTCTTGGTGACCGAATGCCGGGTTTGCATCAGGCTGCCGAATGTAGACATGCTCGCCTATGGCCCTGCTCTGGTTACTTCCTGTGCACTTTCAAAGAGTACGGTTCAGGAAGCTGAGTCTAGCGCTTGACTAGATGACTAGACCTATAAGCATAGAACACCGTCTCTCGTCCCATCTCGAGCCTTTGGGACCTTGACCAACCTTGGCTCCCGGATATATCGGCCCAGATTAACAGTAGTATCGCGTCGGGGGTCATTCCTCCTGCCTATTATGCAAACCTCGCCTCACTCCACCCCGTGCTCAATGGCGAGATATCGCCGTGATCCCCGTGATTATCCCTGCTCTCCCAAGCCATGGCGTCTGTTCTTTGTTAAGCACATGGATTTTGTGACATCTCTTGCGCGTTTGTAAACATCGCAAGTTTCTCAGCGGCCGGCACTCGGCCGAAAGCGGACAGCAACCTCACCTCGCGATCTTCTCTGGTGAGCTTTCTTTGTCGACATCAGAATTTGTTCCACGAAGCGCTCACTGCCCTCATAATTGTTTGTAAGGCGCTTTCATTGCGTCGTCAGGCCTCTCACCCTCTTTCTAACCACTCACCGGATGCCGAGACCCGCCCATTACCTATTAATTTCCCTCGCCCTCTGCGATTCCCGACTCGCGCCTTGCGAGACGTACGAAAGGGAACACTATAAAGACCTGCAGTGATCAAGAGTGAGCGTAGAGATGAGTCACGGTTCAATAGTGGCGAAAGAGACTTGATGGCATCACGGCCAAATGCCGGAAGCGTGAGATGGTAGCAATGTCCTTGGCTTGGTTCTGATTGAAGGGTAATCGCCTATCGCCTCAAGGGGACAGCCAATGCCTTCGCCGTCGCTCTCCTGCTTAGCGCTCAGGGTCGACATGCTGCAATCCGATTCGTTGGCGGAGTCAGCTCAGCGCGCTTCCTCTTGGAAAGACCAGGCATGCCTGCCCTGCCGTTCGCCTGCTCTACACTGTGCAGCAATACCTGCACAGGCCTCTAGCGATACAACTGCGAAGCTGATTAAGCCTCTCTGTGCTTAATGACCGCGAGCGCAAGGCAACCCTCTACCAAGGTCAGCGGCAAACAAGGCCCTGTATCTCCTACCGTAAGCTCGAGCGCGCCGTCTGGTGCTGGGAAGAATAGATTCGTCCGTGAGACTGGGAAGGTTTTCAAGGAAAGCATCACCATGAGCAGCAGTAGGGACGACGATATCTCGGTGGTCAAGTCTGGCTTCTCCAAGAAGAAGCGCGGTGGCGGCGTGAATGTATCGGACATCAGGATTGCAATGCATTTGTAGTTCTGTCTTGCAACAGTCCACAGGGACATTGCGAAGAGTTTTCGATGGGTACAGTTTTAGCGCGTCGGCGTCGCACGCAAGTATGGCAGAGGTAGGCTTTGTCTCCAAGGACATGCTCAACGCACCTGAGGCATTGTCTTATATGCAAGGGTGAAGTGGTACGTAAGTCTATCTCCGCCATCACTTATCTCTTCATATTACTCCCTCTCCAGTGACTGCATTTGTACCATCTCGATGCGCAGGACTCACGATGCATAACATAGTATCATAGGAGCATGACAACCCACCGTTCGAACCAGGATGCAGAGTCGGCGGATATAGGCACTTTCGAACATGTTAATACAAAAGTAGAGCCGCAGAACGCCAAGCCAGCATTCAAACCTCACTTCACATCACGGCGCTAAGCTCGGCCCGCCGCTCCACCGACTTTCCGCCTTCGGCAGCTGCCGCGATGCCGCATCGCGTCTCAGTCACGAAAAACAATTCCAGCTTTCCGCCTGCTTCCTCCCTCTTCCTCTGAAACGACCACTGACAGAACGCGCACCCGAAGCTCCCACACCATCTGGACCTTCAACCTGCGCATACCACTAGTGTCAGTGACTGCTACCGCACATCATCGCGGCCCTGCAGCTGCTCTCGCCAATTTTGGAGCAGCAGCAGCAACATCTTCAGCGCCTGCTGTTCGAATTCCGATAGCGGTACAGCTGCAACAACGTCACGCAGCATTCTCGCGATAACCTGCAACACCTGAGACGCTGCCGTCGAATACGGCGGCACCGGAACGCAACGCTTTCGTTCCGAGTGTTTTCGCATCCACAACAACTGCGCAAACAGTGACTGCAAGTGACGTCACTTCTTCGAAGCTTCTGCAACACGCAACACGCGCACTTTTCGCGAAGCACAACAAGACACCCGCGGATTTCTTCACGACAAAGAAGCACAATTGCGCAAAGCCTACACAGCAACAATCAGCGCACCGCACTCTGGTGAACGTCAACACCATCACAGCCATCATAAGCTTCATCATGGCGCTGCTCGCCTTCGGCTTCGTCTTACTCCTCTCCTTCCACCTCGGCATGACCTTCCCGGAAATGGAAATCTTCTATGACGAACAGCTCGACACCAACCGCATCAACCTCCTCTTACTCTCGCTGAGCTGCACTCTCCTCTTCGGCTTCTTTCTCGAGCTCATGGTCATGCACAAGCTCCCGCCACTCGACCTCGGGCTCAGACACAGCACGACGATGCTGCTCGTCTTCGCCGCCGCGCTCGGGTACATAGGTGGCACATTCTGCATCAGCGTCGCACAGCCGCTCGGACACTATGCTTATACTCACACCGACGCGCTCGGAACTGCGACGCGGGATTTTACGGGAATGATACTCGATCGGAACCATATGCTGATCTTGTGGATCCTCTTTGGCAGCTTCGTGTTGTGTATGCAGAAGTATATGGCCGGTATCTGGGCGCAAATCGGAGCGCAACTCGGGAGTTTTCTACGTTTGGGCCTGCATGCAGTGGGTGCGCCCGCCGCTGCAGGCTCACTGGGAACTCCGAACGCCACTCCAATTGGGCTGCCACCTCCAGCTCCGTCCGCCATACCGCCACCTCAACCCGCGCCGATCACGTCTACTCCCACAAACAACACGCCGAGCCAAAACACTTCGGGCGCCAACTCACCCACTCAGGGCGACTTATCAGGCTCGAGCGGCATTCCTCCCTCTACCACCTCTACGCTGGGCTCACATCCGTCAGCAGCAGGCAGCAATTCGAGTGCAACTTGCGTACCAGACCCCTGCCCAAGGAGCACCACCACCGGCGACCTCTCCCCACTGCGTCGCGACCGTTTTCCATCTCCGAAGCAAACCTCGATTGGGATATCGCGTCGACATGTCGAGGAGACGGCCGACCGCGTGGCTGCTTTAAGTGGGGATATTGAGAGAATGACCAAGGTCATACCTGCTGATACCTCTAGCGACAACGTGCAGCCAGATGCCGTGCAGGCTGCTCTCCAGACTCCCAGCGATGCCAAGCTGGCGAGGAACTCTCACACAGGCGTGCGTACAACCAGCAAGGGCATGCCCAAGGCGCAGTGGCACAACTCGAATCATCCTCTCGCAATGAAAGGCAGATGGATTGAGGAGACCGATAGGCTATCCGCCGTCGAACTCGACCTCTTTAATTACGAGATAGTCGCACCGATACCACTGTTGACAAATGGCGGCAACGCTATAACGTTAGCCGGCGACACGTCAGCGCGCAATATACTAGCATACCTATCTTCTCGCGGGCAGGCCGACAGCCCCTTGTTCGGCGAAAGCATGGAAGCTCTAGGCGTAAGACGTGTACGCAAGATCGGTGGTCGTCGGCGCCGCGACTCCAATGTCAGCAGCAAGAGCCCCCGCGCAGTCGTCATGAAGAGGATATTCATTACTTCGTCTACCAAAGTCTACCTCAGATCTGTGGCTATGCCAAGCCCTACTGCAACCGCTCCGGTCACCAAGTCCATTAGCAGCAGGAGCAATGCGAGCGCTGGCTGCACTCCGAACACTGTCAGTAAGTCAGTGGTCAAGAGGTCTAGGTCTACTCTGGCGTCGCCAAGTGCCACCTCGGTGAGGTCATTCTCTGGCGACGACTTGACTGTTCACTTCGCATGCCAGCGCGAACACATCCCGGTCTCGTAGCAGTACTGCGGGCTCCAGAACGAGGCTAGAGCTGCTCACAGGCGCCTCCTCGAGGAGTTTGGTTGTCCAATAACTCATCTCACCGTCTGGCAGTCACGTCATGCTCCACACTACAGCTACACGCCGTCCGGCATCTGGCCGAGTAACCCCAAGCTTGATGAAGCCGCGCTTGAAGCTGACTGCACGAATGCCGCAATTGACGAAGCCAGCTCAGACCCACAAGTCAGCGGCGCTGATACCAAAGCGATGGCCGATAAGTGGGATGCCTTAATTGAGGCTTTCGCAAACGTACCAGTTGGCAAGCGCACAAATAGTGTTGAGGTCACACCCATCTCCACCACTAACACCTCGTCAGCAGCCGGTATAAGCGCCGGTATATCTACCAGCCATGCCACTGCCACAGAGACTGCTGCTGCTGCTATTCCGCCCAGCGACACGGTTTCGCCATCTACTGCAGAGTCGCACTTCAGCAATGATGGCAACGTATCACCAGTCAATCAGCCTGATAGCGGCTATGGCTCGGAGAACACCGTCATCACTTCTCCATACTACTACAATTCAGGGGAGGAAAAGAAGGTCATGCCATCTGAGGATAGCGAACCGACCATTCTTTCTCTTGATGAGCACGACAGGCCATCGGCCAGTGTATCCGTTACCAACCTGCCGATCACGATGGTTGATGTTGAGAATGCTGAGGCTGCTGAGGTCATGACTACGACCCACGCCCAATTTGAGCAACAGCAACAAGACGCTGGCGAGGGCGCCGAACATTCACCATCCCAGTATGAGCAAGCGGCTCACTATGCTGCCGTACTCGCCACCAGCCATGGATTTGGCTGGCAGTCCGGAAGAAGAATCTGCTGACCTCAGCGCTCAGCCGATATCCGCGACGCCGCCCACGGATACTGTCAGCAGCGGTGCCAGCGACTTGCAAGCATCGCAGGCTATAGCGCCTCCTAACGAAGCCGCTGTATCTCCTACTGATTTGTCCGACGGCGTTGATGCTATGGAGATTGAGAACGTGCAGCACGACGCAAATGTGCCGATCGAGCCTGCTGTTAAGACCGCTGATGCGCATCTCGGTGATGATGTGCATGGGGTCAACGATGATGTTAACGACGGCCATAACTCCGTCGACGGTGAGGAGATGGAGGATGATCCACTCTCAGAAGTCGGCGAAGGCAAGTCTGAAGCGGATCTTAACATGTTCGACGGCGAAGAGTCTGTTGCAAGCGAGGACGACGGCACGATGTCCGACATTGAAGATGAAGGGCTGGGCGACGACCGTAAGGTGAACGTCACCGTGCCGGATGACAAGGTTGGTGAAGAGATCGTAACGGACGAGGATGAGGATATGGACGGCGCTCGTACGGCTACGCCACTCCTCCAATCTGCTGGCAATGTTGCTGCAGGTCCGTTCAAGAGCTTCACGTCTCCCGCACCGCCGGCTAGCATGAAACCAATGGTCTCGAAGAGGTCATTCGATGACGAAACGGATGAAGTTGAAGTGCGCAAGAAGTCATTGTTCTCTAGCTCGAGCGAAGTGCACCGTGGCTACCAGAGCGATCTGATGGTGCCGACCGAACAGTACAGACCACTCGAGATGATTACGCGTATAGAAGCTCAACAGCTACTGAAGCAGTGGGCCGAGATCAGCAAAGCTCAGGCCAACACTCTGGCTCTTTCTGAGTGCGCAAGGACCCTCGTGTTCTATTGCACAGGAGTGTTGGAGCAACCTGATACCATCATGCACCGCTTCATACAGATGAAGGCTTATGGCGTCGATGCTACCGGGCAGTGGATCGTCTCGAAGGTCGACAGAGACACGATCAGCATATGCGTTGACAGCGCCAAGATCACGGCTGAAAAGCTCCTTGTGCTCGAACTCGGATATCCCGAGGTCACTAGTCTGTCCTATAGCAGACATGTTTGCAAGGCACTCGAGTATGCTATCGTGTCAAATGATTCCGCTGGGCGTTACGCTGGCTCGCCCTCGTATGGCTTTGGAGGAGAGCAAGCTCTGCCTGCTCCGAATGCCAGCTCGGCATATCCTACGTCACCGTTTCGGCCACCAACATCAACAGGAACCAGCTCCAAAGCGCCCCAGATGACCGGGCAGCAGTACAAATATCCGGATCCCTCTGCGTCAAGAGATGTATCGCAGCTATACTATGCTCCGAATACGCCATCGGGCTATCCAAGCCCTCCAATGTTGGCAAGCTCCGGTGTGTCTCCAAACTATACTCAGCCTTCGCCCAACTACAGCTTCTCCCCGACTTCGGCCCCGCTCTACTCTCCGTCGCGGCAGTCACAAAGACACAGCAGCGGTGGCAACATGTCGTCCCCGTCTCCATCGTGCGGCTCTGATCTGCCGAGCGGTGTGGGGTCTCCAAGCTACGGGAACCTTACTACGCCCGGGCAACCCATATATCCAGCTGCGACACCTTCAGCTTTCAGTAACCTGCCGCCATCGAGCTACACCGAAACTCCGCAGTCTACTGAGAAGTATAAAACTCAAAGTCCCACCTTCAACCCGCTCCCACAGAGTCAGACCCCCGCGCCTGATTCGGCGGGTAGTAAAGGAGAGAGCACGCAGCAATCTAAGATATCAGCTGTACAACAGCGCAGGTCACCGGTAATCGACCCTAGCCTTTCTGATACACCCGGCATTCGTAACCCGCTTCTGCGCATCCAGCCGAAGCGTAGGTTGAGTACAGATGAGACCTCTGGGGGTGACGTTGCAATCGACGAATTTAACAACAAATCGTCCGGGACGGTAGGATCTGGGGCGAAGGCAGCGGTCACGCATGGGAAACGGGTCAACCTTGGCCAGCGTCAACCTTCTGCGAAACCAGAACACAACTCTAGTATCCAGCTACGCCCGACGAAGCTTAACAATCCCCTCAGCGACTGGGATGTGTCTTCGGAGGAAGCAGAAGCGTTGATCACGGAGTGGTTGAAGGCCTCCGCTATGTTTCTAAAAGAGTTGCTCACCGGAGACCAAAAGGAGGCGCTGAGCTGGGGGGCCTTCCTCACCCTGATCTGGCTCAAAGATGAGGGCGTAGACATTCGAATCGAGTTGGACTACATCTACTGGCGTATCACTTATCTCAAAGCGTACAGTACAAATGGGTACGGCCAATGGGACCCCGCGACCTTCACAGCGTGGTTCGGCTGCGAACTGCAGTCAACGATGCCAGCGCTATACGACAACATCTTCGAGCTGTCGCTGTATACTGGACATAAAATTCCCTTCGTCAAAGAACTGCGGGATACGTGCAAGCAGACGCTTGACCTTGTCGCTACAGGTAGCCTGAGCAGTGTACGAATCGAAGCGGAAGGTCAGGCGCGATTGAAATACCTTCAAGAGGATGACGGCGAGGAGTCTGAAGAAGAGCGAAGACGTCACTACCTGTGCGCCGAACGTCGCACGCGATGAACAGCACTCCTGGATGCAAGACCGGCGGTATAGCTTTCCAGGAGCTGCAAGACACCACATACACACAGTACGTACAGTCTCATACCCAACGTCCCTTTAGCTTAGTACCGACGTCTGCGATAGCATCCATCAGAGTAAATGCATCCAGTAACGCCCTGCCGGTCCTTCTAAGGCCGCTGTTATGTTGCGCAAACTGCTCATGGACTGCTTTCAACAACAACAACATACACGACGATCACACGACGATTACGCGATAATCGCGGTAACAAGCCTACGAAAAGAAAGCTCAAGGCCGGACGAAGGTCTACGGAGATCTGAATGTTGGCACCGGCCGCTGCCAGTTGTAACAGAGAGCATCGATTGAAACGAGGATTGGGGTTGTTGGGGAGATATGATCAGGTGTACTCAAGGACGGCTGGAAAGCCTTGGCTGTGGGAAGCGTTGGTTTAGTATCGAAGTTGGCTTGCGTACTGCAGAAAGACGCAGACCGTACTTGGGGAAAAGAGGGGGATATTGGGGTTGAGCGGGTGGCGCACTGCTCTTTAGGTTTCCGCACCTAGCGTGTCATCAGCAAATCCATGCGTATTAAATCATATCCAATGTGTTCCATCGTGCTATCATAATCAAGACAGCGCTCGAACGTCAAGAGCTACTGATAGCTTATGTACCTGCTCTGGAACCCAGCCATTACTCTTGGCGGCGAAGTATAAGTCCGGATGTGAGTAGTTGGCGGTGACAACCTCAGTATACCATTCCTGGCGTTCATCACTGCAGTGGGCACGATGGCTTTAGGTAAGCAGCAGTGGTTAAGACGCACTGATCGGTTTCGACTAGGCTAGTAATTATATGACAACTTGCTTGAGCGCACTCACCACTCGATCCTTACAGCTCGACTTTGCTAAGAGCATCCGTGACATACTCCAACATCGCTTGAACGTCGAACCCGTCGAAGCGATGCTGCTTTGCTTCTTGCTCTACGCTCACAGCACCCAAGTCGTGACCTCCGCCGGCACTGCGCCTCCTACCACCCGACAGTGTCAGACCCTCGAGTTGACTCCCAGGCTCCGCTTGAGCGTCCACTATGCGACTGTAAATAATCAATGACTCCTGCGCCTGTAACAAACCGGGTGTAGCCTCGTTTGGAGTGCCTTCGGTACCAACCGCTGGGAGTATCTTGCGAGTTTGAATCGCCCGTGGTGTTTCTTCTATGGTCTTCGAAGAAGCTTCCTTGGGTGCCTCATACTCGTTGTTACTGAGCATGGCACCGCTTTGGGCGCTCATATTTGAACGTAGCCAGACACTCTTCTTCAGGCCTTCTTCCACCGCTTTCACCATTTCATCGGTCGATGGAAAGGGCGCATGTGTGATCACCCGAAGACTTCGAGGGGGTAGCCGGTTTTCATGCTGCTTCTTGAGTCTATCTTCGTGCACGAGCAGAACGGACTCCTCCATGTGCATAATGAGGCAATAGAGATCCAAGCAATTGCAATTGTCGTTCTCCATGTCGCTCAGCATTTCCGCTAACTCCTGGCACTCGTCAAAGTCTGGAGAACAGAGAGACCAGCTATGCCGTATGCGGTAGTCGAGTACCACTCTGACGCCGTCGAGGAGAGTCGTGTCTACTTCACAGCGACCGCCACTCGCCAAAAGAAAAGCAAACCACTGTTTCAGGTTGTTGTCACTCATAGCCGGTTCCTGGGTAGAGAACGTCGAAACAATGGTGATGGGGCGCAAGGCTGCATGGCTGATAGCGCTCATGGCACTGATAGCGTCAACGAAATTGAGGTCAAGGTCCTTGAGTTTGAGGGGCAACGACATCAGGTGCTCTTTCTCCAGGAGGCTGAGGAACCCGTGCCTGATCTGCTCAGAAGCTTGCGAGAGCGCATGCGGTGTGTAGCGAATTCCGCCCTCAGGTGTCGAGATACAGACGCAATGTGTAGCGAAGCCATCGCAGAAATCGAAGTGGTCGATCTGCTCCGCAACGCAATTGTAGATAGCGTTGCGCAGCTCTCCGGGCAGCTTGAGCAGCGGAGAGGCCTGGTCGCCAAATGCTCTGGCTGGTGGTTGGAGTTGGCGAAGACTGGCGCCGGTACGCGGAACGTGATGAGCTGCAAGGAACTTAGGCGATGCGCCGATGTTGTTAAGAGTCTCCCACATGCAGATGCAATTGAGCTCTGATCTCGCTCGCCCTGGAATCTCCACAACGATACTGATGTTGTGTGTAGATATCTTGGAACGTGCGCTCCTGCCCTTGGAGGTTATCCTCTCGACTGCCGTAATCTCAGAGCCGGCTATGCTGACTGTCAGTGGAGCACCAAATATGCAAGACCAAGTGATGAGAGTTCCATCCTCGGTCATACAAACATGGCCTGTTCCGCCCAAGTATACCACTTCGGACGGCGATATGCCGGCTGCTTTCTCGGTCTCTTGTAGTGCTTTCGCGGGAAGTGCAGGCTGGAAATACAAACTCATGGATCGATCTTCGCTCGTCGATTTAGCCAGATGTCCAAGTATGAAGTTGGTGTTCCTGGGCGTAGAGTGTTGTGAGGCTAAATCGTACAGTTCAAGTTCGGGTTGTTGGCTGATGTTCGAGACTCGGTGGGAGAGACGGCGTACCATCCTCTTGTACACTATTCTACATGCGCTTCTTGGCTATGAGCTTCTCGCGTAGTTGTTGTGTCATGTGCTGGCGCACATGAGGTCTTCGGCTTTTGCCCCGCTGTCACATGCAATCAATATGTAGTGAATGGTTAGCCGTCAACACACTTGAGACATACAGTCAGTACCGACAACCAAATCAGGCCATCCGGTGAATCACGAACATGCGGCATAAACAGCTGCTTGATGTCTTTACCCATTCTCTAGATGCACGCAACTTGCTGGGTCTCCAGCACTGCTCCAGGCGTTTTTGAGCGGCTTCAACTCCCCATTTTGCCGCAACCGCTACCCGTCTTACGACCTAAAGCTGTAGCTTGCTCAAGCTGACCCTCACTTGCTCGACCATATTTTTGAAGCCGGCCGCTTCCTTCGTCCCGCACTGCTCCTGGCCATGTATCTCTGATGACTCGAAGACTTCCTTCCCGGCGCTTTCTGCATTGACTTCCATTGTGTCACCGTGACCGTACGCATGCCTATCTGCGTGATCTAACTCGGTATTTACCGGTAACCGCAGTGCATCTTGCGTCAGTGGGCAGCACAGAGCTTGCTGTTCTTCTGTGACAGCGGCCTTGGGGAGACGGCGAGGCACCAGCTTCTTGCGCCACGGCTGGGCAGCTAGCAAATGAGTGGTCGAGCTTATCCGCTTGTCAGCACGCTCGCCGCCATACACACGGCTAGGCGATGACTCATGACTTGCGCCGTCACCAGCAGATGACAGCTTCGAAGGAGCACCTGGTGCGGCAGGCTCAGGGCGCCTCCACTCAGCATGAATTGCCTCGTAGCGCATCGGCGAGTACGGAGGCCGCTTGTGTACGACCATCCAAGTCTTTGCCAGCTCCTCCAAACTGTCTGTATGCGTCTTATAGATCGTGTTTATCAAGCGAGCAACCGCTATACGGCCGCCTAGATGAGGTGTCCCATAAGCATACTAGAGCAGGGTCGCCTCGAAGTCTTGACAATGATCGCCATGCACGTGACACAGCTTCCAGCCGCGCTCGACACGGTACAAGACGTTGTGTTTCAGCGTCTCGAATGCTAGACTCGCTTGACCGTGGGAAGCGCCGCCCGAGCCTAGGAAGTCTAGCCACTCCCACATACTGCTCCAGTCTTCCGACCAAGTTGGCGTGAGCGGGAGGGCGATGGTGATCTTGCGATGTGGTACGCTCACGCCGTACACGAGATGCCCTAAGATGTCGCGGAAGTTATGGTTGATCACTCTGAAGTAGAGCGGAGTGGTCGCCTTCCGATGCTTCCATACGTAAGCCCGGAACTCATGAAGCACTTCCCGGCAGACTTCGCTGAAAGGATGAAATTTTTGCAGTTCCCGCCCTGATCCGTAAGTAACGCAAGGCATGGCCACGCACGTGCCGGTCGCTGGCATGTAGCGGAGATGGTCGATTTGGTCGGCAACAGCATCGTAGATCGCATTGCGCAACTCGCCGGGTAGCTTGAGCAGCCTTGTCGACTGACTCTCCACAGTCTTCACCCTCCGCTTCGCCTCCCAGATCGAACCCACCAAGTTACTCATGAACTTAGTCCTGTCCGCTCTCGCAGTGTCCTCGTGCGAGAACTCGAAACGGGAGGTGGCTATGTCCATCTTCACAGCAAGACCAACAATGCCATTGATATCGCCATGCCGCTCGAGGTCGATGATGTTAGCAAGCGAAAGCCCGAAGACTACTTTGCCCTTTAGAGGCACCGCGGAGTTCGACACCGGCAGACGACTGAGCCATAGTAGCTCCTGGGCATCGTTTTTGATGCCTAGGAAGCCGGGCTGATTGAGGTACTGATAGGCCGCTGGGGGATTACCTTGGCCTATCGTCGCAAATTGGGTTTGGTATAACGTGACGTACCCTTCTCGGCCTACTCGCGCCATTGCGGGCTTGTATCTGTCCCGCCTGATAGCGAGCAAGCCAAGAGACTGGGCATTGCTGACTGCTGTAACGAGCTGTAGGCGTATGTTGAAGCGTAATGTCGTAAGTTTCGGATGTGTTCGTTTGTGATTGAGGATGACGAAATGCTATTGAAATCAAAACATATGGGTACAAAGTGCGGGCTGATTCCATTCGGGCTGGGACGGCGATTCACAACGCTGCGGTGAATGATGATTGCCCGGTCCCACCTGGGAATGCAAACGGATTTACCATCTCCTACAAGGATTGCGAGCACTTTACCCGTAACTGATGCGTAACATACGTTCTATCTTATCAGTGAATGCGCGCCACAAAGCCACGAAAGGTGCGCTCTCACCTCGCGCTCTACTCACTGCACCAGGACCTACTTCGAGAGTTTAAATTTGCAGCTTGCCCACCGCCGCAAGCACCTCCCCATACTCCTCATCGCGGCCACTGCGCTCGTCAAAACCCTCCTTCACTTCCCATCTCAAGAAACCCTCCAGCTTGCGCCGCTTCCACTGCCGCGCGCTGAACACAACCTCCTCATCGCAAACAAAGCGCCTCTTGCCTGCTTCCGTCAGCAACTCCTCCTCCTCCTCCTGCACCTTCTCAACGTCCACCATGGTTTCCCCTCCCTCACGCAACTTGGCTGCCACCCACTCGTCAGTTTCAAGCTGTGCGAGCATTCGCTTGTAGTGTCGGTGCAAGTCGCTTGTGAGGGCGTCATTCCCAGAGTTGACGGATCTATGTGCCGCGCCTTATAGATCGGCGCATAGCTTTCGGCGACTGTCGACTCTAATGACTTCGCGGTACGGAAGACGGTGAAGAACGCTGATCCACAGATACTCTTGAACGACGAAGGGTAACGACGATCGATGTCATACTTGTACAAGTCGTCGTATTGCCGCAGGTGATTCACTGGCTCCCATCCACCATTCGTGATACGAAGCCTAATGCAAAGATTCCTCTGTATGCTACTCGGGTACTCCTGCGCGAACTTGATCAACTGCGAGAAGTCGAAGTCGGTCACTATCATTCTCAGTGACATAGGCCTATCACACACTAGCGCCTTCACCAGAGAAAGATACTCCCGTCTCGTTTGCCGGCAGGCGTGCGCAAGAGGATCGCACCTCGGTTTGCTGTCGTTTTGCCGGGAAACAGGTACGATCGTACTGTTGCAGATAATGACATGTTGAGTTGTGCGATAGTCGTGGAATGTGTAGTAGTCGTGGATTGCATTACGTAGCTCGCCAGGTAGCTTGAGAAGCAGCGCAGAGTGGATGTTCGCGGTCTTCGCCAATCGTTCTTGATCCATCGCGCGAGGTGCAGCCAGGCCGTCTCATTCACGGAAGGAAGATAGAGCTTGTCGTGGTTAGCGATTGACGATCGGCCGCCGACGGTCCTAAAACGTGGTATAATACCGAGGCCGTTGGTATGCGATCGGCTACGAAAGACCACGCAATGATGTCTGATACTTGTTGTCTGGTTGGCAGCTGCACATTGTTTCTGTGCAGTGGCAGACAAATGGAAACGCAGCAGAACGTGAAAGATGGATAGGTGGGAATTGGCCCGATATTCAGACCCTGGTTCTCAGATGCAGTGAATGCCAACGCCACTTTACGCCACACAAGAATAGCAACATTCTCTCCCTCAAATGTAAGCTTATTATGAGGCTAGCTACGAGGGTAGCGTGTTACGGCACGTCCTCAACAATCGCTTTGAGCAGAATAATCGCACTGTTCAACTTGCGGCGTGGGTGGCTGTTACTTTGCACCCTACCGTGTCGTCTAACAATTGGACAGAATTCCTACTTTACCGCTGCAAAACACAGCTTCAATGTAACGATACCAGCCAACGCATAGGTCCAAGGGCATGCGAGCGATCAGTCTACAGATGTAACCCTGCCACTACCGCCAGCACATCCCCATACACCTTCTCTCTTTCCCCATACCCATCGTCCCCCTCGCAGACCTCCCGCCGTCGAAGTGTAGGAGTTCGCAATGCGGTCCATGTTGGCTGGCCCCCCGTGACCTTATGACTTTCCTTCAGGCGTTAGGAAGATCTCATCGGGCAGTTGAAATGGAGACAGCCTAGCCCGAAAGTGCAGGATCCAAGAGGCGCCTTTAGGCACGTTGTTGCCAGAAGCAGATATCAAAGATCGAAAGTTCCGTATCGCCGAACAGCTGGAAGCTTGGCGAGCAGCCCGATATCTCGCATTGAACACCTCGATGAAGCAGTCAGTGAAGTAGCAAACGCGTTGTTGTGATATGGCCGTCCGGAGGAAGGTGGAGAAGGTCCAGATCGCCGTTGCCGCCGCGTGACTAATCCTCGGCTTTGTGCTATCGCCGAAGATCGGCCTGCATCGTCATTGGCTTTGAGTTGCAGCCAGCGTGACCAAGCCGTATCACGCCAACCTTCCACGATCCCGTAACATGACAACCTCCTCCGCACCTGATACCAGAGAGTTCGCCCGGATACGCTGGACCTTATATGCTGTTACTGGACCTAGCAATACCTCACGACTGACAGGCATCCAGAACCCGAACACCACTCGAACCTGATATACACGCCTAAGCGCTTCACCCTGCGGTCCATAGCAGCTTCAAGACAGAGCAATTGATAAGCTCGCCATCACGGTACCACCGCCTTTGACCACAGAGGCTGCAGCGAAGTACAAGGAGTCTCACACTATCAGCTCGATCCAGCTCTATTCAGCTTCCACAAGCACACACGGCCTGCCTTCAAGATCAACAGCGGCTCAACTTCGCGGAGGCGGCAAGGTTGGTTGGACACAGCCGTGTGAGGCTTGAAAAGGCGAAGTAAGGTACCACTGGAGAGAAGCGGCGGCGGAAGCAGTAGGCAAGATGAGTAGTCCAAAGAG
>Ga0058704_10000280_pt1 | contig 28089 bp, 27 predicted proteins | sample AgamicMgSfe_FD_71363 | JGI IMG/M metagenome (GOLD analysis project Ga0058704, IMG submission 71363) | Agave microbial communities from Guanajuato, Mexico - Mg.Sf.e | ecosystem: Host-associated > Plants > Phyllosphere > Phylloplane/Leaf | place: Guanajuato, Mexico | collected 2012-05-30
GCTTGAGTCTTAGGAGACTGCATTCTGAGCGATTGCATTGGTTGCGACAAGGTAGGATGGACGAGGGGTATGTGAATAACCGTATTGGCGCGGTCGATGCCTATCGCCTCGACTTGACCGAACTGCGAATAGTCCTTCGGTGTCGTGGCTGCAGGGTTGAAAGACTCTTCAACTTGCTGCTCTTCGGAGGCGAAGAACGGGTTCGTCTCTTCATCCGTCTGGATGGCAGGAGAGGGAGCCGGCGACTGCGACCATGGCGAAGTGGGGTGCTGTTCGTACTCCTCGTATTCCCGACGCTGCTGGAAGACATTTTCAGAGGCAAAGGCACTTCGGTAATTGCCAAAGACGTTGGAGGCTGCGGAATTTGAAGCGCGTGTGGGAGCCGCTTCTGCGGTCACGGGGTCACCTCCCGACTCGTTTGACCCGCTCCCTGTACCCGAATCTGAGCTTTCCGAAACATAGTCCCTAGTGACCGTGACGACTCGGCCTCGTTCCAAAACTCGGATCACACCACCAGGCTCAATCAGGGGGTAGACTTCACTGTCGAGCGCACGCAAGGTGGGGAACACATCTGCATAAGGCCCGGCGTCAATGCCACCAGCGATACTACTGAAGTCAGGGTCAGTGACGGATGTGTGCCGAATAATGCTTGATGTCGGAGATCTCTGCAAGACCTGTCGGCTCGGTCCATGTCCACATGGCAACCCAGAGGCGTGCGTGACAGTGCGTTGCGGACCCAAAGGCCTTGTGTTTTTGTCCGGTTTCGCCTGCAACTCAGGACTGCTCGTTTGCACATCTCGACCATGCCCGGCAAAAGAGTGCCGCGATTCGAGACGTGGACGTAGCCTTTCAGGATGCAGTTTCTGCATCTGGAAATCTCGGCCGGTGTCTGTAGATGGCTGTCTGAGGACTAGATCTGGTCTCGCGGCCTGTGACGTCTGTTCCATCACCGTGCCATGCGGCACAAATTCCTCGCGACCATTCATGCTAAACGTGGCTTTTTGGCCCCAGGGCACATTCTCCATGTCTGTAGGATCGAGCGGCATTACCAGAGTGACGCGCTCGGCCTTGAAGTTGTCGTGCATAAGGTTCGTCACGGTCGCCCACCATTGTTCCAAACCGGGCTCGGTATTGAGCTGCAGCACCATGTCGTACAAGTTTGGGGTTGGGAACCGTGGGTCTTCCGGTCCCGCCGTAATGGTTCCAGGTGGCATAAAGTCACTGACGCCGGCGGCAGGAGTGCTTTCGCCAGAGAGCATGCCCAAGCTTCTTCTCCCGGGGGTATCTTGGTCACTGGCTGGCTGAGCGGTTGCGGTCGGCGACAGTGCGGTAAAAGGTTGATGGAAGCTGGACGACCATGTCCTCGGCGTGCCAGGCACATACGGAAAGGGGTAAGAAGGCGTGCGCAACGGTCGACCTTCAGCGGGCGTCGCAGGGACGCTTGCGCGCACGGTCTTGGCGGATTCGGTGGACTCTGTCGAGACCGTCGACAGCGGTCGGGTGGTCATCTCGGCCGGACTAGCGAATGCGGCGTTCAGCGACGGCGAGATCTGGGAAGCCTCTTCTTCCCGGATGGGCGAGACGCGTTGCGCTGTCGCGCTACTGCCGCCGTAACTCCCGCGCTTGCGTTGCTGTAGTACAAGCTTGGCGTTAACCGCTTCCTTCAGTTTCGCCAGCCTCTCTTCCTCGATGGGAGAGGCTGCTGCCTGCACTTTCCCCTTGCCATTGCCACCGTCTGAAGTCGTCCGCTGCACGCTCGTACTGTTGTCATCGCGACGTTTGATGTCGGTCCCCACTGCACTCGCTTCTAGCTCCGGGCTATGCGAGATCTCTGAAAGCCGACCTGGGGGCGAGCGCACCAACGCCGGTCTGGACGAGGAATGCTGCTCCTTCAGGGCCGGTCTAGGTCGCGCGTGCGTCGGAGTCGGTTCGTTCTCTTCGTTCTCGGCATCCTCCTGGGATTTCTTCTGCTGCGATGAGCTCGAGGAGGACTTCATGACGCGACGGCCAGAGCCTCAATCCACGCTCCTCGCCAGGCGCTTCCCGTCATCCACGTCGGAGAGGACGCGCGGATGAGCGAGTTGGGAAGACGCATGGGCCGCTGTGGTGATTAGGAAGGGCCTCGTTGGGTTGGGTGGAGTGTGGGATGGGTAGTCGTGGGTGTAATCAGAGCCAAGTGGTGCGTGCCCGTTTTGGCTGGAACGAGTATGTACATGGTAAGGTACATATGTAGGTGTAGGGTGTGCAGACAGCACGATGACGTATCGCGCTTGCCGTTGCGTGGGGACCCTTTTTCTAGTTTGATGTACAAACTTCCAGGTACACGTACTAGATAAGTATACCTGTACGCTCTATCTATCTTCCATTATCACATTTCATGCCCTCACATGTCATTTGCGAACCCGACAGACCAACCGATGGAAAAAAACTCCTACACATGCAGTATCAACTGTACAACAGTAGAAAGTTCGAAGAGTACAAAGCAAGGCTTGGCCGTGTGGCGGCAACGAACACAAACGAGTACGAGTACACCCACCCATTCTTCAGACTATGGATGCAGCACTCGCCGGCGATAATGATCAATCTCGACACCCCCTGGCTTATGTTACGAGCGATGTGGCCCGATCAAGTCGCAGCCCCGGATGTTGTTATTATACCGCTACCTGTCAGAAATTCATAAACAGATAGTCCGGCCGACGCTTCATCATCCATTTTGACATTTTGCCGACGTTTTTCTTTTCTTATCTGCTGCGAGCCTACAAGCTCTCTCGCAAACGTCTAGGGAACCGTGGTAAGGGCCCAGCGTGACGAGGCCCGACAAACGAAAGTACCAGTCGGAGCAGGGATATCCAGTCGTTGCCAATCGGCGAAAGAAGGCCGAAAGTCCATATCTCGCGCTGGCTCACGGCATGTACCAAAGAGTGCGTGCGTGACCGTACGTCTGGTAACTGGTTGTCGGACACCCGGTCATATCGACTAGGTATTGAACGAAGTACAACTCCGAGTACCAATGCCTGGTGCCAAGGACAGTAAGTTGTTTGATGTTCGTCTGATCAGTGATACGCGACGTTCCTTCAATGCCTTCCAGAGAACGATCGATGCTGGATGTGAAGCCGGTTCGCTCGGCGTGGGCCGTACTCTCTCGGTCTCAAGACTCTCAACTCTCTCAACTCTCAACCCTCTCCTCTGATGATTGAAAACGTGCGTGTGGTAATAAATGACGAGACAAGGATCGATCACTAGGCGAAAGGCGAATCGTCGGTCGATATTCGGCCTCGGTCTATCCGCCATCATAAAAATGTACTCCTTCATCAGGTACATGTACATTGGCAACTACTAGGTACTGTACCTTTCTGTTGTCTAACATTATGCCGGGGCACCCATGGAGTCATGGACCATGTCCACGTCGATGACACGTGGCATGGACCACGAGTCACGACGCATCGACAGCATGGAGTTGAGGCCGAAAGACGTCTGCGGTCCGATCGCCCTTCGAAAGACCCAAAGGATGACATTGCTTGGCATCGGCGTCCGAAGGAACCCAACCCGCTCGACGCCCGAACAAGCACTGGACGGACAGTACACAACAGGCAATCGTGATCGCATGTCCGTCGCTAGTCCACTAGTCCTGGGATACAATCACCTTTCGGCAATGTTATTACTCACATGCATCAGTCTGCGCTTCCTCCTCCCCCAACGCTAAGAGAAGAATGCGACCAACCCACCCGGCAGCGGTATGCATCCCCATTCATCACAACAAAAACGCCACCGCTCGAAGCGTAAACAAACAACCCAGCAAGCGCAACGCGCGAGAAAGCGCTCCCCCGGACCCCTCCCCCGTAACGCCCAAACCCGAGCACCATCATCACATCATGACCGCACTTGGGCACTGCTCATCTGCACCGGCGTGCTGTTATTGCTCACTTGCGTCGGCGGGCCCAGAGCGCTCGTGTTGTCCGGCAAGTTCCCAATGGCTTTGACGAGCCATGCCTTCTCGTCGTTGAACTGCTCGTCGTCCGTCCGGTCATCCAAGAACTTGGGCAAGAACTTCAGCAGTCGCTGTTTGTTCATGATGAGGAACTTCTGCACCTCGTACGACTTGTTGGGGTTGGCGGCGAAGATCTGTGTGGCGAAGTCAACAAACGAGTCCATCATTCTGCAATCTGCTCAGAGGATATGTACCTTGAAGACGTGGAAGGCCTCGTACTGCACCATCCGCCTGTCGTCCTTGAGCTGCCACATGATGAGCTTGAGGTTCTCGCCGGAATCGACGTATCGCGTCATGACCTCGTAGAACTGCCGGTCCAGCAGCACCTCTCCCAGCAGCTTGATCGACTGCCGCTTCGTCACGTAGCTGTCCGACTTGATCAACGTCGAGTTGTACCGCTCGAAGAACATGTCGAAGTTGGTGCTCATGTACTGCGACACCAACTGCTTGTGCTTCGTGAGGAGCAGCCGGAAGCAGTCGAAAGCGTCGGCGCTGACCTCGAAACTCGACTTGTCGATCCAATCGAAAAACTTCCAAAACACCCCTCGTCCGGACGACCTCTTCGACACGTCCACGTCGTTGTAGATGTCGATCGTCTTGCCATCCACGCCCGCCGGCTCGTCGTACAGAATGACCGCCGTCACGGCGTCCCACTTCAGCGCCTCTTTCAGGATCCCGCCGCACGGGCTCGCGCTCTCCCGCCGCTCGTACCCATTGCACAGCGCGATGACGATCTCCGGCTGCCGCCTCAGCACCTCCTTCAACGCGTCCGGCTCGGGCGACGTCGACCCCGGGTTCCTAAACCGGAAGACGTTCGAGATGATTGTCTGCGCGTCCTTGCGGGCTTCGAAGGGCAGGCGGTGGATGCCGTCCACGAGCAAGGGCAGGAGGGATTCGGCGAGGATGTGGTTGACGAGCTGGTAGACCTGCTCCGGCGTCGCTTCGAGCTCGGGCGTGCCTTGGAGCGTCACTTTCATCTGCGAGAGGTTGCGGGCCAGGTCTTCTTCCGTCTTCGAAGGTGGGGCCTGGCCGTCTTCTTTGATCAGCTTTTGGAGGAGGTCTTTGCTCGCTTTGACGAGGTCGCCGGCGGATCGTTGACGACTGCGGCCGAAGAGGAAAGCCATGGCGCCTGGAGGCGCTCGTGGAGCGCTCTGATGGTGTACCGATCAATTAGGAACAGGAGAGGGCCTGACCGATTGTAACCTGCAATTGACACCGTTCCGAGGACCAGCGTAGTCGTGGTTACGGACCAGACGACGCCACAGACACTATGGTAGATCTTCCAAAAGCTATCCTCTGTACCACCAAGAGATAGACTTTCCCTTCAGGTTTCACAGGGACAAGGACGTCCAGTTGTGCACCTCCCAAACAATTTATGGAGGGTCTAGAAGAAGGAGTGGGGGTCCGAAAAGTTGTGTGGGGTAAACCGTAAGCAGTGGATCGCCATTGCTCGGGCAACGTCCGACGATCAATTCGCAAAACAACGGCACTGCTACAGTGGTACAGATCGTGTAGACACATGTGTTTGCAAGCTGGTGTGAACCGTTATGCTGGCATGCCCTCCAGACTGGCAGAGGCACACACTGCATCACGCTATAACGTACGTAGGTGTGTGTAGTGCTCGGCCGTGACAGCGCAAAACACGCGACTCTGTTACGCGAAGGAACCGACAAGAAATAACCGAACCTCTCTTTGCACGTTCTCCCATTGGGAACCCTGAATTTTGCTCCAGTAACTGATCTCTTAGTCAATGGTATGTCTCGAGGCGTCTGCATTGCGATAGCGCTCCACGATGCCTCCTAGACCCCCGGAGTCTCCTCGCACCAAACACGCCGAGCTCGATACCTGATCGCAGCTGCAGCAAACGGTGCGCCGCAGACTTTGCGCGCGCACGACTTCCTGGGAAATGTGTGCCGTCCGATTACATCCTTCCGCAGCACCATCAACTCCAAAGCTTTGCGTGTCGCGGCCTGGATTCGCTCGTGCTGAGAGTGTACGTGGGTGGGTAGACGTGCGTGTTGCGGTCAAGGGTTGCGGACTGCATAACATTTGCAGCGCGGTCGTGAACGATGAGTTTGGCAGTGGGGTGACCGAGTATTAAGTAAAGATACAGATGGTGGTCCGCTTCGCATACCCACCATAAAGAAGGCCATAGTCATTCCTCCAGGTCATGGCCTGCTCTCGCGCATCCTCACGTCTCGTCCATCGTGTCCACAAGACCATCCTCCGCCGGCTCAGCCACTTGGTTGGACGCAGCCTCCATACCCGTCGAAGTTTTCGGCGGAGGTTCAATCGTCGGCTCTTCCATCTCCACGTCCGCTCTCGGCGTCTCGACCTCCTGCCTCAAAGGCGACACTGCTCCACTCGACGGTAACTTCATCGCATCCTCCACTTCGAGGAAGCGGTTCGTAGGCCTCGCGGGCGTCGAACTCCCCGCCTCTCCGCTTTGCGGTACCGGCGTTTCGCCACCGGGCGGCAAAGGTGTGCGTTCACCGGGCGCCGGCGTACCCATCCTGCTACTCTCGCCCTCTATCGGGTTCCCATTCTCGTCCTTCTCCGCCTCCTCCTCGTCCTTGATTCCCTTAATCAACCTCACCATCGCGTCGCCCTCGGCCACTACACGATCGAACTGCGCTCTGCGCCCCACCCACATCCCCTCGTACTCCGTCCCCTCCTGCTGCATGTCCTCGATTTCCTTCTCCAGTCTCTCGATCTCCGCCATCGAATCCTCCCGCGATTGAAGCTTGCGGTCGTCCAGGATCTTGCTGGCCAGTTCGTCATACCCCTTTCTCAACTCTAATGTGCGTTGCGCTTCCTCCAGCTGTGCGCGGAGCTCGACAGTATTGTCACGCACCGCCTGCGCCGTCTCGAGAATCTTGGCTTTCTCCACCGCATACCGTTCGCGCTCGCGCTGATTGGAGTTCTGGATCAGCTGTATGCGGAGGATGCTGTTCTCCAGCGCGGCGAAGTCGAGGAGGATCTCATCGCGGAAGCGTTGGCGTTTGACTTCCGCGTCCCAGGAGGGGGGTGCTTCGTAGTCGTCCGGGACGGCGTCGGGGAAGGTTTGCTTGGGGAGGGAGCGGAGGAGGGAAGCCTTGCCCAGGAGGTTTTTTGTGACGCGTAAGAGCGGACGTTCTTCGACGTTCAGGAGGCGGACGGCGTGGAGGGCGTCTGCAGGTGGTCAGCACGGTGCTCTAGTGCAAGTGAACTGTGGTTTAGGTACCCTCTTGCGCTTGTTCGGGTAGCAAACCATATGCGTGAGTGGTCATTGTGAGTCGGGTGAGCCGAGAAGAGTACCGCACGACCAAAATAATGTCCGTGTGGTGACGGTATCAGAAGCAAACCCAGATCCAGCAATGTCACAAAGCGGACATGGACATGGAGGTGCAAGTGAATACTCGGGTTCTCCCGCTAGCGTGCATAGTAATGTGTCCAATAACAGGATACGGTGTGGGAGCTACTCTAGCTTCCAGCACGGTCGTCGGTGACGCCTCACTGGTCGACGCCTGCGACGCGGTCGAAGCTCACAAGAGCTCATCAGACCACACAACCAACCAACACGTACAGCCTGTACTACACCGCGCAGCCCACCTCTTCAATCTTTCAGACGCATCAGCACAATAATTCGCTTACGTGTTGATACGACGGGACGATGAACTCGTTGGTGGCCAGATACAGCCGCCCGGCCTGCCACGACGAAGGCTACTCCTCCCACGACGAGCAACAAACCCTCACCGCCGACGTCGCACCTCCGCTCTCCCTCAACTTTGCCCTACCACCTACCGCATCTCCAGCATCATGGTTACGCGCCATGACCGATGACTTCGCCAACCCGAACTGCCCTATCAAGATCGCCCACGGCACCACCACCCTCGCCTTCCGGTTCCAAGGCGGCATCATCGTCGCCACCGACTCGCGAGCGACGGCGGGTAACTGGATCGCCAGTCAGACGGTGAAGAAGGTGATCGAGATCAACAGTTGTCTGTTGGGGACTATGGCAGGCGGTGCTGCGGTAGGTCACATTTACACGACTATGCCGCGTTGTAGCTATCAGAATACCACACTGACGCGAGTGGTGTGACGTACAGGACTGTCAGTACTGGCTCGCGTATCTAGGCATGCAATGTCGACTCCACGAGCTACGCCACAAATCCCGCATCTCGGTCGCCGCCGCCAGCAAGATCCTCGCCAACCTTGTCTACAGTTACAAAGGCATGGGCCTCAGCATGGGCACCATGTGCGCCGGTGTCACGCCCACCGAGGGCCCTGCGCTCTACTATATCGACAGTGACGGTACGCGGTTGGCGGGGAACCTGTTCTGTGTGGGGTCCGGGCAAACGTTCGCGTACGGCGTGCTAGACGCGGAGTACAGCTATGACTTGAGCGAGGAAGATGCGCTGGAGCTGGGACGGAGGAGCATCCTCGCCGCGACGCACCGGGATGCCTTCTCCGGTGGCTTCATCAACCTGTATCATGTGAAGGAGGATGGATGGGTGAAGCATGGGTTTACGGACACGGCGCCGGTGTTCTGGTGCGTATTCACTAAGAACCCTTAACGGACCTTGTCGATCATACACATGTGCTAACAGACTTTTTCAGGGAGACGAAATTGAAGAAGGGCGAATTTTCCAACGTCACGGCCAACCTGGATTAGACGGAAAGAGAAGCGTTCGTTCACAGGCATCTGCAAGCGGGCGTCATGGGCTGGTGAGGGAGATGAGTGTAGCGGGATGCGCTCTCTCAGTGTAGTTCTACATACGATGTATGATACTAGCTTTTCAGCGGTGACGGTACTCGTCGCGTGCCAAAAATGTGTTCTCTGCGAAGGGGGGAGCTGTGAGATACCTTGACGATGCAAGCCTCCAAGACATACCACTCTCGCAAATCTGCCTCTGGTTTGACTACCTCGCTTCTAGAGGCATCAAATGTTCATCTTGTTTGAACACCACGTACGTACATCTTGGCGTTGGCTGCCTGGGGCATCCCTCTTTTTGAACCGCAAGCCACATGGTTTGCCCCGCCAAAGCCTGGTAGCCTAGGTACCTAGGTACATAACATCCCACTCTACTTCACCACCTTACATACACACGACGAACCTACCTAGCTACAAAGTCACACACGTTCTCCTCCTCCTCCCACTCCTCCTACTCCTCCACCACCGCTGCCAACACTGAGACGAACAATCCACGACCACCTGGCTTCAACCCCGACACCACCACCTCTCGCACCTGCAAACCGCCGCTCAACATAAGCAGACAGTTGCACGATGCAGATCAAGTACGCTGAATAGCCATTCCTATATCTCCACAGTCCTCTCAAGAAGAGAAGTAGTGGAATCGCACTGGTAAACTAAAGGCGATGCTGACGCACGACAATGCAGAGTCCGCACTCTCACAGGCAAAGAGATCGAACTCGACATCGAGCCGGACTACAAGGTTCGCAGCTGTCCACTTCTCTCCTCTGCTACGAACCCATCTCCAACACTTCCCATCTCGTATTCCACGAATGGCTACACTCCTCCAGCTTCGTCCGTCCGCATATATTTAATCCCCCACACCGGGAAATCGAACGCCGATTAGTCAGACGCGTGTACGGGGACACCGAGCTGACTTCCGGCGGTATCAGGTCTCAAAGATAAAAGAGCGCGTCGAGGAGAAGGAGGGGATCCCACCGGTGCAACAGCGCTTGATTTTCGGAGGGAAACAGATGTAAGTCTACGCCGAATTCGAAATCGATCGCGATACTTCCCTCACCGCGGTCCATGCCATGAATCAGTCGTGCGATTGTGCAAGTGAGCTCGCATTGCGAGGAGAACCCGTGCAACCGGCCTTCACTTTGATTTGTGTCATGGGCTGCGGGTGCAAACAGTGGAGACTATGAGTACGAAGCGTCCCAAGCGGCAGGGCTGATGAAGATCTCTTCGATCTGCACAGGAACGACGAGAAGACCGCAGCAGAGTACAATCTCGAGGGTGGCGCGACGCTCCATCTGGTCCTTGCATTGCGAGGCGGGCTGGCATCGTGAGGTTCCACGCGAGTGTGGCACGCGAAGAAGGACGAGGTTGCGAAACTTAGCAGCTTTGGATGCTGGGGTTCTCACAGTCGATGAACAGGAACGGCCGGGTCTTCCGCTCACTCTTCGACGTAACGCGGAAGAAGCCATTTGGGGGGGGGGAGATGTGGTAACGCTGACATGGCAAGTAAATGCGTTCCGAGGAGTCAGCTTTGTGACGATTTACGGGCACAGATTACCTGCATCGGAAGTCATAGGCAGAGCTCGCCAGTTGTCTGATCAAGGACGAGGCTTCCCTCGAGCTGATTGTGCAGATACCGCATCATGAGAAGCCTTTTGCCGTTACAACTCGAACCAGTTTCATACATCACCATAGCATCGTCACAACATAGAAGAGAACCTCGCCCACCCAACGCCCACACGCCCAGCAGATAGACACACTTTCAAGCGGCCCCCGTAACCCTCCGAATACTCCTCCGTGGCCCTTCTCCCACAACCTGCACTTTCCCTTCCTGTTCCAAAGTCCTCACCGCCTCTGCGAACTCCGCTCCCTCCAACGCCACCGTGGCCCGCTCACTCATCGTCCTCACCACATCCCCGTACCGCACGCTCGCGGCGCCGCCCGCCCGGAGCATCTCATCCAAGACCCCCAACACGCCATCTTTCAAATCGCCCTTACGCTTGCGCTCGCTCGCGCTCGTGCCCTCGGTCAACAACCCCATGTCGATGAGGCCCGTACGCGCGTCCGTGGCGGCTTGCTTGAGCGCGGACTGGATCAGGCGCACGGCTTCGTCGACGTCGTGCTCGGTGACTTCGGTCGAGAGACGCATCTTGGCGTGCGCTTCGGCCAGGCGGATCATGGATTCCAGCTGCCGGGTTGTAGCGGTGATGCGGCGCTCGGCGGCGCGGATGTCCTCGCCTAGTTTGCGCATGGCGACGTAGGAGCGCACGAGGGCGTCGGCGGCGGGCTGCGTGATGGTCGGGTGGATGTTGGCGCGGGCGTAGGAGATGTAGGAGGTTAGGAACTCGATGGGCTATGAGGTTGGTGTGTCAGTTTAGCTAGTACTGAGGTGGGAGAGGGGTGCTTGTTGGGACTTACTAGGATTTCGTTGGTGCTAGCGTTCTCCGGTGTGTCCTCCAAGTACATACCGACCAAATGCCTCGCCAGCTTACGGTCCGCAGATTCATCGATCCGGTCGAGGACGAGGTATACGAGGTCGAACCTGCTGAGTAGCGTTGGCGGGAGGTCAATGTTCTGCGGCACCGGCAGATTCGGGTTGTATTTGCTCCCGATCGGATTGGCGGAGGCCAGAATGCTCGTTCGCGCGTTGAGAGTGGTGATGATACCGGCCTTGGCAATGGAAACCGTCTGCTGCTCCATGACCTCGTGTAGCACGGAGCGGGTGGAATCGGACATTTTGTCGAACTCATCGATGCAACATACACCGCCATCGCTCAGCACCAGTGCACCCGACTCGAGCACCAAGCTCCGCGTCTCTGGGTCACGGGTGACGTACGCCGTCAGACCAACGGCTGAAGATCCCTTGCCAGAGGTGTAGACACCGCGCGGTGCGATCTTGTGCACGTACTCGAGCATCTTGGATTTGGCGGTCGAAGGATCACCACAGAGAAGGACGTTGATGTCACCACGGTATTTTGGCGAACCGCCCTTCTCGAAGCTCTTGTTGGTGCCGCCAAAGAGTTGCAGCAGGATGCCTTTCTTGACATCATCCAATTCGTAGATCGAAGGCGCAAGCGATCGAGCGAGCAGCTCGTACACGTCTGGTCTGGCAGCCGTGGACCTGATCTTCTCCTCCTCTTCCTCACTGACCTTGCGCGTCTCTTCGGTGCTGCCGGTAACCTGCTCGGACAGCTCTTCTTCGATGGTCGTGGGGTCAATGCCCATGCGTCGCTTGTCGACCTTTTGAATGTGCAGGCAGTCAACGTAAGTTTTGAAAACGTTCTTCACCGACCTCTGTCGTGGATTGATGCGAACTTGGCTGCACTTGAACACGCCCGTGATTTCAACTCTGTCGCCGGCTTTGCACACATCGACAAGCTCATCGTAAGCGCAGAGTGATACCGAGTGCGGCGTCTGGCCGTCAGGCATGGCATCTGGTGTCTCTTGTAGCTTCACCACTTGCTTGTCCGCAAAGCCAGAGCGGTTGTGAACGATTTGCATGCTATTGCTGGATCCGCAGACTTCACGCGGACACCTCGTGGGCTCCGCGATCTTGCCGCGGTCAATATCCACCTTGACTGTATGATGGCAGACGGAGCAGCGAAAGAAGGCCTCCTTCATGTCAGGTATGACTGGTGTCGTGCGGATCACGAGACCCTTGATCGACACCATCCTGTCCATGTCGTTCGGATTGAGATCCCGAAGGTTGATCGTCTTATCCAGGCCAAAGGGTCGGACGCGGAAAGCTTTCTGCTCAACTTCTGCCACGAGATCTTCGACCTCTGCAGCCGGCTGCACGGCATCGCCGTTATTCCCGTCCTCCATATTATTGTCAACATCGGAGCTAGGCATCGGTGGCATGGAACTCGACTCGCGATTTCTGTTGCTCTGATTTCGTCTGCCTTGCTGTGACTGCGTTGTACGTTTATCGCTCACGCGTTTCTCGGCCATCTCAATCATAGAGTCTTTGATCGCAGCGTCCATCATTGGGATAATCTCGGCAGGGAACGACTGCACTTGGTGCCACAGTTTCCGAGTTGGTGGGTAGGCCTTCAGGTTTCGGCAGTCAAGATATAAAGAGCTCGTTCCAAGATCAAGCATGGTCTCGAGCATTCGTACGTAATCTTTCTCCATGCCGGGATGATCAGCATCCAGTGTCTCGCCTTCCGCTAGCTCGCCATCTGCGATGAGGCGGTATTTCCGTTGGAAGTTGTGTAGAAAATCCTTCATGGCGGAGAAAGAATCTTGGACGGAAACATTGGTACCCCAGATGACCTTGCTCGAATGCCCACCAAGGGCGTCCGCATCCGATGTGTTGGGGTTGAGGTTGGAGAAGGTCGCGGTATCTGAGGCATCTTGCTGCACCGGGACACCATTCTCATCCACGAAGAGCCTTCGTCGCCGACCGCTCCCGGCGTCCAGGATGTCTGAGTCGATGTCGTGTCTCCTGTTTCTGGCGCTTGGTGCTGCACCATCAAGCGGAGAACGGACGAACAGGCCTGTCGAGCTGGTGCGGTCTGCATGGTGACCATTGGGAGCTGGACCAGCCGGGTCGGAGCTGGATGCGTAGTGGATAGGTGACGAGTCTGACGCGATCAGCTATGTCGGTTCACCGTACAGTAGAGTGCCCTCACCTCCTAGCCCACCAGACGGTCTAGGTGTCCGGCCACCGTCACTGCTGGCAGCGGCACTTTGCCGTCTTAATGGCGAGCTGATTATGGCTCCATTTGTGACCGGCGCGTTCAGCGTCTGCGACTGGTTCTGGCTCTGGCTCTGCGATCCTGCCGGCGAAGAGCGGAAGAAGAGCGGCGATGAAGTCGGAGGCACTTGTGATTGTGAAGTTTGCTGCGACGATCGCACGTTGGCGCGTGGTGTGTTCCCATCCAAAGCATTTTCCGAGGCGTCTTGTGTTTCCGACTGCAGCTGCTCGTCTGCTGCGTCGGCATCTGGGACGATGGGATCGCTGGAAGGAGGGGCTTGGGAATTGCGAGTGCCACGGCGCGGTGTACCGTTGGCTGAATTGCGGTTAGAACGTCGAGATAGCGGCGACGACATCTTGAGCACGAGTAGTTGGTAGCTGCCGCAGGGTGTGTTTTTTCACATGGATGGGTGTGAAAGATGGAAGAGGAGTCTGTCAAAACGCGCGCTTCGTCGCGGTAAGGCGCGACGCAGACGCGCTAGCGAAGTGCGTGCATTAGCGTGAACTGCTCTACCACCTTGAATGTTCTTTGATGCAAACTCATGAACATGTGTGTAGGATACCGTATCCGCGGACGGTATATCCAACCGACCACATACGGAGAACCAACATGCCGCCACCATCTCAGCTGTCAATCGCCACGTCGGTGCTCAACCGTCTGGTAAAGGAAGAAAGTAGCTACCACAGGGAGTACGAGCAGCAACAGGCCCGCATCACCAAGCTGGAGCAGGGCGGCCGCAGTGACGAGAACGTCGAGTACCAACTCAGACAAGAGGTAAGATTGTCTGATACCATTTTCTCAAACTACCGGTTCTACTCACTTGCCGACTGATTCTTCGAGTACACTTCAACCCCCCAACGCTCTTCGTTCTGATTCGGCTACTGTCCTCCGCTGATTACTGTCCAGCGCAAAGCTCTCGAGGAGACGAGAGCGCTCGTCCCTCAACTCAAACAGAAGATCCAGGATGCTCTCTCGAAACTTGAGCAGCAGCTTGTAAGCCCGCATCTCCCCTCAAGCAACTCTCCAGTGTTCCAGCTGACTCTGTTGCCTGTCCAGCAAGAAGATAAGGGCCCCGGCGACCAGAGCACGCCCGAGGATGTCACGAAGGCGAAGGAAGCTATCGCCACTGCTATGACTGCCATTCGCGAGACGTCGTGAGTTGGTGGCGATGGCTTGCAAATGGGTAGGCAACGCCTTCGAGTGAACGATGTAGCGTTCGGGGCAGTAGTCCCTGGCATTGTAACGGGCCCTTTCAGGCCACAAGGTGCTGTCTTCGAGTTTGGAAGATAGCCCAACTGGCGTATTGCCATGCTTCATGCACAAACCCAATGATCTCTTCACGTCTTTCTCTTTTTGGCGGGCATGAATGGCGACGCCGTCGGAGCCGCTCGTTTCTTGAGTACCTGCGGAGCTGGGCTGGGGCTCAGCTTCACTTCCTGGGTAGCGGCAACACCGAGTCTCGAGGCCTGGGCAGTCGACGGGGCGGAAGCTATGTGTGTCTGCGCCCGAACTGCGTGCTGTGCCTCCACCGAATTCTTCTTCGGGTCGGTCAACGCCCTCAACCGTGCCTCTCTTACAGCATTTTGGTGGCGGACAGCATCGTCAATAGCTTTGTCGGTGGCTGTACGTCCCCTCTTGGGCGCAAACACCTGCGCCACGCTCGTCTTGCCCGGTGCACCCGTTCCTGCTGGCTTCGTCAATACTATAGGCGCTGGCTTCTTCTGATCCCGCACCATCCACTCCGGTGCCTTCTGAATCTGTGTCTTCGCGCTCGGTACCGCGAACCTCGCCGGGCCCCCTAAGCCGAACTTGTTGTCTCGCGCCGCATTCGAGCTCTGCTTCCTTATCGCATTCAACACATCCCGTCCCCTCTTCGCGTTCCGCAAAGCCGGCTCACGCACGATACCCCAACTATTCGCCTTCGGATTCGGCACACCGTCCACGAACGCCTTGCCGCGCGAGTGAGGCTCCTGAATGACTTTGCCCACGAACTTGGCCTGATTGACCTCCCGTTTCTTCTCCAGCCCTCCCATGGCCAGCCTTAACTGCTCCTCCTGTTCCTCCTTCGCCCGCCCCTCCTCTCTGATCAGCTTCTTGTAAACCTTCCACCAGCTGCGAGGGTTCTTCGGCGTCAAGATCTTGGTCTCCCAGCCCGGTATGTCTCGCGCGATGAATGCACGCCAGAGTTCGGCATCGGCGTCGGCGATGTGAGGGCTGCGTTCTTCGATGTCGCGGAGTTGCTGCGGGTTGGTGATCTTGCGGAGGACCGGACGGATCACTTCGTAGGGAGCGTCGGCGACATCGGTGATGCCTGGGAGGTTGCGGATGCAAGCCCGTTGGGTCATGGAGACGAGGGAAGCGGCCGGCATCTTGGTTGTCGTCGTGTATGTGATGGGTTGATAGGGCCGTGAACCTTTCTGATTATTTTGCAAGGGAATCCGGGACGCAAGGTGAACAAAGAGTGAGTATCGGCCAGGGCCTCGAATATCGAGAGTGGCTAATGCCAGCAAAGCAATGTCTCGAAGTCGACCGGTCTAGTATGAGGACTTGAGGATGGACACATGGTGGTCTTTATATCGTCTCTGAGCATTGCTGGTACATTGGCCTTCGAACAGTGACAATGGACGTCACGGCGAGGACAATAGCATGTGCCCGCCCCACAATTCAAGCGCCACCAGCCGCTACCCGCGCTATTGTCACAACTCTATTGTTAGCACGCTGCACGCCTCATCACGTGTGAGCTTTGAAGACATTCAACATGTGACTTTCATCAAAGGCAGAGTGAGATGCTTTTACATGTATGTATTCTGTTGATTGTGTGACCAAGTATGGCGACCCGGGATACGTGATCACGTGCGAGGTGAAAAGGGCGACCCACGCGTAGACCTGGTTTGACATGGCAAAGCAGTGGAGGGAGGCATTGAGCTTCTCGGAAAGGCTGGGTGCGACCTCGAAAATGCAAGTGAGTTCCCAGCGTAGGATGATATGGGGATTTGGATTCGCATTTTGACAGCTATGGCAGCGCCAAAGCGTACAGGACCGCAAACCCTGAGTGCACGGCTGCGGAGGCGTCCAAACAAGCCAAGGTCGCCGAGGAGACAGCGAGAAAAACGGCGTTGTCTATCGTGAGTCCGGACATATCGTATCGTAGAGAAGCCATGACTGAGTAGTCACAGCACGAATACCATGAGCTCTGTGCAAAGGAGACACGGTTGCTGTTGAGCTCTGAATCGACCGGCCCTGTCGAAGATCACCGCCCAGACGAGCACGTCTTCCCCAATCTGCCGACGACCGGGGCTCATATAGGACGCTACACCAATGCGCAGCACTACAACGATGGGCTGTTCTCCGAAGTCTTCAAAGCCCTCGATCCGGACGTGCACTCAGATGGCAAAGGCTCGCTTGTGGCGCTCAAGATCACGACTCCGTCCATGATGACGCCCCCTCACGACTCGAGACGAGAAGCACGTATCCTGACGACTGCCAAACACGAGAGCATCATACCTCTGCTCGAGACCTTCCAAGAAGCGGGCGGCCGGCTGGTCCTTGGGTTCCCATTCATGCCATTTGGTCTCGACGGTCTGCTGCAGCGATCTCAACTCACAGACGACTCGCGTCGCAGCATCCTGAAGGACTTGTTCTCCGGCCTCTTACACATACATAACCTGGGCATCATTCATCGGGACATCAAGCCGGCCAACATCCTCTTGGCGTCGCCCACAGGCCCAGCGTACATCGCTGACTTCGGCATTGCTTGGTCTGCATCTGATCATGCCTCCGAGCCCACAGACGAGAAGATCCTCGATGTTGGTACGACATGCTACCGGCCACCCGAAGTACTGTTCGGTCATCAGGCTTACGGCACTAGCCTGGACATGTGGGCTGCCGGATGTGTAGCGGCGCAAGTAATTTGTCTGCACGGTCAGACTGTATTCGATGCTGGCGATCTCGGCAGTGAGCTCGCGCTGATCAAAAGTATCTTCGAAACGCTGGGGACGCCTGATCTTGATGTGTGGCCGGTAAGGCTCCCGCCACATTGAATGACGGAGTACGCAAGGCTGACATACGACCAAGGAAGCCGCGACATTCCCAGATTGGGGTAAGATGAACTTCACCACATATCTGGGCAAGCAGTGGATTGAAATACTAGCTGGTGCGAAACCAGAGGCCGTTGGTCTGGTCGAGGCACTGGTACGGTATGAGTCTGGCAGCAGGCTTGACGCTCGAGAAGTACGTCGCATCGTGCGTTCTATGTGGGATTCAACTGATCTGGAATAGGCGTTGAACCATCCGTTCCTGCAGTAGCTCAAGTTCTGCATCGTAATTACAATACGACTTCCGTCTGTATCGCGACACTGCCCTCATTTGAGCCAAAGCACCTTGACTGCATTGCACTTGACGCGTAAAGTAGGACATGAGAACGCTCGCAGCATTCTGTGACATACCGGTGCCGTGTTTGGCAAGCTTACGAATTGGAACAAATTGGCGGTGCCAGCTATGAGGTCCCGTCCTGCAGTGTTGAAGAGGAGCATAATGCGTGCCCGGGGCTCGCGACCGGCGGGGTTTCTGCAGCTCACCTTCTCGTACGACTTCAGGTGTAACTCAAGCGGCAAAAGTATTCAGAAAATGATGGTAAGTCGGGCAAAAGGAGGTGGTGGCGACTGAAAGCGTTGATATGCCGTGGACGAGGTCCGGGTGTCGTTTTCGTGAAGGATCTCGTACAGTTTTCCCCCATACAGAAGTTGGGAAGGCGGTTGGAGGCTTGGCATGCCTGCGGTTACCGTAAGGAGTTTAGTCAGGTACGACAGCTCTAGCGCAATACGACGTGCATGATGCAACGTCAACTGCACTGCAGGTTGTCTGCTAGAGCCTACAGCTGTCAATGTGCATAGCCATGTCTCATACCATACCACAACGTGCAGAGATTCCATGGTCTCCCCTATGCTCCTGATCGAGCGAAAACCTGCTTGTACACCACTGTCTGGCCCCTTGTAAGAATCTTGATAAGACTGCTTATCATTGCCGAGTAAGCACTCGATTGGACGGTCTGAAACAAGGCTGGGCTGCACGTCCTCCTGGTTCCTCACCTGGGCCACCGCGTGCCGTACGTCCAGAAGGCGACGACTACACTGTAGCTACTCTCTCTCTTACCGCTTGACGATACCAGACAACGCTTATCTACCTCCTGACCTTCATACAGAATGGCGTCAGAGCACGCCAATAGCAGCTTTGACGGTGCCAATGGCAACGGACCGCAGAACAAGCTCCTCGAGAAGGTCGTCCGCACCCCCGGACGGCAGCCTTCACCGCAGCCAACACATCTGAGTGTACCTGGAGCGACGGCCAACCACGTCCTGCACGAGAAGGGCTCCGGCTATGTGGCGCCCAAGTTCGAAGGCAAGGCGCAGCAGATGGAAGAGGTCATGGACTCCGTAGAGGACAAAGGCTTCATTCCGGGTGATCTGGTGGAAGCCGAGACCAAGTGGTTCTACAATGAGCTGGGCATCGACGACATGTACTTCAGCACTGAGACCGCGGACGCTATCGTGAGTCACATCCACTCGCTCTACGCCGCGAAAGTGGCTGCGTACGCTAGGGACGACAAGAAGTTGGAGATCAGGCTCGATAAGGAAGCGGCGGACCATGCGGTGTATATCGACACGAGCATGCCAGGTTTGTCGTCGACCCACGGGTCCGGCTTCGAGGCCAGACTTGAGGAGAAGTACCTCGACGGGAGCAGAGGTCAGAGGAGCTTCCGAGTGGAGACGTTCAGATCACCGAGCAAGCTTCCGGGCGGGCACGAATCTCAGTCCTTGAGGTGTTACTTCGTCTACCAGGCCAGCTTCAAGAACAAGAATCCGGACCCGGATGAGACGAGTGTCGAAGTCCTGGGTGATGAACGGTTCTTGCAAAAGACGACGGAGAACACGAGGGGCCTGTACCAGCGCGTCATGGATGCAGTCGTCACCCGCACCGGTCCGGTCATAGACATGTATGATATCGAAGGGACGAGAGAAAAGCGTCTGGTGATCGGCTTCAAGCAAGGTTCTGCCCTTGGGCTGTTCACCGCCTTGAGCGATTTGTACCACTATTACGGGCTCACATCGTCTCGCAAATACGTCGAACAGTTCAGCAATAGCATCACGATCATGTCCATCTACCTGCGACCAGCACCCAGTGTCACAGCCGCGCATCCACCCATCGAAGCCAGCATTCACCAAATCATGAAAGAGGTTTCTTTGCTCTACTGCGTGCCACAGAACAGGTTCCAGTCGCACTTTAGCAGTGGTCGGCTGTCGTTGCAGGAGTCGATATACGCTCACTGCGTCTGGGTCTTCGTGCAGCATTTCCTCAACCGGCTCGGGAACGAATACAACACATTGACGTCTGTGTTAGACGTCAGCAATAACGTGCATGCCGAACTGTTGTCCAAGCTGAAGAAGCGCCTGCGTACGGAAACATTCACCGCAGACTACATTTTGGAGATCATCAACCAGTATCCCGACCTGGTCAGATCTCTGTATCTCGCCTTCGCCAACACTCATTACGTCCAGACCCGCGGCGAGAAGGACGACTTCCTGCCCACGCTGTCGTATCTACGCATGAAGGTCGACCGCGTACTCAAGGACAGCGAGCTTCAAGATCTGATTTCGAAAACGGCCATCAACGAACACCATCAGATGGTCATGACTGCCTTTCGTGTATTCAACAGTAGCGTCCAGAAGACCAACTTCTACACGCCAACAAAGGTCGCGCTCAGCTTCCGTCTCAACCCAAGTTTTCTGCCACCAGAAGAGTACCCGCAACCGCTGTATGGCATGTTCCTCGTCATCAGCTCTGAATTCCGTGGCTTCCACCTCCGTTTCCGCGACATCGCGCGTGGTGGCATCCGAATCGTCAAGTCTAGGAGTCGCGAGGCGTATGCCATCAATGCGCGGTCCCTGTTCGACGAGAACTACAACCTGGCAAACACCCAGCAGCGGAAAAACAAGGACATACCGGAAGGCGGCAGTAAGGGAGTGATCTTGCTTGACATCCAGCACCAAGACAAGACGACGGTGGCCTTTGAAAAGTACATTGACAGCATCATGGACCTGCTCCTACCGCCCACGAGCCCGGGTATCAAGGACCCGATTGTGGACCTGCACGGCAAGGAGGAGATTCTGTTCATGGGTCCGGACGAGAACACGGCGGACCTGGTCAACTGGGCAACCGAGCACGCGAGAGCGAGAGGCGCGCCGTGGTGGAAGTCGTTCTTCACGGGCAAGTCGCCCAAGCTAGGCGGTATACCACACGATGCGTACGGTATGACGACGCTGTCTGTGCGTGAGTACGTGCTGGGCATCTACCGCAAACTCAACCTAGACCAGAGCCAAGTGCGGAAATTGCAGACGGGAGGTCCGGACGGTGATCTTGGGTCGAACGAGATCTTGCTTGGTGGGGAGAAGTACTGTGCCGTCGTGGACGGTTCAGGCGTGCTCGTCGATCCCAACGGTCTTGACCGAAGCGAGCTGCGGCGCTTGGCGAAAGAGCGCAAGATGATCGTCCACTTCGACATCGCCAAACTCTCCAACGAAGGCTATCGCGTGCTGGTGGAAGAAAGCAACATCACCCTTCCATCCGGCGAGGTCGTCAACAACGGCACAACCTTCCGCAACACCTTCCACCTCCGCGAAGCCGAGCAATACGATCTGTTCGTCCCGTGCGGTGGCCGACCCGAGTCCATTGACTTCTCCAGCGCAAGCCGGCTCATTGTCAAGGGCAAGGCGATCGTACACTACATCGTCGAGGGCGCCAACCTCTTCATCACGCAGGAAGCGAAGCTCCGCCTGGAGAAGGCCGGCTGCATCGTCTTCAAGGACGCCTCGGCGAACAAAGGCGGCGTCACTTCGTCCTCGCTCGAGGTCCTCGCATCCCTCTCCTTCGACGACAGGAACTTCCTGTCCCACATGTGCGTGCAAGCCGACGGCACGGTCCCGCAGTTCTACCAGGACTACGTCAAGCAAGTGCAAGCCGTGATCCGGGAGAACGCGCGGCTGGAGTTCGAGGCCATCTGGCGCGAGCACGAGGAGACCGGGGTGGCGAGGAGCATCTTGAGCGATCGGCTCAGCATGGCGATCACGAAGATGGACGAGGAGTTGCAGGGGACGGAGTTGTGGGACAATGTCGAGTTGCGGCGGAGCGTGTTGAGCGATGCGCTGCCGAAGCTGTTGCTGCAAGACATCGGGTTGGAGAAGATCATGGAGAGGGTGGGTCTACTTTGTCTTGTTGATTTGTGGTTTTATCGGGATGGTCTTTACTGACGTGTCGACGTGTAGGTCCCGGACAACTATCTCCGCGCCATCTTCGGCTCCTTTCTCGCGAGTCGGTTCATCTACACCATGGGGATTTCGGCGTCGCCAGTGTCGTTCTTCGCTTTCATGAACAAGCGCATGGCGAGCGTGGGACACCGCACATAGAGCAGACAAGATTGAGACGATTTTCCTTTTACCTTCTTTCGTGCGACCTTGGCGGAGATTGACCGCAACGCAGAAGGAATGCAAGTTCGGGGCGCTCGGGGCGCATTCCTTCGATAGATCGCTGGGCGTCAACATTGTAGCGTTGTTTTTCATCTTAGAAAGTCATGTGGAGAAGTTCGTGAACTGGACGGTCAAGGGTCGCAAGGACAGATACAGTGCATGTTTGTCGCTTGCTTTCGCCTTCGACCGCGTAACTCCTTCATCTTCTGTTCCACACAAAGTTCCCGCTGCTTAGCTTCATCACCCTCTATCCCTACTTGCAATTCCGAACCAAGAGGTACGTGGCGTGGTAAGCGAAACGCCTTACCTGGTCATCAGAGATCACACGAGTTATGCCGTTCACAGACGTCCGGAACCAAGCAGCTGATCACCAGCCAAGCAGATACCATTGGATCCAGGTGAAAATGGCCGCCAAAGCCTCCTCGTCCGCGGCGTCGCGCCGGTCCAGCCGCATCGCCAACGCAGCGAAAGCGGCGCCCAAGGAGTCCTCGCCCGCCAAGCCCAACACGAAAGCCAAACGCGCCGGCGTGACCAAGACGACGGCGACCATCAGCAAGCCGAAGGCGGCGGGCGTGAAGAAAACATCGCCGTCGAAGACGAACAACAAGAAGAAGGCCGCGACGCCGAAGAAGGGTGCCGCCTCCTCGTCCGCGAAGAAGACGGCCTCGGCGAAGAAGACTGCTTCTTCTTCTTCTTCGTCGGCGAAAAAGGGCAAGAATGACGGGAAGAGCCTGTTGAGCATGGCCGGTGAGGCGGTGGAGAAGGGGTTGGAGAAGGGCGCCGAGGCGGCGAATGATGTCGTCGAGACGGGTCAGAAGGTGTTTGAGAACACGAAGACCACGTTCTCTGACAATGCGGTATGTTTTTCGCCTTTGATTCAGTAGCTTGTTGTTATACCTACGTGGCTCGATGAATGGCGGCTAACCTTTTTTCTCTCTTTGCTACAGAATGCGCGCCGCTCCGCGTCTCCTCCGAAAGATCGCGGCAACAAGAGCGCGAAGAAATAAGGATGTCCGGCTGCGTCGAGCTGGCCGTCTGGTAAGCATAGGGAGTAGGAGTCGAATGGACTGGCATCTGACTCGGTCATGTTGAAAGGTGTTATGTGCGCGATCGCCAGCGGTGGAGTTTCGTAATGTATTGTTCTCTTAGGAATGTAGGAGTATCTCAGCTATTCATTTGGTTGGACTTCTGATCCGTCAACAGACTGAAGGGGAAGATATCACTCGTTCGAGGAGGTTTTTTGGTTTAGCTGCACGACTGGTTGTATCTGTGGTGGTACGCGTTGGGTGAGGGCCATGCCGACGCCGAGAAGGTGGACAATCATCGCCACCAGTGAAGCTCCGTCCAGTAACCCGGTGAAACTGGCAATGACCCAACGTAGGTTATGGAGACTCCTGAAAGTGGTTTGCCTCGTCCGATTGGCCTATCTATATGATCATTGCGGCGGTGGCGAGGGATAAAGGAGTCAAGGCCAGGGGACTGGATGAGGCTTTGCCAACGCCTGAAACCAACAATACGCGCGTGGCTGATGGCGGGTGTGACCTTGGGATGCTCGCGTCTTGGTTGCGGCCACCTTGCATCGTCAGTCTCGAGTTGTCGTTTGCCTGGCAAACAACGTAAGGTCTGTGGTCCTGTACCCATCACACAGTGGCAAATCGTTACCCCAGCATTTCAACTTTCAAAGCCGCAGGTGAGGAGGGACCATCGTATCCCTTTCAACCCTAGCCTAAAGCAGACAACAACCCATCTGCCAACACTCCAGACACCAGAGACACCACCCGCGAACCAACATCACCGCACCTACAGTATTCACCTATCGCTCTTGGGAAGGAGGACGATACACACACGCCAGAGTCGCAACGCGCCGATAACACCATTTCTCCACTCAAACAGACACCAAACACGCGCGATCGCAAATTTCACATGATAATTCCGCACCACACGACCACCACTCCTAGGCGAGCATTCCCTTCTCAAAGGACACACAGCACATCACCTCGAGGGACCAGCGCTCAGATGCAGTCGCAAAGACAACAGCCTTTGCTGCTATGAGCGCAAGCCCGTCAATAGCACCGCAAACTTCCAATCCACAGGTACACCATCCCCTCGACCCGTCCCATCCCTCTTCCTCTTCTCGCAGCATGGCCTCCGAGCAGTCATCCTCTCCGGCAGTAAGCCCGGTACCTTTCTACGCCACCCGGACATGGGTTTCCCAGGCGGTCGTGGCGTCTTTCATGGCGGGAGGCGTGGCTGGTGCGGTCTCTCGGACGGTGGTGTCTCCTCTGGAGAGATTGAAGATCTTGTTGCAAGTGCAGAGCACGGGACAATCGGAGTACAAGATGAGTATCAACAAGGCGTTGGCCAAGATATGGCGGGAAGAAGGGTTTCGCGGGATGTAAGCAGATCCAAGTCCAAGTCTTCGCTTGCCTTTTCAATAACGACTTTTTTGATAGGATGGCTGGCAACGGCACGAACTGTATACGTATTGTGCCGTACAGTGCGGTGCAGTTCGGCAGTTATAACTTCTACAAGCGGGTGCGTGGCCATACTTGCTCAGGAGTGCTTGAGTGCGACTGATGAACATGGCTGTAGTTCTTCGAGGCTTCACCCGGCGAGCCTCTCTCACCCGGCCGCCGTCTCCTGTGCGGCGCCACTGCCGGTGTCACCTCCGTCACCTTCACATATCCGCTCGACATCGTTCGTACGCGCCTCAGTATCCACTCCGCCTCTTTCTCCAAACTGCAACGCGAAGCCGGCAAGAAGCTCCCCGGTATGTGGGAGACGATGACGAAAATGTACCAGACCGAAGGCGGCGTCTGGGCTCTATACCGCGGCATCGTGCCCACCGTCGCCGGCGTTGCGCCGTACGTCGGGCTGAACTTCATGATCTACGAGAGCGTACGCCACTACATCACCCCGGAGGGACAGGCGAACCCGAGCTCGATCGGCAAGCTATGCGCGGGCGCGATCGCGGGAGCCGTGGCGCAGACCTGCACGTACCCGCTCGACGTCCTGCGCCGGCGCTTCCAGATCAACACCATGAGCGGGATGGGTTACCAGTACAAGAGCATCGTCGACGCGGTCCGCGTGATTGTGGGCCAGGAAGGCCTGCGCGGGTTGTACAAGGGGATAACGCCCAACTTGCTCAAAGTCGCGCCGAGTATGGCCAGCAGCTGGCTCAGCTTCGAGATGACGCGGGATTTCTTCGTCAGCTTGAATCCGGAGTTGGAGGCGACCTGAGGGAGGGGCGACATCGTTTCGAACCGGGGTCGACAACCTGTGTTATTCACCGTTGGCGTTTTTAAGGGGAAAAGGACGGGACGGGGTATGGGAGGGAAAACGCAGAAAGCATCTTTGGGTCAGGAGGAGTCGACGGAGCGAGGCGTCTGAGCATTTCTTCCCGTCACTACATCGTGGCATTACTATTGACGGCGTGCTGCGCGGCGCGTAGAAGGTTAAAGAGGGGGGCCTGTAAGACAGTGGAAGATCCTGGATAGATGTATAGTAATTCGCGGCCTAAGCACCTATATATCATTACATCTACAACTCTTATACTACAAGTATAGAGCCGGTATTCTTCATCTACAAATTACTTCGTGTGATCCTTAATAAACATACCTTGAGAGTTGTAAAGTGAGGGTGAAAATCACGTGAAGCCTCGGAAGTTGAAGCCTCGGACCGCTACGTTGCACCGACATCAACGATAGCCCGTAGTGTTCCTCCGTTGTGCATCCACCCACGCCTTGCTTCGGGAATTTTCCTGTAACCGAAGCGATTCGTCATTGTAGGGACATATTGATTGATATATAAAAGTAGGTCTATATAAATCACGTCCCTGTCACTCCAGTCGCAAGCGAGAGGTGAGTGAGCAGAGACAGGCAGCATGCTCGCCACCCTTTTCGACCGTCTGTGGACTCCCACCCTGCTCTACGCCCTCTCCGTCTACACCATCAACTCCCTCCAACACCTCGCCCCGCAGCCCATCTTCGCCTACGCCCTCCTCGCCGCCTGCACCATCTACTACGCCCAGCTCGCCGTTGTCGCCATCTACTCCGAGCGCAAGATCGCCGCCCTTGGTTCGCACGCGCCCAGTCGCCGGACATGGACGCCCTGGAACCTGAACCTGCTGTTCACGGCGATCTGGTACGTCGTGCACCACCGGAATTACGACTGGTGGCTCGGTCATTTTGCGAAGGCCGGGAATAAGAAGCTGCCGTGGACGGTGGAGGCCGTGGCCGTGGGACAGCGGCTGGTGTTCACGGCGGACGAGGAGAACATCAAGGCGATCTTGGCCTCGCAGTTTGCGGATTATGGCAAGGGCCCGCAATTCCGCAAGGAGTGGAAGGACTTTCTGGGGTTGAGCATCTTCACCACCGATGGCGACCTCTGGCACAACTCCCGTACCTTGCTCCGCCCGCAATTCATCAAAGACCGCGTCTCCGACCTCCACACCTTCGAAACACACACGCATGCTCTCCTTCCTCTGCTCGCGGGCGGCCACGACGGCGCGACCGTGCGGGCAGACGACCTCTTCTTCCGCTTCACGCTCGACGCCGCGACGGACTTCCTGCTGGGCAAGAGTGTCGACAGTCTGCACAACGGGCAATCGGAGTTCGCGACGGCGTTCGCGGAAGTGCAGCGCGTGCAGAGCCTAATTGCGCGCGCGGGGCCGATCAACGAATGGATCCCGCGCAAGAGCTTCTTCGCGAACCTCAAGGTGCTGAACGCGTTCGTGGGCACGTACATTGATCGCGCGCTGCAGTTGCCGCCGGAGGAGCTGGAGAAGAAGACGAAGAGCGATGAAGGGTACACGTTCTTGCATGCCTTGGCGAGCTACACGCGAGACCGGGATGTCCTGAGGGATCAGCTCGTCGCGGTGCTGCTCGCTGGCAGGGACACGACGGCCGTGACTTTGTCCTGGCTGTTCTACGAGCTGTCCCGACATCCGGAAGTGGTGCGTAAACTGAGACAGGAGATTGTCAATTGCGTCGGCCTACAAAGCGAGCCGACGTACCCTGATCTGAAGAGTATGCGCTATCTCCAGCATACCATCAACGAAGTCCTGCGGCTTTACCCCGTCGTGCCGTTTAACGTGCGCGTGGCGCTGAAGGACACGACGCTGCCGCGTGGCGGCGGACCAAATGGCGACGAGCCGATGGGTATCCTGAAAGACACGCCGATCGGGTATTCGACTTTGGTCTTGCAGCGCCGCGAGGACATCTACCCACCCACGTCCTCCGGCTTCCCACACCACCTCTCCTTCGTGCCCGAGAGATGGGACGACTGGACCCCGAAGTCGTGGACCTACATCCCCTTTAACGGCGGTCCGCGGATTTGCATCGGTGAGTGAAAGGCTCCAACTGACTGACTGACATCGAGACAGGCAAGGCGTTGGGAGAGGAAAGCTAACATGCGCGACCACATCCAGGCCAGCAATTCGCCCTCACCGAAATCGCCTACACGGTCGTGCGCATCTTGCAAAACTTCGACAGGGTCGAGTGCAGGATGGAACAGTCGCCGATGCTGAAGAGCGATATTGTGCTGCAGCCTGCGGCGGGCGTGCACGTTGCGTTTTTTCGGGAAGGGGACGGGAAAGGGATGAGCGCGGCTGTGTAAAAGGAGTGGGTGGTGAGTTATAACGACGTGCATGAGATCGAATGCCTATGTGTATGACCATCTGTATCGCTCGACATTGTTACAATGTTTGTCTTTCACAACTGCTCCCGATCTCGTGGGGGTGATACTGGTTGTTCCACAGACACTCCGACGTGTTCAGGTTCCGCGGCCGCAGAACTCGGCTCTACGCCCGACGAATGTTGCTTCGGATGCCGCGACTCCATTCGGATGATCCGTTTCGCGTCATCGAGCGCGGTACATGAGGAACCACCAGAGACATTTATACTCGCCAAGCGTGTGCTTAATGATCGGAATGGTGGACGGATCATGTTTCGTGGTTCGTTTGCTCCGTCGGGGAGTAGAAACGCCCGAGCTTGTTGCTCTTCGGCCATCTCAAGCGCCCGAGAAGGAGCTCTTGTATCGCCCGAGCACGGGAACATCACATTCTCAAGGGTGAGGTAACATGTCTACGATATCCTGTTCTCACCGTCACATTGTGAGAGAACGCTGTTCGCGACAAGTAAGCGACATATGATGGTGACATTTCGGCCGTTGACATTTCCATCTCGGGGG
>Ga0058704_10000281_pt1 | contig 28034 bp, 21 predicted proteins | sample AgamicMgSfe_FD_71363 | JGI IMG/M metagenome (GOLD analysis project Ga0058704, IMG submission 71363) | Agave microbial communities from Guanajuato, Mexico - Mg.Sf.e | ecosystem: Host-associated > Plants > Phyllosphere > Phylloplane/Leaf | place: Guanajuato, Mexico | collected 2012-05-30
GTGGGGAACTTGGTGATTTCGCATTTCGTGAAACTTTTCTCTACGTCTTTTTCCATTGTTTTTTCTGTCGGAGAGGTTGCATCGCGCTTGCATTACATCATCTCTTTTCCTTTCTTTCCTTGCGTCCCAGCAGCAGCAGCAGCGCCGCAGCATTGATTGTACTCTTACCGTCATTGCATCACGCGCGGCCGAGCACCCGCCGCTTTCGTTGATGAGGTCGAAAGAGAGGTAGAGAAAGAGGAAGAAACCCGGCGGCACCCGTCGACGAGGATCCATCTACCTACCTAGCTGAAAAAACGGAATCGCGCGATGGCTGCAAGATTCTATTTCGATTGGTGATGACGGGGCGGTAAGAGCATGTGTACTGCACATCAATGCGACATTTCATGTTGAGGGAGCCGGATGGGCTGTACTGTATGTACTGAGAGAGCAAGATGTCGGACGATGAGACTTTCCTAAATGGGATGAGATGTCTCGTTGGATGTTCTTTTACCTGTTTCCTGTGCTTCCATTCCTGGCTTCTGTGAGTTGTTTCTGTCTGGGTGACCTACAGCTTGGGGGAGTCATCATCTGCTGATGACTGTCGATCGACGGCTCAGCCGCGTGCGTGTGCCGTTTTCTTTGCTTGCACTGCCTGTTAAACCTGCGGCGGGTAATAGTAGTACATGTATGTTTTCATGCTGGGGTCGGGTGTCAGTCGTTATTGATTGCGAGGTCATAAGGAACGATACATAAGTTCCCAGCTTTCATAACGACGTCCGGTCATCCTCGGGCCTTTCTGTACTTTCATCATCGATCGTGAAAGACTTCGGAGCAAGGTTCGTGGACCTTTACCGCTTTGCAAGATCTATCGGGCGGTTTGCCGGCGCGGTTACACGACGTTGTGATATAGACAGGCATTTGGAGGGAGGAGAATTGAAAGAGCACTCTGGGCCTCCACATCCGCAAGCTGGGGAACCTGGGGATGGATTTCATCACTATCGCGTGTGATGATTTGGCCCATGATGCAGTACGTTTGCCATGATCAACGACTTATTATAATGGATGTACTCGAAAGGTACAGGCGGATGCTGGATAGCTCTCATCAGGTTCTTTTCGACTTGGCGCCCGCACGTAGTTGATGCGATGCCAGTTCACGTAAGTGGCCCACAATGACCGCGGGAGACAGAACAACACGGTGTCGCTCGGCGTCGTCCGCCCATCCTTAGTCTCATAAGTCAGTCCGCTCCACACCGCCACACGCGTTTCACAGAGAGCGGAGGAGATCGGGTCGACGTCAAGCGTTGACGGAAGTCCGGTCCATGCGCTGCGCGATCGCGGTTTCCACTTGAGTTGAGAGCGTCGAGAAGCCTTGCTCGACTTGCGTGGTGCACGCGTCGATGCGGGCTTCGATGGCTTCTTTTTGCCGGAGCAGAGTGAGGAGGTGCTCGATCTTGCGGCGGTGGATTGTACGCCTGGGAGTGAGTTCAGCGTGTCGTGTTTTATGAGGGGGCAGATTTGCTATGACGGTGTTTTTGGTCCGTAGATGATGTGGGCGATGATGAGCTTACCATGCCTGGTCGTACCTCGCATTGCAAGCTTCCAGGTCGGTTTTAGTCTGCGCGAGGTTCTGTTTGTGTTTGGCTATGATGGCGCCGCGCCGAGTGTCTCTCCGCTGTTTGACCTTCGAATGATGTTAGTAGTGCGCGACGGAAATACAAAAGTCATATGTGTTAATCATGGGCAGGATGGACAGGACGAAAGGATCTCGTAAATCGGGCGATCGGCTTCAAGTACGCCCTAACGTACTTGCAGCTTGTGCTTGTCCATGCTGGCTTGCATGGTTTGCAGGTCCATGACCTGCGACATGTCCAGCGATGCATCCAGGGACGTCTCGTCGCTGTGACTATGCGTACTGCTGTGCTGCGCTTGGGACGCTGATGCCTTTGCTGCTTTCTTCGGTGCCATGTTGAATGGAGCGCCGAATGTTGCCCTCGGAATGCGTGCCTCTGAATTGTTGGTGATGCTATGGAGGATGGTTGCGGAGCTGGAGATAGAGAATGGAGTCGGAGCTGTCACATGATTTTGGCTTTGAACCATCCACGTGCCGTCCCGTGCTTGGCGGCGCATGAACGCTCGTTCGTGTCAGGGCAGCACCTCCCAACATCCGTGATCAAGGAAGTTGAATACTACATCATTCACGCCACACCCACGACTATCACCGCCCGTCTCGTACTCGTAGAGATTGGTTCGTTGTCCAATACGAGATACGCTCCTTTGCGCCTTCAGCGACTCCAAGCCGTGCTATGGTTTAACCACCAGCTTTCGCAGCCAACGAGCACGAGCACGAGCACGAACACTCCACACCACACTCATTCTCCTGCTCCAGCTTCTCCGGTGCTCTCCAAGGACTCGGCCTCTTGAACTTGACTCACCGCAAATATCGACCAAATCCTTCTCGACTTCCCGATCAGTCCTCGACATTTGAATCGGGCTCACTGCGGTCGACGGAGTTTCCGTGACCATGACTTCTTTTGCTAGCTCCTTCTGGTCGGCCGACTACGCAGCAGGTAGGCGGACATGCGTGCCCGTTCGCGTTGGCACAGCTTACTCTGAACAGGTCTTGGCGTCCTGTTCGCAAAACTACAACAAGGCGTGCGGGAAAATGAGCAGATGATGACCGTGGCGCGGATGCGCGCAGACGCGGAAGACCAGTACGGACACAGATTGGGGGACATCGAATATGCCACGAACAGGATAGATGGCGGCTTCCAAAGGGATGACGGGGCTAGTGTGAAAAAGGTATGCAAATGGTTGACAACGTGGGAAGATCGAGGATTGACTCCGGTAGGCCTACGACGGGGTCCGCTCTGAAATGACTGAGGCTGCTCGCAACCATCGCAAGATTGCGTCCAATATACGGGAGCTGGTCGTCAATCCCTTCAGTAAATGGTGCGATCAACATGCAGCGCGGGTGCAGAACAGCCAAGACGACCTGCAGGGACGCATCAAGGTTCACGACCGCCAGGCAGAAACGGTGAGGCAGTACAGGAGCGCTTATTACAACAAGTGCCGTCGAGTGGAGGACCTAGATGAAGAAGAGAAGCTCGCATTCCAAGAGCCGAGTTCGGCGCCCGGCACGGTTTCCGGTTCGCCGCCACCAGGGCAGAACGTGCCTAGCATCAAGGTCGAAGACCAGGAGGACGAGCCCGAGCCCATCGAGATAGGTGACCACACCTATCAACCTGACGAGCTCAAGAAGGTACTCACACACGCCCTTGACACCATCAAGCTTGGCGAGACAAAAGTCCCGATCCTAGGCACTTACCAAAATGTCTCGACTGGCGCGGACATTACCGAATACATTCAAAAACACATGGGAGGTACCTCCGTCAGTTACGCGGAGCGGATCGGCCAAGACTTGATCAACCATGGTTTCTTACGCTTGATTGGCAATATGGGCAACACTTTCGCCAATAGCAGCCGCATGAATTATCAATGGCGGACAAAGACGTTCCAACTGACGGGTGTCCCGGAGAAACGGCCGAAGTTGACGGGTCGGACGTCGACTTTGGCCTCCTCGACTGGATCTGACAGTAGCGTGTTGCCAGACGGCCAAGTGATCGGCGATCGCGTAAGCGAATACCTAGGGGGCTGGAATCCCTTGAACAACGCGCATCCAAACGAGACCCCGGGAGAGCGGCTTCGGCGAGAAGCTCGGGACGCAGACGAGCGGTACAAAGCTGCTGTGAGGAAATTGGACGGCTTGCGCTGCAACCTGGAAGAAGCCATGGTTGATCATCTCAAGTTCATGGAACGTTGCGAGCTAGACCGACTGAAAGCCATCAAGAGCGTCGTGCTCGACTTTAGTGGCGCCATCAGTAATGTCATTCCGAGCTTGCAAAGCACCGTCGACAACATGATGCTGTTCCAGGAGACCGTGCAGCCGATGGGAGATCTGAGGTACCTCCTCGAAAATTATCGCACCGGAAGCTACATCCCACGAGTGACGACTTACGAGAACTACTACAACCAAGTCGACGAGCAGACCTTCGGCGTCGACATCGAAGCGAGAGCACGCAGCGACCGCAAGCGTGTGCCGCTGATTGTAACCTCGATGTTGACATACCTCGACTCGCACTACCCAGACCTGGAGGGAGACGAAGCGCGACGAAGTATCTGGGTGGTGGATGTACCCCTTGCGGCAACGCATCACCTGCGCAATCAGATCAACACTGGCAAGCCCATCGCGCCTCAATTGCTGGAAAAGTATGAGATACCGATTGTGGCTGCAGTACTCAAGCTGTACTTCCTTGAACTTCCCGACAGCCTGGTCAGCTCGCATGTATACGAGATCGTGAAGACGATATATGCAACGACCGCACAATCTGCATCTGAAGGTGCGCGGGTACAGGTCATTCAATCAACACTCGGTCAATTGAGACTTGCCAACATCGCCACCCTCGATGCGCTGATCACCCACTTTACGCGCTTGCTCGATCTGACCAGCGCAGACGATGCTTTCGTGTCGACTCTGGCGACGGCCCTGGCACCTTGCATCCTGCGGCCGAAGCAAGAATCGGGGTTGAGCATGACAGAGAAGTACAACGTCCGACTAGTCCGGGATTTGCTCGCTCACAAAGAAGCCATTTTCGGCGAATTGAAGCGCCAGTCAAGTCTCACTCACACCAACTCCGGTGCGACACGGCAGGCTCGAGCGATTAGTACAGACGAGTCGAAGCGCCGTGAGCACATGGAAGAGCGGCAAAGGGCGATAGCAGCGGCGCAACAGGCCCAGGCGTCCGCCGGGAGCAGCAAGATTCGACAGCCGAGTCCCGGACCTGGAGCGCGAGCACCACTAGCAGATGGTAGTATGCACCGTCGAGATCGCAGTCGAGGTCCGGAGACAAGGTTCCCCGTCGCGACCGCTTCCATCCAGAGCCCGACCACCAAATCAGTCATGTCTCCTGCGTCTACGGGTTCAAGCAACCGAGATAGCCTGTTGAGCGTGCCGCAGAGCCCGCCAGCTACGCGACAACAGCCTGCCGCGGCGACGCCAGCATCACCTCCCAGGCAGCAGCAGCAGCGGGCATCACCACCCACATCCGCATCAGGCCAGGACGCACCGCTCAGAACGAACGGCTCGATTCACCAGCCTCCGCCGGCCGAGGAGCCTGACGAGAGCCCGCCTTCCACGGCGCAGATGCTTAACAACCTCCGCAACAACAGTGTCGACTCGTCATCCACCGCACCGACATCGACATCCAACGTCAAAGCGCTCACATCGAAATACAAAGCCATGAACACCGACGCCGACCCCTCCTCGACGAGCACCGCCAGCGGAGCGGACGACGCGCCCACCAAACGCGACAGTCTGAACCGCACGGCCGTGAGGAAACTCCAACGCAAGGGCACCGGGAGGCTGCAGCGGCAGAGCATTGTCACGAGCGGCGCGTCGAACAGAGATAGCTTTGAAGGGTTCAACTTCACCGAGTCGCCCTTCGCTGCCGATGACTCTGCTGCTGCTGCGGGCGGTGATGCGAACCCCAACCGCCAGTCGGCCGGCGTGCAGTTGGAGGACAAACCGATGGATTTCGACTAGGTGTTGAGTCCGTGGGGTGACCCGGGAGAGGTGAGGAGTTTAGACAGGGCGGCTTGGACATAGTTATCTGACGTGGAGCGAGGAATGACGGGGGCGGGTCAGTGGGAGTTTGCCGGCATCGCACCGATGCATGTACAGATGTAGGGTGTTTTGATATCGTCAGACGTGGTGCATGCGGATTTAGCGAAACATGTAGTTTATGCTTGCAATGTGATTGTACAAAATATCTTGTCGAGCATCCGCCGCCACCGAGCTTGTAGTGTCTACGTAACACCCTCAACAGATGCTTCATATTCGATCACTCAAAGCCTGTGAAGTCGCCGTCCTCCGCACCATCTGGCGCAGCGGCATCCGCATCCTCTGAAGCTTCCTCGACTGTCGTTATCCGAGAGACCTCGAATGCGACAAAGCCGACCTTGCTTTCGGTGACCTCCCTCCACCTGCCCAGACGGTGCTCTTTGCCTACGCCAGCAACGACCAAAAGCCCGTCTTTGCCCCTCTCGCCCCGATCAACGACGGCGAGATCGTTGATCACTCCGCGCACCTTACCCGCCGTTTCCGTCCCATCGCGCATAGCTTTCAGCGCGCTGCTGCTCAGCGACTCCGAAGACAACCCCTCGCTTTCCAACATGTTTTCGAGGCTGTTCTCCACCGCACCGATGGCTCCCAAGGACTCGATTCGTCGCTTGTCCTGCGTGATGCGCCACGCGCGCACATACCCGTCCCAGCTGCCGGTCACGAAAGTGTCGCTGAAGGGTATGGCGCGCAGGGCCGTGATCCAACGCGGTTGCGGGTCTCGCGCTACGATGTCCTCGTCCGGGTGCAATTCGGCGGAGAGCTGCTCGGCGGGTGGAGAAGGGTCTACGCCGTGCGCTAATGGGTAGGTGAAGACGGGTTTCTTCTTGTGGATGTTCCAGAGAGAGAGCGAGCCGTTGTCGGAGCCGGTGATGAAGGTTTCGTCGTCAATGCACGCCACGCGATCCATTGAGCCTTCGTTGTAAGACTTTGCGGTGGCGGGCGTGTCAATGCCGCTGTCATCGCGAAGAGAGTCTTTGGCGGTTCTGCTTTTGGTGGATGGAGCACCTCCGCCACGGAAGACCAGTTGCGATTCTTCGACGACTTTCCACAGCCTTGCCGTGCGATCGCGAGCGCCAACAGTTACGCACTTCTCCTGCGCCAGTGCGCTGACATCCACGACCTCGTCCTGGTGACCAAAGAGCGTCTCGACATAGGCTAGCTCGTTGAGGGACCAGATCTTGACTGTGCGGTCCTTGCTCGCGCTGTACAGCTGATTGGTTCCGCGGCGGAAAGCGAGGCTCGTCACGGAGTCGCGGTGCTGGATGAAGACCTTGAGAGTTTTGAGAGTGCTGGCATCCCAAACGATGAGCTTGTTGTCCGCACCACCCGTCACAAGGAACCTGCCATCTGAGGAGACGGCGATGCACAGGATAGCAGCGTGGTGATGTTGAGCGTCTCGGTCGCCCTTGTTGCCTTTACCACCACGCGTGTACGCTATCCTCTTCGGCTTCTTGCGTAATCGTTGTGACTTCTTCTCTCCCCCTATATTCCGCTGATTCGGAGGCAACTCCCACTTGCTGATGCTCATGTCTTTGCTCGCGGTGTACACAAAGCTCCCATGAACAGCAACACCGGAGACACTCTTCCCATCTGTCCTCGCCACCTTTTGATCCGCTCGTCGCCAGTCCAGTCCATCCGCAAGCCAACGATACAGCTTCCCTTTACTCTCAGCCGTGTCCTCTTTCAATCTATCGCCCATCCGTCGGCTAAGGTTTTCCTTGTCAACCTCTGCCGCGTCGAAACCGCCATCTTCGAGTACTTCCTTCTGCGTATTCGCTAGATACTGCTCGGCCAGTCTGATCCGCTTCGCAGCCGGATCTTCATTCGCGAACTCTTCCTCCTCGTCCTCTGACGATTCGTAACCGTCTGCTCTACCGACAGGCGCATCGTCCTCCGAAGCATCACTACCCGAGATGGACTCATCGTCATGCGCCGCTTTCCGTTTGGAGGCGGTATTTGCTTTGCCAGACGCCTGTTCTGAACTCTGCGGTCGTTTGCGCTTCTTTTGCGAAGCGGGCAGCGTAAAGAAGGACGACATCGCAGGTGCTCGTGTGAGCTCGAACTTTTTTTCTGAACGTCAACAGTCAAATTCAAGATGCGATGGACCCTGAAAACCTCGGAGCGGCTGACGGCACTGGCCGATAGCCTTCCATTGCCACCGGCACGTGACTACGCAAGAGTTTCTACATTACATGGGAAGAATACATATCTGGAAGTGGAAAGAGGCAAGTATACAAATATCTTAGAAGGTCTGAACCTCGCCCCTGCTTCAAGTAACCACTTGGAAGACTCAAAGGGAGCAAACAAGCTACCCTCTCTCCAGCACCATACAGTGTGCCAGTTCATCTTGTGTCCCAGCGTCTGCTACGCCCCGGCCGATAGAAAGCATATCTCTTGCCTGGACCTGTAGAAGGTATGCGACCGAGCACGGCAATGGCGCGCAGCAGGCTCGTCGGGTAATGACCCTATCGCCGTTCCCTGCCGTGCGAAGTCCATGCAGCTGGATGCAGTAGGCGTAGCTTCGAGGACGACCTGGCATGACAGTCGTTGACTCAGATAGCGGCCGATGAGGCCTTTCTGGCTTTTGCGCGCTCCCTCAATGCCTCTTTTCCAGCCTTGCGCATCTGATTCATGCTTTTCGACTTGTTCTCTTCGCTGTGTATGTAGGCTTCGATTCCGGCCTCGCTGACCTCGTCGAGGAGGAACCGACCAAGGTGTCCATTGCGCCAGCGCTGTATCATCCAAAGTGCCGTACCGTCCAAGTCAGGTTCGGCTCCTTTCTGCAGGCGTCCAGTCTTGCGCGCAATCGCGTCTAAAAGCTGCATGATGTCGTTTGTCGGAGCATGATAGTCGCTATAGAGTTCGGGGGATTGCAGATTGATGTGGTAGAGGAGATAGTCAGCCAGTATATTAGCCGGAACGATGTTGTCCTTTACACTCCCGCAAAGCGCCAGCTTAAGCATGGCGTCTGCGTCAGGGACGTAAGGTATGAATACTCCTGGCGTATCCAACATATAGACTCCGCTACTGCCGCCCTCTTCAGGCTCGATGATCTTGACGCTCGTGCCGATCTTTCGAGTCACGCCTGGCTGAGCGCCAGTATGTGCGACCTTGCCCTTGTGCACACCCTCTCGACGCAGCGCGTTCAACAGCGATGACTTGCCCACATTTGGCATGCCAACTACCATAAGCTGGGAGCCTGTCAAGCGACCTTGACGATCGCTAGACTCACGGATATGCGCGAGGATTTGCCGGACATCCTTCCGCGACTTGTGGTCCGAAAACAGTACAGGAGAAGGGCGGTGGTATGAGCGGAGGAGCGAGTGTCTCTACTTACCATGAGCCTCTGATCAAGAGTCGCAGATGTCGTATGATCTGTATTGCCTACCTTCTGTTCCTCCGTCTTTCCCTGCGTGCCCATGTCTTTCTTCGTGTATACAATCAACCTCTCCTGGCCAACCAAGCTGTCCTCGAACATTGGATTGCACGATGTCAGTGGGATACGGTAGTCCCGACATTCAATGACAAGATCGATTTGCGACAGCATGCTGCGCATCTTCGAGAGGCCTGCGGCATGATGACCGAGATAGTATGAGCGCGGTAAAGAGTCGAGGTTTGGGAAGATGGCCCGCGGTGTGAAGGCGGACATTGTTCGTGGGTGCTAGCCTTTATCTGGCGACATATTGCAGTCCGCCGTGCATCTCCTGAGCACAATCTGTCGGCTGCATTCGCCGGATCCTGTAGTCGCAACGAGTGTGCACTGTGTGATTTTGGTCTTTGGAACCCTGGATGATGAATTCGGTGTACCGCATGGTCCGAGCTCAGAGGTATTCGGTCGCCTTGTGATGCAATGGGAAACAAAGATATCGCTTTAACATCTGTATGCCACAAATTATCCGCGCTTCACTGAACTCGGTAGGCTCGCACGATTGGCCTGGTCATGTCGCCAATACAAGTATTCGTCAAATGCATCAACACCGGAAGGCGAAGACGGCGACCGCACCCGGATACTTAGGAGCTCTCGGAAACTACGATACTGCTTGGCTACCATACGATCCACAAACAGCATTCTTGCTCACTTCGGGTTACAATCATGGCCAACAGCGATCCGCCGTCGTCTCAGACACTGCAGAATTCATCAGCGACACCAGTATCGGTCGTTGATAAGCTGGACCTAAGCGCATTGCCACCCATTTTTGTTTCGGCAACACATTTCGAGACGGACGAGTTGCATGAGCTCGAAGAGGAGTTGGTCGGTTGTGACGCAACTTTGACATACGATGTCAAGGAGGCCAAGATAGTACTTAGCAAGGTCCAGAGAAAACCACGGATCAACTTCGACTTGAGAGCGAAAGGCCTTTGGACTGAAGAAGTGGTGCAATTGAAGTCTCATTCAACTCAAGAGGGCAATGGCAGATCTGCGCTACCGCCAGCGAAGAAACGGAAGGTGGAGCAGTCAGAGAACCTGGGCAAGGATACAAGCCAGGCAATCGTGATTGACGATGATAGCACAGCGTCTGAAGATGAAGGTGACGCTCTGCCTCACAAAGGCGCCAGAGCACCGGATGCTCCGTCTGGAAGCCCTCCGTTTCCAGCTGGCTTTCCGCATGACGTGGTCAGTGTCGTCAAGTCACAATGGTTCGAGCAGTCTAGACTTGCAGGCTATCCTTTGCCGCTCGATGACTTCCTAACATATCAGGGCAGGCCAATTAATAAGCCAGCCGGTGAAGTCACTCCGCAGCCCGGTACACCGATCAAACAAACCAAAGCCATCACCGTGGCGACCTACACAGCCACGGCGGGAAAACCGGGTACCGACAGCATTGTCGACCGCGCTAGAGAAGACACGCCGACAGGCACATCGAATTCTGATCGTTTTGGCAAGCGCCGGTTTGGCCATCACGCTCCGTCTTCTACCGGAGCAAGCTGGGCGTCTGGTCAGGGCCAAAATAGCCAGTACGCGCACCTCCTGCAGCAAACCACCACCGAACACGATGAGGGTCAATCGAGCGATCTGCCGGAGATGCCGGAATGGATCAAGGAAGGTGTTAAATACGCCTGTCAACGACTCACGCCGAAAGACTCCCCGAACGAGCCGTTCATCGCGCTTCTGAAGACGATCAAGCTCGCCCGGCTGTTGACGAACGATGAGATCGGTGTTCGCGCGTATTCCACGAGCATCGCTAGCCTGGCGGCTTATCCGTACAAGGTCTCCAATCCGCGCGAGATCATGGCGTTGCCAGGCTGCGATGCGAAGATTGCTAATTTGTTCGTCGAATGGGTGAATACGGGGAAAGTGAAGGCCGTGGAGGATATCGAGGCTGATGAGGACTTGAAAATCCTGCGATTGTTCTACGAAATCTGGGGCGTAGGTGCTACGACGGCGAGGGAGTTCTATTACGATCGGGGTTGGCGAGACCTGGACGACATTGTTGAGTTCGGGTGGAGCACGCTATCACGTGTTCAGCAGATTGGTGTCAAGTACTACGACGAGTTCTTGGACCCCATACCCAGGGCGGAAGTCGAGCTGATTGGAGACATCATCCATCGACATGCCGTCAAAGTCCGCGACAAAGATGTGCAGTCGCTCATTGTGGGTGGCTACCGTCGCGGCAAGGAAGCGTGCGGGGATGTGGACATGATCGTCTCGCACCCCGACGAAAAGCAGACACTGGACATCGTCACCGACATCGTGGCGTCGCTCGAGGAAGAAGGCTGGATCACGCACACCCTACTCCTCTCCACGCACTCCACCAAGCGCGACCAGCAGACTTTACCCTTCCGCACCGAAGGCGGTGGACACGGCTTTGACACCCTCGACAAAGCTCTCGTGGTCTGGCAGGATCCTCACTGGCCGACCAAGGATGCCGATCTCGCCGCAAACCCGAAAGCCAAGAATCCCAATATCCACCGGCGAGTCGACATCATCATCTCGAGCTGGCGGACTGTCGGATGCGCTGTTGCGGGCTGGTCGGGGGGAACCACTTTCCAGCGTGACTTGAGGCGGTATGCGAAGAATGTCAAAAGTTGGAAGTTCGATAGCTCAGGGGTGAGAGATCGCGTGCATGGCGAGGTTGTGGATTTGGAGGGGTACTATGAGTGGAAAGGCAAGGCTGGGACGGCGAATAGGGCCAAGACGATGGTGGAGGCGGAGCGGAGAGTGTTTGAGGGGATGGGGTTGGAGTTCAGGGAGCCTTGGGAGAGATGTACTGGGTAGGAGGTTGATAGGATCCAGAAGATCGTTTGGATATGCGCCGAGTTCTGCTTGTAATCTGGGCAGCATGATGCTGCAATCCACCTCGCCCTATACATCAGCGCAAGTCATATGAGGCGTTTCATTCCGACAGCAGCCTGGCTGAGCTCGAGATGTAGCGACTTGCATGTCTTAGCTTGTGGCTCAGTGTTTGCGCAGGGCTAGCGAAGAATTGAACGCTCTCATTGCTCCTGAGCGTGACATCACGCCCTCTCCCCAAAAAAGTCATTTCGAGGTGTTGGGGTAGCGCTCGAGCATCGGGATCTTACCCTCCAAACATCAAGTGCCGTTGTCAAGTCCCCCGAAGTGTCGAGACTTCGTATAGTTGACGCTGTCCTTGCAATCGCCACGCCACCAGAACAGGAAAGCCTAGGTTTGATCGGCTCACTTTTCGGGATATCCTACCCGTTGTTGGAAACGGTCAGCGCAAAGAGACACATCACAACGTACCTTCATCTACCTCCAGCCATGGATGACTCAACAACTCAGCGGCGCTGAGTCTTTGCTCCGGGTCCCACGCGAGCATCTTTCTCAGGAAATCAATGAAGAGGATCTTCTCTTCCCCGCTTACGAACGTAGCCAAGTCGTGCAAGCTACGCGGCGACTGCACAGTATCGCGGTGCAAGAATTCTCCTGGGAAGTACTTGTCAGCACGAAGCCAAATACTCCATCATTCTACCGAGCCAATTACCTGAAGCAGCGTCGAAGAACGGTCCGCCATAGAACAAGCTAGCGTCGGTGCAGAGCTCGCCTGTTTCATTTCCGATCGGTGGCGACCATATCGATTCGCGTTGCGATCGCCATCTGACGAGCGCGGGTTCCGGCGGGCCAAGGATCTCAGACATCTGCGCCAGATGTCTCACGGCGTCGTATCTGCCGTCTGAAGAGTGGAAGGAAGCGAAGAGGTCGCTAGCACTCGCCAGCTTCCACACCTGTCATAGGCGGTCAGATGATCTCACTCTTGACAATCGCCAGTTGAAAGCTACCAGGTTGCCCAAGTTCCAAATATCCGCACTGGCAGTCCAGCCCCAACCAAGAAGGACCTCTGGTGCACGATAAGCGTCCGGTTGGATCAGGTAAGCACCAAAGTCGGTCCTCACAGCTAGGCCGAAATCTGCGATGATGGGTTTCGCGATGAGTGATCTCATCGGTCCAAAGCCTGGGTGTGACTGGAATATACGCCTGCCGGAACTTTGCTTGAAGGCGAAGTCGGCGTCTTGGAGTTGTTCAGCCTCCTCGTGGAGCACCGACTCGTTCTCGAACGTCACCAGAACGTTATCGAGCTTGAGGTCTGTTTTCGTCAGTACACTGGCTTGAATTCGATATTGGGGACGATGAAGCTACCCGTGTGGATAACACCACATGTGGCGTGGACGTAGTCGAAGCCAATCAATAAAATTTTGACGAAGGCTCGAAGGAGAGGGAGCGGTAAGCAAGATCCTGGAAATCGTCTTCTGTACGTGTTGAGAGTTTCACGGAGAGGCTCGTATACAAGGCAGAGATGTGTCCCGCGATCCGTGTTCAAGTCGAAAGTGTCGGTGGCTTTCCGGATGATGCTATGACCCCAGTGATCAGGATCTGTTTTTGCTAGTCGATCCAGGAGAGCTCGTTCTCGTGCTATCGACTCATAGTCCACGTTGCAGTTGTTGAACTTGATCGAGACGTATGGTGGAGCTTCTCGATTCCGCCTGCCATTGTCAATAATGGACACACCTTCAGGCTACTCGAATGACATGCCGCTCGAGATCTTTGGCCAGCCATACGGTGGATGAGCGACCCCAGCCGAGCTTCGCGATGATCGAGTAACGGCCGTCCGCGACTACATCTCCTGGTGCAATGTGGCAGAAGTGGTTGGGATCATAGTCCGCGAGCGCTTCCTCTTCCAACGGCTGGCCGGTGGGTGGAAGCTTGGTCAAGGTCGCCGTCGTCCTGCTCGTGGTACGAGCTCTGAGCAGCGAAGTCGCGAACGATCGTAAGGGACGCATGCCAGAGTGAGAGGTAAATGTACGTCTGAAGTCGGACGGACAGTGCTCGGTGTGAACAAGCCCGAACCTCGGGTCGTACTCTGAACTACGCGCAGACGTACTATGGATTGCACCCGCGAAAGGCGCAAGCTGTCATGATGTACCACCCCACTACCTCCGTACAAGTAACGACATAAGAAAGACACCACAGCAGTCACCGTGACTGCGCTCCGTACTCCTGCTTCTGTCCAGCATGGACTCCGCCGACTCCATCCTGGAGGCCGCATGGTCAATGCTAGACACGCTGGCCCGGGTACCGATTTGGCTGTGGGCATTGGGAGCGGTCATTGGCATATTCGGTATAACAGTCCTGGTATTTCCTTTCTCCGATGTTTCATACAACAGAAAAGAGCGAGTGGTGTCATTTATGATCGGTTTCCGCGTCGCGTAGTCGCTGACCACCGCTCTCAATCGCAGCTTTATATCTCGCTATACCTGATAGCTCCCACGCCAAGACCGCCTAGACAGTCGGAGAAGCAGTATCTCACTGTCGAAGCGAACGGGGCGGTATCCAAGCCACAATCGCTGCCGTGTTGGTACGACAACCATGTTGCTCTGCAGGAGATGGCGCGAAGGAAGCAGATTTCCGCCGAAGAAGCGTTCCAAATGACGGACGCTGAGGTCTTCATGACCTTGGTGGTGCCGGCTTACAACGAAGAGCAGCGGATGAGTGGGATGCTGGAAGAGGCGGTGGAGTACCTGGAGGAGCAGTACGGGCACCACGGGACGAACAGTGAAAGCAGCAGCAACGGCTCGTTGCAGGCGAGTGGGCAGCAGGGCGACCCGAGACGAGGGTGGGAGATCATCATCGTGAGCGACGGCAGTAAGGACAAGACGGTCGATACAGCATTGCACTTTGCGAGGACACATCAGCTGAACAAACCGCCACCGACGCCGCGAGGACCATGGAACGGTGCGGGCAAGCCGACACGCATACTTCCTGGTACGATCAGGGTGTTGCAATTGGAGCAGAACCGAGGTAAAGGTGGTGCGGTCACTCACGGCATGAGGCACGCGAGAGGGACGTATGTCGTGTTCGCCGATGCGGACGGAGCGAGCAAATTTAGCGACCTGGGAAAGCTGGTTGTCGGCTGTGAGAAGGCGAAGGATAAGCTCGGCCGTGCTGTCGGAGTAGGTTCACGAGCGCATATGGTTGGCACGGAAGCTGTGGTACAGGTACGAGTCGATACCTTGTTCTGTGGGAACGCCTGCTAACGACGTCCAGCGCTCCGTCCTTCGCAACACTCTCATGCGCTGCTTCCACCTCGGCATCTGGCTCCTCACCACGCAACGCACGGCCCAGATCAGGGACACGCAGTGCGGCTTCAAGCTGTTCACGCGCGCTTCCCTACCGTACATCATCCCGTACATGCACAGCGAAGGCTGGATCTTCGACGTGGAGATGTTGATGCTGGCCGAGTCGGCCGAGATCCCGATGGTCGAGGTGCCGATTGGGTGGAAGGAGGTGACGGGCAGCAAGTTGAATGTGGTCAAGGACAGTATCGCGATGGCCATTGGGTTGGCGCTGTTGAGGATCTGCTGGGGTGTGGGGATCTATAGACGGGATTAGGCTTATAAAGTGTCTGAGTGCAGCCAAGCAACATCACTTCACTGTCACGTGCAAGTGAATTGGAAGCTGCAAAGCTTGGCCCGCCCTAAACCGCTCCTGCCTTTCGTGTGCACACATAGAAAACCGACATCCGACACCACGTCCTTTCGAACAACATCTCCGTACCATCACCACCGGATGGTACACCAGCAGCATCATGGCACCACCATCAACCCCGAACAAGTTTCCTACAAGGCAAGCTCTACCCTTTCCAACCTTGACAGTCACTATTGCTATGCCGTGGGTGTTCTGACAAACGACCAGTCACATGTACGAGGAGATCGTCACAGTCAAAGTCGGCAAGGAGCCATCGCTGAAGTCCTTCCCTCTGCACAAGGGTGTCTTATCCTTCTACTCCGGCTATTTCGAGGCTGCTGTGAAAGGCGTGTTCAAGGAGGCGAAGGACGGGCTTATCGAGCTTCCGGACGAGAGTGCTGATGTCTTTGAGCGGTTCGTCGTGTGGCTCTACACACGGAAAGTCGACCTTCCCGACGACACGAACAACGGCTTCAAGGTGATCTGCGGCCTGTGGTTCTTTGCTGATCGACGCGACATTCCACTGTTGGCAAACTACTCGATTGACATGCTGCGAGACAAGATCGCTCAGACATGGACCGTGCCTACAGCAGAGATTCGCCCTGTCTATGCCAATACCATGCCAGGGGCCAAGTTACGGCTCTTTATCATCTTCATGCTAAGTAACACCAGCGGCAGTCGGATACTGGACGATGGAAGCCGCTGGAGATGGGAAGATGACGCTCTCTGGGACATGCTGAAAGCAGTCTGGGTGCTCAAGGAGCAGGGCATCACGAAGATAATGTCAAAGGAAGAGCTCACGGCGCTCGACATGTGTCAATTCCACATGCACGAAGAGCGCATGAAGTGCGCGAAGGACTCGGATGCGCAGACGACCAGCGTGAAGAGCGCGAAGACTTCGCACGGGCAGACGGCCGGAAACCGCAGGCCAGATTGAGATGTGTTGCCACATACCGGAGACGCAGATTACGAGAACTATAGCTGAAGAAGGTGCATCAAGAGTGCTGGCCTGTGCATTTGGCGCGGTTTGCAAAGCCTTGTTTTGCATCCAAGAAACAGCCCCATTCTGGCTCGATTCTTAATACGCTACAATCTACAGATTCCTCGGCCCAGCCAGCCTTCCAACCTCAACCCAGACCTCTACACTCTTTTGCCCACTATCCACACTGCTCTTGAACCTCGCTCCTTCCCCCTCGGCGTCCAGCTCCGCCACGAGCCTCTGCCTCTCCGCCTTCAACGCCAGATCCCGAAGCGTCAGACTGGCCGACTTGGGCCTGTACGACTCCTTGACAAAGAACTCAATAGCCTTCGTGTTCGCGAGATCGAGGGTGGTGTACGCTGTGTCTTCTACGTTGCTTTCCAGCACCGTCTCACTTCCCGCTTCGAAAAGCTCGTCGCCGGTGACCTTGCTCGTAACTCGCTGTTTGACAAAGTACACCGTCTTTGGAGCCCAGTGATCCTTGCTCTGCGGTAGGATGCCTTGCTGATACGTCCGCATGCGGCGTTCGACGCGCACTTGCATTGCGCCCGCCTCCTTGGTCGTCAAAGTCCAGAGTTTCAGTCCGTCCTCGTCCTTGGTGTATTGTATGGTAAAGCCTTGCTCGCTCATCGCGTCTGCGGTAACCTGACATTGGGCGCGAAGAGAAATCTCCGCAGCCTCTTTGTGCGCACGAGCAAGGTTATCGTGAGCGCTTTCCCAATCAACCCATGGCATGTCGTCCAACCCAAGCCCTTCCGCGTCCATTTCGTCTTTGGTCACTTCACGACGCTGAACTTGGTACGCAAAATGGCAATAGTCCTCTTGCATGAATGGGGACTGCTCTCTTTCGATGTCGCTTTCGCTCTCAATATCTTCTGCTGCAACTTCGGCAAGGCATTGTAGGTAGTACCCCCACTCCGCCTTGTTGATGGAGATAGTCTTGCCCCCCGTCGTCGGTCTTGAGTGCATGACTTCATGGTTGGGGACCGGGTGGGATCCACGCATGCCGCTATCCTCAGCCTGTGAGGAAGGTAGGTCGAGTGATGTCTCTTCGTAGTCAGAAGGAGCCGCAGATCGCGACGAGCCACGCGGTCTTGTTGGTGGTGATGGTGTCGGTGGGCATGTACTCTCCGTTGTCGAGATGAAATGTCCCGTGTCAGATCTAAGTCGATCGTTCCGAATCGGATTCGCCACTGGCCCTCGGCCGTGGACCATCTGATTAACCTGCTCTTTCACCTGTAGATCACCGGACGCTAGCTCGTGCAGGAGCCCTTCACAGCCGGCATTATCGAGTGCAAATTGAACTTGCCGACAGCGCCTGCTTAAGACATCTATAGAGCGCGGCCGACCAGTGCTTCGCTCGTATTCGGCTTGAATAGCAGTCCACGACATGTTACTCCCTTTCCACAGTACGAGCTTAGCGTCTTCGGCCTTAATCTCTCCAAGACGCCGCCTTTGCTTAGGCTGCGGGACGTCCTTCGTAGACTGAGCGTTCGACGGTACCGGAACCGAAGACTGTCTTGGCTCGGCGTTCAATCGAGCAAGCGCATTCTGTTCAGCTGGGCTATTCAAAGACACCGGGCCTGACAGCTTAATGTCTTCATGCGACAACGGTGGAGGGTGGCAGGCACCTGCGAGCGCTGTGGGCTTTGCGTCGATCAGCGACGACAGTGGAGGCTGACCAGCTTCTGCAAGCGTCGATGGCTTCTCATCAGTCAGCTGCGCAAGCATACTGTTGTCTGCGTACCTCTGCGTACGATGCCAGTCTCGCTTATTTCCGTCCCTCATCGCCTGGATCCGCTGCCCCTCAGCGTCTTGCATCTTCTTCGCTCCCTCCTCAAAAGGCGGTAACGGTTCCTGTCTCACAGAAGCCCGGTTCGCCGCATTTCGTGCCTTCATTGCATCAATCCGCTGCTGCCGCGCTTGTCCTCCTGCGCTGATCGCCCGTGGAGATGCCACTGCGACCTCTTTCGTCTGAATTGTCTGTTGCAATGCTGGCTGTTCGTTGTACGTCTTGGTCCGCGGTTCTGCGTCCTTGGGTTGGGTGTGCTGTCGCTGCACTTGGCACTTCTCGTTAGCGATGCTTTGCTTCTTCTCCTCCTCCGCCTCAGTGGCCTGCGCTCGCTGCTTTGCAAGCGTCTCTTCAAGCTTAGCCCGCTTTCTTTTGGTATCAGCCAGCATTTGATGCGTTGCATCTTTCTTGTCTTCTTCGATCTTCAATCTCTCCACCTCCCTCCTCTCGTGCTCCTCCTTGGCTTCAGCCTCCCGACGCCGTTCAGCAGCGTCGGCATCTTGTTGAGCTTTCTCCTTTGCTAAGTAGTCAGTTCCATCGGCTCTGAGTTTGGCTTGCAAGTTCGCGAGTCTACTAGGCGCAGTCTCTGCACGCTGACGGCGCAGACGTTCGGCTTCCGCTTCGACACTGATTGTACGTGCGAGGGAGTCGTCCCTGGGCGTCTGAATTGTGATCGTTCCCACGTTGTCTGTCTTCCGATTGTCACGAGTGACCTCTCCCGTATCTCTGGTCATATTGCTCCGCAGCGTGTCATCCATGCCAGGACTTGATCGCTCTTGCTTCCGCCCTTGTGCTTCAAGACGCAGGCGCTCGCTCGCGGCCTTCTGTGCAGCTTTATCCACAGACTGCGCGTTCAGTTTGACCTGGCCTGGCGAAGCGCGTGCGGCGACGGTCACACGGACATCTCTCCTGGTCGAAGCCGGCTTAACTTCTTCAACTTCATCACCAGAGCTGTCATCTACCATGAACGGCATTGCCACCGTCCCAAGCTTTGAGCTGGATCGCGATGCAGCAGGTCTAGACGCTACCGCTGATGCGTGTGTTTTCCCTGAGAAATGTTGTAGCACTGGCTTGACGGAACCGGCTTCCGCCATACCATCATTCTCATCTTTGATTTTCTTGACCGCAGGCTCGGCAAAGCGGAGATCAGTGACTCCACTGCCTCTCTTGCGGCCATACATGAAGCCATTTTTCGGATCGTCTCTCTCGTGATTCATTGTTGACAGTCGTGCGTCGAGACGGTCTCGGACTGATTTTCCGTGAGCAAGGTGACTCGACTGTGTAAAGGGTTGCTTCGTTAGCACTTGCATTGCTGCGGGCTTGTGTGAGTTCAAAGCTTTTGGCATATGTCTATGCAGAAGTGAGTCCAGCTGCTCGCGTGCCATGGAGAGGTCGATGTCGAAGCGCCGGGGGTCGAGAAACGCAAGGCCGCCAAGTCTTTTCAGGTGATCGTTGAATAAGAAACTTGTATGTCTTAGCAGGTTATCAGCCTGATGTGAGGCGCCATGGTCGAGGGATGGGTGTTGTGGTCCTGGGTGGAGTCGGTAGAAACAGGTACGAGTATCGATGTCGTTGTGTGTTTGAGTGAAAAAGATGGAATACGATAGGGTTGAAGTAGTCGTCGCTAGTGTGGTTGCACGTGAAGAGTGGCAGCGTCGGAACGGCTTTTGCGACCGAGATGTACGTTCGCGTGCAGGTGAGCGATAAGTTTTGACTGAAAATTCACGTTGGCGTGTAGCAATGGCCGCCAGTCGCCACTGCAATCCACTCTTACAATCAATTGCTGGGTATTGTGCCGCACATCACACAGTACATCCCCTTCTTCTTCATACCTCATCGCTCGTTTTCCGCACTCAGCTCCACCATCAATCCACCCACATCCCTTCGCTTTTCATCCTCAGTCAGCCGTTCCTTGACCAGCTTGTCCAACGTCTTCACTCGCTCCAACGCAGTATTTGTGCACGCCAACATGCTCAGCCCGTCCACCGGAATACCGCCATACTTGGCGATCTGACACACCTCCCCGAACCGGTTCATGCTGATCACGATCTCGCCTTCCCTGCATTGCTCTTCCAGTAGGGCCGGATCCTGCAACATGATATTGCCACCGTCGTAGTACGAGAACGATACGCAGAAGGGTAGATGCTGCATCGAAAGCTTGACCGGTTCGCGTTCTCGAAGACCGAAGACAGTGACGTCCTCACCATGAACCTCTACGTCCGGGCGGCGGAAGTGTAGTAGCGCGGCAACCAGTGCTATGCAACTCGCATCGACTAGATTGCCGTCATGATCTAGTACGTGGATGTCCGCGCGGACGTGAAAGCACTTTTGCCCAGCGATGATGCATAACGATTCCGTGTCAAGAGCGCCGGAACGACGGATGGTTTTCTCAAGGAGGCGTGAGAGTAAGAGTTCGGTCTGGTCTTGTCTGTCTTCGTCAGGCATTCCACTATGGACATTCGGGTGAAGCAGAGCTTACCGTCCAACCTCAAACGCTGGCGACGCTAACGGGCTCAACTCGGTGTTGATTGTAAAGATGCCATCGAACTTTCCATCTTGGTACGGCGTCGTAACTTCACAGCTAATCTTTGCCAATACTCTGGTCTTTCCTATCCTCACGTCCGCAACCCCATGGTCGTCTGTAGGGTAGTCGAGCGTAATCGGTCGAAAAGCGTCGAATGCGCGATTATCGAGGCGGATGTTCTCGCGGAGGGCAGCGAGTAAGAATGCTTGTTCATTGGTGGAGGGATCGGGTTCGCGAGGCATCACAGCGGAGTTGAACAGTTGGAAGAAGGGTGTTGTTGTTGAGGCATTGGCTACATCCTCTATCTACACAGGTACCTTCTCGACGTGCTGTTGGAAGTTCGATCAGGACCCTACCACTGCACAGCGGCCCGGCCTCCCAGAGAGGGGTCGGGACGTCCCCTCTCGCTACGTGTATAAGAGCCAATGAGACAGCTTCTAGCGGACTTACTTCCGCGCTTTTGCGACACCTTCCCAAGCGATACGAGGTACCAGCTACCTCACGCAGACACCCCTTCATACACGTCCTCCATCACGCCCAAGAGTCTCTACCAACATGACCACCGCTCACAGACCGACTTTCGACCCAGCACGAGGCAAAGAGGCTGCAAGAGGTGAAGCGTACCATCAACGCCTCTTGCCAGCACACAAGGCGCTCAAGTTCCGACAGGCAACCCAGGGCGCACCTGACGAGCAAGCGAGGCGTGATCTCAGGGCTGAACTGCTCCGGAACGAGCGGAGGCACTTCGCGAAGAGGGACGGCCGAGAGATTGCTGAAGACGATGCCAACGGGGCAGATGGTGCAGTGGAGCGCGAAAGGTTAGCGATTGAGGACGGCCGGCCAGGTGGTGTGAAGCGGAAACTGGGCGATGGTGATGCTGGGGTTGAGGTCGATGATGCAGAGGAGGAAGAGGAAGACTACGAAACCAAGAAGCGGCGCGTATTGGAGGAGACAAAAGACATCGACGCCGACTCTGACTCCTCCTCATCCTCTTCGGAATCAGAGGATGACGACGACGAGGAAGACGAGACCGCCGAGCTCATGCGCGAGCTAGCCAGGATCAAAGCCGAACGTGCAGAGGCTGCTGCGAAGGAGGCCGCGGAGAAGGCGAAGCGGGATGAGGAGCAGAGGGAGAAAGATATCGCGCTCGGGAATCCTTTGCTGAATCCGCAGAAGGAGGAGTACGGTGTGAAGAGGCGCTGGGATGACGACGTGGTGTTTAAGAATCAAGCGAGGGGCACTGAGGATAGGGGAAAGGAGAAGAGGTTCGTGAATGACTTATTGAGGAGTGATTTCCATCGGAGGTTTATGGATAAGTACGTGCGATGAGCGGACTTGCATTATGCGAGAACCATAGCCTCTAGATGGGCGGCCTTGCATCGCCCGAGCCGCTTGTAGACAGTACCGAGAGCCTACCGATCTTACCTTCTCTGCCTTGCCATCTACGACCTTCGACTACACCCAACTGATTTCGCTCTCCACCTCTGGGACGACGGAACCACCATTCCACACACTCCCACCGATGGACTCTGCCTCGACAGGTTAACGCCCAACTCGAGGTGCAGTAAGCGCCCCTGTATACAGCAACCGCCATAGGTGGCGCGGAGAGAGTCCAACGTGCATAAGAGTGGTTGGGAGCTCGCCATACACCAATCTCCGACTGATGGAGTAAACTCAGTGCTGCGGCACGGCACTGCATGTCACGGACAAAGACACGGCAGTTGGGGAAGGACACGCAGTACTTATCTCTACATATCAAAACAAGGCTTATCCAGCCGCAACGTCTCCGCGCCAGTAGCATACAAAAAAGGAAGAAGGGGAATTCCCAGTCATCCATCGCTGCTGAAAACCACCACCTCTCCTCTTCAAGCACCGCCATCCCGTCCACCCTCCCCACTACCCTTCGCAACCTTCTTCTCCAATCCCTCCAGCTTCTCCGCAAACCCCCTCATCATCTCCACCAACTTCATGTTCGCCTCCACGAAATCCGCAATCGTCGCAGCGGGCGTAGCTGCTGGCGTCGTCTGCGGGCCACCGGAAGCCGTCGCCGAGAGACCTTGCGCCGAGCCCTCGCCCGGACGGCGGTAGAATTCGTGGGCTGCCACGGTCGGTATGCGCTGCACGTCGCTACGACGCGGGCGGCGCGAGCCTGACACAGCTGGCTGCGGCGCGTTGGAGCTGGGGTTTGCAGCTGGTGGCGTCGAGGCTTGCGGCCGGGAACTTACTTTACGACGGGGGCGCGGCGTACCAGAGCTGGCTGTCGCAGCTGGTGGCGATGAGGCTTGCGGTTGGGAACTCTCCATACGACGCGTACGGAGCGGAGCTAGCTGCTGCGGAGTGCTAGGGGAGTTTGTCTGTATAGTGGGTAGCGACACGGCTTGCGGCTGGGCGTTCTCCATGGCGGCGAGGCGCTCGTCTAGGCGCTGGTGGTTGGCGCGGATCTCCTCGCGGATCGCGTCAACGTCACCGTTGCGCGTGATGAATTTGGTGAGCATGTCGAGCAACTGCTTGTGTTTCTCTGCATCGGAGGACGCCGCGGCGGTCTCGGGCTTGACAGGACTAGCTCTAGTGCTGAGGGTTTCGGAAAGACTCTGGAAGCTGGGACGCGGGCTGGAATGACTGCTCGGTTGAAACAGCATCTGAGCGGGTGCTCGAAGGGAAGGAGAAGCCCTTGGTTCGATCGGGTGGAACGGCGGGACTGAGCTGGCTTGTAGGGAAGAAACGTAGCCTCGGGTACCCTTGCCGTCAGACGGAGAGTCAAAGACAGAGTTCTTGACTGGATCGAGACACAGCACACGATGAACTGTGCTCTCTTGCTGAGTAGCCATCGCTTCGTTCGAATGATGCTCTGGGTGCTGCTGCGGGCGGACACGCGGCGCCTTGGGCGCGTAGACTGTAGCAGGGAGAAAATGTAGCGGTGACGGTACAGCGCTCTTGTGACTGAAGGATGTAGGTGTCCCCTGCTGCTTGTCGCGCGGGCTCGTACCAACAGGCGTGTTCAATAGGCCCGCAAGTGCGTCGGCGCTGGGGCTGGCACTGTGCTCAGGAGAGTGCTTGTGCAGGTTTTGCGAAGGGTGTCCGTCGGTTTTGAGGGAGGTCGAACGGGGGTTGATGCGCAGCGGCGCCACGGTAGGAAGGGAGGTATCCCTCGCCAGCTCTGGATAGAAAACCGCGATAGTGCTTCCACTTGAAGAACTCGGCGCCGACCGCCCCTGTGTCTCAGCTCCTCTGGTCGGGCTCTCGTGCACAGTGGGCAGCGCTCCAGCGGTAAACTGGTTGCCATGGCGAGGTGTGCCGACGGTGAGCTGCGAATGTCGCTTCAGCTCATCGTCGTAGACGCTGGGCGAGTAGACAAACTCTGGGCTGGGCTGATACACGTTCTCCGACGGCATGTTGAAGCCTTCGAGATCTAGATTGTCGATGCGCGATTTCATGTCTTCAAAGGAGGACGCCGACGTGAGGGCTGGGACGACGGACGCGTGCAGCGAGTAGACGCTGGGCTTCGTGACAAGAGTTGGTGTCTCTTGGTGTACGGACATGCCAAACATGGTCGGGCGATTGAGAGGTTTCGTGTTGGGCTCCTTCGCCAGCGGCTGCGAATTGCTCTCGATCTTGTTGAGCAGTCCCTTTCCTTTGTTCATGTTCATTGCGTCTGCCTGTTGTTTGGCCGCCCTAACATCCGGAGGGGTGTTCTTTGCTGGGGGTGTAGGAGGCACCAAATTGTCAAAGTACTTCAAGCTCTGCGAGCGCTGAATGCCGGTTCTGCCGGCGGGCGTTAGCTTGGCAGCACCCTGCGGAGTCTTGGTGAGCGCGTCGCGAGAGGAATCGTTACTGTTTGTGTTTGGTGACGTGTAAGGGCCAGGAATCTTCGAGGCATGGGCATCTGGACCTCCAGTATGTTTGCGAGCAAATAGACCCCTGCGCTTGGACGGCGTGCGAGGTATAACCATGTCCGACGGCGCTGCACCCAGCACAGCCTGCGCTTTGATCGGCATCTGGGAACTCTCCGACGTCGCCTGGATGCTGGAGAGCTTGCCGGTGCTCGCAGCTGGAGCGGGTGGGGGTGTATTGTGGATTTTGGTCATGCGCAAAAGATCCAGGAGTGATTTCTTTGGGCTCTTGCCAGAATCGCCGGTCGGGCCTTCTTTCTTCGGCAGGGAGATACGCGATTTCTTGGGCGTATTTGCGGGCTTTGGAGGCTCGGGACTGGTCGCCTTTGGCTCGGGCTGCCAGCTGTACACCGGCGTGCGTTCGTCTTCATCGCCGGACGTAGCGTGCTGCTTCCGCTCGTGTCGCTCTTCGGTGAGTCCGCGGGTCGTTGGGTGGGAAAATTGCGAGTTTGCAGGGAGAACGTGAAGCGGTGCGGAGATGCCTTTGGCAGCGTCGATGAAGGGAGACATGGTCGTAACTGTCGACTCTCGCAGCTCATGTGCTGTAGCTGGGTTAGTATCTTCGGCATCTAAGCTGAAACCAGGGCGGAAAGCTGGGTGGAGGTCAGTAGGCGCCATTCTGATTCTATGGGCCTCTTGGTAGAAGGCATTGCTTGATAGATGATGGCGCTCCAACGCCTGCGCCTGCTGCGCGAAGGCGTTGGGCCCAGGAATGGCTTCTGGGAAATCCGCCAACGTCGTCGTGCTCTGCTTTGCCGGAGAGCCAGGACGCGTCAGCGACGGCGCGCCCGGCCTCATCTCCATGGTGAAGGTCTACACTGCGATGCCCGTTAGCGAGAACGCACGGTCAGCGACACGATGTGGTTAGTGAAGCGCGTCTGCAAGCTCTCGATCCTGGATGTTTGCTGACGATGACCAAGGGAGGGAAGACAATAGCGATATCTGCAGAAGAGGTGCTGTGAGGAGGTGAAAGTCGGCTTTCGCGCTGAAGAGGCAAATTTTCAAAACATCACCGAGCCAACGGAGCGCTCCCGAATCCGGAAGGCACGCAACGTCATCTTCACAGCGCGAACAGAAATACCGGAGTCAACCGCCCTGCGTGTGAGCAGCACTTCTCCCAAAGGGCCAGACCATTTAAGCAAAGTTCACAGCTCACCAACATCCACGTGCATGCGCCGAAGCTCGCAAAGACCAAAATTGTCACGTGCCGATCAGGATGAAGGGATATCAATTCACAAGCCACATAGGAGACAGTAAAGCTGCTCGGGCAGGCTCGAGCACAAGCACACAACCTTTACCTCCCGAAACGCCTGGCGCCGAAGGTGCCGCATGGAAATTGTGATGGCTTGACGCGCCGCGCTCTTGGAGGCGGGGGTCATAGCACAACGCAACCCTTGCCCTTTCCTTCGCCTGCTGTCAGTTTGGCGCCGGAGGTGAAAGCTGGGAAAACGGACGTACTCTTGGGTTTCTTCGCCACGGGCGGCTCCAATGCAGCCACGATCGCCTCGTCGAACACATCCTTGAGCTTGAACTGCGTCAAAGCCGAGCACTCCACGTACTTCACCGCCCCCAGTTCCTTGGCCATCTTCTCTCCATCTTCCTTCCGCACCGGCTGCATTTTCTGTTTCGCCAGCTTCTCCCGTACCTGGAGGTCATCTCGCAAATCCGTCTGGGTGCCGACGATGAGGCAAGGGACACCGGGGCAGTGGTGGTGCACCTCTGGGAACCACTTTTCTCGCACGTTCTCGAAGGAGGCGGGTGAAGTGACGGAGAAGCAGACAAGGAAGACGTCGGTCTGCGGGTATGAGAGGGGTCGTAAGCGGTCGTAGTCTTCTTGTCCAGCAGTGTCGAACAGGCCGAGGGTGTATGGCTCGTCGCCAATCCTACGACGCGTTATTAGTCCACCTAACAAGTCGGGAAAGATGGTATGTCGAGGCGTGCTTACATGACTGTCACCGCATAGTTGTCGAAGACCGTCGGCACATACTCCGACGGGAACTTGTTCGTCGTGTAGCTAATCAAGAGGCAGGTCTTGCCAACCGCACCGTCGCCGACAACCACACACCTGCTCACAAGTGCACAGTCAGCCGACCTCTGTATCCCTGGCTTACCCAGCTTCTGAATGCTTGTACGAGCCACTCGACCATTCCGCAGTTTCTAGACCTCGAGGTCGTCCGAGATGTTTCAACCGTAGACCAACAGATGTTCTCCAGCGGCCACGGGGGTTCAGTGGAGAGGGGCTGGGGTATTTCATACTTGATCGTAGCGACCACCATTGTAATATACTGTCCAGCGAGTACCCGACGCTACTCCTCTCTCTCCCCTCTACCTGTCGTCGCTTGCTAGCGGGAGTCGCTCGACGTGTTCGCGTCAAGATCGCGCGCTCGGTCGGTGAAGCTAGGGCGGTCGGACTCGATTTCAATTCATATGCTGCGGGGAACTCAGCCTCTACGCGACAAATGGGATCGCAGCGCCCAGCGACGCGTATCTGTCCGTACCTGCAATCGAGATCAGGTTTTGCGTTCTCTAGTATGGCCCTTCTATGGGCTTGGCCGAGTGCGCGCCCACGCTCGGCTTTCGAACGTGGTTCGCGGATCCCAAGCGCTCCACAGCCGCGTCGTTTTGAGCGCGCGATGGTGAAATCAACGATGGTCGATTCGGGTGCTCAAAGGATGTGGCACATTGGGCGAGCGAGCAAAGGGCGGGCAAAGAGGGAAAACGCAGGTGTTGCGGCAGACAGAGAGCAGCTAATCAGAAAGCTGCAGGTCTGTGATGGGCGGGATGCAGGAGGTGAGGCCGTCTCGCTGGGATTGTGGAAGCCTGAGGCACGCAACATCACGTGGAAGTCGAAAAGCCACGCGAGATAACGTGGTTGGCGCTTAACAACCTTTTGATGAAGTACTAAGGCACCTAGGTAGGTATGTATGCAATACGCGCCTCTATAGACAAGTCTGTATATATTTGCAAAGCATCGCTCCCTGAGTAATCATTCCATGCACCGTCATTCGTCGCTCATTGGGTATCCCATGCGCTGTAAAATCATCGCTCATGCTGCGTCGCAATCGATCCAAAGTATCAGCTCCTCTTTATCCAACCGAAGACTGCTCGTGACTGTACATCATTCACATGCCGAGCGCTACCACCACCGACAACATTGTCTTCGTCTTCGTCGTCGTCGTCGTCGTCGTCGTCGTCGTCGTCGTCGTCGTCGTCGTCGTCGTCGTCGCGATCACCCCCCAGCAATCTAGCAGACGCCCCGTTATGACGG
>Ga0058704_10000282_pt1 | contig 28026 bp, 24 predicted proteins | sample AgamicMgSfe_FD_71363 | JGI IMG/M metagenome (GOLD analysis project Ga0058704, IMG submission 71363) | Agave microbial communities from Guanajuato, Mexico - Mg.Sf.e | ecosystem: Host-associated > Plants > Phyllosphere > Phylloplane/Leaf | place: Guanajuato, Mexico | collected 2012-05-30
TTCTCCTCCCGCACCCCCTTTCCGGTCCCAATCGACTCCCTCTTCCTCAGAAGCTCGGCGTGAAAAGCCCGAAAGAACCTCCGCTTGAGCAGCAGATACGCGGCGCACGTGAGCGACACAGAGGAGGCGATCATGCGCTCGGCTGGGTGGGTCAGACATGAAGCGTACCTATCGTCGGTGGGGGTCGGGGGCGGCTGGTCTTCATCTCCAGGGAGATGGGAGTAATGCAGTTCGTAATTCGACTCGAGACGGGTCATGGCGGTTTCGGGGTCGAGGATCGATGGACAATAGTCCGTTATCGCTTGCGCGGCGAGGTAGTCGGGATGATGCGGGACGCTGACTGCTTTTTCGAACGTGGTGCGGAGGAAGCAGTAGAGAGGTTTGTGTTTGGGGCAGGAGGGAGGGTACTGGGTCGCGCTCTTGGGCTCGAGGATTCCGAGCTCGTTTTCGAGGTGTGAGAGCACGCCGTCGGTCGAGAGTATGGTGTAGAACCATCGGATTCGGTCGTCGTGCGGCAGCAACAGAGCGAGAATCGTCACGGGTAGCTTGCCATCGCCGTTGGAATGACATGCGTCTCGGAGTACGAGCAGCAGTCCAGCTTTTCTGGGTCCCAGGAGGTGCAGAGACTGCGCTTCCATCCGCAGGATGTTCGGCGCGCTGTACGCAGGTTGTGTGAATTGGTGTAGCAGCCAAGTCTTGACAGCCAAGCACGTCAGCAGGGGATATGTGCATCGAAACGCGCGGATCGGTGTCCGATACAAGTCTGTGCTGACGAATGTAAAGCGCGGCGTTTGGCACTGCGAGGCTGAATTTGGGTCGGCACCTTGCATGGAGTAGGAGATGACGCGGTAGTCGGTCTGGACATCGGCTGTCGTGGAAGATAGGGTGTGAGATTCGCTGGGGATGAACGGGTACGAAGACTGTTCGCCGGTCGAGTACTGCTTTCCCTCCCTGTCTGCATCTTGCGATGGGTGTTCCGGTGGTGGCGCTGGCGACGGCGCTGGCGGAAGCGATCGAGGCGTGTTCCACGCCTGTAAGACGTGGTGCTGGTGACTGACTGGCGATGATGAGAACAGGGAGTGCTGATGTCGCGGCTGCGAGTGACGTGCGAGAGGGTTATGCTCATGAGTGTAGAACGTGCTCTCTTGGTGCCTTGACGGGGTGACGCTGATCGAGTTTGACGGTGATTGAGGTATATTGCTATTCGAGAGAAGCACAATCCGTCGTTGCTGATGACCTGGTGGTAGCATGAGTGCTGCCTGGGAGAGGTGTCGTTGCGGATCCGTCATATTTGGATGAATAGACGTTGTCAGTAGTAACGAAAGTGTACCGTCAAAAGCTCATTCTTCCTCTTGCTTAATAAGGACAGCTCGTCGATCTGCTCGCGCGTAGACGTTGTGCTGTGAATGAGGCCATTGTTGTATCGCGGTCGTAGACTCACCTTTGCTGGATGAAGTGAATGTTCCATTCCTTCCACTTGAAACACCAGCATAATTCACATTTGCCCCGATATCTGCGCCGCGCTTCATGCAGTGAATATTTATGTTACAACCCGCCCTCCCTACGATCCACTGAGCCGTCTTCAGGTCTCCCCCCTGTTCTCCGCATAACCCGCGTCCCCTACCGCCTGTTCTGTGGTCTCCTCGTCTGCCTTCGCCAGTCCGTGCTCCTTCAACAACGTATCGATCTCATCTGCACCCCACAGGTGATGGTAGATGGTTCCCTTCGCCGTCCGTCCCACCGTCGCGAACTCGATCTTCTCACTCGACAACTTCGTACTGTCCATTGTCTTGCTTAGCACCTTGACCGCCAGCTCACACGCTTGCTTGAGATTGCACTCCTCGTTGTAATCCTGCTTCAACAGACTTTGCGCGCTGGCGTTGTTTGCGCCAACACTAGTGGCCTTCCAGCCGCCGTAGTTGCCGGAGGGGTTGGACTGGTAAAGCTGGAATTGGCGCTGGTTGTCCCACCCGGCGTAGATGAAGCTGACACCGAATGGCCGGAGACCACCGTGCTGGGTGTAGCCTTGCTTGAAGTCGCACAAGCGGCGCACGAGCTGCTCGCAGGGGATGTCGGTGTTGTAGGTGAGGAGATGGCGCTGGGCGTTTTGACGAGCGTAGTTGATGAGGATGTTGGCGTCGGCGGTCATGCCTGCGACGGCACAGATCATGTTGCTGTTGGGGGTCAACTTTAGCATGGATTTCATCATGTACGACTCAGAAGTAGGATGGAGACACACTCGTTCAGGATATATAGCTTCTCGGCACTCGTATCTTGCTCCAGCAGCTTACTCGTCACCTTTCGCTCCGCCGCCAGCACGATACCGTCTGTCGCAAGGATGCCTAAGGCTGTGCCGGCGTGTGAGATGGCCTCGAGGGCATATTCGACCTGGTACAAGCGCCCTTCGGGCGAGAAGATGGTCGTGCGGGAGTCGTAGCGCCGCGACATTATGGTTGTTTGATGGGATCAAGGTGGGTATGCCAGGTTTTGTGGCACAATGTTCGTGTCGTTGTCTGGGGATGGGTGGGAGTGGAGGTGTCGTGAGTGATGACTGGTGCTTGAGTGCTACCTGTCGTTGATGGACCTCTCCAGGCACAAGCTCCCTCACGCGTCTGGCTTGCAGCTCGGTGAACATCAATTACCACGACTTCTGCTCCCACATCTGGGCAGGCGCCGGTTGCTCCGAAATGAACGCCGCCGGACATATGTCGTGACATGCCAATTCCGATGCGCGACATCACCTTCTGCGGAGGCTCGTTCATGCGACATCGCAGTGCGATCATATACACATTCCTGAAGCGCATCCTGTTCACTCGCTTCACCACAATTGCGCTGACGACCGAGCTACGACCATGGAGTCACCCCACAAACGCCAGAGAATCTCTCCTCCAACCAACAGCATCGCAGGCCAAGACTTCGTACCCTTAGGTGGTGACGAAAGCAATGCAAGTGGTAATGAGGAAGACGGCAGATACGGCTATGGTAACGAAGACCCGTCTGCGCCGATTTCGCCCACCCCACGAGGATCCCGAGCACGCTACAAAGACTACCGCGGTCAACCCTGGTACGACCGCAAGCATGCGCAAGACCGTCCAAAATCCAAGCACGTGCTGCCTGGTCACGAACCCTGGATCCTGGTCAAGACGAAGCTTGGCCGTCGCTTTGTCCATAACACCGTCACACGGGAGAGCTTTTGGCGAATACCGGACACTGTGTTCGTTGCGGTGAAGGAGCTGGAGCAGTATGAGCGTAGCCAGACAGAGAAGAAAGAAAACGCGGCGTGGGCGGAAGAGGAACTGAACAAGATGAGGGAGAAGAGTCGAGCAGAAGAGGTGAACTCGAAAGCAGATGTGGAGGAAAAAAGGGCGAGAAGACGCAGAAGCGAAAGTTTGCAGAGGGAGGACGAGGAGGCGATGATGGCGGAATTGGCGGCGGAGGCGGAGCACGCCGAAGAGCAGGATGTGAAGAACGTGGTAAAGAGTTTGGAGCCGGTGGTGGGAGATGTGGGGTATGATAGTGAGGGTAGCTATGAGTACGTCGAGGTGACGGACTCGGAGGGTGAAGGTGGCGAAGAGGATGTACAGCCTGCGAGCACCGATGATGAAATACAGATAGAAGAGCAGCAAGCGGAAGATGGCCCGGTCGAATTTGGCGAGGATGATATAGCCTATCAGCTCGCCGCTATGGGCCAGGAGTATGGTCTGGATCCTGGCGAGTATGGCGAAATGGACCTGTCCTACGAGGATGGAGAAAAGGAAGACGGATGGGACGAAGAGGTTCACGGGCTTCGCATCTCAGACGAAGACGCTACGCATCTCTTCCGCGACATGCTCGACGACCACCACGTTTCGCCGTTCACGCCGTGGGACAAGCTCATCGCGGACGAAAGCGAGTTGAGCATACTCAACGACGACCGCTACACTATCCTACCCAACATGAAAGCTAGGAAGGACGCTTGGGACACATGGACGAGAGACAGAGCCGCACAAATACACGCCGAGCGAGCGAAGATGGAGAAGAAGGACCCGCGGATCCCGTACCTCGCTTTCCTGGCTGAAAAAGCGACACCAAAGCTGTACTGGCCCGAGTTCAAACGGAAATTCAAGCGAGAACCAGAGATGAACGAGCGGAAATTGAGCGAAAAGGACAAGGAGAAATTATACCGTGACCACGTGAACCGGCTGAAACTCCCCGAGAGCGCGCGGAAAGCAGACCTCATTACTTTGCTCAAGGGCATACCGCTCCGTCACCTGAACCGCGACACGAGCCTGGACGCCTTGCCGCAGCAAATGCTGAGTCACCTACACTTCATCTCGCTTCCGGCGACAACGCGCGATAAGATCGTCAAACAGCACATCGCCGCTTTGCCACCTGCGCCGGAAGCAGGTGAGGAAGTGTCAGATGAGCAGCGAGCGGAGGAGGACAGGAAGCGCGCGGACAGGAGGAAAAGGGAGGAGGCGCTGGTGGAGAGACAGAGAGTTGTGGATGAGGAGAGGAGGCAGGCGGAGAAGGAAGAGAGGTTTGCGAGGAGGGGGTTGAGGGAGGAAGAGATGGAGTTGAGGCGGGCGATGGATGTTGGTGGGCGGCAGGGGTTGAGAGCGCAGTTGGAAGAGAACGTGGGAGGGTGAGTGGGACGATGTCTTAGCATCGAGGAAATTCTGAAGGTGTCTATCGAAAATCAATTCATCTATCGATCAGGAAGGTTGAATGTGGAAGCCACGCGGCACTCAGACAGTTCTCCAGGCAGCTGTCGCAGGCGAAACGCTCGATAAGTCCACTCAGAACCCCTCATGTTTTCACATCTTTCTCCCATTAACCGACTACCACACAACCCCTCCTCACACCCGAATTCGATAATTCAAATCCTGTTCATATCCCACGCTCAACTGCGGCACCTGCGAGTATCTGCCCTGCAAAATCTGCCGCGTTCTCTGCAACACCCCGAGGAAGCTCTGATCCGGCCCGCCCTCGCGCATGCACTCCAGAAACGCCCAACTCATGGCGCCCACGTGCGCGCCAGCAATACTGGCGTCCGCGGATGTCTGATCATCGCGACAGCCTGAGTACATCCAGACATTCTTCGCGCCCTCGGCCTCGTACTCCTGCATGGTGTCGCTGGCGCCCAGCCCGTAGCGATCCGTGGGGCTCTCGCGATGGCTGAGGCCGCGGAAGAAATCGGTGGCGCCGGCCAGGAGCTGTTCGGCTTCGCGGATTTTGTCGACGCTGAAACCGCCTTGGATCAGGTGCGAGGCTTCGCTCGCCAGCCGGATGCCCATCTGCACGTTGTTCAGCATGCTGACGTTGCCGTCTTCGTCCGAGCGGTAGACGTACGGCAGCTCGATGGCGGAACCGGAGTGGCAGCAGTCGAAGACGACGAAGAGGGAGCTGTTGGGCGGCAGGCGCGAGACCAGGGTGCGGTGCAGGATGGGCGAAGGGATCTGTCCGTTGCGCTCGAAGTCGACGGGCACGATGGTGTCGGCGAAGCCGTCGGCGTCGGCGACGTTGTCTGCGCGAACCTGCCCGCCGTGTCCGGAGTAGTGGAGGAAGTTCATGGTGCCCGGGTCGCTGATGAGCCATTGCATCGCGGCGAGGATGTTGTGGCCAGAAGGCCACATCGGGCCGCGGGGATCAGTATGCTGGTCGTCGCGCAGGATCACTTGCGAGTGGCGGTCTTCTGGGTAGTCCATGGCTTGGAGGAATTCGCGGACGTTATGCACGTCTTGGTGGCATCCTTGGAGTTGATGTCGGCTGCCCATGTAGTTGATGCCGATCAGTAGGCTTTTCTTTCGCGGTCTGCCACCGTGCATGCCTCCTGCTGGTTGGCTGCTATTGTGGTAGGCCATTGTTAGAATATGACAACCGCAAGTTCACTTAGTTTCTTCCGTTGCAGTCAAGTGGGAATCCTGGCGAACTTCAACATGATTTACTCGTGAAGCTGAACAGCTGAAGTTCGATTGCCGCTCTGCCGACGTCACTGCCGGCTCTAGAAGATCCAAGGTTCACGTGAGTGGGCGTGTGATGCGCGTCAAGCTATGTAGGATAAGGTAGCTATGTTTCGGGGGCTTCTAAGTCAAATACTGGCAAACAGGGTGAAGCGTGGATAGGGCACATGAAGGTGTAGCAGAGGAGAGGGAGAAAGTTGGGATGAGTGCACGTCTGACCAGCGTGAGTTCGCTTTCGACGGCATCGTGAAATGGCTGGAAGTGGCGTTCGACAGTGAAACTCGCATCTTTTCCACCGACCGGACCACTCAGGCACTTATCAAGTTCTTAAAGGTTTTGACCTGATCATGAGAATGGATGAGATTGTGGCGGAAGGATGGCTGAGAAGCCAGAGGGCAGAATGAAGTGGTTGTCAAACAGCGGCTTGCAGTATTCGCTTTCGAGGAATCGTGCATGGATCGAAGTAGTCAACTTCTAGCCACCATTGTCAGTAGTGGCACCTGCGTATCCTCAAGTTAACATGGTATAGCAGTCGCAGCTGATAGAGGGAGAAAGTGTCGCTGCACGGTGGTTGCTGTGATATGTGAGTGTGGTGGATGAGAAGAGGCTCGCTAGCGTTGTCGCGGTGGCTCAGCCAGCGTAACAAACATACCAAGCAATCAACAACCACCTCTGAGCTTCTACCAACCACCACCCACCTTTCCCGCCGTACACCACTCACTCACTCACTCACTCCACACCACTTCATCTCTACTCTCACTCCCTCTCTTTGACTGCTCGTGTTTCTTGTCTTCCACCACCTTCGTGCTCGCCTCGTCGACGCCAATGGTACGCCGATGCTCACACTGAGCGCGTAGCTCTCGTCGCGTGCTTGCCCCGCCAACCAGCCTCGAGCAAGCACGCTGCTTCCCCAACAGCTTCGAAAGAAAGTCTGATCTCGTATGGCCTCGGTATCCATACTATCCCCAGCAGCACCCATCTCCTCCACCATGACGAGCAGGAGAGCACCTCTGGCGAGTGTGCCTAACGCGGTAAACTCGCCCTTCCGCACTATCGCTGCCACGAGCGGAAAACGTACGCGAGCTCAGACGGGTGATCAACAATTATATGGTCAACCACCGGCCAAGAAGCAGATTATAGAGATAAGCGACGATGACGGGGAGAACGTGGATCCGAGGAAGAGGTTGTCGGTCACATCGCTCGACAAGCTGGACGACCCTTTCGCCAAACGTAGCAACGGCCAGCCCACTGCCCTGGACCGAAGACTTGCGTCTGTACGTGAGAAGAAGTCGACGGTTCAGCAACCACCTGTGAACAAGGAACGAGCGCCACAGAAGTTCGACGCCGATAATCTCGAGTCTATACGGCAGTGGCAGAGACACTTTAAACGCCAATTCCCCCAGTTTGTCATCTATTTCGACGGTGTCCACGATGATGCTCGCTTGAAGGCTGTCCACCAGATACGGGCATTGGGTGCAAGAGAAGAAAAGTTCTTCTCCAAAGCCGTGACACACGTCGTCACTACGCGTCCCATACCGCCGGAGCTCAACGGCACGACTCCTGACGACGACGGAAAATCTGACGCAACCGAGCGAAAGACCGTGCAGCCAGCTGCCGCGGCTCAGGACCAACGACGAACCACCAGCTTGCTTGACGCCAACCTACAGCGTCGGGGCCAGAGTCAAGCAGCTCTCGCACATCACGATGTCGACCTGCGCAAAGGACCTGGACACACCGTCGATATCTTGTCACGCGCCCGTCAGCTGAACATCAAAATATGGGCACTCGAGAAGCTCCAGCGAATGCTCAGGACTATGCTGGATACTGACACGGGCGAGCAAGTTGCGCAAGACACACGTAGCCAAATCGCCGCTGGTCGTGCACCGGCGAAACCAACAAAGGACGCCGATCTAGAGCAAATGCTACGCCATGAAAAGGTCAACGGCCCAGCTGACCGTGACATGACCGTCACAGCCCAAGACATGTGCGTGTTCCGAGGCTGTTACGTCTACGTGCACGACATGGATGAACGCACCAAGCCGGTCATGGTGAGAGATTACCCCAAACCTGCTGTCAAGGAGGAGGGCAAGTGGCCGCAGTTTCGCCTGACACAGATGGGTCGCTGTCCATTCGTCGAGGACCCTGCACATACCAAGAAGCTACAGCAGCAGGAGACTGCTGCCGCAAAGGCCCAGGAAGAGCTTGCGTCGGCGCAAGGCAAAACACGCGCAGCCTCCACGCGTAGCGCAGCAGCACCTCCTGCACTTGCTGAGCGCCAGGTCAACCTCAGACGCTCGCCACGCAAGCTCGATCCCAAGCCTGAACTGTCGAAGCCGCTTGCTCCACCTCAGGGTCTGCTAGCGAAACGGCAGTCTTCCGCAGAATGTATGCCACCGTTGTTCGGCAGTGCACAGCAGACCCAACGTGGTCTGCCGCGCATGGTAGGTGGCGAGCCCGTCGCCTCAGGCATGCAAGCATCAAACATTACCTCTGCCATTCGCTCACAGTACATCTCGTCGGCTGCCATGTCGTCCACCGCACCAGGCGCCAACCACCGCGTCGGCGATAGCAAAGAGGTCTCGGCTCTCAAGCGTAAGGTGCTTGAGCGTGGCGCAAGTGTGCCGTCGAATCACAGCATTCCATCCTCATACATGAACGACATGAGGGCGGCCATCAACAATGACAACAAGCCGCCACCACGCGCTGCCAAGCGCAAAGCTCAGGAGACTCTCGGCGTCTTACATGAGCACGACGAGAACGACCAAGGTCAGCCCCGGCTCAAGCACCGCAAGCCGGCCCCTCGCCGCCGTAAACCTATCGAGAAGGACCCCAAGCCCGGATACTGCGAGAACTGTCGTGATAAGTTCGAGGACTTTGACGAGGTATGCCCTTCCCACCGTCCGTTCTGCCCCTCACATCACCCTGCTAACCTCCTCACCAGCACATCCAATCCCGCAAACACCGCAAGTTTGCACTCACTCAAGACAACTGGAAGGAGCTCGACGGTCTCCTCAGCCAACTCAAGCGGCCCCACAAGGACGCCACGCTGTCATATGTCTAGCCCCACCACAGCATTACAAAATCATCTCAGTCTGGTATCACCCATAATTCTTCACCCAGCCGGGCACAGAGCAGTACTACAGGCGTGCAACATCTTACACGGCAACGACGATTATGTCGCCCACGGCAGAGCCCGCTCATCGGCGTCTCGAAGCACTTTTTTCCTTCCGATCCTTGGTCTGGTCCTGCATGGTAGTTTCTATACCCTTGCTTGCTTTCCCGGTTCGACAACGCCTGCTGTGCATTTAGCGGTGGAGCTTCTGTTTGGTCACCGCTTGTTAGCGATCATGGTGATGGGTTTTCTTGTTCGGCATCTGCTTCTGCTATCGTTCGACGCTTACGAGGTATCTTTGTGCGCGGCGGTGGCGCTTGTGAGCGGGCTCTGGCTGATGCTGCTTGCGAGTATGTTTGGCCAGTCTATGTGGGTGGAGGCGGTTGCTGAGAGGATCAATCGAGAGTATTGCAGCAGTCATTGTTGAGGAATGTAGAAATTTCACGTTGTTTGACATATGTGTCCTGTCGTGTATTTTACTGTACATTACGGGAGACGGTCAGTGATGAGATTCTGCGGTAGTTTGTTGACGTGGACGTGCCTGTTTTGTTGGGTTTGTCGTTCGTCTCGCAGCTGGGTGGCTGGATGTGGAAAGCGCCAGCTCACTTTGACTTCACGACCACCATCTCGACATGCACCGGTCAATATAGCCGCATGCGCCACATGCACCACATTGTGAGCACACCTGCACATAGCAAATCCCGTCAGCACTGAATCGCCCGGATCACAAAGTGACCAAAACTTCCTGGCTCACCATCCGCCTTCCACCTCACTTCCCAGACCTAAACAACCCAACCCGTCACCAGCCATGTCCTCTCCAACCTCCACCCCCTCGCCTCCCGACGACACGACCCTCGAAGACGAAAGCAACAATGCAGCAGCCACGATGCCGCTGACAATGGCCGCCTCCGTCGTCCTCGAGCACTTACCTCAAGACGCGCATCGAGCGCTCGCAACGGCTGGGGAGGTGGAGGTGGCGAAAGGTACGATTTCCTACATACTCTCCTCTCACATTTCTCTCACAATCCTCTTTTCTCTCATCCAAATATCAGCCTTCCTCCCTCCCTCCCTCTCCTCCTTGCCCCAACTCCTCCCTCGAGCAAAACCCCACGGCCAGGTGATCAATCTGCTGATACTCACACTACAAGTTACGATCCGCCTCTCCCCCCTCCCCAACACGCCCCAACTCAAGCAGCCGCGCTTCAAGTGTTCGAGCGCGCAGCGTTTCGAGACGATCGTGCGTTTCCTGCGTCGGAAACTAGGACTTCAGGAGCACGAGAGCGTGTTTTGTTATGTCAACTCGGTCTTTGCGCCCGGGTTGGATGAAGGGGTTGGGAATTTGTGGAGGGTGAGGGCTTTCCTTTTACTTACTGCCTTGCCTTTACTGAGATTCAGAGAGAGATGGGGTTCTTTTCCCACTCGATTTTCATTCCTTGTTGGTGAAGTGAATGCTGACTTCAGTCTGGGACAGTGTTTCAAGACGGGCGATGAGCTGGTGGTGAGTTATAGTGTTACGCAGGCTTTTGGCTGAGGGTTGATTACGTTTACGTACTGGTGGGATACGGAACATGGTAAGTGTGATCGCTGATTTCATTTGATCATCTATCTAACGCTAATTCATCCACAGCTAAACACTCCATGAAAAGAGCTCAAGGACAGATTTGCTCACGGCTGGCTCTCGACGAGCCGCTGGAACTCCGTGAAGTCCTCCTTCGGCATGGGATAGGTGTGCTCCGGCGCCGGGTAGCTCCGGTCTTTCACCTCCGACCGGTACGTCTCGATCGCCCTCTTCGCCTCGCTCCACACGTCGCCGTACTTTTTGACGAACTTGGGCAAGAAGCGGCCGGGCGGGAAGTGGCCGGACATGTCGACCTGCACGAGCACTTGGCCCGAGCAGCCATTGCCGGCTCCGATGCCGATGGTCGGGATCCGGAGCTTCTTCGTCACCAAGGCGGCGACTTCGGCAGGTATGGCTTCGAGGACGACGCCGAAGGCACCGGCTTCCTGAACCGCGAGAGCATCGGTCAAAAGCTTGAGCGCACCAGCGGTGGATTTGCCCTGCACTCTGAAACCGCCAAGGGCGTTTTGCCGCTGCGGTGTCAGTCCGATGTGGGCCAGAACGGGAATGCCACCAGTAGTGATCTTCGCAATCGTCGGCGCCATCTCCACACCGCCCTCGAGTTTGATCGCGTGCGCCCGGCCCTCCTTCATCATGCGAAAGGCCGACTGCAACGCTTGCTCGGGCGAGACCTCATAGCTCCCCATCGGCAGATCGCCCACAATAAACGCCGCTTTGGCACCGCGCGCCACGCTTCGACAGTGCAGTAGCATCTCCTCCAGCACGATCTCGCTCGTGTCGTCCATGCCCAGCGCGACCATGGCCAGGCTGTCGCCCACGAGCACCATGTCCATGCCCGCTTGGTCGGCCACGTGCGCGCTCGGGAAGTCGTGGGCGGTGATCATCGTGATGGGGTCGTTTCGTCTGTGCATCGCTTGCAGGGTTGGGAGCGTGACCTTCTTTCGGGTTGAGGATAGGGCGGAGAGCGGGGAGTGGGATGACTGCCGGGACGCGACATATTGTTGGGTGATACTGTGCGTTCGTGCACTCTGTGGTCGCGCATGTTGGGCCTCACATCGGACTGACGGTGAATATATGCTGCTCGCTCGGCATTGCGGTATTGTTCGGATCAAGGCACGCGACATGGCTTGTCGGCAACGAAAGCGCGATGGAGAGGAGAAAGGGTGGAATGAAAGAACGTAGTGTGTTGATGCTCACCGCGGCTGATGGCTTGACAGCGTGAGTCCATGGTGGTTGGTGATCGAGGGTGGGAGATGGCAGTCATCTCTGTCTCTCTGCTGTACAGAGGTCTACGGTGTGGTCGTGAGCATGAAATTCCTCCCCTCGGTCATCTCGGTCTCGGCCGGCTCGGTCGTCAGCTTACTAATCACATGGCCTCACCTCACTTGCATGCCAATGGGGGCACAGGGAAACAAGCGACTGTCGCGACATATCTCGAACTCGCTACATCTATTGCATAGCAGAGCCCTTCCTATCAGTGGCATAGACCGCAGTGACCTCTCTTTCTCCGCCACTGGAGCCGATGATAATCTCAACAATGTCACTGAAAGCGGTCTGGACACCCAACGAGCACATCTGCGTCGAGCACGGTCAATGCTGTCGGTCCAACCCTTAATGATGGGTGCGGCGACGACAACATGACTCTGCAAGCTCGGCGAGCAGACGAATGGCGACTTGGGCGATGCTTGCCGTGACCACTGTGCGTTTTTGTCATGATTGTGATACGTGGGAACGGTCTCTGATCGCATGGCGCTGACTCTGAGAGAGATTTGTAGATGGATACATGTAGTAGACTCCTTCATGTCCTGTGAGGGTGACACCTCTGTGCACATACACCGCCCAAACAGCCGAATGTAAGCCATCACATCGTAATCTGACTGCTCCACATATAGCAGAACCGGCAATACAAACATAGCAGATTTCTGGGGAACAGGCCTTCCACGACGACCTAGCCCGAACCCGCTTCCCATTGAGGCATAATCTTCCCGCCGCAGCACACCAGGCCAGGCCGTCCCGTCATATCTACACGGCATGGGCGACATAACGCGACTTATCCGCTGCATCGGATCCCAATGCATAGGCTCATGCCACCCATCCTCAGGCGGCGCCACGACTTTGCATCCCGGGTCCTCTAGCCACATGCCGGTGAAGGGGTCGGGTACGCAGATGTTCACCCATTCAATGGCCGGGCCCCACGGCCGTCGGCCGGCGACCAGGGCGTCGACTTCCTCGTGCAGAATAAAGTGGGAGCCGCCGCCGCAGAGGTAACCGTCCGAGCCGCGGTAGTAGCGGAAACCCCTGGGACAAGCACTGCGGCTAGCGCTCATCAGCAGTGTCTGCACATTCTGGTCGAAGCGCTTCAGTTCAGCTTCGCCTTGGGCTGCGGCCGCCTGGCGTGCTTGTCCGCCGAGCGAGGCGTTCATCGTCTCGGTTGTGGTCGTGGTGGTTGCCACGGTTGAGTCAGACTGTTGTTGCGCTGGGGTCGGAAGCGGAGCTTGACGCATCATGGCGGTGTAGTCGGGCGATACGGGTTGCGGCGAAGGCTCTGGGGCTGCTTCCATGAGCGATGTGTAGTCCATCGCCCGCGGTAGTGGCTCTGGCGGCGGCTGATGCTGGATGGGGTAATGATAGCCATGGCGCTCGACGGTTGTGGTCGTTGTTGTGGAGGACGTCGAGCTTTGCTGGTGATCTACGGCGTGATGTCCTTGTTGGCTAAATGGATCTGGGTACTGTGGGTGCCCCGTAGGGAGGCTACCTGTTGGAACGAGCTGTCTGTCGATTTGCTGATATGACGTTGGCTGACTTGAGGCCTGATGTGCTTGCTGGTCCACAAGTCGTTGACGGTAGTGGTCCATGGTATTGGCGGAAGAACGAGAGTTATGACCGCGAATGAGAGTGATGGGGTAGGGACATGAAGGTGCGATCGGCCTCGGTTGCGTTGAGCTTCTGTAGGATAGCGAGGGATGCGCGCGAGTTTTCAAGTACGACAAACATGGTCGTAGTCACTGCGTCAACGGACATAGTCGTATTCACTGCCGTCAATTTATAATGCGTCAGACATCACATGAGCCTCTCGTGCAGCCACCTTGCCACTTCGGCAACTCTGGCCTGTCCAGCGTGCGAGTCATCCCACAAGCCTAAACCGTCGTGTAGCTTGAGTTGCGCTTTCTCCGCTGCCTGAGCATTCATGAGTCGCTTGTCAGTGAGCTCGTCCTCGTCCGCAGTAGCAAGCTCATCCTCTGTCAGCTCTTTGCGACCGAAGTTTGACCCAAGAGACTGGCGGATGAAGCTCTGCCTTAACACCTTTGTCAGGCTCGTCGCCTGATTACCAAGTATCGAATCGGCTCCAGCAGAGATATTGAAAGGGGGTAGAAGCAGCCTCGAGCTTAACGGTGGATAACGACGTGATGCTTTTCTCTTAACCTTGTCCAAGTCAAGTGATGGTCCTAGTCCTAGTTTATCTGGTTCGCTCGGTCGCAGGGCAGCTTGTTCACGAAAATACTCCTCGCGCTCCCAGAGAGACAGTTGGTCCAAGTCGCTGATCGGTAGTTCGCGTGGCGCGGGCGGCACGTCGACGCCTGGGGAGCGGAAGAACAGTAGCGGTGAGGCGAAGGGATCAAAGTAGTGTTCGGGCTTTGCGAACAGCATGTTCCGCTGGCTGATCATTCGGTCAGGGAGGTCGGCCACTGAATCCGACTTCGTCCCTGCTGTTACATTTTGATCAGGAAGATCCACCCAATCCACGATCGGGCAACTGACAGCCGCTGCGGCCACTCCTGGTTGTCCAGCGTGGCACTCGGTCACTGCCAACATCGTCGCCAGTGCCCCTCCAACCAGCTCTCCACACACGGCGAGTTTGCCGACGTGTTCTGGCCGCCCGGGGCGGTGGATGGAGCGTTTGGGAAGTAAGTTTCTCATTATCCAGTCATAGCCGATCAGAACATCGTGTACAGGTGTTGGGTACCGGTTCTCAGAACCAGCTCGGTAGTTGATCCGGACGATGTGAAATGGCCAATGGCTCTGGAGTGTCGCAATGCAAGCCGCGTCATGCGCTGGATCAGTACATAGAGGACCGCGTGGCAAGTAAATGAGGACCTGCGAAGAAGCACCGTTTGCGGCAGACGCGTTCGATGGATGATGGATGCTGGCGTTTTGTCAGGACTATGCTTGAGTCGCCCGTGATCTGAGTTCGTGTCACGTACTCAAGAGTGATGTTGCCGTTGGTTCGACAATGCACCTTGACTGACTCTGCCTTTCGACTCGAGAATGACCTTGGGAGCAAGAGTGACGATGATTGCCATGCTCGCCGGCGCAAACAGAGCAGACGCTGCGGCCGACATGGTAGCATATCCCCTACAAACCACGCCTGAATGTGATCGGTCAAATCCCGGGTATGTCTAACTAAGCAACAATGGTATAGACATCTTGTCGACTTATGAGGCGTAGTGATCCGGTTGGTAAGTAGCAGCTTGTTACCGTCTTCTCGTGGGAATGTTTCCGCGTGTGTTCGTATGTACTTGCGTATTGTTTACCTAGTACTGTCCATTTGCATGCTCGTGACTCTCTCTCATCGAGGTAAAACGCGGGATGTGGGGCAGCGAACGGCGCGGTCCGCGCGAAGACTGGACCCTGACTCATGGCTACACCTGACTAGTTCGGAGGCTAACCTGATCAGGGATGCGGGGAGTTAAAAGTCAGGGCCTCGATTGAGATTAGTGTCTCCTTTCGAGCGAGCTTCAATGTTGATTGTCACGTGACCCGGTTTGACCTGGAAGCTGAATGCTGATGCCTTTCATCCTTCAATCCTGCATGCAACCTCCCCTTCCTCCCTTCTACCGTACATGCTCTTTGGTCTCTTGATCTTCACCTTTCTTCCGCTACTTATCATTGTCTGCTGCCAGCACATTCATTTCGCGGCATACCGACGTTACTCGATTGTCAAGTGGCTCCCTCGTTATCTGCTATTACGACTTACAGCTCGAGTATTGGTACAGTACATACCTACAGGAGTCTCGCTGCACTGGCAGTCCGAGCCTAACTGCTACTTGGTCGTACATCGCATTCACGGTATCGCGTTTGATTGGTTTGGCAAAGAGACGAATTGGGACAGGCGATTGGATTGCGAAGTATTTCACCACACGACGATCGCATTCAGCCCTCGAGAGCCACAGTGGCGACGTCTTCGTTGATCCCGCACAATGCCCACGGGCGGCCGGCCCATCCTGACACTCCTCCGAAACCTGTCTTTAGCAGCTCTGCTCTATGCGGCCATCATCTCTACAGTCGAGCTTGCCCGATCACCGGCAGCGAGATCGACGGCAAAAGCACACCTCGCGAAAGCCTTGAAGCAAGACGCCAGCAGCGGGTTGAACAAGGACGAAGATTTCAAGCTCAAGCTTGCGACGGCGAGAAAGGTGGTGCCCATCAATCCGCACGCCAATGTATACAACAGGCCAAGCTCGGTCGTAGAAGTGATCGATGCATATCTTGGGAAACGACCGCACGTGGATACGGAAGCGGACTTGCAGATGCTTGTGGAAGAGTGTAGAGGCACTTATGCAGGTCTGGAAAAGATGCGTGACGTCTCGTCGTGTCTTGAGTTTTTGGCAAAGGGAGAGGGGCGATACTATCACCTCCCCGAGGAGCCCGACCGAGCAAGTCAGCAAGACCCAAGGCAGGCCGAATATCTGGACGCCGACGGCCGGGACAACACATTATCTCGGTTTCCGCATTACCAGGCAACAAGCAAAGAGAGTCTGGGCCGCTGCAACGGTCCTGTCATACCGTATCACGTCTATTGGTCTGGTCCGGCGACCTGGCGCGCGGAAGTCTTCATCAAAGCCTACCTCTACACGCAGAATCTGCCGTGTTCGCGCTTGTGGCTCTGGCTTGACGCCGACCGCGATCCCGAGATCGTCGACAGGTTCTTACACTCGGATCCACTCTTCGCGCGCTTTCTACCGTTGGTGGAGCGAGGGGATATCAGAGTCTTGGCCTGGAACTTTCCCACCAAGATGCCGCTACCGGGGGCGTTCGATCACACGGACGGCATCGGCTATTACAGTAACCCGGGACCGTACAATAACGATGGTGAACGCGCGATCGCGGATGGCGTTATCGAGGATCTGACCGGCCAGCAGTACATCCAGCTGCGGGAGACGCAGATGACTTTCTTCGCGCAGGCCATCTCCGACGCTGTCCGTTTCGTTATCCTTCACCTGCACGGTGGCCTGTATTTGGATATGGATGTGCTTCTACTGCGTGATATGCGGCCTCTGCTGCTGCCAAAGGAACACAACTTTGCCGAGCGGTGGGCCGCTCACAATCACCCTGGTGACTTCAACACTGCGATCTTGTCTCTGTCGGCGAACTCAAGTCTCAGCTCGTATCTGTTGCGAGGTGGTGTCAGGATGGGCCTCAATTTCCACCCCCGAGTCATAGGGAGAATGGCGTGGAAGGAAGGAAGGGACCAGGAAATGCTGATGCTGGAGACGGCCGCTTTCGACCCGATCTGGACCGAGTTCAACTGGGACCGGGAAGGCAGATGTACCGTTCCTTGTCTGAAAGACTACAGCCAGGTGTTCAAGGGCAAGCCCGGAGCGATCAAAAACGAATGGGAGAGCTTCGACGGTGAGCCTCTCCCACACGCTCACAGCTTACTGGAAAAGACAAACACAACCGATCAAGCCGCCGCGAAAGTCGACGGTTACATCGCCGGCATAACGAACCAAATCGTCCCGCGCTCCGTCCTCCCCATCCACGACAGCACCACCTCCATCTCCATCGACGAAGCCGGCGATCCCCTCCACAGCCTCACCTCCACCTCAGCCGAAGTAGACGCCCTCCACGCCAGCGGCGCCGTTGCCGATTATCGCGTCGACGAGGACAAGTACCCACCCAACAACCGCACGCTCGCCAACTTCTTCCGCGGCGCGTGGACGTATCACGTCCATAACCAGTGGACCAAACGTCCGGAGCCCTCGAGCTGGTTGGACGTGCTGCAGAAGGCGCACGATCGCTTCTTTGACGGTGGCGTCAATCCCTACGGTGAGGGGTGGGAGGGGCCGCAGGTGGAGGCGTATAATTTGTGGCCGGAATTTGTTTGATTTCGTTGTGGCTTTACTTGTTTGTGAACATTGTTTGCGCTTTGCATGTTGACGTCACTTTGTTTGTTCTGATTTGTTATATCTTTGGGTTCTTCAGTACCTCCCCGATCGCAGGGTCGAGAAGCGGCAGGCGAGGCGTTGGTGGCGATCTTCTGTGCTTGAGCTTGTATTTCCAGCGGCATTGAGGGGATCGACAATTTGGGATCGGATGTAGAAGGAGAAGATGCTCATATCCGAGGGTAGCGAGAGCAGGATCGTATCGGCCGCGACCGCAGCTAGAGACTGGTACTAAGGACTGTCCGAATACATTTCTGCAGTCATATTATTGCTGACGGTGGAGCTCGACGAAAGGTGGGATGTAAATCGCGAACGGGCGAGAAGCCAGCCTCTAAGAAAAACATGGCCACTTCACGCTTGAGTGACGTTCGGTCCTCTTCTTCTCAAAACAACGTCACCCAGGATCGAGAATGAAAATTGCATAGCCCAAAGGAGGGCAACTACGCCTGCATTCGTACCCACACATAATACGTTATCCAAACCCCACGTCCCAAATCTCAGGATCCCCCACTCTCATGCAACGCTTAACAATGCTCAGGGGCAGAACCCCCATTACTTCAACCCAAACCCCTCGCTTTCCTCCACCGCCCTCCAAAGCTTCTCCTCCAGCGCCTCGCGATAATCATACCGCCACAGCACGAGCATATTGAAACAGGTCCTCGCGACAGGGAACCTCGCCCGTTCCTCCTTCCCTCCGCCACCCCACCCATCACCACCAGCCACGATCCTCAGCACGAGACTGGTGGTGCCGACGGCGGGGATCCGATCGGAACCCGTGACGAAAGCGAGCAGTTTCCGCTGCCGGTCCGGGGTCGCTTCGGCGAAAATCTCCCAGAACCACTGCAAAACGGGGACCGTGTCGGCGGGCCGGGGCAGGACGGCGTGCGGCGGTTGGAAGTGCCGCCAGTTCTCGTACACGGCGACCGCCTGGAGGGAATCGACGTCGAGCGCTTCGTCGCTCCCGCGGACCAGGAGCTCGATCTCTTCGGCGCGGAACAGCGAGAGCGCGTTGCCGGCGCACACGGTGAAGAAGCCGCGTTTGAAGGGCTCGAATTGCCGCGCGACGGAGGTGTCGAGCAAATATCGGGTGTAGGCTTCGACGAATTCGTGGCGGTTCGCGTTCGTGACCGGGATGCCTTCGCCATTCGACACCAGCGGGACGTTGGTGACCGTACCGTAGCGCTCCACGGTAGCGACGAAGTCCCAGCAGTACGTCGCTTCGACGTCACCATCAAAGTCGAGCAACTTCTGTAGTCCGGCTGCCAGACTAGGCCGGAATTCGGCGAGGTCAGCGATAGTGTAGGTCATTTGCCCTTTCGTTCCCGTGAGCGAGGAGACGTTGGAGCTGCTGCCCGTCCCACTAGGCGCCGCCGCCAGTAGTTTGCGGAACGCGAATGGTGGGAGCGCCACATCCAAGATGGTGCTGTTGTAGATTGCCAACCCTAGCAGCGCCCCGACAAGGTAGTACTGATCGCTGGTTTCGAAGCTATTCGAGTTGAAATAGCACGTGTGCGACTCGTCGTCATAGACGAACATGCCATGTTCCGGATCGAAGATTTCTCTGACCAGCATGAGAAACCACTCTTTGCGCAGACCACCCGCATCGACACCTTCTTCGCCATTGAAATGCACCCTGAGGCCCTTTTTCAGCTCCTCTTGTCCTGCCCCAACAGCTTCGCTGATCTGCCGCAACGAGTCGTCCACCATGCAGTCTCGCCTCACCCGAAGATGGAAGTAGCCGTCGAGCGCCCTCTGTCGGATCACAGAGTCAAAGTACGCTTCTCGCGCCTTGATCTCCATCTGCCTTCTTGCATCATGTTCCAAGATCTTGATCTTCGCTCCCATCGACAGAAACAGCGGATACTGACAAAACGCAAACTTCTCTCTCTTGCTCTCCCATACCTTGAAATCCACAATCAGGTCATGATAGTCCAGAAGTGTATTGTAAAACGTGCTCGTGTGTAGGAGCTGCCGCCCTCTCTTTGTCCTTGCTGCCGGCGAAATCGACTGCGCGCCACCACCCAACACCGTAGCCGAATCCGCCCTCGGTTTGTTGCTGTCATCTCCACGCCGGGTTCGTTGCCAGATGTTGTTGGCAGCGAACAACAGACTCATGACTTTGGCGGCAGCCTTGAGCTGCCAATCGTTGGCCCAATCCGTTTCGCCATCGGGCTCGTTCACGAGCTTCTTGATACTTCCACTCAAGCCCATAGCCGAGTGGAGCTGCGCGCTCGTATTCGCTGCCGACCCGGACAAATCCGGTATGAGCCCACCGTCCGCGATGGCGCTCTTGCTACGAGGCCGACCCGACCTCCGGGCTACCCTATTGGTCACAAAGCTCGCGACGAGGTCGACCAACGGCACAAAGTGATCCTCATCGAGACGGCAGAACCAACCGATAAGGTAACGGTGACAGTTCTCGGGTGAATGAGCCAACAGACCAAAGGCCCGTTTGAGGATTCCGGCATGCTGACCTCCTTCGCCACCCGTTGACTTGCGTGGCGAGGCCTGCTTGGGACTGGAAGGTGCAATCCCATTTTGTCTCCCAGATCGAACCCTGACTGGCCGAGACGGCGAGCCTCCAGACGCAAGTCGGCGCTGAGGGTACAAGCTCGGGTTTGCGAGAATGATGAGAAGCCAGCGTAGGTGCTCCGGCTCTTTCAACGGCTGGCTCGGACGCTTCAGGAATGTCTCGGTGATTTTCAACAGCGTACGAGACACATGCTCTGTCGCTTCTTGAAGGTCTTCCTCGATCTCATCTGCCTGGTCTTCGAGCTTGTTCGAGGAGCTGGCAGGCTCCCCAGACTGAGCCAACCTTGCACGCCACTCATCACCAGCTGTATGCACAAGACTGTACCATCTACGCAGCTCCGCCCAGTTGATGTTGGGGGTCTTTGAAGTGACCGCTCGTCGTGAGCCATCTCCTAGCTTTTTTCGCCTGACACCTCTGTCGCTTCGCAACCGATCTAGCTTGCCCGTCCACCAAGAGCTGTTCTCACCTAGGTCTCCTAGAAGTAGAGTTTTAGCGTCGAATTCGGAAAACCCATCAAATGGACTCAGCTGCTGACTCTCTTCCACTGGCTCCGGTGGTGGCGTGGCAATATTACTTTCGCTCTTTGTGCGGCCCTGGGGCGCGGGCCGCTGGACGGTGCTGAAGGACGTATTGAGACACTGATAGTCACCGAACGTCGCCACCATATAATCCTCCAGTGGGCGAAAGATGGTCTTAACTCGTTCGTAGCGTCTGCGTTGCTCCAGTTCGGCTGCCGTCATCCGTGGACTCAGCTGCGCCCGTGAAGATGGATGTCCATTGGGTGTGCCACCTCCATTCAGGCGTAGCTTCTGCGACGGCGGACGGTTGGTGACATTGACAGGCGGCGGAGGCGGCTTGCGATTCGGTCTCGGAGGAGCAATCTTACGTGGAGTAGTGGATGGTACTTCCGGACCATGTGGTACAGGCTGAGGATCTGGCGGTGGGGTGTCCTTGCGTGTGAATGCAAATTGGTCGATATCTGTGTAGTCGCGAATCGTCGCGGAATGCATGGGCGGCACTTCATCAGAGCCAGGTGTATCTGGAGGTGACGAAGACATGGGAGCATCGACCAGCTGTTCGCCATGCGCAGCAAGCTCACGGGGCCGGACCGGTAGCACATGAGCCGATTCATGAACATCGTCTGCCGTAGAGTCTTTCGGTGTATCGGCTGGCTTTGGCGTATGTACTGACTGCTCCTCCAGTCTCTTCAATCTCGTCTCGAGGTAGGTCTTAAGACAACGATCTATGATCACTCTCGTCCGTTCGATAGTCAACGGCATCATCATCACATCCGGTGGCAGTCCTCCGGGAAATGTCTCCGCTCTCTTTCCATCCTTCTCACTCTGATCCTTTGCCTCTCTCTGCTCCGCGACAGGCCGAAGGTCGTTGATGGTCAGACATTCCAAACACCTGAACTTGTCGAGGTCTTTGGGTACCATGACCCTGCTGTCACAGCACATGCACCGTCGCTGCACCTTGCCCTCAGCATCGTCACCACCCAGCTTTTTGCCCTTGTTCCCGCTGATGACCCTCGTCGGTGCCGGCTGCTGCGCGCTCCCGGTAATCGCATCATCCAAGACGGGCACCAGGTCGTCGTCCGGCGGAAGATCCGTGTCATGGTCGCCTTCCAAATCCTTCCCACTCTTTCGGCGGCCGAACAATCTGGGCAGCGGATGGCTCACCGAGCGGCCATGGCTATGCCTACCGCCGCCCGCAGTACTTGGTCGCTGAGGGGAGGTGTGCGATGGAGCATGGTGCAGTGTCGTCGGTGGATCGAAAGCATTGGACCGTGAGGACGACGACGGAGCAAGCGGTCGGGGTGATGGCGACTCTCGCTGGACGGCGCTGCGACTCGGCGTGGGCGAGGAGTTGGAGTTCGGGATGAGATTACCAGAAGAGAGCAACCGGGACCATGATGGGGCCATCGAAGGTAACGGTCATTGGGCTGAAGCGTCTTTGGGAGCGTGTACAACGCCACCGAAGATTCGATGACTTTGCGCCCGTCCGGGCTCAATGCAGTATATGCCTCGTGTCACGTAGGAAGTACTGTAGGCCAAGGCTAGAGGAGAGTGTACGCGTATAACGGTGGCGTGGCGGATGGATGGGGTAGGATGGTGTACGCGGCGTGCCGTGCGACTGCTCGTGCGGTGGGAAGGAGAAACAGGAAGCTGGCGCCGATGCTTTTTTCTGGATCACATTCGAGGTTCGAAAGCGCTATGGCGGCTCCCACGGCCAAAGCAACACGGTCACCGGAGTAAAGAGCATCCTGTTTTGGGGGACGAGTGGCAGTCGTTCTCCGATGATGGTGCCTGCCTCTGAGTCGCCAAGGAGACACCCTTCACACGACACACGTGAGGGGTGCGGGCGCAGACTTCCGCAATGAAACCTCCTGTGCTGCGTGCATGCAGCCATCAATGTCGTACACACACACACACACACACACACACACACACATACATGTACATCATTAGGTTGAGGAGCTATTGACTGGCTTCAGGCATACGCGTAACGATGCAAACACAACACGACGGTGGGAATGTTCATGCAAGTGCTGGCATGGCCCGTCTGCTGTACTTGGATAGCATTCATTCTTTGCATCTACGAATACGCTCAAGCAGCCCCGAAGATACGCCTCCCGAGCATCGCTGAAACCACGCCCAATCGGCGCTGACCCCTTCGGAACAGCAAGACGCCTTGCCACGGGCGCAGCGTGACTACCGCGCGACAGCAACTCCTCAGATTCGCGTCTACCTGTAGCGCCACAGGCTGAGCGTGTTCTGCCTCTTCCACGTGTGCCTCCTGCCCGAAGTGGTGTTGTTGTATCTGTGGCCCTTGTTGAGACCTCTGCTTTGCTTCCCGGTGGCGGTGAGGCCGCGCATCTCGCGATGCTTGTGGACTGGGTTAACGATCCAGTTGATGCGCGCGTCACGGCGGATAGCCTTGTGCATCGGGTCGACAAGGATGACCTCATAGTATTTGTAGGTGCTGTCCTGGTTGATCCAGTAGCTGTTGAGCACGCGCAAGTTGGCGCAGCGGCGACCGACACGCTCCTCAGCGGTCGACTTGAGGGAACGCTGGTACTTGAGCTGGTTGACACCCTGGTTGGTGGGCTTGCCTGTGATCACTCCATCAGTGCCTATCCCATGCTTCTCCTCCTGAACGCAATCTCGTACCGTAGGTGGCACCCTTCGGCACTGGCCGCTTCCTTCCTCCTCTCCTCACACGAACGCGGTACACGACAAAGCCCTGCTTGGCCTTGTATCCCAGGCGGCGCGCCTTGTCCGGACGGGATGGGCGAGAGGCGCGGTGGATGACGTTCAACTGGCGGAGCTAGAATCGAAAGTACTCTCAGCAATATGTTCAACGAGTACGATCGAAGCACAGGCAGGATTCCTCGCAGCGCAAGCCGAAGCTCATGCATGCGGGTGCCATATGCCGCTCATATGGGTCGGGTCCGGCGTACCTCCCAGCAGCGCACACGCAGCAGGAAGCGCATGACATCGCTCTGCTTCTTCTTCGCGAGCTCCTCGAGGTACTTGTGGGCGCCCATCTGTCAAAATTTCTGTCAGCCAATGTCCGAACACTGGCCATGGTGGACAGGTGCTGGAAAGCGATTGAAGCCGGTCCCTCCGACTGAGTGCGTGTACGCATATCGACGTGCGCAGCGTACTGTATGTCGGCGTCTTTCAGACTCACCTTGACTGGATCCGGCGTGGGTTGTCGAAGTTGTCGTTGATGCGTTCGATGCTCGTCGGCTTCCAACAGAAATTGGGCAAGTGTGGGCTGCCAAGATCGTGGTGTGTCCAAGCGGCTAGTTCCGCCGCCATTAAAGCTCGGACTTCTGTAAAATGCGAGCCTTAGGCAACATCCATCAGACTACATGGTTCTAGATTGCATGTAGGAGGTACGTTACAACGAGCATCCTCCACGTCCTCTGCTTGGAAAAAGCGAGCAGTGTTGGTACGTTGGCTCTCGAGGTGGGCAGCCGTCGAATATGTTCTCTTCGTACATCTAACCTTGGGAGTGGCCCGTAGTCTGGAACCGCCGACCAGCTGCGGGTGGCTGTGCTGCTCCTGTCCATATCGGCGCCCTTAGTGAGTGTGTGCGCCGCACTGCATAGTCAGCTCTCATAGCTGTTGTACATTCATGATTTACATTTCCTGCCCAGAAGGTCAATTAACATCATATCGACTACAAGCATCGGCAATATTGCTTTTAATCAAACGTTCTCTGTCCATCTTGCGCAGATGGGCTGAGCGGACATATACCTGACTGAGATCAAGAAACTACCAGACATCAACCAACACAACTCGCCAATGGTGTACAGAGGGAAACCGAGCGCCGGCTGCGAGGGCTGCCGCAAAGCCAAGAAGCGTTGCGGTCTCGAGCAGCCGGCATGCTTACGATGCGTGAAGTTGAAGAAGACCTGCTCCGGCTACCGAGACACGACCCAGCTGCAGATCCGGGATGAGAGCGAGGCTGTGAAGCGGAAGGTCTTACGCCTTGAAGCGCGACAGACGCCGACATCGATCCCCTTTGCGCCTGGATCATCCATACCCTCTTGTAGCAACACGCCACAGTTGCCGTATGGCATGATGATTCCGGCCGAGAGCGACTCGACCAATCCGGACGATAGAGCTATTGGGTGGCCTTTGCGCGATTCTCACGATGGCTACATACTCGATACGACCGAGGACGTGCGTTCCAGTCTAGAGCTTATATCGTCTGACCCCGGACTATCGCTCACGCACAGTCTCAAACCAAACCCGGATGACCTAGCGATGAACCATTTCTTCAACCAATTCTCCACCCCTGGAGGCTGGCAGTACATTCTCGGGTACGCCAAGGTGAAACGTACGGATCCGTGTCTTGACTTCGCCATGCGAGCATGCGGCATGGCCGCGCTCGGGAATGTCGAGAACGTGATCATGGGCCACGATTACGCGCGCTTGCTGTACACACAAGCACTCGGCTTGCTGAACGCCGCCCTACGGGATCCGAAACGCAGCCGGACCGACGACAGCCTGATCGCCGTGACCATGCTCGGCTACTACGAAAACCTGACCTGCGACTCGCGCGAAAGTATCCAGTCTTGGAAAGCGCACATCTCCGGTGCCACGCAGCTGTTGCGTCTTCGAGGCAAGCAGCAATTCAAAAGCCAGGTCGGTCGGTTGCTCTTCCGCGAAACGCGGGCGCAAATCCTCACGCAGTGTATATGGGACGACCTGGCGCCGCCGGACTTTCTATGGGAATGGGAGGAAGAGCTCGAGCGTCACACTGCCGCCGAAGTTGCCGCCCTGGCAGGGCCTGCCGACGCTCTGACAAAGGTGTCTTTCGACTTCGCTCTCTTGCGTGCTAAAACGCGAGAAAAGACAATCACCAACGAGGAAGCCGCGGAAGAGGCCTCGAGGATCGAGTCAGACCTCATTCGGTGGAGTATCGACGTCCCAGCGAACAATGCGACCTGGAGGTATCACGACGTCGAAGTACCGGATTCTCCGCACGTGTGGAGTGGAACGGTGCACTCATACTCCGGCCACCCGGTGCCGGGCGTGTGGAATTCGCTGCGCCTGATGCGCATCATGCTCAGCCGCACGCAAGAGCAACTGTACCACTGCTTCGATCTCACAGACGCGGAACGACAAGAGCAAAAGCGCTACTTCCGCCAGGTACGCCGGCAGATGATGGCCGAGCTGTGCTCGGCCATTCCGAGCTGTCTAGGCCATGCCAGTTCAGCACGCAAGTCCTCCCCGGTGCTCATCAGTGCGCACGGGGCGATATGGCCGCTGTTCTTCGCGGGCACGTGCGCGCTCGAGAGAGTCGGCACGAGCGCGTGGCAACAGACGCAAGGTGGGGGCGCAGGGTACATGCAAACATCGGCGGCCGCGGCGCAAGCTGCATGGATTCTGAGCCGTCTCGATTTCGTCAGCAAAGAGGTTGGGCTGAAATGGGCGAGCGGCATAGCGGCGGTGTTGAGGGGAGATTTCAGGCTACACTACGATTTACTGCCTGAATGAGTCCTGCGCAGACACGTCATGCTGAGATTCTGGCACATTTACTTACGTGAAGGAAAAGTGATGATACCCAGCCGCTTTGGCTGCAGAAGATCGAAGCGGCGCATCAAGGAGCACGTTGCTTACTGCAGCCAAAGTCTTTCACCGATGACAAGCAGAGCCAGAATGGCATTCGACCAGAGCCAATATGGGGCGGTAGAGGGACGGATGAAAGCATCCAAGTTTGATGCGTTTCGAAGTACATACGCCTGCCTGGGTACCGCGCCCCGCCATATGCCACAGGCAGAGGTCCTGCCGCTCCATAGCTCTCCGATACCTGATCGAGCAAGTCAACAGCCCAGACCAGCGACTTTCGAAGCGGCCGGACTCAGCCAGCGAGGAGATTGCGCCACGCAAAGCATGCGTTGACAGCACCGACAGCACCGTGCTCTCAACGTCTGATCGCCTTACGAAGCGAAGTGCATACCATCCCTCAAACCTTGGTATACCGTAGATATGGCTTGACCTCCCTCACATTCCCAAACTTCTTCTCCGCATCCTCGGTCTTCACACTCGGTGGCACAATCACATCATCGCCGGGTATCTATGATGGTCGGAATCAGCATAAACTCATTGGATCCACACAAAAAGCGACAACAACGAAAACAACCCACCCAGTCAATCGGCGTCGTAACACCCTTCCGATCCCCCAACTGCAAACTATCAATGACCCTCAACACCTCGGACGTATTCCTCCCCGTACTGGCAGGGTACATCATCGTAAGACGAATCTTCTTCGCCGGATCGAGGACGAAAACCGAACGGATGGTAAACGCAATCCCCTTCTCGTCAATATTATCCAGATCCTGCTGATCAATCATATCGTACAAATACGCGATCTTGCGATCCGCGTCGGCGATGATGGGGAACTGAAGCTGCGTGTCGGACACCTCGTTGATGTCCACGATCCATTTGTCGTGAGAGCCAAGGTCGTTCGCGCTCTGCCCGGTCATTACCATCAGCCACCTAACCACACATCAGACAATATAGACGGGTAGGAACCCACCAACCCAATCATCTTCACCCCCCTCTTCTCAAACTCCCCCTTCATCCGCGCGAAAGCCCCGAGTTCGGTCGTGCACACGGGCGTGAAATCCGCCGGGTGCGAGAACAGGATCCCCCATTTGTCGCCGAGCCACTGGTGGAAATCGATGTCGCCCTGCGTCGTCTGGGCCCGGAAGTTCGGCGCCACGGACCCCAGGCGCAGGGAGGGTCGTGGTGGTGGTGCGGAAGAGGCGAGGGAGCGGCGGGCGATGATGGCGGGTTGTCGTTGGCGGAGCGCGGGGAGGGAGAGGCGCGTTGGGCGGAGGGCGGTCATGCGGGCGAGGGTGGTGGAGGATGCCATGGTTTTTTCTGTATGGGATGAGGGGAGCAAGGCGTGTGATCGAGAGTATCCGTACCTAGGTAATGGTCGCAGACGTTGTACCTTCATTACATACATCTACAGGCAATTTCCAGCGCCCGACGTCATTCGCTGTTACGCTGTATTATGTAAGCACGGGGATTACGGACCTCATGCTTCGCTCTAAACAGAAGCCCTGTTTTGATATGAACATGATTTTCATTGGGAGCGTCTGCTGCTTCCGCCGGAAGCTGATCTTGTAGCAATGAATGCCCAAAGCTCCAGCGCCAGAAATCGAGGCT
>Ga0058704_10000287_pt1 | contig 27554 bp, 30 predicted proteins | sample AgamicMgSfe_FD_71363 | JGI IMG/M metagenome (GOLD analysis project Ga0058704, IMG submission 71363) | Agave microbial communities from Guanajuato, Mexico - Mg.Sf.e | ecosystem: Host-associated > Plants > Phyllosphere > Phylloplane/Leaf | place: Guanajuato, Mexico | collected 2012-05-30
CTCACGTGACTCCCCTGCTCTCTGGTTTCTCCAGACTCTTGGCGAGAGCAGTCCACAAGCTACGCATGCTCAGTATCATTCGTATCGCCCCTCTCCCCTTCATGTTTGTAACAAAGTACTCTTATAAGTATAGTACAAGTAGGGCATAATATCACTCTTATCCTCCCTAGTCTCTATAATATGGCTAGCTGTATTATACTTATGTAGGTTATTAAGCGCGTTCTTCTTCTTATTCTTGTCTTTACTTATAGCTTAGATAAGCTACAAGTTCTATTTGCCCTTAGAGACATAGTAGAACACCGTTTTGTCGGTAGTTTTAAGGCGATAGAAGGGCGTAGGGGTAACTATAGGGTAGAGAGTAAGGTTTATAGTAGATATACTAGTGTTATTATTATTGCTACTATTCTTTGGCTTAGTATAAGTACGTAGGAGAGTGATATAAGTGTCAATATTGCGAAGGAAGAGAAGGAGAGTTTTATCTTTAAAGGAACAATAAAAGTGAAGGCTATATGTATTAGTAGTAAGTATATGTTAATAGTAAGCATATAAACAATAGTATATAAGCCTATTAATAAAGCATTGACAATGAAGTAAATGAAGCAACAATGAAGCCAAAGTGAGCTTATAGTGAACAAGACAACAATAACAAGGTGTATAAAGGTGTAGAGGTGTAGACAAAGCAGTGAAGGAGTGAGTTCTACTGAAGTGGCGGAGTGGCACAAACTGAGCTCCGTCGTGGCATGGCGGACGCCATGGGGCTGTGCAGACGTGGCGCTGTTGCACGTGCAAGATACGTAGCAACATTCGCGAAGTGAACAAACATTGTGACCACGGGCAACATTGATTCTACAACGTGTGAAACCATAAATTTGTATACTACACGTTGTTCTGTGATCATGAACAACCGTGAAAGTTGCGTATTCGCCTAGGCAGGCGCGTCTCTTCAGTCGCGTCAAAAACGACGTCGAGCTGTCTTCTTCACTTCACCCCTACATTTCTCACATCGCTTCCTGACATGCACTCTCGTATCTCACCGATCATTCCAGAGGCAGCGGTGGCAAGATGCGCTTTCGCGCCGGCATCCAGAACATTCATACTTTCACCAAGTTCACTGCCTCTCTTGCCAGCCTAGGACCGATTGCGTGGGTACGTCTGGACGACAAAGACGTTCGTTTCACCGTCATTCCCGAACAGGGCACTCAAGTATGGGCGGTCATCTCGCCCGACACCATCTTCGAGATGTATACGATCCAGTCTGCCACAGAGAACGACACAATCAACCTCGAGGTACCTTTAGCGCCGCTTCAGCGTGCGCTCAAGAGTGCCCAGAATGCGATCGCAGCCAACATCAGGCTTACAAAGAAGGAAAACATCCCTTTACTGTCACTGACCATCACCACGGCCACAATGAACAGCACTGCGCCAGCAGCGTCCGCAGGCGCGCGGAACGGCTTCGGTGACGGTGACACAGTCGATCGCGATTTGGATGATTTCCACGAAGAAGGTGTGGACTTTCTCGGTGCTCGTCCAGACCGCGAAACGGTCGTGACGCAGGATATTCCGATACGAGTCCTTGCACCTGCTTCGGTCGAAGGGTTGCATGAGCCACGCTGTCGCGAGCCGGATGTGCACATTGTTTTACCCAACCTCATGCAGCTCAAGAGCATCAGCGACCGCTTCACGAAGCTCGCGGTCACAACCAAGTCCACGACGCGCGCTGGGTTATCGGCACCGGCGGCGGGTTCGAGACTGGAGCTCGGCGCGAACATGCATGGCTGTCTTAGCCTCGCGCTCAAGACCGATGCCATGAGCATCAGCAGTCTTTGGACCGGACTCGAAAACCCCGAGCTCGACCCGGATCAAGTCGCAGACGGCGAGGATGGGCTCGCGAACCATCCGTCGACGAGAATGAAAGCGCTGGGTGACTCGACGGGCCGCGGCGACGAGGGGTGGGCGACGGTGAGGATCGAAGGAAGAGACTGGGGTAAGGTTTTGAGCGTGGGCAGGTTGGGCGGACGGGTGGTGGCGTGCTTCTGCGATGAGCATGCATTGATCCTGTATGTGTTCCTTCAGAACGATGAACCTGGCGGCGGAGAGTCGGTGTTGACGGTAAGCTTATCCCTCTGATGAATGGACTGTTGTACATGTGCACCATGACTGACTCCCGCAGTACTATATCAGCTCCTACAGCGCATAGCGGGCGCCGTTTTTCACTTTAGCTTTCTTACTCGTTCAGCGTTGAACAGCGAGGCGTCCGGGTCTTCATCCGTACGATACACGTTTATACTAAGTTTGAGTGGGAAGTACGTTCCTGTCAGATGGAGGCACTACTGTTGTACACCTTGAAGATTAGCATATTGTCGAACACTTCGTACATGTATGCGTTCTTTAGCTTCAGTGAGGAAGTCTTCAACAGATCACGTGATTATGGCACCATCATAGCCATTCACAACTGGTATCCTCCACTTGGGGAAGTGCATGTGGACTACTGACCTAGGTACTTATAATGTACATGTATGTATGTCATATACAGTAGCTGAATATATACTGTATGGACCCTGGCTGATACCGTACAAGCCCCTGTGCCTGACTTTTGAATTTCTGGGGATGGGGGCGTTCTCGCGATCCCTCCTACTACCTTCCACTCCTACCGTGTTTCACCCTGACGTCCATTACGCCTTGTTTGCCCCACCAAACACCTTCTCGGACACGCCGGACTGCTATCGCGCATTTTGTTTACTCACTCCAGCTCGGCAACTGGGTGTCAACGCTATACAGATCGTGGCAGGGTCCGGACGATTTGGGCTGCGGAAGAGAGTACGCGGGTATTCACTTCCCGCACTAGGCGCGCTCCGTCGTTGCAGCAGCAATCACGGTACGATCTCACGTGGCGACTCCGTCGTGAACAGGCGAAGGCGAAACAACGATCAACCGTTATAACGCTGAAAGATCAATCGGTCTCGCATACTGGCCACACCACCACCGCCATCGCGCCGGGCGCCAGGCCTGAGCGCCGCCCGCACACGGCCAGACCGTCTCGAAGATGTTTTCAGGCGACAAGCAGTCGCGTCAATCGAGCGGACCGAAATCGTTCTTCTCCAGGAACAAGAAAGACAAAGCGAACAATGACGCCCCGTCCGTTCCTGAAACGCCAGCGCACCTCGGCTATTCTGGCTTTGCGACCAGCACGACTGGCTCGCGACACTCGCACCGGAGTTCCATATCAACTGTCGAACAGGAAGAGCAATGGAAAGGCGGGTTGAATATGCAGGCCGGCACGATCACGAGCGTACCGTACGATAATATGACGGCAGAGAAGCCCCCGGTCAGGGTAGAGCACGTTGACAGGCCGAGCGGCGGACGAGATCCGCTGCCGCATTATGTGAACAAAGGAGGCGGCGACCCATATCCATATCCGGCGATGGGTGGCCGCGAGTCGAATGGACGGGGTCCTCCGCAGCCTCCGACGCATGGGATCAACGGCCGCAACAGTATCTCACGGTCGTACGATTCAGACGGTGCGACGCTGAACGGTGCACCTGCGACTTCCAGAAGTTCGAGCGATCACGGAAGCATTCATTCTACCTCCAGCCACGAACGAAGACCGCAGGCCTACCTAAGTGCCAGTCAGGCGAGCTTTCCTGTGCACTCGGACAACAACAGCCTTCTGCCTCACCTCACCACGAGTACGACGCGGGAGAAGGCACAGGGACTGCTCAAATCGCACAGCCCTTCCGCCTTCTCGAGCACCACTTCATTCTCACCCGATGGCTTTCTCCTCCACCGACCGAAGGACGACCGCGTAATAGAGAAGGAGTTCTTGGAGTTGATGCTGAAGCGTGGATGGAAGTCGTTACCAGAACAAGCAAGAAGGCAAATGGAGGCATATCCGATTAGCAAGAAATGGACGTTGGTGCACCAAGACCGGTTGGCGGAATGGCAGGGTGAGCAGAAGAGAAAGATAGCGCAGCGCGGGACTATGACGAGCACCGATGGCGTCTTTGGCATCATTGGTAGGGCTGATGAGGAGGGCAGCCCAGAATGGTACGTCAAGAGGATTCTGGACAACACCATTACGCCGAAGCAGCTGCAGAGCCTGTCGGTTAGCCTCCGAACGCAACCGATCGCATGGGTCAGAACATTCGTGGAGGCGCAGGGTCAGGTCGCTTTGACGAATTCTCTGGCGAAGCTCAACAAAAGGCAGCAGTCTGGGCCCGCGCCTGCTACAGGCTCGACGAGCGAGCGAGATTTGGACCGCGAGTATGACATCGTGAAGTGTCTGAAGGCTCTCATGAACAACAAGTATGGTGCCGACAATGCATTGCAGCACGATACGGTCATCATGGCTTTGGCAGGGTCCCTGACGTCGCCTCGACTGAACACCAGAAAGCTCGTCTCTGAGCTCCTGACCTTCCTCTGCCATTGGGCGGAAGGTCACGGTCACCTCAAAGTCCTGCAAGCCCTTGACCATCTCAAAGCGCAGCAAGGCGAGAATGGACGCTTCGATGCGTGGATGCGCATCGTTGAGGTCACCATCGATGGGCGAGGCAAGATGGGCAGTCTGGTGGGCGCGTCAGACGAAGTGCGCTCTGGCGGTATCGGTATGGAGAATCTGCTCATGGAATACGCGGTCACGTCGCTCTTCCTCGTCAACAGCATGGTGGATGCTCCTGAGAGAGACCTCCAGTTGCGAGTGCATATTCGCGCACAGTTTGTTGCTTGTGGTCTCAAGCGCATACTGCACAAAATGGAAGAGTTTCAGTATGAGGTTATCGACAAACAGATTGAGCGGTATCGAGCGAATGAGGCCATCGACTACGAAGACCTACTCGAGCGAGAAGCGAGCTCTATGACCGACAGCATGGAAGGCGAGGGTAAGGATCTGAATGACCCTGTCCAGATCGTGGAGGCGATTCAACAGAAGCTTGCTGGCTCGAGGGCGGGTGACTACTTCCTCGGCGCATTACAACACCTGTTGCTGATGCGGGAGAACGACAACGAGGATCGCCTCAGGATGTTCCAGCTTGTTGAGAACATGATGAGCTACGTTGCTATGGATCGCAGACTGCCCGATATGGACTTCAAGCAAAGTCTCAACTTCACGGTACAAAACTTGTTGGACAAGCTGTATACCGACGGCGAAGCCAAGCAAGCGAGAGAGGAAGCGCACGAGGCTCGGTTGGTCGCTGACGCTGCGGTTGCGGAGCGTGATGAGATGAAGTCGCAAGTCGAACTCGGTGCAGATGGGCTCGTTGCGAAGATGCAAAAGCAGCTTGATGAGCAAGCAGCGATCATCGATTTGCAAGCCCGACAGACCGAAGCCTTCAAGGCTGAGCTTGCAGACCTGCAGAGGGTGCGCGCTCAGGAGCTGCAACGCAACGAGCTTGAGACCAGAGAGCTCTATCTCATGCTACGTGATGCCCAGGACATTGCAGCCTCGAATCACAAGAAGGGCGGTAAGAATGGTGAAGCTACAGACCCGACACAATTGAAAGGTATCCTCGACCGCGAGCGGCTTATGGATCGGCTCGAAATGCAGCTCGAGCGTGCCAAAACGCAGGCGAAATTGGAAGGCAAGGCCTGGCAGCAGTTCAACCCATCTGATGAGTTGCGCGAGTTGCGCGAGAAGATGGAGGGCGCGGGCTTGGAGCCGGACGGCATGGACGCGCAGATGCAGTATCTTGGTTCCGCGCCTCGAGGCAAGAGTGGTATCCAGCGCAAGCCTGTGGGTGGCAGCAGGCGTGCGGGAACACCTGACAGCGGTGACGCCGAGCTCGACGAGGACGGTGTGGTGCTTGAGAAGCCCAGGATAGTGAAGATGAAGAGGCCGAAGATACCCTCGACGATGGCGGCGCAGCAGCAGGGCATGCTGTCAGAGCTTACGAGCAGAACAGCGCGTATCGATGGAAGTGATGACGAGGACGACGGTATCACTACTGGGCCTTCACACCCAAGCCTCGAGAGCGACAGTCCGAAGACGCCTAGCGATGTGGAAAATCTCAAGGACAAGTTTGCTGGGCCCCCTGCGCCCCCACCACCTCCAATGCCTGGCTTCGACGGTGGCCCGCCTCCTCCGCCGCCACCGATGCCTGGCTTCTCGAACGCTGCTCCGCCTCCCCCACCGATTCCCGGGTTCGGCAATGCGGCGCCACCTCCGCCACCTCCACCGATGCCTGGCTTCTCCGGCGCTGGCCCTCCACCACCTCCTCCTCCGCCAGGAATGGCTCGCGGCGCACCTCTTCCGCCTCCTCCACCACCGATTCCTGGCGCCAAGAAGGGAGGTTTCTTGCCTCAGCCAATTTACACGGGCGCCACCAATGCTATCGGCCCGATCGCACCTCGGTCACGGAAGAAGCTGAAGGCTTTGCATTGGGAAAAAGTCGATTCACCCGAGATCACGATGTGGGCTACACACACGCCTACGCATGAGCAGAAGGAGGAGAAGTATCAGGAACTCTCGAAGAAGGGCATCCTGGACGACATTGAAAAGCTTTTCATGGCCAAGGAGATCAAACAGATCGGTGCCCGGTCCAAGACGAAAGAGGAGAAGAAGACCATCCTGCAGAGGGACTTCATCCACACCATGCAAATCAGCTTGGCGAAGTTCTCACAGCTTGAGGCGGACGACTTTGTGCGCATGGTCATTCACTGCGACACCGAGATCTTGGATAACAGCACGGTCATGGACTTTTTGCAGTCGGAGGCCATGTGCACCATCCCGGACAATGTCGGCAAAGGCTTCGCGCTGTACGCGCGAGACTGGACGGGCCCAGATGCGCTCAAAGAAACCGCGCGAGAACAAGATCCGAACGAGCTTAGTAAGCAGGATCAGATCTATCTCTACACGGCCTACGAGTTGCACCACTATTGGAAGGCTCGAATGCGTGCCCTCGTGCTTACGAGGACCTTTGAATCCGATTATAGCGAGCTTAATGCCAAGGTGAGGCAGGTCATTGACGTCTCGGAAAGTTTGCGAGACTCCGTCAAACTCATGCCAGTCTTCGGGCTCATTTTGGATATCGGCAATTACATGAACGACTCCAATAAGCAGGCCGTGGGGTTCAAGCTTTCTTCCCTTGCACGACTTGGCATGGTCAAGGATCTCAACAATGAGTCTTCTCTCATGGACTACGTTGAACGGGCGGTTCGCAAACAGTACCCGCAATACGAGGGCTTCACCGATGATATTGCTGGTGTGCTCACCGCGCAAAAGATCAATATCGAACAACTTCAGGGTGATGCCAAGAAATACATCGAGAACATCAACAATGTGCAGGCGTCGCTTGATGCCGGGAACCTGAGTGATCCAAAGAAATTCCATCCCGAAGACCGGATTAGCCAGGTGGTGCAGAGGAGCATGAAGGAGGCCAGACGAAAGGCGGAGCAGATGCAGCTGTACCTCGACGAGATGAACAGGGTTTTCGATGATATCCTGACGTTCTTTGGCGACGACAATAAGGACGAGAACGCGCGGAGAGAGTTCTTTGGCAAGCTTGCCAACTTTGTCAACGAGTACAAGGTACATTTACTGACGTTCGCATTGTTTAAGCGAGAAATGCACATGCTGACGTGTCATACTAGAAATCTCACGAGAGCAATCTCAAGCTCGAGGAAACCTGGCGTCGCAATGAAATTAGCATGCGCCGGAAACAGGAGGGGCAACGCACTAACAACGACCCAACCTCGCCCACCTCGGAGGCTCCACCCTCGCCTGCATCGACAGGTGCCATGGATACTCTACTCGAGAAGCTGCGTGCTGCCGCGCCGCAAGCGAGAGCGACCCGGGAGCAGAGACGACGCGCTCGCCTCAAGGACCGGCATCAAGTGCGCGTCGCTTCTGGCCAGAAGATCCCGGAGACGGGCGAGAACATTGACGACACCGGGCTTCTATCCCCAACAAGTACCGATGGCTTCGAAGGTAACACGCCGAACGAAGGCGCCGGGTCTGAAGGCGAGGACATCGCCGATCGCGCCGCGTCACTGCTCCAAGGCCTTCGTGGAGACGGCGAGGGGGAACCTCCGACGAGAGACGACAGCTTGCGCGTCCGAAGACGCAGGGAAAGCGCGGATGATGAGCGGTCGCGAAGGAGGGCGGCCAGGCGACGAGCCGGTGGTACGAGCACGGAGATCACGGCGCAGAGCACGATCACGGAAGAGAACGAGGGCCTCACTACGCTCACGGTCGAGGCCGGCGACATTCGGGCTAGCGACGAGGGCCAAATGTCGACGCCTACTACCGTCGTGGTGCCGCCTTCGCCAACGACGTCGGAAAGAGGGATGCATGGGGAATGAAGAGAGAGAGGCTTTTTGGTGTTTCGAGTGCAGCGGGTATGATTGCATTGTATATCATCTTCATGGTTCGGGTTGGCGGGCGTGCGTGGGGATAGGATGTTGGATCTTCGCATCTTTTGGCCTTTTTGAGCGTTGAGAGCGTTGGCGCCGGCGCTGGGTAGATACCTTGTGATCGCGAGAAGGCCAAGTGGTTAGAGTTTGCTTTTAGTCATAGGCTTGTCTAGAACTTCCATCATGACAATCTCGAGGCTCCTACGTCTTGTATCTCGTCGTTTCGTGAGAACGATCGATTTGCCTCTCGGCGCCCAAGTACGTAGATGGGTAGGTTCCCACTCGTAGAGATCCCGAAAATGTCTATGCAAGAGGTGTTCGCGAATATTGCGTCGTATGTTTGCTGCCATACTGAAGCCATCGTCCAAATTGTATGTGCACAGAGCAGAACTCATGTCGAAGTCCAGCACCACATCTCCGTCCGGTACTGCATTCGGCCTCTGGTCTACCTCGACGCCATCTTCGCCAATCCTTACGAATAAATTTCGTGAAAGGAATGGAAATGATCCTTACCTGGGAGGTACCACGGTGGTCGATAGTAAAAATTGCTATGGCGTGAGTAGGAAGCAATCATCATGCATGATAGTGTTTGAATGACAAGTCTAGTGCTACGCTCTTAGCTTGAAGCTTACTGGCCATTTGAATAACAGCATCCTGCTTGCTGTGTCTGAACTGATGCATTGCGTCTTGCGAGCCGCAACGAGGCTTGCCCTCGCGCTTCTTAGCGGCTCTTCTTTTTGTTCTTCTCTTTCTCCAGCTGGCGCAGCTCCATCCTGATCTCGATCGTACGCAACTCATCTCTCAGCGCCTGTTCACGCGCAGCTGCACTCTCAGGCGCGGGCGTCGATGAAGCCATCTGGCGGGCACTGATGCGTGGGGCAGGCGTCTTGACAGGAGGGTTGGTACGGTTGTGGGATTTCGTTTTGACGTTGCTTCGAAGAGCATGCTCATCCCTGAGCTCTGACTCTCTTTTCATTCTCGCATTGTAAGCGCTCGCCATGTTCTCATCGTCATCCTCGTCGTGACACGTAGATACCAGCGTTGTCTTCGCAGAGCTTGCTGCACCGGCTCCACTGTTTGTCTTTGAACGCGCTCGCGGGCAAGAAGTGTTGTCGGTGCGCTGGATCTTGCGTTGTTGCTGCTGGGGACGAGCAGCTCGCAGCCTGCGCTTACGAGGCGGAATGGGCTCGTCTGAAATATCGGACTGAACCACGTCTACTTCTGAGAGATCTTCATCGCCACTTCCAGAGGAAGCTGCTGAGTCGGATCCGCTTGACTCCGTGCCATACATGTCATCCGTATTGTAACCGAAGGTATCGGTTCCCGCGCCTTGAGCAAGATCTAGAGAGTGACTACCTGTCTTGCGGTCAGCGGGCGCCTTAGCAGTAGCTATACCAACGAATGCGTTCAGTCGGTGACTTACTCATGTTCCGGAACTCGAAGACATAGGGAAACCCATGATCGCTCCTTAACGGCGTGAACCAGTCGAAAGCGATAGGTATCGGGTCAACATGCTTGTGCCTAGATTCTGACTGATTAACATCACTGACAAAGGAAGATCGACTGAATGTAGTGAGAGACTCGCCCTGTGTCTGCGTCCTTGCTCTGAACTTGTGGCGAGAGAGCGTTGAGCTTTCCGCGCTCAACGAAGACTGCGATGCACCCTTCGTTGGCACAGTAAGCCTCTTGCAGCATCCAGTCTCGAGGTGCGGACGCGTAGTCCGCTACTTCAAATTAGCGTCGTACTTGCGAATAGCTCTTAGCAGAGGTCACTCACCCGTGGGCTGCGGAAAGATGAACGGCAGCCTCTCCCTTGGTCCTGTCAAGCTATCCTCGTTGATGAAGCAAGATAACGTGAAATCGATCGGCCGGTTGGTAGTATTCACCTTGACCCACCAAGCCTGCGCGCGCCTCACCAGCTTATCCGGGCCTTGTCCTTTATACAACGACACTACCACGACTTTGACTCCCTGCGCCTTGTAGATCTTGAATCGCTCTCCGAGAATGATGCGGATCTTGAATTGCCTTCCCGCCTTCACTGCCATGAAACGGCTACCTACCAAGCCGCCGTACATGCCTGCTCTTGGGACGTTGGGGTTCTGGGCTTCCACGACTTTCGTGCCCGAAGCGGTCTCGAGGTTGACCGTAACATCGCGTATGTGCTTCATGGATGGCCGATACGAGATCAATGCGTTTTCTTGTTTGCTGGAAGGAGTAGGCCCGAATCATGAGAGCGAAAGTTGTGAAGTCGGTAAGAGGCAAACATCACTTGCAACCTCACGTCGATCTCATCACGTCACGTGCACGTGATCTTCAGGCATGCCTGCTCCCGCAGCATTAGTGCGTTATCGTAGAGCTTACCGTCATGTAAGACTTTGTCTATACCACAGCATGCCCAAACACCATCGGACCCACATGAATGGGAGTCTTTGACAGTCCTGCTAATGACCTCACATGTCTGTTCGGACTTGAAGCAGCGAAATGACCCGCTTCTTACCTCAGGCAGGGTGCACTTGCGGATCCGAGCGTGCTCCGTGATCTTCGCGTGACCCTTATATGGCCTTGCTTTCATTCGATCTTTGTGTCTTACTTTTTTGAGTTCGACGATGTATCGAGCATTGCGCTCTGCGTCCACAAGGTGTCCGTTTGCGAGGCTGGCGTCGTCTGGCTGCTTAGACGGAACGCTGTCACGACCATGGCTATCCACGATAGCGTTCCCAGGCTCGTTTTACACATTTTGTGCGGAGCTTATATGCAGTTGAGAGGCTTCGCCAGCAATCCGGTCCGTACGGGTGCTGGTACTGCCCGCTCAAATCATTGAGTGCTGTCGCCTGTCAAGGCGGGACATCCAGGCCCCTCGCGGTTCCGAACATTGCAACTGGAGTACGGCATTCGCCTGATGACCTTGCCTCGGATGCGCTTCGTGAGCCGAACGCTCGTGCTGATTTCAAGACACGCTTCCAATGGCTGGATGATTTGCAGATTGGAACATGAAGCCATATCGAAGGACATCAAGAGAGCAGGTTAGAGGGGACCATAGACGCGTGACGGTGACCCTTCCAAGTGAGCATGTAATCAGGACGAAGTGAATCTTGTTTTCTTGCCAGCCTCTACGGCCGGGATACTGTACACATCATTCTACTGCGTTGCAATCGAGTGGGCGAAGATCTGCCTCTTGCGCAGATGCACTGGCACCTCATTCTCCGGCGCACCGGGTATCTTTTTCTCCAGGTTCTATGGTCATGGTTAGCGCAACCTCACAAAAGGATATCGTAGCGTCCATCTCATAGTACTACGTCCACACCAGGGAGATTACTATACTCACCAACTTCTCGAATACACACTGATTCAACGGCCTCTCCCACCGCCTACACTGCCACAGCTGCTGGTTCTTGTTGTCCAGACACTCCCAATGCTTGCGGAACTCCTCGAGACAGCTCTTGTTCACATCGTCGAGCACGCTCGCGGCGCAGCGTGTGACCTTACGGCCCTCGCGCATGCATTCGATTTCGCCTTTCCCCGCGGAATCGGTCTTGCACCGCATGAAGTCGTCATTGTATGCTTTGCAGCGGGCACCGATGAAGAACGAGGCACTGAGGAGTGGAGCGGAGGAGCTGCCAACTTCGGGGACGCTGGGGATGGAAGAGGGAAGAGGGGTGGTGTCGATCAGGACCTGTTGGTTGAAGCTATTTACAGGTCAGTACGCTTGCCCTTCCTCTTGTCAGGGGCCCTACGGTGTAAGTTTGAAGGTGAAGGCCATACCGCGGTTGTCTCGCCGACATGATGACGGTGGTCTTCTGGTTGTCGCCTTGTGCTCAATGGGCTCGACAGGGACGCAGTCGAGGAGCAGTGGCTGTTGCGTGAAGTCGAGCCCTACGGCGTAAGGCGGAAGAGGTGAGAGGAGCCGATTGGCCGCGTCCAGTACCTTTACCCAGCTGACTAAGGACTCCGAACCTTGGCGCGTTCTGTCTCGCGCGACAGTGAAGAAGCTCGAGCTCGGGGTGAACTGGTCGCCATCAACATTCACGGCTACGAAGTTACATCCTCCTGTCTCAAGCGGCGCGTATAGGTGCTTCATCGCTGCCACACATTTCCCATTCCTTTGACTCGTCACAAGAAGGTTGCGATTGCGACAGAACCGGCAGTATCATGTCGAGCGTCTTCGGCACATGGGGACAACAGTCCAACCAAAACAACAATGCCGGCGGTGGGCTCTTTGGAAGCAATCAACCTTCCTCTCTCTTTAAGAACACAAATCCAAATCAAGGGACACAGTCACAACCCGGCAATACCTCCCTCTTCTCCAACCTCCAACAACAACAACAGCAATCGCAACAACAACCACCCACCAACGCGACCCCCAACAACGCTTTCATGTCCTCCACCACCCACTTTCCAGCCCAGCTTGCGCCCAATGTCACAACGGACCAACCGCCTCAAGATCTTGCTCGTTCTCGTCTTCAGATGATCGGCGTACCGAACCCCCTTTCGAACGAAAAATCCATCCTCGATCAAGCCAAAACCGTCATCATCAAGTGGGATCCCAACGCCCAAGACAGCGTGCTTCAAGCCTATCTCTACAATGTCGTCAACGCCGCATACGCGCCCTTTTACCACCGCAACCCGGACGAGAGCGAGCGCGAGTGGGAGCGCGCGTTAGCACAAGCGCCTAAGGGGAGTGCCGAGGGCGAGAAGTACGTTCCAGTGCTGGTGAGGGGATTCTTTGACCTAGGGAAGAGAATCGAGGTGCAGGCGGCGAGCGTGAGGGAGATGAGGAGCAGGTTACATGAGATGAACAACTCGCTTACGGAGGTGATGAGGAGGTGTCGACACGTGATAGCTTCCAGGGTCGATGAGGCTGCGAGGATGCATGCGGTACTACAGCAGCGGTGCCTGAAACTGGCGGTCAAGGTTCAGGTACTGCGAAACAGGGGATATGCGCTTGACGGGGCGGAGGAGGCGTTGCGGAAGCAATTGCAAACGCTCGAGCGCTCCGTCATGGATCCCAATTTTGGGGGCCGGGAGGAAGAGATCTGGGCGCGAATGGTGGCATTACGGGAGCGCGCGCGATGGCTGGAGGAAGAAAGCGCGAGAGTGGGGAGGCAGGTTAACGAGCAGGGTGCAGGTGGGCAAGCTGGTGGGAATGATGCAGTGCCGGAGGAGGTTCTGGTCAGGACAAAGCGGATTCTGCAGGATTACGACGGGCAATTGGCGCATTTGGCACGGGAAGTAGTGGAGGTTGAGAAGGAGTTTGTCGAGTTTGAGAAGGGACAGGGAGGAGTTGGAAGATAGGCATTGTGCCTCAACATGGTAAGATGTCCGGGTGTTCAGGACAGCGGCGCGGATAATGGTCGTCGATTAGCATGGCGTTCTCGCAGGGTTCAGAGAACTGCGCAACAATGATGGACGGATCATTCCTCTAGCTCGGCAGCCAAGGTTCCAGTACAGGAGAGTGAAGGCTATGTGATCACCCAATGGCGATGGTGATCTGTATGAGCACGTTGCTCTGTCAATTGCTTCGACAGCTCTGGTCTCTTGAGTGCTTATCGACCATGACGGCCTTCGTTCATCCGAGTGTGCACATCTAGCTGAGATGAGCATACAAAGCAGGCTGGAAACAAGTATACAGGCAGTGATCCATTGAGTTCCACTACTGTCCAAGCCACGAGCTCTGTGGGAAAGCTCATGGCCGTGGATGAGCTGCCTTCCTTATCGTACAGTATGGTACATCCTTCTCCCCTCCATCTATCTTTACGCTTGCTAGCCGTGCAGCTTATCCATTCCGAAGCTTGTGACATCGGCAGTTGTCCGGGACCTCTGCTTTCCATGTATCGTGTACCATGCGGCTTCATTCGCATACACTTCAGACCAGTGACTTCACATACTCAACCGCGAACGGTGCTGCGCCTGTTAGCTACCTAGTGAGTGTCGCAGGTGGGAGTGTAGACCAACAGAGATACAGCAGAACGCACGTAGTCAGCGCGCCGTAGACTGTTTGCGCCGCGACGGCTTCTTGCTGCGCCAGCTCTTCGGCCGAGGGTGGTGGTGGTGCTTATGGGTAAAATGTCAATACTCATGAGTTTCCAGTGTTTGATCGAGGTAATGCTTTTCGGACTTACGGCCGCCGAACATAATGTCGTCTTCTTTGATGAGAGAACAGAAGTCTTTGGGTGTAATGTTTCTCTATATCAGCTGGATACCACCACTGTAGTCACTGTAGGTAAAGATCGATGAGGTTCAGAAGGGAAGTGAATGTTAGCGCACGGGCCACCTCCAAGGTAAACGCGCCAAGGCTAGCATGAAAGCGACCATGTATCACTCCCTCTACCTCGTCCGTCATTCAACAGCCAACAACCTGAATTAACACATCGATCACTCACGTACTCCGTCCGAGGATTATAACAATGGAAGACCTCGAAGCAGCGCCTGGTTCTCCTTCGCTCCAAGATATTGAAGAGCCGCAAGGCAACAATGACCCGGGCGACCCTTTGAGCGCTGACATCGAGGAAGAGAACTCTGGCACCGGACGCACACCGCCCGTCGCCGACCCTACTGCGGACACACAGAATTATGATGACGACGAGGCGCCGGAGACGCCGGAGACCATGCGCAACCAGGAGACCGATCTCGCCGACGAGCATGGTCACAAAAGCGACGACGACGATGAGTCCGAGCTGGAGGAGCTCGACGAGAAGGAGTTTGAGGATTTCGACCCTTCCGCGCTCAACATCCCTGACAAGCCGGTGCAGGTAGATGCGGACAATGTGGGTTTGCTGGGCGTGCACAAACGGAAGCGGACAGAGGAGGAGGAGCGGGAGCGCAAGAAGAAGAAGAAGGAAGGGAGAAGGGAGAAGCCGAAGCGAAGACGAGTGAAGGCCGGTGGGGAAGATGGCGAAGACGGGGAGTTTGAGGGTGGGGTTGAGGTAGAAGGGAAGAGGAGCAGGAAGAGTAAAGTCGGGCCTGATGGAAGGCCGGTGAAAGTCGCGAAGCGTCCGAAGACGCCGGAGGATGAGGAGACATTGTCGCCTGAAGAGCGTACGGCTGCACTTCTTCAATATGCTTCTACAGGTGACACGACCGCTGACTTCATGGTTCCCAGGACGCCGACGCGCCCTTGATCGCAAGATGGACGAAGCCCTCAAGACTCACCGCACCTCCCGACGTCGCGGCGGTGTGGACCTGGAAGCAATGGCGGATGCCGAAATTGAGGGTATGCGCCAACGCATGGCCAAAGCCTGCGAGCTCGACGCCGAAGCGCGCGCCAAAGGCGAAGTTGCCACGCACAAACTCGCCATCCTCCCACAAGTCACCGAGCTCCTCAACCGGAACACCATTCAATCCCAGCTCGTGGACCCAGACATCAACCTCCTCGAAGCGGTGCGCTTCATGCTCGAGCCCGCAGACCACGACGCCGCGTTGCCCAATTATCGCATTCAGCGCGAGCTCTTCTCCGCATTAGCCAAGCTCACCATCGGTAAAGAAGCCCTCGTGGCAAGCGGGATCGGCAAAGTGGTGCTGTTCTACACCAAGTCCGTGCAGCCCCAGCCGGACATCAAGCGCACGGCCGAGAAGCTCGTGGGCGACTGGATGCGCGTCGTGCTCAAGAAACCCATCACGAAGTCCTCGAAGCCCGTCGAGCAGAAGACTTACGACCCCTTGGCGAGCCAGCAGCTGGCCCGCTCGCAAGGCGTGAGTCAAGCGGAACTGGCGCGCATGAGGGACGATAAGAGACGGCGGGCCTTGGCGCAGCCAATACCTGGTAACCGCGCGAGAGTCGAAGGCGGCCTCGGGACGTATACCATCGCGCCCGTCAATAACCTCAGCAACGCTACCCTGGGGGTGAGGAACCGTGGTGGGGAAGAGGCGTTCAGGAGGATCGCGGCGAGGAGTGGTGCAGGCGGAGCCAAGGGATCGAGACGGTGAATTGTTGCTCCGTCGTTTTTGGGCATATACGGGTAGTGTTTTGTTGTGAAACGTCTCAGTAACATACATGCTGAGGAATCCGGCACAGCGGGAGTATTTTGTGATGGTATAGGATGAGACGCATGGGCGAACAGTGGAAGGGAACCATACATTCGTGTCTGTAACAGTACCAGTATTTGCTTACTCTTCATGTTAACGAGTTGCCAGAGTACCCGTATGTGCTTTATGGCTCCTGGTGTAGTCCGCGTTTACAATCCCTGTTGTGGTGCAGGCTTGCACAAGTAGGGCTGTGTAGGCGCTATACCAGGTGCTATATATCTATACCTCTTCCGAGTCGCTGTACCCTTCCTTCGCACACTATCCCGATCCCGGTTCTAGAGGCAGAGGCTCACCCACAGCCCTGACCCCGCCCTCCCACAACTCGAATTCGCTCGAGCCTTCCTTAGCCCAAGAGCTGAACGCCACTTTCATCTGCCGTTTCCACTTCGCTTCGCTGCCGTGCTCACGCTCTTTGAGTAAAGCGACGCGCATGTCGAGCTGGTTGGTCCAGACGAGCCCGAGGCTGGGCGTTTTCAAGTTCGCTGTCGCTGCATTGGTGAAGGTGTCTCCCCAGCCGGAGAAGAAGCATTGCTGGTGGTCCAGGGAGAGTGGGTCGTCAGTGCTTAGTGAGATTGAGGGTGGAGCTGAGGTGATGGCGGAATGCTGTGGCTCAAGGGCTGGCTGTTGAGGGTTTGTTGTTTGAGACTGGTGTTGAGAAGAGCGCTGAGACTGTGTCGCTGACGGTGTATTTGCAGGTGGGTAAGGCTGACTCGAGGGCCCCACGAAGGTGGTGGAGGGGTTGACGATACGGTCCGAGACTTGGTTCGCCACCACCACTGCCAGGTCATGCTTTCTTGCAAGGCCACGGAGCAGATTACCGAGTTGTTGGAGCTGGACAGAACGCTGCGCGAGTGGCTCTGGCCCTCCACCCTTGCTCCGGCCTCCCGAAAACTCGGGCCGCAAGTTGGCTGCGATGCTGTCGATGACGATCAGGCCGATGTTGTGGCGTTGAATCACGACGGGAACCTGGTAACGCAGGATGTGTTCTTGCGCTTCGAGGTCGTGGATGTGCGTGCTGTGGATCCGGTTCAGAGATGGTCTATCCTTGGACTCAAGTGCGGAGATTGAGGGGTTTGATCTCAGGATCTGCGACAAGCGAGTTGTCTGCAGAGGTGCCTCGGTGGAGATGTAGAGTGCGGCTTTCGCCAGACCAGTGAGAGGTTGGAGTTGGACCGATGCCAAAAGGGTCAGTAGAAACTGCGTCTTGCCGACAGCGCTGCTGAACGTTAGCCGGTTCCGTGAACGTGCCTGCAGATGAGAGGCTGCATTCGCTAGAGACTGACCTCTCTCCAACAAACTCGGTAAGGTGGCCAACGGGTATTCCGCCACCCAGAGTAGCGTCAAGGTGGTCATCCAGAGTACTGATAGTTTGCCAATGGTTTACGAGATCTTGGCCAGTCTTGAGCGAGATCGTTGCCTCGCTCTTCGATGCACCAGTGCTGGCGTGCAAGCTGTGCAGTAAGGCATCCTTGACAGCATCATGTCAGCCGATCCTGTAGTAGTCGAAACGAGCATCTCGTTGAATGAAGCTTCCTGTGAAGGCAAAACAGTCACGGTGTCTTTCCTGTCCCTCACCCATGTGATGGCTAAGACTGGATCTTACTGACATTGAGCTTCTTGACTTCGCCCGGCGGCACTTGAGCGCGTTTCGCGACATCGACCGCCTCGAGCGTCAGGAGATCCGCCGTCGAGATCAGAGCCTTCTCCAGAGACGGTAAGATATGAGTGAAGGGCTTGACGTCGAATTCAGGGAGGACGATGAGCAGGTTCGTCATCTGGCCCTTCGCGCATCGTCGCCCGCTCACCCGCCAAGATCGCTCGTGACAACGCCGCGCCGCCGCCTGTCTTGCAAGCCTCCACTGTCCGGACAAATGGCTGTTCTGCTGCGAGTAATGGGGCGAGGTCTGGAATTGTTTACTAAGTACTTGCACGCTCGATCTTTGGGGCTAGCCGGCCTTGGCAATACGGCATAATAACCCCATCAGTATTGCTATAACCCGTTCTCCAGCTTCCGCTCGGGCGGGCGGCTCTTCGCTGCCCCACGCCCTCCGCAAGCCAATTGAGACGTCATCTGCTCTTCTGAGCCTGGGCCTCGATGTAACGACGCCCGAGGTGAGAGACATCGCCCATCTGATCCAATATTCTTATCTATGGAATCCATGTACAAAGGTCCGCTCTGTTCTTCCAGCATATCGCGATACAGCACGCCAGCCCTGAAGGTCCAGCCCGAAGCATCGTCCCCAGTTTCCAGGCACATTCGGGCTGTCGAACCGCATCTTCACTCGAGCTACCCCTGCATCGAGTCCTTTCACCTCACCGAACAACCAGTCTAGCGCGGCTTTGCACGCTCCAACCGAGTCCGTCGTGAGCTTTGCCGGCTTCCTCTTGCCCGTCGCCCGTGTACGAGCCTCCACTGGCCCGGTCGCGCGTGCAAGGCAAGGCAAGGTTGGAGAGAGTTACAACCACGTGCAACGGCACATCGTGAGTCGCCCAAGGTGAGTTCGGTCGGTCGGCTCTCCTTTGACCTCAATGCCTCAAGCACAGCACTAAGCACGCCTAGATAAGGTCAGTAAACCAGAGATCATTCGTCCATACCTTCCTGCTTTTCAGTCGAAGGAGCATCTACTCTGTTTTCCTGTGCTCCTCTTCTTTCGTCTAAGTCTTTTCCTTAAGCCCATCACTCTCGAGTATCGATCGACCTTCCTGTTACTTGTGTCACATCCGTTGTCGTGGTCTCCCGACAACCACATCCGTCTCGTTGCAATCAGCTCGGACACTTCACTCCACTGCGTAGAGGCTCACCTACGCTATGTCTCCAGTTCGCGATACCCCCTCCATCGACGAGCAGCTTGCCCGAGCGCGCAAAGATTCCATCATCATGACTGGCAGCGGCGACAGATCTCAGGCAAACGCCAAAGAAACGACGCAAAGTTACTCTCGGGAGAAGCTGACCCCATTGGCAACACACACCAATCCAGAATCGAAGCCCGGTGTCACGTTTGCTGCACAAGACAAACTACCGAAACTTCCGATTCCGGACCTGGACTCGACATGCAAGAAGTACCTGGCTTCCTTGGACTCGCTGCAAAATGCGAGAGAGCATGCAGACTCTGAGCGAGCGGTGCAGGAGTTCTTGAATACCGACGGACCAGAGCTGCAAGAGAAGTTGAAGGCGTACTCCGCTGGAAAGGGGAGCTACATTGAGCAATTCTGTATGTCATCTGCTTGATCAAACACCGTGGAGCTAACGCCTTCCTCAGGGTACGACTCCTATCTGAACTACGACAACCCGGTCGTGCTTAATCTAAACCCATTCTTTCTGCTTGAAGATGACCCAACACCTGCTCGCAACAACCAGGTCACCCGTGCCGCCTCGCTAGTCATTTCTGCCCTCTCTTTTGTTCGTGCTGTTCGTAAAGAAGAGTTGCCACCTGACACGCTTCGCGGGCAGCCATTGGACATGTACCAGTATTCTCGACTCTTCGGCACCGCTCGCATTCCTACCGAAAACGGATGTCATATCGGGCAGGATCCGTCTGCTAAGCACGTGGTCGTGTTGTGCAGAGGGCAGTTTTACTGGTTCGACGTGCTGGACGAAAACAGCGATCTGATCATGACCGAGAAAGACGTCGCTCAGAATCTGCAAATGATCAATGAAGATGCTGAACAGACACCTATCCAGGACGCGGCGAAAGGAGCGTTCGGCGTGTTGAGCACGGAGAATCGGAAGATCTGGTCTGGTCTGCGGGATCTTATCAACAGAGAGGAGGGCTCGAACAACAATGACTGCCTAAATCTGGTTGATTCAGCGCTTTTCATCTTGTGCCTTGACTATACCCAGCCGAACAATAGCCCAGAGCTTTGCATGAACATGCTGTGCGGGACGTCCGAGATCGAGAGAGGGGTCCAGGTGGGCACTTGCACCAACAGATGGTACGACAAGCTTCAGATCATCGTTTGCAAGAACGGCAGCGCGGGTATCAACTTCGAGCACACTGGTATTGACGGTCATACGGTCTTACGTTTCGCCTCGGATGTCTACACCGACACCATCCTACGCTTCGCCCGCAGTATCAACGGCCAGGCTCCTTCGCTGTGGGCGTCGCAGTCGCCTGATCCGGCCAAACGCGACCCGAACAGCTTCGGTGATGTCAGTACCACGCCGCACAAGCTGGAGTGGGATATGGTTCCCGAGCTATCGACTGCATTACGTTTCGCGGAAACGAGGCTTGCCGACCTCATCCAACAGAACGAGTTCTACACCCTCGAGTTCATGTCCTACGGCAAGAATTTCGTGACCTCCATGGGCTTCTCGCCGGACGCCTTTGTGCAGATGGCTTTCCAAGCCGCCTACTACGGCATGTACGGCCGTATGGAGAGCGTGTACGAGCCCGCGATGACGAAGATGTTCTACCATGGCCGCACCGAAGCCATCCGGCCCGTGACGCCTGAGAGCGTGGAGTTTGTGCGCACCTTCTGGGCGGAGAACCCGCCAACCCGTAAGGTCGAGACGTTGAGGAAGGCATGCGAGAAGCACACCGCGATCACGAAGGACTGTGCCAAGGCGCAAGGTCATGACCGGCACCTGTATGCGCTCATGTGTCTGTGGCAGCGAATAGCCGATCAGGAAGACGGTAGCGAGGTGGCAAGTACGAATGGAGATACGATGAGCACGAATGGCTATGGCAGTCCTGCCAGCGAGCGAGAAGCTGGTACAACGATTCCATCGCCGAAGAGAGGAAGCACGTTGAGCGACGATGGAAGCGTGTCCAGCCGCAGCCCGCCACGCGGCCATCAGCCTCCACAAAGCCTCCCGGCCATCTTTGCCGACGCGGGCTGGGACAAGATCAACAACACCATCCTCTCCACCTCGAATTGCGGCAATCCTTCGCTACGCCACTTTGGCTTCGGACCCACCTCGGGCGAGGGATTTGGCATCGGGTACATTATCAAAGACGGCAGTATCTCCATCTGCGCCAGCAGCAAGCACCGCCAGACGAGACGTTACATCGACGCGATCGAGACTTACTTCTTGGAGATCCGGAAGCTGTTGCGACAGACGCAGCGCAGAGGGACGAGTACGGATAAGCAGGCCAGTCGGGCGCGGGAGGCGGAGGAGACTCGGCCGAAGGGTACGAGGCTGAAGAGTCGGGGACGCTTGATCCAGGGGGAGACGGCGGGTGGGAAGGTTTCGCAAGGGGACAGTGAGGCCGCGAGTGACGATGATGGGCTGGGTGGATGTAAGCGTATCGTGTCTCGACTACCGTTGTTGACCAAGAGATGTGAGTGCTGACAAAAGATGTTCTTCCAGATGGCTTTTTCGATGCCGGGATGCTACTGCAGGCACTCAAAGCGAAAGAAGAGGGCGGCGAGAGACCGGGCGAGAAGGTCGTGCAGCGCCGGGAAGTGGGTAAGAAGTTGCGACTGATGGAGTACTGAGCGAAGGTCGTGTATATGACCTTGTAAACAGGCCTGGGCGAATGTTCTTGTGGTCTTCAACGTCACGCTCTGTGCTATACTCATGGGAGGCAGTCAACTCTTTCCGTTGCACATGGCTCAGGCGGACCACCCATTTGCGTATCTGTAAGGCACCGCCATGATGAAGGATGATTGCGCAGGCCTCTTTCATGTAAAAGCACGTTCTAGGGTGAAACGAAGAAAGAGCAGCTTCCTGAGCATGTCTTGAGCAATCTTAAGGTGAAGCAATACTTGAATGCTAGTCGGTTGTCTCGTATGTGAATATGTAGCTGCATGTACGGGCGCACATGTACAGTGAGCGGAAGACATCTCCACAAGAACGACCGGAGCTTGGTGGACTGGATTGCTCCGTGCAGGTGGTGTTCTGGCGCAGGAGCGAGAATCCCCGCCTGCGGACATCCACTAGCTCCCGCACTCAGCCAGCCAATCGACTCCATCTTGAACCACACCTCTCCATATCTCTGTATCTGCAACACACAACAACTAGCAATTGCCCAAAGCGAACAACTTTACGGAGATGGTCTGGCCATGGTCTTCGACTCCCAAGTCGACGGGTCAGCAGCCTGAAGCTGGAGATTCATCTAATCAAGCGCGCTCCACCTTTGCTTTGACAGAGGAGCAACGGACGCGCATCTTCGGTGGATTGCCGTCTCAGTCGCAACCCAAAGCGACCAGAACCCAGGAAGAGCAGGCGGACGCCGAGGTAGCCGCGTTCTTGAAGACCTTCGAAGGCGCAGCCTCAAACAAACCTCAACCTACGTCCAGCTCCGAACCCATCACGCAGGCACATCCAACCGAGCCAACACCTGCAGAGAAGCCAGACGACCACGACCGGATCCTCCCCGACGGCACCCTGAACATCCACCCCTCCGCCATCTACCCGCGCACAATGTCGTGCCGCGAAACTTTCGACAACGCCTTCTACTGCCATTCCCTCGGCGGCAAGTTCAACGACGTCTACCGGTACGGTCACCTGAAGGACTGCAGCGAGCAATGGGGCGCGTTTTGGTTCTGTATGCGCATCAACACGCTACCGGATAGGGACAAGCAGCGGATGGTTCGGGATTACTATGCGGCGAGGGATGAGAGGAGACGGAAGGAGTTTGGGAGTAGTGAGGATGTGTGGGAGATTCGGGAGAAGGCGGTCACGAGCGCTTTCGGGAGGGATCCGGATGCTGATGAGGAGGCGCATGGGGTGCAGGTTAGTGAGTGAATGAGGGCTTGCAGGGAGGCACATACGCTGCTCGGTTGTCTCAGTCGCTCACGCCGGTCATGCGCTCGCAGTCGAGGGCACCACTGCCGGTCGATAAGGACGAGGCGGGCAACTTTGAAACGCCATTGAACAGCCAATGAGCATGCTACCCTTCACCAGGCTGCTCCACGGACGATACTCCGTACTCTAGGTCTGTTGAGCCCGTCAAGACCTTCGCCAACAAGCCGGCGGGCTGCCCTCAACTCTTAACTTCGAATCCGGCAAGATCTCCCAGAAGCTCTGGAGCCCAGCCGAGCTTCGACCAAAGTCGATCGCGGACAGACCATTGGGCAAGGATCGATGTTTAGACGGGCTAGGCGCGTGGCAAAGATGGCTTTCCGCCACCCTTTCCTACGAGTAGTACCTACACCAGACATATGCTGGTAGATGGAGATATGTAGCCCCTGGTACACGATGGTCGTGGCTGAGAGCGCTTCGGAGCACTGGACTTCCAGGCTTCTGTTTGGTTTAGGCGTGGCGTTAAGCATCAAGGACTGGGGTCTGAATCAAGCTCAGATGTCTGAAGAAGCTAGAGATCGCCTTTCTTCAACACAACAGAGCCCATCGAGAATGTTTTGCACGTTCTGAATCATCTGGTTATGTATGAGAAGCACTACATACATGTATACAGACTTCCGCTAGAAGTTCCGATTCTTGAGAAAATTTCATTTCTCACTTCGCCGTCGCTTCTGTCGCACAGCCATGATCTGAGCACTTGTTCGACTAGACGCCGACGCGCCGTCGACAATGCTTCCTATTCGAGGCTTTCCATTTTCACGGATTTACTTGCCATTTTACCCACCGAATGCTTCGCCAATTTCCGCTTCACTTCAGCCTCTTCCTGATCTAGCTCTAGCATTCGCTTCTGGCGCTGGATCCGCTTGAGCTGGTATCGGAGATCGCCTATAGTCCCTGTGTGCTTTTCGGTCACTTCGTTGGACTTGCGATCTGGCCCGACAGATTGCTCGGTTTTGACGATGACCACGTCATCGTCATCGTGGTTGGTCAGGTCAATCTCCACCTGACCAGTGTTCGTTTGAGTTGCTGTCTGCGCTTCTTGCACAGCTTATGGCGACGCATGCGGCTGACTTGGACCGTCATGCGCCGGAACGACGGATTCGGGTTCTGAGAGCGTCTCAACCGGCGATGCAGCGACAGCGTCGTTCGAGATCGGGTCACGGACAGCCTCTGTTCGTGGACCGTCGGTAACTGCATTGCTTGCGTCTTCGGAGTCCTTGGCGGCAGTCACGTTGTCCTCAGCTCCGCCATCCACTGCCTGATCCTTCACTGTGCCGCTGACTGGCCCTTCTTCATCATCCTGGTTCTGGGTATTCGACGTGACCTCTTCGTACGCATCTGGATGGGTTTCTTGCCACAGCTTGACGTACGCCGGCCTCGCGGACTTCCGGACCTTGACACCGTGGCAGCTGTGACATACTGGTGGTTCGACCGGCTGCGGATCGCCGAGGACTCGTCTGTCGTGCGTATCGGATTTGGCTCCGGGGCTGCCGTCGATCCTGGTGCCTTGCGGTTAGACTACCGGTTTGCTCACATCACTCTGTCCATCCGCTGCTTTCGAACGACCGCCAGGAGCCTTGTTCTGGACCGGGAGTCGGTGATTGTGGTGCTCTGCACAGTCGCAGAACTTGGTAACCTTCTTTCTGCGTAGCTTGGATGAAGCTTTTGTTGGCGGACTTCCTACCGTACTCGGCCTTTGTATGTCATTACGCTTCGGAACGGTGGATACATCTCGGACTGAACCGCTGTGGTCGGTTTGCCTGCTTCTCCAGGCAGTACTCATACGCTCCCGGATGGCTTCTGTATCGGTTTTGGACTTCGAGTATAGTTCATCGACTTCGAACGCCGCCACGCTGCTCTCGACACCATGTGAGACCTTATTTCTCAAGTCTTCGAAATGGCCTGCCTTCTCATCAACAGTCGTGTGATAAGAATACGCCGTGTCAGTACTTACCCGGTGGTTTCATATGGAATTCAAATATGTATGGGATTCCGTTATCGCTTTTCAGGGGCTTGAATGTTCCCCCGTTGTATCGCGGCAACTTGGCAGGATCGCATAAATGTTCGGACTTCTTCCATGACCTGTATCCTCGTCTCACAAAGACCGCGAGGACCCCCGGACTAGCGCCATACTGGTAGTTCAACCAAGGGCTATACCATGAAGGCTCGGGAGAACTGCCTAGCTAACTTTAATTACAGCCCAGATGATGACTGGATCGATTGATGATCAGGAGAGGGAGAGGGAGAGTGGAAGACTTACCATCAGCTGATCGCAGCACCAAATTGACTCTGTCATTACTCGCATAATGATACTCTTGCTGTTGGCCGGGGATCCGCCTCCGTGAAAGCACGAAGTGACGCCTGGAGCCTTCGACACTTCCGTGCACAAGCGTGACCGATAGCGTATCTGCCGAGAACATTCGAAAGGTGCTCGAGAAACGAAGGATCACTTTAGCTTCTGCCTCGATTATTACGGGAATGGCACAAGATCTGGTTCGTTCACAGTCTTTTCCGGTCGCGTTGTCGAGGGTCAACTCCGGGAATCGAAGAGTGTCTGCGTTGTCTCGACGAGGTTTGAGATAGACCTCAATGCCATCTTTGTGGTACATCGCGGATATGCTCGTTACATGGAAGAGACGATGACTTTGGGGATCTCTGGCGTGGTCGCGTGCAGAGGTGATGTGGTATGTAGACGTGATGTGGAAGGACGTAAAAGGTAGAGTCAACCGATCACCAACTTCGACAGAGCATGTGATCATGGTGATTCCTTTTGATCATGTGCAACGGGAAAGCTATTGGAAATGAAGTGAGGCGACAGCACCACACTGTTACGCTTATGAAGCCTTCAGAAGTGAAGCTACCTACGCAATACCAACGTATGTGTGACAGATGAACTGACTGGCGGTTCCGTCAACAGCACCGAGAGAAAGAGGCTGGCTCTGTATGCAAGTGGGCTCTATGACAAGAGGAGCGTCCCAGTGAGAAGACGCACGAGGAAACAGTGAGTGAGGAAGCCGCTCGCCGGCACTGAGGCGGACTTACCTGGTGGATATGAGGACACCCAGCCTGCGAAGAGAAGATGCCTTCCCAGGTACGAATGCACTGAAGGATACACCTAAGATGAACGCGTCTCGGAGGATGCGTCGACGATTGTCAGAGCCGCAAGTGGCGAGGTTGTTCGACGCCGCGACTGCGGTGATGAGAGCGGGCGTTCGTTCAAAGAAGGTGTCGTAGCCGAGCTCATCATCGTATGTGGACATCCGTCCTACCACAGTCGTCTAGTCTGAACCCGGCGAAAGGCTTTCAATGGTCATTGGAGTGTTCCTACGTCGCTGTCTATACCTTTCGTGTGTGTGATTTTAAATCTACCGAGGGAGGTAGCATCATCATTTATTGACAAGTCTTGAGGTGGATCTTACAGCCGAACGATGACTTTGTCTGCTTCGGTCGTGGACACATTTGTGCCAGTCAGAGGGAGTACAGACCCAGCTGCGAGCGTCGAATGTTTTCGTTCGAAGAAGTTGTACAGTCGTTTTCGTGAGACGAAGTAGTGGTTAGACGGATGCTTCAGGATGGCAGAGGAAGTGAAACGTTTGTTGTTTACTTCAATGAATCTTCTGATGGGTAGATGTAGGCCAAAACGTCTGTACCTAACCGTGCTTTATCTTCGGTAACCAAAAGAGCTTTGCGGCAGTGAGAACCCCAGCTGGGCTACTGCACAGTCTTAAATGTGATGACAATGGTCATTACCGAGGCGTCGTCGTATCATCTTCCTCGCTTATACATGAATTGGAGAGGACAAGCTTCCGGCTCCAGCGACCCGGCCGCTTATCGCGTGGCGGGGAAAAGTACGGATCGAACCGGAAAGTGCGGCATGCCGAGTTTCTGACGTCCACTTCACGTTTGTCGGCTGTTACAATATATCCTCATACATTTCGATCCACACCCTCAATGCATGAGACGCCATCCTTCACGACCATTCACAGACTGTCAACCAAGTCGCCTTCAAGATACTAGCATGTAAGGCACGACTCAAGATTTGGAAACACCATAGGAGGATCGATATCAAGCTATACCGAAAACTGCCACCCATTCACGCCAATCCGGAGCTGCAAACGCACTGCATACCAAAAGGCAGTGTTGCCTGCAAGACCGCCTTCAGCCCAGCAAGACGATAAGACCTGGCCATACTCGCCGGGTTATCTGGTCACGACCATGCCGACCCAAAGACCCTTCCTCAGCAACTTCCTCGCAGCCTTTAGAGCGCACTCCCAAGCGATCCCCTCGAAATCACCCACCTCAATCTCCACCTCAAGCGCCATCACATCAACAGCGACTATCTGGACCTCCGCCTCCACCACTCAACAAACCTCTCTCAAAACCACCTCGCCTACCCCCGAAAACGCCATCACATCACCCCGACCCATCAACCCCAAAACCC
>Ga0058704_10000288_pt1 | contig 27488 bp, 27 predicted proteins | sample AgamicMgSfe_FD_71363 | JGI IMG/M metagenome (GOLD analysis project Ga0058704, IMG submission 71363) | Agave microbial communities from Guanajuato, Mexico - Mg.Sf.e | ecosystem: Host-associated > Plants > Phyllosphere > Phylloplane/Leaf | place: Guanajuato, Mexico | collected 2012-05-30
GTGGGGGACCTGGGGATCGGTGTTCTTCGACGACGGTTTTTCGTTCTTCGACGTATGTTCCTGGGGAGGAGGGACGCTTGGAGCGGGCGCGGCTGCGAGAGGTACGCGCCGTGCGGGTGGGAGACATGCGTCGGCTGATTGAGCTTTTGGCGCTCGGGGAAGCGGCACGGACGGATTTGGCGCGTTCGGAGCGGGCGCCGGTCATGAGCACCGTGGGCGGGTTGATCCATTCCGTCTTGAGCACTTCTTCCCGCTCCCCTGGTGGCGCTTCGAGCATGGCGAGCTGTTGCTCCTCGACTTTCTCTTCAAAACGGTAGACCTTCTTCATCCCTATATGTGTGTCAGCTTAGGCTAGGTAAAGCCCTGAGATTGATGTGGACTTACCGCCATCCTTGTACGTCTCACTGATCTTGATCACCTCATCGATCTGGTCTTTATCAAGAGCCATGCGAAGCACGAAGAAGTCCTCTTCTTCGTCAAAGGGGTAGCCGAGATCCATGACGGCTTCCCTGCGCACGAGACGCTTGGGCATGCGGGTCTTTCCTTTCTTGAACTTCCGCTCCGTCTCCGCGATGCTCTCGCGAATGCTCTCCGCCTTCTCGGTCTCCTCGAAGCTCTCGCTGCTGCTACTGCTGCTGCTAGACTCGCGCACGCTCTCTTCTTTGATCGTTTTGGACGTGCGTTTGCTTTTGCCACTCTTGACCGACCGAGTGGGTGCTTCACTGCGTGATGCTTCGCTTCTCGATTTCTCGGTCCGTGGCCTCCGACGGTGGACCGACCGTTCGCGCTGAATCTCAACTTCGCGGTAGTCCTCCGGCTCATAGTCACGATAGCGAACGTCCTCAAGACCCTCGGCGCGGGGCCGCCTGATGGGTAGCGGGACAGGGGTGTAGGGCGGGATGCGGTAGTCCTCCTGGCCGTAGCGTGGCCGGCGGTCGAACGTGTCCAAGCTGCTCTGACGTCTGATCAGCCCTGGGCGAGGTGAACCCGACCGTTCATATTCCTGATCTTGTCGAGATATGCTCTTCCGCCGATACGGCATGAGCGCCATGTCTGCGATCTCCCGGGGGTCGGTATCGCCGAACAGCTCTCTGTCGGTCCGCCTCCGAGGGCGTGCCTGAGGAGCATAGCGGTCCTCCTCGAAGTATCGGTCTCTCTCTTCGTAACGACCGCGCGGACCACGTTCTTCGATACGGTCGGCAACGGCGATATCTCTTCGGCCTGGCCGATCCCGTTCCTCGTATCGGTAGTCCTCTTCAAAGCGGCGTGGAGGTGGGCCGGGCGGAGGCCCGCGACTGCCGAACTTCTCGAACCTGTCTCTGTCCCATCGCTGAGGGATGTCGCCGTAGGCCATGTCGTCGGCAGAGGACCGGTAGGGTCCACCCCCGAAGCGGGACATCTTGACCGATGTGGGAGACCTTGTCGAGCTGACAAGCGCAGAGACGATAGCTGGCGGTAAGTTGACACGGGGGAACAAGCGGGAGTGGTACAGTGCACGATGTGACAGGAAGATGGCTCCAGGAGTTGGATACTGTGAAGTGGTACAGGTGAGTGAGCTTGCAAGTCTGAAAGGGCACGTGTGATGATGTGGCTGGCGGATGCAACTGTGCGTCAGTGCTAGTGCCCAAGCTGCAAGGATGCTACATGTACGTCGGACAGTGGAGAGAGATGAGAACCAGCAGAACAAGACGAAAACCGTTCAATGTTTGGTGCGAAGTTACAGCATGCGGGATAGCAAACAGGCGATGCAAACGCCGATGGAATATAACAACAAATCCACTTGCTTGCGCTTGTTTGTGCTGGGCATCAACGTGTGAACTGAACTCCGAACATGCGCAAGTTGACCTGGGGCATTCTTGTTGGCTGACGTCAGCGCACGTGTATGTCACATGTCGTCCGCTCCCAACTCGGAAGTCTCCATGTCCACTTCAGCTGTCTCTGAACCGCATACAGTATGGTGAGGATATACAGGTGTTTGCGTATGGCAATGCCGTCAAGTAGCAGACCCGCCTCCTTTCGAAGAGCCTCACGAAGTTCCGTACATGTGTCAAGTGTCACGGTCACGATCGCCGCTTACAATAATCGATGGCTTTCCGTCCGAAACTCCGAGCACGGTATAGTCCTGCACCACCACTTCCTGTCGAGATGAACAACAAGGGCGACAATCCATCGATCCCACAAGCAACGTCAAGTGCTCTGCAACGACTGCAACAGGCTCTGCCCGCGATACTGGACGAAACCCCCCCCTTTACAAACATAACTTCCTCACGCTAAGCACTGTTCGATCCGTGAATAAAAGAAGTCTAACAATGCAATCTGTATTTTGCAGAGACGCGGTCTGCGAACGCACGCGAGCGGAAGCTACCCAAAGCACCTCGTCACAAGGGGCGGCGTTGTAGCGAGCTCTGAAGTCGATGCTCACGGAAAAGAAATCCAAGCCCAAGTCATCGGGCCAAGGCAATCTGTCGCACGATCTCCGAGACGTAAGGTATGTAGGCAATCGACGCCCGAAAGCGTCCCCCTCATCCGAGACGACAAGACAGTCGAAGCGCGACCTGTCGTTCGCAACTTCGTCTCGAGTATGTGTCTTGCGCCTGGCCAGCCCTTACCCCCGAATGTTTGCTGCCGAAAGCCAGGTCCATGAGAACATCGCTTACCGAAGAGCGGTTGTGGCTGTATCACCGCCTCTGATACAGCGTCGGGACCAAAGCGCTTCTGTCTGTGGCTTGTAGGTGAAGGTTAGCACCATAGTCAGAAGGTGTCATGCTCTGGTGCAATACGCGAGCGTTGTAGCGAGGGACTTTGACAGTCGCCGGGATCTTGTCACGTGATAGAAGCTCAACATCAACCAGTACTGTAGCTGCCCGTGCGGTAGAAGCAGATGACATTTGCGGAGAAATCGAGGCTTCGTATGTGTGTTGGACTCCGTGTGGATTCCGTGGGATGGGTGATTGATGGATCCGCCACATGCGGATTCGATGGCAAACGTCCCCAGAATTGAGGAAACTTGGGGGATGAAACGGGCGGTGAAACAGAATGACACGAAAGGGGTCGTACCCGCGGGTGTGATGTGAGATCGGTCGGGGCGATGGGTTCGTTCGTGACAGGTGGCTCTGAGAGGCTTCAACATTTGTTGGTACGGAATAAGAATGAGTTCAAAGGACGAGCAACGAGAGCGAATGATCAAGGTAGCCTGACGCAGAATGAGAGAACATCACACGGGACTGTGACTGTAGTACAGTACCTCTCCTGATGTAGTGTCGGGATAGGTGGAGCTGAGACCGCTGGCGCCTGATATGTCTCGTAGTCACTTTTGCCACCGTAAGCAGCAGCTGCCTCACGTCCAGCATGGCAGGAGTGCATGCGTCCATGCAGATAAAAGAGCCTTTGCGAATCAAATCCAGTTGATATCCTAGGGGTTTGGCACATGCATAGGTACACAGTTTTGTTGACGGCCAGTCGATAGGTACCAAGAGGCGAAGAGCGTTGGGGTCGCCTGGGGTGCAGCTCAGCGGCAGGTTCGTACTGCGTTGAAGGTTGAAACGTTGGGTGCTTCACAGCATCAGGCTGGACGTGCTGGTGTACGGTGCCGAGAAATGAAAGGGAGAAGGGTGCTTGAGAACAACGTTTGGCGAGCGAAACTTCAAAGGCAGGACTGAGGAGGCAGGCCTAGATGGTGATGGTGAGGGATGGAATGAGACGATTCTGCCACGCCCTGACCCTTCGAACCCTGAGCCAGCGTGAAACTTTCTTGCTCGTTCACGATCTTCACCATACCAAATGGTGTCATTGACTGGAGAGCGAGATCGTTCGAGAATGGGCCATCCGTTGTTGATCGAGGTCGTCTCACGCTCGGTATGAATCAACGTTGGACTGGACTGGATACCTGAACATGTGAACAATGATGTTGCTAGATAATAACATACCTGTAAGTTGCATCGGGCCAGACATGGGAGATAGGAGGTGGTTGTAGTAGTACGTCAGTGAAATGGGAAGCGGTCACGTGGGGCATTGGCTCGAGATGAAATCGTACGAGTAAAAGTACCGAGGCATGATGACGCCTATCGGTCGGTGGCGGGCGAGAAGAGTCCATCCACCGCGTAAGGTACGGACGGAGGTAGTAGGGTGACGGCAGCTTTCTCCCCCCCAACGCCAAGTTTTGGTCACTCTCACCGCCTGCAGCCTCACCAGAAACCCGCCGAAACCCGCCGTCCCGCCGTCCCGCTCCCGCTTGTGAGAAATCGCGTTGAGCGACGAACCCCTTCTCATCATTCACCACTAGTCAGCCCACTACGCATTTTCCCCCACACTTCTGCAAACATCCTCAAAACCGCCGCCACCTGTCACTTCTTTTCCTCTTCACCTCTCTCACAACCCATCCTCCTCCTCTCCGACCACTCGACTTTCGTTCATTGCCATCTCCATACCACTGCTCAGTCCTGAGCACCCATCTGATACCAACTACTCGTCTGCCGTCGACCTTCCTACATCACCACACCACCCTAGTAGACGACAACTCCATTCCTTTCACGATGCCTTCGCATCAGCCAGCCGCCGGCATGATGGCTGTCGACCCATCCCAGCTCTCCTCTCAGCCGTCCGCCGCGTCCAAGCCAGCCCCGCAAGAGCCCGTTAGGAGCAAGAAGTACGACCCGAAGAAGCCACACATCACTGACACCCCGATGACCCGGAAGAACTGGTACAAGCACGTCAACTGGCTCAACGTCGTCATGATCGTCGGGATCCCACTGGCGGGCTGCATCACGGCCTTCTGGACGCCGCTGTACTGGCAGACCGCGGTCTGGTCGATTGCATACTACTTCGCGACCGGCTTGGGCATTACCGCTGGGTACCACAGGTTGTGGGCTCACACTTCCTACTCCGCCACCCTTCCCCTGCAGATCTTCCTGGCCGCTGTCGGTGGCGGTGCCGTCGAGGGCTCGATTCGATGGTGGGCTCGTGACCACCGGGCGCACCACCGCTACACCGACACCGACAAGGACCCTTACAGCGTCAGGAAGGGTCTCCTTTACTCCCACTTCGGCTGGATGCTCATGAAGCAGAACCCCAAGCGCATCGGCCGTACCGACATTTCCGACCTCAACGATGACGCCGTGGTCGTCTGGCAGCACAAAAACTACCTCAAGGTCGTGCTCTTCATGGGCCTGATCTTCCCCTGTGCCGTTGCCGGTCTCGGCTGGGGTGACTGGCTCGGTGGCTTCATCTATGCCGGTATCCTCCGCATCTTCTTTGTCCAGCAAGCCACCTTCTGCGTCAACTCGCTCGCCCACTGGCTCGGTGACCAGCCCTTCGACGACCGCAACAGCCCGCGTGACCACCTCGTCACCGCCCTCGTCACCCTGGGCGAAGGCTACCACAACTTCCACCACGAGTTCCCGTCCGACTACCGCAACGCCATCGAGTGGCACCAGTACGACCCGACCAAGTGGTCCATCTGGGCGTGGAAGCAGCTCGGCCTCGCCTACGACCTCAAGCAATTCCGCTCCAACGAGATCGAAAAGGGCCGCATCCAGCAACAGCAGAAGAAGCTCGACCAAAAGCGCGCCAAGCTCGACTGGGGCGTGCCCCTCGAGTCGCTGCCCGTGATGGAATGGGACGACTACGTCGACCAGGCCAAGAACGGCCGGGGCCTGATCGCCGTGGCGGGCGTGGTGCACGACGTCACGGACTTCGTCGCCGATCACCCGGGCGGCAAGGCCATGATCAAGAGCGGCGTCGGTAAGGACGCGACGGCCATGTTCAACGGCGGCGTCTACAACCACTCCAACGCCGCCCACAACCTGCTCTCCACCATGCGCGTCGGCGTCATCCGCGGCGGCATGGAGGTCGAGATCTGGAAGCGCGCGCAGCAGGAGCACAAGGACACCATGATGGTCAAGGACGAGAACGGCAACCGCATCGTGCGCGCCGGCGCCCAGGTCACCAAGGTCTTTGACCCGCCGGCCAGTGCGGGCGCTGCGTGAGTGTGATTGTGGATGTCCTTTAGCTCTGAGAATTTGTGGTGCGCTTAGCGATTGGGGATTCACGAGGGCTGGGGTGGCGTTTGGCCGATGTTTCAGCTGGAGTGTGGTTTCACTATTCAACCACCAAAAAAAAGGAGGCAGCTATTGTACTAGAACGAGGCTGTTACTTTTCCTTTTCTCGACGTTCGCTATGGATAGATTTAGATCTTGTGGCTTCGACGCCTGTGAACCTGAACCTCTTTTCTCTGAGTTACTCAAAACCCATTCAAACCTTTCTCGCGGCGTGCATGTCCGGGTTACATGCGGTATATGCTCGTTAAACGGTTGTTGGTTCAAGGGTTTTTTGGTGTGCGTTGCCACCGGTTGGCAATTGTGGTGTGTCTCTTTGGAAAGTGGTCTTTACAGCAAAGAGCACAAGCACGTGATGCCTTTTGCAATAGTATCACTACACATGGGAAAAGGAATGTCTTTGATGGTTTCCTTCCAGATCATCATTTTTTCATCATTTTTTTCCAAGGCGGATGCTGATATGAAATTGATTGACATCCAACCCATCCATTCATCACACGAATCAAAACTTGGTATCGAACTACTCCAACTCCACCACCACCTTCCTCGCACTCACCCCCTTCTTATTCTCCTCCAACCCCTTCTGCACACTCTCCAACCCTTTCCCCACCACCCACGCCTCCGGCACACACTTCACCACCCCTTCCTCCAACGCCGGCGTGATGAACTCCCGCCACAGTCCCTCCGTCTTCTCACTGATGCCGAACACCCTCGCGGCTTGCACGCTCGCGGGCGGGTTTTCCGGTTGAGTCAGCACGACGGCCAGCACGCCCCCGCCCAGGCCTTCGACCACGGGGACCGTGGAGGGGTAGGAGTCTGATGAGGTGGAGATGGCGTCGTACAGGCCGGCGAAGGTCCCGTTGGTGGATTGCACGGCGGAGATGAGGTCGGGGATGATGGAAGGCGAGCGGTAGTCGTGCACGGAGTGCGCGCCGAGCGAGGTGCAGAAGGCGTGGTTGTGCGGGCTCGCGGTCGCGATGACGGTCACGCCTGAGGCGACGGCGAGTTGGATCGCGAGGGCGCCGACGGAGCTGCTGCCGCCCCAGACGATGATGGTCTGTTTGTTGGTGGTAGATGGAGTAGACGAGGGGGTGAGGGTGGGGTGCGGGAGCCCGAGGCCTTGGGGTGAAGGGGTGTAGAGGCCGACGGCGGCGGTGTCCAGGGCTAAGGGCAGGACCGAGGCCGAGGCGTAAGTGATTTCGTGCGGGATCAGCGCGGCTTTGTTGGCTTTGGCGGCCGAGTAGGCTTGGAAGCCGCCGTCTTGGGGTTTCTGGCTGAGGAGGCTGATGGTGTGGCTGTTGTAGTGTCAGAGCGATATGGGCTTGGTGTAGGATAAAAGTCGTTGGGTTTTAGGGAACGTACGCGAACACGCGATCGCCTTTCTTGAACCGCTGCACCTCGGATCCGACTTCGCTCACTTCGCCCGCGATGTCGCAGCCGAGGATGTTGGGCCATTGCTGGATGAACATGCCCGAGTCTTGGATCTTCCCTGCGTTCAGCAGAAAGGTCAAACGATTAGTTTTAGAGCTTTGGATGAATGGGAGGGCGGTGGAAGCGAGTCTTACAGTCTACTGGGTTGATGGCGACGGCGTAGTTCTTCACCACGATCTCATCGTTGCCTGGTTTCGGCATGTCTGCTTCGGCCACGCGCAGACGGGCGTCTTTGCCGTCGAGCCATGCGGCCGTGTTCGCGGCCGTGGTGGTTGGGTAGGACATTTTTTTCGGTTTTGACTTCTGATGATTGTTCGGACTGTTTGATCAGGGACGACGGATGGATATCGTTGGAATGGTTGGAAGGACTTTTGGTTTAAGATCAAGTTTGAGTTGTTTGTGTTGTATGACTTCTGGTTTATATACCTACATCTTCTACCGTACATGTATTTATCATCAAGACGTTGGTTTGTAATGCGCCATCGTTTCTGCGGGCCCAAAATCATTGGATGATGCAATCCGTCCCGGACGTTGTATTCGCCCGGTGGTGATCCATCACGTGAACCGAACTCTTCAGACGACCACGCAGCCATCTACGGTCTCCGTGTATCCGCCAGCTGGCTCAAGGCTGCTTGATGAAAGGACAATACAATATATAGTACACGGGTTTGATGAAAAAAGCCCGATACAACAGTGCTTACAACCTCTTATAGGATTCCATACTGTCTCTAGCAACGTGAATACCTACTGACGGTCACTGGGCTCGCGGTACATGTATCCAAACCTTAGCATGGTCTGTGAAGACCGTATCTGCCGTGACCGCTAGTTGGAGAGAGCAGTATTGAAGTCATATGAAGTTCTTCTGATCGATGTTCAGACTGGACCTTCCGCAGTCGATAGATCGGACGAGCACCTGTCCTTCGATCAACAAGACCAGCTAATATACTTGTGTTGCGATAGCGCATGGATCAAGAAAACCCGCCTTGACCGGCAGTTTGCAGTTCTCTAATAAGCCCCTCACGCGGCACCACCCCCTGGAGTATTCACCCATCGGCAAGTGTGACAGTCGAGCCAAAGGAGATGGCGGCGGGATGCCAGAACACTAGATGCACTGTAGATGACCTCGAAGCGACTATAGGGGACTCGGCTTTGATCTGACAGCTGACAGCTGAAAGACGGGGGGCTTTTCGATCTTGGAGTCGAACCGTCAAGTTCACGAGGTGTGCAGAGCCTGAGTGTGCGAAGTCGAAGTTGAGTGAATCGATAGCCGTGTCAGCCATGGAAACCATCCCTGGAATGTTGTCGATAGGTGACAAGTCCGGTACATGTAGTAATTCCATGGAGACAAGTGATAGTGTAGTCGCTCGAAGTGCACCCGACTACCCAAAAGGTGATTGGCAGCGTCAGCCTGGACCGCGATGTCTCATCGTGCTTCATGACGCGCAGGGAGCGTGGTCCTGCCGTCAGTCGGGAGAGCACTGCCATCGACTTGTCAGTAGACATTATCGCCATTACTTCGCCCGAGAGATCAACCACCATGCTGTTAGGAAGTCGTCTTGAAGTCTCGAGGGTTTGTATCAGAAGCGACGGCGGACAGCATTGCACCGCCAGCAGGCATCGTTCCGGGTGGACACGCCGCGGTCGCTCTCTTCCAAGTCGCCTGAGCAAGGTCCAGCGTGGCCATGTAGATCTCTCCTTTCGAAGTTCCATGTGATTGCAAGTGAAGACGCGAGAACCAAAGAGGGATGCGTACATGTGTCGATGGAGAGGCTCAGAGATGCCTCGGTACAGTACTTCGGGCAACTTTCTTTAAACAGGTACCCACCAAGCCGTGACAGTTCACGACCAGCTTGAGACGCACGTGAGATTGACATTCGCATATGGTAGGAGGCGAGGTTATGATGGCGCAGCGATGCAGATTTGTCCGTTCGAGCAAATTGATTGTCGTACTCTCTGTCAGACGACGCGTGTGCGCCCACAACAAAAGTGTTGGTTGTTGATTGTTGATTGTTCGCAAAGGAGAGACGGACAGGTCACGGGATCACAGGCGCTCGTCTTCGCGATTAGCGCGGCGAGAGTGCGGAGCTGCTGGACGTGCCCTACGACCTCATCCATCACCACCACCACTCTTTATCCTGCCTGACTCCTGCCTACCCTACCGCCCCGTCTCTCCTCCGGCTAACGTGTGCGCAACCGCCATGCGCGACTCCACCTAGACCGAGCGAATGCCCTTCACCCTTGTCGTTCACCTACTCCAATGGCCGCCGAGAGGCCGATAGCGACAATCGTGAACGAGCCGACGCCCGCGAATCCCGCGCCTCCGATAAACATGAGTATGCCAGCACCACCGGGTGCGGCCAACGCGCCCAAGGACCAGATGCCCGGACACCCCAGCTTCAGAAGGTACGGACATGGAAGAGGGGTGGAAGTGCGGATGTTTGCTGACTGTCCGCCAGACAGCGCGCATCGCGAGCATGTGAAGTGAGTCCATACCTAGAGCGCGGAAGGAAAGCAACAGCATTCGACTGACGCGTTTCACAGACATGCCACGCGCGAAAGGTATCGAACATGGACATCGCGCCGTCACCAACGTGGGCTCACAACAGCAGGTTCGATGCGACGCCGCCAGCTTGGGTGTGCCCTGTACGAATTGCGTCGCCTTCTCCATCGAGTGCAAGATTCCCGGGCCCAAGCGCAAGAAGACAGCAGGCAAGAAGGAAGCAGAACCGTATGTGTTGTGGTTTGGGCCATACATACACACACCGAGTGCTGACGCGCGAACACAGTACGGACAGGAGAGGGTCGTATGACGACAGCACCGATCAGTCGGAGGCGCCAAGGAGTGCGCCCCGAGAAGCTGTCATGTCGCGAGAGATTGCCATGCCACGAGAGCTCCCTACGCCGCGCGACTTCCCTCCTGGCGACTTCCCACGGGATGGGATCGGCATCAACACCAATCACGGTATGCCGGAGACCGAAGTGTCCGAGACGTACGCATCGCAGCAACGTGTGAACAACGCCACCTATGCTCAGTATATGAAACCAAAGTTTGCACGGGCACCCATCAAGGATGCAGGCCGTGTGGCGTTTCTGGGCGAATCTTCAAATTTGTCCATACTGGTCCAGGACACGCACGGCACGTCCGATGTGGTGCATTACCCCTTACCGGAGAACGTTCGCGGTGCGCGGGCGCGGATCAACGAGCTCGATAACGTCGAGGTCGATATTCTGCACCAACGTGGCGCCTTCCTTCTTCCGCCGCGTGCTCTCTGTGACGAACTGGTGGAAGCCTACTTTCAGTGGATCGCTCCCGTTGTCCCCGTCATCAACCGCAGCAAGTTCATGCGCCGATACCGAGACGCGAAGAACCCGCCATCACTCCTTCTCCTGCAAGCTATACTCTTGGCGGGCTCGCGCGTGTGTCACAACCCACAACTCATGGACGCTAATGGCTCAACGACTCCGGCAGCAATGACGTTCTACAAGCGCGCGAAGGCTCTTTACGATGCTAATTACGAGGATGACAGGGTCACGATTGTGCAGGCTCTCGTCCTTATGGGATGGTATTGGGAAGTGAGTGTCGAGTCTTCTAACCCTTACATGGACCCACGCTAACAACTCGTAGGGCCCTGAAGGTAAGTCTACTTCCAGTAGCTTGGTTCGTTACGCTTGTACCTGTGAGATCGCGGGAAAGAGAGACCTGGCTGTCTTCCCCTGACCCGACTTTCGCCCGAGTCCGCACGAGGTTGCCTGGAGCTGGCCATTTGGAGTCATGCCCGCCTGAAGTCTTCTTCACCCACCGGTGGACACCTCACTATCGTCAAGTACTATCGGCATCACATCACGAGCAGTCACACGATCTGTCTTCCGAGGTGGCGTCTTCCAGAGCTACCATTGCGTCGGCTAGCAGAATGTTGCGCGTGGACCAGCGTACCAAAACTCGCTGTCTCAGGAAAGCCGCTGGTCAATCGACGGTTCACTACTTCCCCCACGGCCGTCGAACAGCTATGTTCACCTGGTTCGCTCGCAGTTATCACTAGGATTTTCCGAGTCCTTATATCTCCGCAAACCGCCAACAATCATCTTCTTGGAAAGCCTTCCTAGAATGAGAGTATGGGCTGTCCTCCTGTCGTCCCTGAGGAACTAGGATGTTACTACCGATCTACGTTGGCTCAGGCACGCGCAACAAGACGGACGTTAATTTGGTCTTGTTTCGTTGCCGAATTCTGGGAAAGGCTGTGCCATCCTACATAAGGACCTCGCTGTACAGTCGAGAACGCCAGGATGCATCAAGCCAACCAACAGCAGGCTGAGGATGGACGAACGACGATGCATGCAATGTTCTCTGCCCGCCTGGACGACTCTGACAAACATCCATCTTTTCCTGCGCACCCTTGTCAAGATCGAGACGCCGCTGCTTTTCAAATCATTGCTTCAAATTGACTAGCCGATCGGCAGATAGTATTCGCTGACCACTTCATCGTAGGTAAGAACGAGGACAAAGGCAATATCTTCGCCCACGCTCGCTCTGACGTTGCTGTAGACGTGACGAAGAACGTGTTCTATTGGAGTCGGGTCGCTGTTATCGTCGCGCAGGGATCTGGCATGCACCGGAGGTGCGTGAAGGCTTACTTCGGATGCAGTAGTATCTGGTGCTAACAAAATGCAGCGTCGAAGGCTCCCAGCTCAGCAAGGGAGACAAACGGCTGTGGAAGCGCATTTGGTGGACGTTGTTCACCCGGGACCGGTCTGTAGCCGTTGCGCTCGGGCGACCCGTCTGCATCAACATCGAAGACTCGGACTTGGAGATGGTCTGCGAAGAGGATTTCCTTGACGACGAGCCAGACCGACCCTCCGAGTATCCTCCCGATCCGATCCACGTCCAGTTCTTCTTGAACTACGTCAAGCTGTGCGAGATCATGGGCCTGGTGCTTTCCCAACAGTACTCCGTCGCCTCGAAGTCACGCCGTCCGAACGCGATAGATTTGACGCACAGCGATATGGCACTAGCCGATTGGCTGCAGAACTGCCCTCAGGAAGTCAGATGGGAGCCGCAACGACACCACTTTTGGTCCGCGTTGCTGCATTCGAACTACTAGTGAGTACCTCCCTCGTGGCCCAACGCGTCTTGACGTCGGTACTGACATACCTCAGCACCACCCTCTGTCTTTTACATCGAGCACACATGCCCCCTGCTGGCTCGTTGGAGTCAAGAGCTTCCAACGGATATCCTGAAGAGACCGCATACCCGTCACGAACGATTGCTTATCAAGCTGCCGGCTTGATCACGTCAATCATTGAGGCCTTGCAGACGCACGACCAGCTGCGCTACACTCCCGCGTTTATGTAAGTGACTCGTCTCCACTGGAAAGGCAAACTCGGGCGGACAAGGTGCTGACGGACGGACATGCAGTGTTTACAGCCTGTTCTCCGCTTTAATCATGCACGTCTACCAGATGCGTTCGTCCAACCAATCGATAGTGTCGGCTACACAGCAGCGGCTTACGACGTGTATGAACGCACTGCGCGACGTGAGCAAGGTCTGGTTGGTGGCCAAGATGGTACACACCTTGTTCGAGTCCATTTTGGGCAACAAGGCGCTCGAGGAGCGCTTGCAAAAGGCTGCCGGGCGTCGTCATGCTAGGCAGAAGCCGCGGAGCAGCGTGGCCACTGGTGTGATGACCGCCAAGAGCACGCCGCCAATTGACAGAAGGGCGAGCGATGCACAGAAGCGAAAGTTCGACGACATGGAGTTTGGTTACTCAAACGGCCCACCAGCGCCGCAGATGTCATACGAACGCTCGCGACCCCAGAGCCCAGTCCTGACGCCTTCGGGCGATCCGCCTCCACATGGCGCGAGTGCTCCGCCACAACAGCAGCAGATGCCGCAGATGTCCGCGAGCAGCCCACCGGTGCGACAAAGCACCGACGCGTTCATGGGCATCTCCAGAACCAACACCAGGCCAACGACCCCGTTCAACGCATACTCGCACCCGGGGACGCCACCCGATCTGTTCCTGCATACCCGCAACTCGCCCAAGATCTCGGAAGACCTTTGGCAGAATTACCAGCCCGACCAACTTTTTCCACCCGAAGCAAACACCCTGTTGCCAATGCAAAGTCCGACCCAGCACATGGTCGACCCTGCCCTACGCGCTCCGCCTCCACCCCGTCCTCAGCAGCCGCCTTACGCCTCCCAAGCGCCGCAGATGTCATCATCACAGGCGCAGCCACACGCGCAACAGCGTCAGCCACCGATGTCGATGAGCGAAAGCCAGCAGCAGCAGCACCCAGGGATGCCACGCCAGATGCTCAACTATCATCATCAGGATCCCGCGGCGTGGGCACAGGTTCAGGCCATGCAGGGCGCCAACCAACAACACCAACCCGACGACCAATGGAGCACCGGCTCCTCCACCGGTCCCATCGTCCCGACCACGCTGAACGTCGGCGACTGGTTCGACTTCTTCGGCATCCCGAACGGCGACATGAGCACGGCGAGCGGCGTGGCCAACGCAGGTGGTGGCGGTGGTGGTGCATATGGTTAGGTGCCGGATCCACTGACCCTGAAACCTGCGAAACTGGAGATTAGCTATGTGTTAGATCCAGACTTGCGGACGACTCAGAGTCTGTGTGAGTGCGCCGGGTGTCGATAAGACGTCGGCTCTTAAGCGAAGCGTTGCTACGCGGGGCCATTTCTTGGGGCAGAGGTAACACGATTTGAGGGGGGAATCTGCCGGCACGCCTGCGGTGGTGGATAGGCGGGCAGGTTGGAGGTATGGCTGATGATGTATGTATGTGTGTATGGATTATATGCATACCTAGGTACATATGTACACTGTACTGCGACGATTATTTTGGTGCGCTGTCTCGATACCAGGCAGAGCGTTAGATATCAGCATTGGTACTTTCTGCGATTCGTGACCTTCATTTACCCGCTCAATCAACACAATACTGAGGTCTCGTCCAACATCTGTTAGAAAAACCAGAACTGAACCAAAAGTACATTCACCAACACTGTTCGACTTTCGCTGTTATTTTATTATGGTGAGCCACATGCCCCGTGCATCCCGCCACCCGCGTAACTGTACCTGCCAAGCAATCCGACATCGATGGGACCGGGGGGAGACGCATGCGCAATCGATCAACACCGCCAACGCTTCCCCATCAACACACCCACCACACCTCCGATCTCCCTCGCTACCACACGGCCACCTCTCCTACGACCTCGCACTCGACAGTGCCCTTCTCCTACGACTTTCGGATCCGAACACCTATTTGGTTGACCCTCCCGTCATGCGCCTCCACCACCTTCCCCTCCTCGCCGCACTCTCCTCGCTCGCCCTCGCCGACTTCAAGTTCACGTCGCCTGCCGCCGGCGCTTCGGTCCCCGTCGGCTCGGTGTCAGTGCAATGGTCTGATGACGGCACCGCGCCTGCTCTGTCGACTTTGAGCACGTACACCCTGTACTTGATGGTCGGCGGCAATGATGCGAATAGTATGGTGAGCTTTGTCCGCCCCTTGGTGTCATATACAGGCTGGGAGGACACGCGGTTATGCGAGGGCAGACGTTGGGATTAAAAAGAGATGTGCCGAATTCTAACGGGGTCTTTGCAGCTTCAACTCTGGGCTTCCGACGGCACTGGTACTGTCGCATCAGGAGGGCAGACGGCGCAGATCAGCCCTGGTGTGGCTGGTCCAACGGCGAATGGCTTGTAAGTAGCCACTTCCCATCTTTTCGGCAATATGTGTGCGATCTGACACCCACCCGCCAGTTTCTGGAAAGTCCTCGCCGTCGCCAGCGAAGGCGGCACCCTCACAGCCTACTCCACGCGCTTCACCTTGACCGGCATGACGGGACAGACACCGGCGACGTACGCCACCGCCGCCCAGGCGCTGGGCGGCAGCACCGCGGGTCCTCAAGGTCAGAACAACATCGCCAATGCCGCCGGCACGGGCGCTGCGCCCGTCGGCGGCGCCGAGTTCACCGTCCCGTATCAACTGCAGACCGGCTTGACCAAGTATGCGCCCATGCAGCCGATCCCGCCGACCAAGATCACGGCCAAGAGCTTCACGCCGCTGCACCCGACGAGCGCGTACAAGCTCGCCACTACCTGGTTGCCGGTCGGGAGTATAGTCACTACGGTCACTGACAGTCAGACGTTCAGCGCGTCGAGCATGGAAAACACAGTACGTCAACCTACGGCGAGCGATCCGTGGTCATGTTCTGCCCGTACAGCTGCTAACATCGGTCGTTCCTAGGCTTCGCCGGCATCACACCCAACCGGCGACATGGCGAAGTTTCTGCGGAGGTGGCAGGATTGAGGAGAGCAAAACACCGGTTAATCTTGAGAAGGCGGTTTATGCTACGCAGCGTTGCATTCAAAGGGCGTTAAGGGGCCGGTCGGTGGCGTTGGGTGGTGTACAGCATCTGACCTTATCTTTGGTCGATACACGCCTGATATATCGTGCGTGGCACATGCGCTGACTGACGTGCATGAATGTAATTTTTTCGTATTAAAGACATATATATGCGTTTGTACAGGCGTTCAGTTGCATCACATCCGACCGAAATGTCTGGGTGTACTCAAGTCTCAGATATGATGATGTCTCCGGAATTTGCCTCTCCTGCCATATCAAGCTAGCGCGGCTCCCGGCCAACATCACTTCATCAATCTCGAGCTCACTCCACATCCTTCTCTCATACCTTTGTCGTTATGGGAAGTGCCGGCTGTTCGTCATGACAGGCAAATCGATTGCGAACCCTGACCTGCCTCCGCCGCCGTCTGGGAAGTATCCCGCAAAAGCCCACTGCCGCAGGGTCGCGAAATGGATCGCTGAGAACGGCGGGCCAGCCTCGGGCGTTGTTTGGCTTGAAGGACAGAGTATGCAGATGACAGAGGTAAGATTGGACTTCTAACTGTCCGCGTCGATCAATCGCTCTCGATTAACACTTGCTGTGCGCAGGACGACGATCAAGCGACGCAGTTCCGGTATGGATAACCCCTAGGCCTAGCCTGCGTGGCGAAGACGGCGATAACAACAAGCGAGAGCAAGGTGTTTCAAAGGCTTGGGTAGAACAGTCGTTGCTGAGCACCATCAATCGAACAGACAACGACGCCATTTTTTCTACCTCACCAGCTGCGATCTCCCAGACTGCTACTTCGCCTACGATATCGCCGCCGACAAATCCACGCTATGGATCCCACCCGTCGACCCGGAGTATGTCATGTGGGCGGGCATGCCTTTGCTACCGCAAGAAGCCCTCGACCGCTACGACGTGGACGAAGTGCTCACGACGGACGAACTCAAATCCGGCCGTCCTCTGGCCACAATGCTGAGGAAGCCACAGACGACGATCCTACTCATCAAAGACCGCGCCGACCTCGCCCTCTTCCACAGCGAAGCCATCCGAAACCTCCATCCAATCTTAGACTTCGCCTGGGCCCGCCAAGCCATCGAAGCCTGCCGCGTCGTCAAAGACGCCCACGAAATCGCCCTGATCCGGCACGCCAACGTCGTCTCCTCGCACGCCCATGCACGCGTCCTGGCCGCCGTCGCGCGCGCGACCAACGAGCGCGAGCTCCACGCCCTCTTCGTCATGCACTGCCACGCCAACGGCTGCAAGGAGCAGGCCTACGGCTGCGTCTGCGCATCCGGCGCCAACGCCAGCACGCTGCATTACGTGCACAACGACATGCCGCTCGGGGGCCGGCTGAACCTGCTCATCGACGCCGGGTGCGAGTACAACTGCTACTGCTCCGATATCACGCGCTCGTTCCCGCTCAACGGCACGTTCACCACGGAGAGCGCGGCAATCTACGCGCTCGTGCTGCGGATGCAGACGCTGTGTATGGGGATGATCAAGGCTGGGGTCATGTGGGAGGACGTCCACATGGCCGCTCATAGCGTCGCGGCCGAGGGTTTGCGGGATCTGGGGATCCTGCACAGAAATCTCACGACGTCGCAGATCCTGGAGAGTAAAATCACGACGCGCTTCTTCCCGCACGGCCTGGGTCACTACCTGGGCATGGACACGCACGACGTGGGCGGGAACGCCGACTACGCCGATCCGAACGAGTTCTTCGCGTACCTGCGGATCCGCGGACGGCTGCCGGCGGGCGCGGTCGTGACGAACGAGCCGGGGATTTACTTTCGGAAGTATCCGATGGAGCGGGAGCTCGAGGATGGGAAGTGGGATGGGATCGTGGATCAGGGTGTGCTGGCGAGGTATTGGGCGGTTGGGGGCGTGAGGATTGAGGACGATGTGTGGGTGAAGGAGGATGGGTGTGAGAATCTGACCACGGTGAAGAGTGGGGTGGAATATATCGAGGCGGCTGTGAAGGCGGGAGCGTAGGCCTGCACGTTCGATGCTATATCCACGTGATCCGGTCATGAACACGCCTATATGCCAATGATTAACCGCAGCTTACTACACTCTTTCCCCCCTTCGTGGCCAGCCCAACCCCATCAGCGAAAGAACCCACGCCGTCTCTTTTCCCTCTCGGCGTTATGCCACGCTCGTCTGCCCTCCCGTCTACGCACATGTTCACTAACACGATACTCCTCCACATCATAGCCATCGTCCTCTCCAGCCGCTTCGTCGTCATCGAGCGGAACCCCATGATCCAGAGCATCAATCAGCTGCCTCGAAGCTCTCCGTACGTGGTCGGCCGGCTGCTCGTGAAAGATTCGCGGGCGCCCGACGTCGTCTTCACCCTGCTCTCGCAGCATGCTGTTGCGGCGGGTCGTTGGTGTGTAGTGATGCAATACCACTGGTGGCAAAGACGACCGTGCGGACGGTGGAGCAGACGTATGAAGGGGGTGTACCTCGCGTGTCGTGCGTCTAGACTGGGTTGGACTCTCCCTGATCTCGTATTGGCGAAGGCTAGTGTCCGTATCAGAGCGAGGTCGTTCATCCACATAATGGATTGACTGGTCCGACTCTCGCTTCTGTACTTCAGCGGTTGCGCGCTCTCGCGCTAGGTGCTCGAGCTCGGCTTGCAAGACCTGTGCTCTGTTTTGGGCCTGACTCTTGCCCTCGAGAGCGGCTGCGGTCGCTCGTATGTGGCGCTCGCGAGAAGAGTCACTTGCAGCCCGAGCAGGGCTTACTGTGTTGAGCTCGGCATTGCGTCGAGCTTGCTGCCGGCGCTGAGATTCCGCAAGTCTGCCTTGTTCGATTTGTGCTTGCCGCTCGTTCTCTGCCTGTTGGCGGGCTGCGGTGTCTCCGGCGTTATCTCGTGAGCGCGACGTCGGCAAGTCTCTCCCTGAGTCGTGACGCAGGTCACGCAATGGAGGCAATTGGCTCAGACCCGGCGAGGATGTGCTAGGCGCCGATGGTGTTGACAGACGGCCGGACGTATCGACGCTGATGCTTGGTCGACGCCGTCGCCTCATCGGTATCGCCTTGTCTAATTTCGCAGTCGTACGGGATATCGATGAGTTTCTCGATGGTTCAGACCGTGGGCGTCGCTCGTTCTCCATCGCTCTCGGGAGGTCCAGCGGAGGCGGCTGTTCGTAAACGGCTGTACCATCCGATCGTATCGATCTTGCTGGCTCATCAGCAACAAGCGCACGTTGTGAGGGTTCAAGGATAGTGATGCGCGGAGCGAGTAGAGGAGGAGACGGTGCTTCCGGTCGGACTCGCACGTAGGATGAAGATGAAGCCGTCGATGGACTCTCGATCGACGATCGGTTGCTGCTTGGATTGCCGCGACGCGTGGGTGTGAGTCTGGTCAAGCGACTCGTCACGTCGCGATAGACATTTTCCCTCCCATCGCGGCCTTGAGTGACAATGATTGGATCAGAACGCTCTCGACTTGATGTTGATCTCCTTTCGACGATCGGCATCTGGCCGGTAGTCCTGTGCTCGATCCGTGAACATAGGCGAGAACCGCTGGCACGGTGGCAGCGATGTATAGTCTCAATGGTCTCGCGACGACCGTCGGGACGCAGATAGATCTTCCTCTCTGCGACACACATTGTATCTATCCAAATGGAATCGATTGGCAAGGCGGCAGGTTGCAATATAAGCTGGGGTCTTGGTTACGTTGATGCCTGGAAGTCGCGAATGATTGACGCTGTGGGTTCGAAGGGTCGTGTGACTGCCGACACGGTTTTTGCGGAACGCTAGACAAACAACGAGTCGAAGCGCGTCTATTGGAGCGCGCGCGTCTGTTGAAATCGGTGGTAGGAAGCACAATCGATCGGTGGTGGGTTTCCGGAGTCGTGGCAATGCAGAGGCACTTGTAGTAAGGCACGGCAAAAGTCCCGTGATCGCGATCAACTTGATGAGTGCCTGATAAGTTTGCCTCCAAAACTAACAGCGGTCCTGGATATGCGGCTAAGTGTAAGGCAGGTTAGATTTATATCCAAGCAATCGACAGGACAAAGGTGTTCACGCGTGCAGATCATATGCAGGCTGCTGGTGTCAGTATCGTCTTATAAGGAAGTCGTCCAAGACTGACGACACGGAGGGACGATTTGTAGTCTCAAGCACCCTAGTAAGGCCACCCACCTGTGGTCGGCATCGCAGCGTGGACCGTAGGCAGTAGGGACAACAATGGATGCAGCACAGCCTCCAGCAACGTCCGTGCGCGGTTGAGGCCGCAGAGGTAACAAGGCCAGTGACTGTACCTCATGACGGAGCTCACACACGCCGCTTCGACGTCCCGGCAGGTCAATACGCTCGTTCACGATACGACGCTATGCCATACCACCCGCAGAAAGCGAGCACCGACGCCGCCCTCATATTTGAGACAGCGACCCTGTGTTGGACTTGGCCCGCATGCGATGTTCGAGCCGCCACGCGCCCTTTGCACGAGCAGCTTCAGGTTTCTGCGGTTCATCTTGAATCGGTAGGGTAGATTGTGACGGATCGAAGGGTCAAGACGGCATTTGGAGAGCGGCGTAGTCATGAAGGTGGTGATTGCGAGTGTTGCTGCTGGTGGAGGCGAAGTTCGAAGCGTGAAGTTCAGAGGAAAGTGTGGCTGAGGCAGAAACGCTTTGCCTTTTTGGGGCACAGCCCGTGAGCACCAAGGGGATCGCGCCGAGACGTGAAAGTAATAACAACCTCCTCGTTCATTGAGAATGTACTGATAAGTCTGCAGTGATGACAGTAGGTACATGTATGTACTCAAGTGCTCGACACTGATGCAGCGCATCGTTATGCAGTTTTGCCAGACTAATAATGCAACCACCTTTCAAAGGCCCTCCGATCTCGAGCTCTCGGCTCCTGGCCCCAGGCAACCAGCTGCGGGCATACACTCCTCACAGCCTCAATGCCCTTCAGCCGAGTAGCACTCGCGCACGGCCTGTCGGTGTTCTCGTACCTTGTTTCTTGCTTCTCGGAAGACGCCCTCGACGGACGACACGGCCATCGACAAGGTTTGAGGTTCAACACACATCCATCCAGCGTAGCCCCAAAGTCTCAAACTGTCACGGTTCGCCTCACGCCTCAAGCATTGACGCAAGTGATGGACGACACGAGCCGCGAGAAAGTTGATCACCGCAAACCCAGCAGCGTGGCGCCCCCAATGTTGGAGGCTGTCACAATCCATCTTCAGCCCACGGGTCAACTTCAGCCTGCGGCGCACAGATACTTCCCCGTTGCACGTTGAACTCGCCACGCTGGCAACACCGCCCCATATCAAGCTGACAAGACGTGCTGCGACTCAGGCATCCAATATGTAGCGCTGTAGGCAGCAAGAAAGGTGAACGTCGAGCTGACAAGACAGGGCTGCCGCGCGCAGTATGTAGCGCGGTAGGTAGGCAGCAAGAATGCTGAACGATCCGTCCCTTCCCTTCGTAACGTGGCGGATCACTTCTACTGCCACCTTTCCCTGTCGCTGCCGTGCCCGACACAATAACCACGAGGTGATGTGCAGTGGCGCAAGGCTCGTTTTATGCAGTACTGTGATCCTTTGGGAGCGCAAGTAGAGTTTCGCCACCTTGTCGCGCAACGCACGAACGGGAGGCCGTCATGTCATGCCCGATCGACCATGTCCTCGCGGATGCTCAAGCCTGGCGATCTAGGTCTCCCCGTCGTCGCACGCTTGATTGCGCACGTGTATGATGTGATGGCGCGGCAGCAGCGGATGTAGTATCACCCGCAGGCGCCATACATGCTTCTTCGAACGAAGAGGCATGCGCCGTCTTCTAAGCTTGGTCTTCTGCCAACAGATGGATCCTGCTCAGTTCATGCAGCCATCATTCCTCCATCTTCGATCCACCGAGAAACCCGTGACCGAGTCCAACCACTGCCGGCATTCATGACAAGAAGGTACTGGTCATCTTCCGAAAGGGCAACTTCAGCCTGAAATAATCACTGGCTCGGCGCACACCCGTGACTTGTCTTGCAGCCTGTTGCAGCAAGAACATTCTCTGCGCCAGCATCCTCTCGTCCACGCCCAGCTCAAAATCCATGAGGAAGCACAGCGTCACCTCCAGATTCATCAACTGAGTCCTGCTCACCCCTCCCACTTTGGCTATGCGATCCTGAGCCCACTTATTGTCTTCCGTCGCTTTTGCCGCGACGCGGATCGCCGCGAGCGATAGGCGGTGGATGGTGCGGTTCGTAGCCGGGACTAGGAGATCGCCGACGCACAGCCGATGGCAGTAGACGGCGGCCGTCAGGTAGACGCCCGGTGAGTGCGGGCACCAGTGGTGCATGCGGAGCAGGTATTCGGAGAGCGAGAACGGAGGAGCGACCTTGGAGAAGAAGCGGCGAGCGATGGCGACCCGTTGGATCACGGGATCTTCGACGTCGACGCCGTGCTGTACGGTGATGGGCTCGTGAGGGTGTGCTTCGGGCGAGCCGATGTGCATCGCGTTGGACAGTTCTGGCGAAGACGTCCCGCGCGGCGGTTCGTCTCCTCCGTCCTTCTTGGGCGTTGTCGGACGAGATACCGGTGGTGTAGGAGGCACGTCGCCCATGGCATCGGCCAGCCGCTGCAGCGCTCCGATGAGCATGCGGAGGGCGCCCAGCGCGGACACGGTTTGGATGTCCCATTGCTCGCTCTTCAGCTCGAGCGGGTCGTCGGAGCGTGCGGTGAAGGAGGGGTCTACCGATCCGGTGGCAGCGTCTGCAGCGCTGGGTTCGGGCGGCGGAGGGGGTGTGCGAGCCGGGTTGTCTCCAGCAGCAGCAGTATCTTGGGATGGAATACCATCTTCCATACCCTCCACGGGATACGATCTGATGAAGGGGTTTATGTATGTTACACAGAGTGGAGAGGCTCGCTTTAGCAGCCCATGAGCTCGAAAGACGTTGTCACACTGCTGATGATAGCTGACGGGATCGACTTGATGAGCGTGATGGGAGGAGGGGGCAGCACGGCACACATGACAGCACGGATGTCCACCATCACCTCCTCGTTGATTATGCGAAGGCTAGGTTGCTGCAGGGGTTCCAGCGACGAGGAGTCTCGGGAGGATAGGGGACGTTCGAAATGAAGACCGACAAATGCCCGCCAGCCAGCGGACGTGGGGGGAGGAGGTTGTCAAAAGCCGCGGCAATCCGAGATCGTGCAACAAGACGATCTCTGAGTCACGTGCCCCTACTACAGGATTCTTCACACATACAAGTACTATACGGATCGTGATACGAGATGTCCGAGAGTCAGTTTGCACATTTGTAAGGGTGAGCGCGATAATACATTCTGTGCAGGATCAGGCGGTACTGATGATCGAGCATTGGCTGGATGCAGTGTATGATGAGACAGCTTCGTCCGTTCAATGAGGACTGTCATAACCCACCACAACCTGCGTACACGACTGCGGGAAACATGTCGCTTTACAGCGTATATGCGTGTATACGTACTCTGTGGTCCGGAGAAGCCTCCTGTCGACCGCGCTGTCCGACTCCATGCTGCTTTTGCAACAATCTACAAGCCTCGGTACTGCCAGACAACAACTACAACTGTTGTACTAGCACGCCGCAAAAGTCACGACTCGAGCCTTACCCTGTTCGACCTCCACGACATGTCCTCCACGATCTTCCCGCAACCCCGACGTGGCAAGCCGCATCGTCGTCGCATTCGTCGCTCGTGCGGTCTGCTCCCAAGTCATGACGATTGGCTGGGTAGTGGCGGCAGCGTATTCACCCAAACCATCCGGCGCGTCGCCTACACAGACGTCCAGTTGAACTCTGGGCTATAGGTATACCCCGGGACAAGATCTGGCTGGTAATAAAACAGGCTCTTCCTCGCAGCATATGTCGCATTGCCACCCGAAATCTGCAGTCGGCCTCAGACGACGTCGTGAACGAAAGTCTCGAGCTTCGCGACTTCGGCTGCGTTCGCGGCCACGGACTGTCTCATACCCGCGGCGAGAAAAGATCCAGCGCCGCCTTCATCGCTCAAGCCTGCGATCCACGTACGATCGTCTTGCAGAACGTAGTCGTTCGTCTCTCGATCGTACGTTATGACAAATGGGGCTCGGCCAAATGGATCCGAGGTATTGGTGTACCACTGTTCATGAGTAAGGAAGTGGCCGAACTCCGACAGGGCTGTTGGTCCAGGATGAGCGATCCAGTAATGAACAGCATGTGTCTTGCCATCTTCGTACGTAATGTCCACTCTAGCACGTCCGAAAGCGCTGGAGGAAGTTGTGACGTCGAACCCGGTCCAGCTTGCGCCGTAGCGACCAGACCTCGTGAACTCAAGTGCACCAGTCGGCGTCACTGTCATCGAATTGATGCCGCAGGTCGCTTTCAAGAAGAGCCTTCCGGTCAGATCTTGCGGCAGAACGTACCCGGGGATGCCAACAGCGACAGGTAATCCCGTGTCCGCGACTCTCTCCTCTATCTCCTGCACCTGCTCCGCAACAGAGAAACGCAAGCCGACGGTAAGTGCATCTCCTGGATCTAGCGTAGCAGAAGTGGGCGTGTTCCAAGGAACCGTCTCGTTCCATTCATTCTCGGCGTACGCCAGAGTATGGATCTCCCAAGCGTAATTGCCTTCATACGTCTGTACCTGGTACCCGAGCGGTCCATCGTCAGGCTCTTCGAGGAATCGCCACGCCTCGAACTTGGAGTCGCCGTTCAGAGGTGTGATGACCAAATTTGGACCGGTGCCCGTCAACCGTGTGATTGTACCTACCCAGCATCGAGTCCGATGAAGGGATCCACAAAAACACAATTGTTCGTCGTCTCGACGGCGGTACGTCCGGTGAAGATTTTGTTAAATTCGATTGGCATACCTAGACTGCCGAGTTCAACGTGGGAGGATCCGGTGTTGTTGAGCACGAACTCAAGCGTCGAATCCCCATCGTTATGGCCCCATGTGCGTTCTACACTCAACCCAGAGGGCAACTATTGGTAACGCAGCACCCAGGTCGGAACAAAACAACCCAGACGCCGCAATCTCCTGACCAGGGACATTCACACGCCGCGCAGCAGTATCCGCTTCGCTCCATGAACTGTCCCCCGCCGTCCGGTACTTGAAGGTGAGATCTCCTGGATGATACTGCCCATGTCCACGGCGATTTGCAAAGACATCTGACGGCGAGAAGTCAAAGTCTAATGCCGTCGCTGGTCTCAAGGATAGTAGCACGCCGGAGCCGCTGGTGAAGGCACCTGCGAAGTTCGACGTCGAAAAATTGACTTGTCGCGTCCCACCCACGATGAAAGAAATTGAGACCAGCAAAAGGGCATAACGAGAACTTGATGGAGGCATCATCTGGCAAGTACCCGATCAGGGCAGGGACTGGAAGAGGGCAGGAGTATGAAGTAAACCAACCTGGAAAGCCAGAAAGAGACTTACGTTGTCGTCTACATATCGCATTCATCACCCTTGGTAAATGTACCACATAGGCGCAGTACCCTCAATGATACTTCAATGTGGGTGACGTTGGAAATCGAGGTCGTCGAGCGAAGAATCAGATTCCTAGACCCACCTTTCCCCCCGCAGATGCCAGAATAGGAAGGCGGATGACAAAGCGTAACGAGGTACCTCCGTATATGTACCTACATATGTAGGTAGGTAGCTACATAGTATGTACGCACACGTCCACCAAGGCTGACAGGACATCTCGCGGGAGTGAACGTAGAGTGAACGTGATGATCTCCCAATGCGTAAGCCTTGGGACCATACGAACCACCGACCAGCTCTTCTAGCATGGTAGTTCCCTGTGCCCAACAAGTGCACCGCTGTGTGTCATACACCGTCTACGGCTATTGCCCAATCCGATGCCAACAAGCATCGCTAGCTGTATGTCGTCTCATGCTCGTTGATGGGCATGGGAAGAAGAATGTGCGCCGTTTCTCTTCGATCGGCAGCGGCATCGCCATCCTTCTACTCCGCCGACCAATTCCGGCGGTCGCTATTACCCAACGCCGCACGATACTCGCGTACAACGGCCATCCCTCCGCAAGCCCTTGTTCTTTGCACGTTTTCACGCGCTCGGGATTTGGCTACTGCCACCAACATCGCCTGGAGCGCTGCCCACGACACTCCCAGCCCCGAGCCCAACACCGACGCTCTGCGATCCACCCAAAGCCGGACCTGCGCCAGCGCCATTCGCCATCGCCGACCCATGCCGATGATACAGCTGCTCGTAGTCCAAAATGAATTCCCGGCGCTCGCGTCGCCAGTTCATCGCGTCGAAGAACACATACACACCCCGCTCGGTATGCTCGCTGATCTGGATGGGCGGAGCCCCGACCGGAGCACCGTTGGCGAGATCGACAATGGGTAGAGTGGACGACGGGCCGTTGTCCTTCTGCAACCACTGCCGGAGGATCTTGTGCCAGCGCCAGTCGCGCGCCGTGAGCTCCATCGCGGCGAGTTCCTGCACGACGTCGCGCGGGTTTTGGTAGAAGATGGAAAACAGGGTTTCTGCGTGTGATAAGTCAGCGAATCGGGTGGTGACTCGTTATCGAGAGGCGTAACGTACCGTCACTGAAGGCACTCATTCTGTTACTCAGAGGCGGCACGTTTGTGACTGTATAGGCACTTGGGAGCGTGAAATCAGGGACTATGTGCCGATCGTGGAAATCGAATTGTGAGCTTGAAGACGCGGCAGGGAAAGGGGTGAAGGTAGGGTAGAGAGGCTCTGGGGAGTCGAGGTCCAAGCCTAACGAGCTCAGGTCTTGTCCCACGAAGACTGCATTCCGCATGGCCGGTGGTAACGTGTCGTCGACTTGGCCGCCGGTTTCTGCCTGCCTTCGAGCCTCGAAAGCCGCGAGCAGCCCTTGCAGACCATACCGTTCCTGCTCAGACATGTCGGCGTACTTCTTAACAGTAGATGTGGGAGAGTGCCCGTTCTGCGGTAGTGATATCTGCTGAGAAGGTTGCGAAGGCAGCTGGCCTGAGTTTATTGGCGCCTGCGAGCTCTGCTGAAATGTGTGCTGGTGTTCCCGAATCGGTAGTTGGGTCTGCTGCCCGTTCTGTCGATGTAGCGTGCTGTCTGGTGAACCGAAACCGCTATTGAGCCCGGTATTGCTTAGCGTATCGCCCTGCCCACTAAGTGGTGGAAAATCTTCGCCTCCGCTTCCTCGCTCCGCCGATTGCTGTTGTGACCGTTGGCTTTCGAACTGGTCTGACGATTGCTGGGATAGCGCTACTGACGGTGCTCGTTGCTGCTGCGGTGGCTGCTGAGGAGGTGCTTGTTGGTTTGAGGGTTGCCGTATTGCACTGCTGCTCCAGCTCCCACCGGTCGCGGAGTTGCTTGCTTGATTCGCTCGAGGACCACCCGAGAGGCTTGGAAAGTCACTGTCATAGTCCATGTCAGCTCGCATGTTGCCAGAGCGCCATGCCCAGCATTGCTGGGTACGCTGATTCAGCTCGGCGCACCGTAATGCCAAACGAGCGAACAGTCTGCTCACGCCAACAATCCCATGAACAACCCCACAGCAAGCGGGCGTGGTATCAAGACAGTAACACAACTGTCAAACCCCCGTAAAGCCAACTCACCTCATGTTAATCGGTCCCTGTCCACCGCCGCCCATGACCTGCGCAAATCCACTCAACTGCCCCGATGTTCGTGCCCCCAGCCCAGGCGCACCCC
>Ga0058704_10000289_pt1 | contig 27482 bp, 32 predicted proteins | sample AgamicMgSfe_FD_71363 | JGI IMG/M metagenome (GOLD analysis project Ga0058704, IMG submission 71363) | Agave microbial communities from Guanajuato, Mexico - Mg.Sf.e | ecosystem: Host-associated > Plants > Phyllosphere > Phylloplane/Leaf | place: Guanajuato, Mexico | collected 2012-05-30
TGGGCCTGTTAGTACTTTGAAGACCAACACACACGTATGGTTTGCTCACTGAGATACTCTACGCTGCCTCTCTGCACGCTGCTTGGGTTCCTTGCCGGTCCATCGGGGTAAGCCTTGTACCCGTTCTCTTCGGTCATCTCACCATCATCACCTGGATCACTGTAGATGACAGTGCCGATCATGCCCAGTTCAGACGCCCGCTTCACCTTCAAACCTCTGAAGACGCCACCATACTTGACGAGGGCGATCTTACCTTGCAAGTCAACGTTGGCCTTTCGCAACTCCTCGAAATCATCGTACGTGCCATAATTGCAGAAGACATAAGGTGCCGTGACGTTGCCGCTGGCCGAGTACCCGTGGAAGACGGGGACTCGATCGTCGACTCCCGATGTGGAATCCTCTTCCAGCACGTCTTCCTCCAAAGTAGCCTCGAACCTGACCTTACCGTTTTCCAACAACGCCAGCCGGTGGTCGAGCGGGTAATTCAGGTATACATCGTAGCTGACGATCTCGCTAGTGTGGATGCCCCATTCACGCCATCGATCCCGCGTCCACTCTGCCTGGCTCAGATTCTGCCCCGCCAAGTGCGGGCCAGAAGTGTAGTATTGACTCCATTCCCTCATGCTCACGTTTGAAGGTGTTTCGTGCAGAATATGTTTGAGCTCATCGTAGCTGATGCCAGACGAAAGGGACCAGGCGGCGTCTGACAGCTCGTGCTGGGATGTGTAAGGAAGAAGTTGGGCGAGTAGACTCGAAGACTCGATCTGGTGGTCGCCCAGAATGTCGCTTTGACCGGCAATGGCAATACAAAAGAATACAATGGCTAACGTCAGTAGCGGTACCGTCGTCAAGGCTATAGTGCAGAAGCGCCGTATCTGGGACCCGTCCGTCAGCCAGCGTCGCTGCTCTCTCGCCAATCACCCCCTCTTCCATGCCTCACGCCTCGCATACCGTTTGATTGGGATATCGTTCATGGTGACCTGCGACGGGCACTCTCTGGAGCAGCGGAGCGCGCTCGTTGTCCGCCATGCTTTGGCTGGTTGCTGCGTCCTTCTCGTTCATTGTCAGCCAAGGATTGCCTTTCCTACGCAGCCGGCTCGAGGCCAACGTACGCTGTTGGCGCGTCGCGGTATACAGACTATGTCGGGCGCATGATGGATGATGCTGGTCGAGTCGCGTGCGCGCATCGTCGGTCATCTCGAGCTGCCATGTCAGGACATCCGAACGACGGCTTCTCCCGATGCGGCGTAGCGTCTACATCTCACTTCACCTCAAGCTTGGATGCGGGTCTTTGACATTCGGTTCACGGTTTACGACGCGTCCAGGCAGTGTTCGTCCGTTCATCCATACATGATGGGCAAACGCGATAGCATATTCGACCGCGCTGGCCATGAGAGTGCCGAGGATTGTAGCAGATCGCTCAGGCTCGGCTAATCTCGAAGGCATAGGTATACGTTGCCTCTCTCTTGAGACCGCTGCGCTTCCGTGGACTTTTACTCATGCTTGAACGCTAAGACATCAGCAGTGGCATATATTTGTCAAACTGATTCGGCTGTGCTGCCGCATGCCGTGCTTCGACTCGCTATAGACGCTTCGTGGCATACGAAGCCTTGAGCACTAAGCCTTGCCAACAAGTAGAGCTCAAGGTGCCAGGCAGCTTGCAAGATTCCGCCGTCTCCGTTTCCGTTCTTCCGAGACTGCAAACCGGTCGATGTTCCGGGGACTTCAGAAGACTGCCAGCTTCCCATCCGACTACATGCTACTCGTCGCGTCTGTTCGGGAGGTTATGCCGTGGCCGAAGCCGATCCATATACCCATGTGAGCCACTTTGGCCCGTGAAGAAGGCTTCGTTCAGGCTTTTGCATCACTGCCAGAGCAACAAGCGTCGAATCTGACGACGATGTCGCCGCCATGCATCTTACAGGAGCGATTGTCATCCTCGAGCAGAAGCATAAGGACGTGAAAGCTTCAAAGATACCCTTTGGGTCACCGTTGCAATTTTCTGCAGCGTTCCGTTCGTGCCTTCATTGGGCAAGCGGGCTGCAGCGACCTTCGTGCGCCAAGCGTCCGGCTTCCTTGACTTCGGTACTGTGCACTTAACGTATTTGCTGGGATGTTAGGGTTCAAAATACCTGGTGGACCCCGAGAAAGCGCATTACGAGAGTGGGAGCTTGCATGGACGCTGACCAGGGTTCCGAGAAGCCTGCTGAGGCTTTTGGGAGACATATAACATGACCCAAGCTGCTCTGCTCAGAATGTTCGGATGGCCAAGTTTGTCAAGATCTTCGAAACGTGCCGTTCGATCAAAGAGCAATGGGCCACATTGTTCGCAGGACGTAGGTGGGATGTTCGTCTGGTGGTTTAGTAGCAAGCATCTTTCTCTTGTCGACCAGCGAGAGTGCTGACACTTCATTCAGACGGAAGAGGCTCATCCGAGCCAAAAGTCGAGCCCAAGGGGACTGAGACAAGGAGAAGAGTGGGATTTGAGGCCGCTCTTGGTACGGCCGTTGCGGACTGGCAGGATTAACATCGTTCGGCGTGCTGCGCATGTGTACTCACTGCGATCCTCCGACAGCGTGCTTCGGAACAGACACGGCATACGTAGGGAAGTTGGGAGCCTGTTGTCGTTGCTGTCAATAATTGAGAGGTATGTTTCAACAGTCAATGTCGGAATTGCGAACATGCAGCTTGCACAACCATCGACGGACGCGTGTGCGCAGGACACCTTCAGGGTATACCACAACGCGAACTACTATCCCCTGAGTATGCTGACTTACTGATAGGTGAACGCATTGTTTCTCTCCCACGACAACGGTCTCACGGTGGGCTCAGTGGACGCCGGTCGACTCCGTAGGGGGCCATGCCCCGAGCGCAGAAGTTCCATACAAGTTCCATCGATGTCGACCATATCACTACGATTATTTGGTTGGGAATCAAGGACATGAGCATGTCGCTATGATCACTGCTTGATGTGCAGCCGATCGTTCGACCGATCTTGTCCCTCTATCCCGATCGATCACCCAGTCCCGAAGAGCACACCTGGGCCTTTAATCTCACTTCCCGCCTAAGCTACTGGGAGCTACAGCTTCTGGACCTTGTCGTCACCGACTTGCTTGGCACGCACGGTCCAATCACAAGAAATATAAAACAAGCTCTCTCTTCCGGTCTCACCATCTTCCTTCCTTCCTTCCTCAGCCTTGTCATGTCTTACCCTCATCCTTTTTGAAAAAGACACTCGCAGTCCTGCCGTTTCTAACGGTTCTCTTACTCTCTTGCCTAGGCGGCGCGGGTCTCTTCATGGCATGGCATTGGCTCACCCAATTTTTGATGCATACTGCTGTCCCTCTTGAGCTTGCTCGGAGTAAGGAGCCGTGTCGCCGGGCTGACACTACCCCCGGCTGATGCGGGCCCCAATCTTTTCATCAGGCTTTTGCTTTAGGCAGAGTCTTGTAGAAGAGATTGATTTGTCTGGTAACTGATAGCCGTTGCGGTGCGGTCTTGTTTGCGTGTGAGGTCCAGGGTAAACACAGCTGTAACAGCGTGGCGATTGCCCCTGGTTGCGAGAGTACGAGCGGTTCCAAGGAAGCTGATGCGCACAAAGTCCACGCAGAAGAAAAGGAACTTGCTACTCCATACTCATGGCGAAAGGGTCACAAAGCAGTCGCAAGGCCGTTTGCCGCAAGCTCGTCGCTCAGCGCATGCTTTACCGTCGCTGACATGACTGCACAGAATATATCACACTCCGACAAGAGTCCACTTCTTCGCGTGTATCGCTGTTCACTGATGGCACGACATTGGCAAGACTACAAAAGACTGCTTGAAAGACAACAGGCAGGGACTGCCACACGCAGCAGGTGCAACGTGGTATAGGCGACACGGATGACACTCTAAACGTCAGATGGCATCCGTGCAAGCGAGCGAGGAACATGAAGACGCTTCGTACACGCGTGAAGAGAGAGTCGAACGGCTCCAGATTGAAGAATGAAGAGGACATGAGAAAGAGTAATTGATCGGTACGAATGGTTCTACGCCGGACTCTCTACAGGACCTGTCGGCGCTCGCTTCCTCTTGCCTTCCTCTATCTGCACGACGTAGATACAAATATCCAACGAGGCTTCAGAGCTCAGCAAAGAGTTAAATGAACCGCGCAGATCACAAAGAGTACGCGTGAAACGAGGGCAATGATCATCGTGTGTCTCTCATCGTACGAGTGCGACGCAAATATACCAGGAGCTTGCGGTTGGTAGGCAAACACATACTGCTTTACAGCAATACTTCGTCAACAAACTTTGTCGCCGTGCTTGGTCATGAGTGTCATCCTTCTGAACCCTCTGCTGCCGTTACGCGGCACGCTTCGTGAGGCGGTGTCCGTGCAGTTGCAGTGGCTGAATGCTTGTAGCAACGCTTATGGAAATGGCGTGCGGTAGAGTCCGCTGAATGACCGCAAGAAACGCGTCGCTCGTTCTCATGGCCCTGCTCAAGAGTGTCTAAGGGCGGATAGAGATACGTTAGCTGGGTAGTCACCAGTAAGACCACGATTCCGTTCTGAATTTCCCTTCTTGTGCTGACTCCGACGCTCGACAATTTGCATTGTAGAAGAATGCGAGGATGGAGTTGTCGTTGCGTAGTACAACAAGCCACGCCATATCTCGAGAACAAACGCAGGCCAGGCCAACATAGCAAGACATACACATACATAGGTAGGAACGACCCAAAATCCGGAGATTAAAGATGCAAGCGTGCGAAAGGCACCTCCCTCGAATGTAGAGAGCTGCCCTTTTTCGCAAGGATGGCGATAGTCCACTGGTGAGATGCATGAGATCTCGAACCGCTCTCCGCTCGCAGAGCGATGGGAGAAGAGCGGCAGATGCTAGATAAATACCGATCGACCGTTCAGAATGTGAGGTGGTCTTGATTTATGTACAACTTCACGGCGACATCAGTCACTAACAACCTGAGCTGAAAGCATATTTCGGACTTGAAACATTCCGCACCAAAATCTTTTACGAGCTTCGCCGCCCGCGACTCGCAACATCGGCCTTTCCGGCATCGAAAAGATATTGACTGGTGTCCCAGTGGATAGTGCTGGAATATCTCACATTTTGGCAGCTCAGGGGCGTAAACTTCCTCGCGAGGTGTCTTCTGAATGGGGTTCAATGTTATTGCTCGTCATACGCCTGCGATTTCATCAAGAATCTGAAGTAACGACACATCGGTCTGTGTCAAATCATGAATGTATTCATGGCGGCAATGGCGAGTGTTGAGGCTGAAGAAATTGAATGTTAGGAAAGCCTTGATGGGATGAAGTTGTATTTGGGTACAGGAGATACTGGTCACGTGCAGCGTGGAGTTCCGCGTGCACGAGCCAAAACATACATGTATGCATTGTAGGGCGACCACATGACGCCCGCCGCGCGCTCGAGGTATCCTGTTGTCAACAAGTTCCTGACGTTTACTCGGTTCCTCACACATTCTTCGGGGCCGTTCTGGCGTTTCGGCGTTGGAGATGCAGCTGGATCTTCGGCATGGCCGCCAATGACCCAATACATATCCGGTCCTCTTCGCCCTCCCTCCCAAGCCCAAGTGCATTTCGCCATCCCGCCGCGCCCGGTATACTATGCGCGCGAGCACAGCATCCGTCACGGTGTGCGACGATAGCCGTTCCGACAGTGTCCTGCGTAGACAAGCCCTTTAGGCCCTCCCGCGAACCACTTAGAACGCCCGCAGCAGATGGAGACAAGTCCACGATAGACGGTCGAACAGCACCGAGGGTAGACCAGGCTTCTAGTCCCTCTCGCGAACCACCCGTGAGCTCTGCTCAAGACGGGCACAAGCCGGGCAAGCTTAGACGGGTAAAGAAGACTATCAAAGTCTTGCGCAACCCGCCTCCGGACGAGCCGGGGTATTCTGAGACGAAGAACGCATTGCCAGCCGCTGTCCCAGGGGCGAAGGCAGTGAACAAGCCAAGCAAGAAGAAGCCAAAGTCTGTAGAGATTATATTGAATTCGGACGAGCCCGAGGAATTGGCACACTCTGCAGCCGCTCCCAGCGCTGAGCAGTTTACCCATCATGCGGCAAGCCGGCCGTTAGAGACGGATTCCGTCCACTCTCAATCAGAGAAGTTCACGGCACCCAGAAGGCGGCTAAGCTGGACACCCCCGAGAGACACTGAGAGACCAGACACCGCCGGAACAGCCGTCTCCATCACTTCTGACTCTCCACCAGCACATCGGGTACCACTGTCGGAGCTTATAGGTAACTTTGGGTACGCCGGAATAGTTACGACGGCCACAAAGCGGACAGAGTCGGGCGAAGCGCTTACCAAGCGCCGGCGAATTGAGCTTGGCGAGTCATCCATTACCGGTGTACCGACGCGCAAACCGCTCACGAAAGCGCCTACAACAGAGCCTGCATCCCTTCGGAAACCCGCGCCTAAAGTCAAAAAGCCCAAGAAGAAACCGCAAACTATTACAGCGTTGGCCACAGCCGCCTATCAACCCGCTCAAAAGCCTTCGTCTACACAAGGTACGGTGTCAGAATTCTTTGCGCCTCAAAAGCCAACTGATAATGAAGCTCGTGAGCACCCGGAACCCCTTGCACCTGAAGGTGTAAAGCCAAAGAAGCCACGTAAGCCTCGCACCAAGACGACATCAGATGGCGCTGCGATCAACAGGACCGCGCAGACGGCCAAAGCCAAGAAAGTCAAGATCACATTTAGCGAGGCTGAACACCGGCCAAAGCTATACTCACCTGAACGAGCAAGCGAACAGATGAAGCAGCAAGACTTCCTCTTCGGCACATCGAGCCAACTAGCAGTGGAAGAATCTCCCACGTTCATCCGCGACGTGCAGATTGCAATACGAGACTCGGAGCTAGCGCCAATGTCGCAAACGGCAACGAGTCCGCCGCGGCGTAGTTACGCAGCGGTCCCGACCGCACCCCACGGAACGAATCTATCCATCGAGCAGACTAGTAAAGAGTTATGGTGCTCTGGTGCTCGGGATTTCAATGGCGGCGTGCTGAGAGGAAATTCTGGGCTGAGCAAGCAAACATTGCGAAGAGCCGCCGACGAGCTTCCCAAGCCAGCTTTGACAGGCCCAGATGCAGTACCTGCGGTCGACGGCTGTGAAGAAGGGAGGAGGGTCGTCGATCTGTGCGATACATCGCCAGTGTTTCCATCAAACCAGCAACGTCTCCCATCTGTCGCATCCCCTCTCACGCGAGATCGTATTGAAGAAGCGCAGAAACTCCCGGCTCCTCAATCAATACCACTCAAAGAGCAGAGCTGGCACGACATCGAGGAGATCTCAGATCCAGAATCACCGGCCACACCATCACCACCCAGACGACGCGCAACATCTTCTCCGCCGCACGTACGTCCTCTACAGTTGGAGATCAGCGGCTCACCAGTCCCCGCGGCCTTGTCGTCTACCGCTCTACTCAAGCCCACCGACCCCCAGTGGTGGGAGGTCTGTAAGGAGCTGTTCACACGCATCACAAGGACAATCAGATCTTGTCCGCGCAACACGAATCCGGAGACGCCAAGCTGGCATCAGAAGATCCTGCTCTACGACCCAATCATCGTCGAGGACTTGGCGACTTATCTCAACACGCAAGATCTTCGGGTCTCCGTGCGGAGACAGAAACGTAAGAGTGTCCCGGCCAAGAAGAAAGGCCGGTCAAAGAAGGATGCGGAGCAGACTTCGACGTCTGCGGCGGTTGAGGCCCCGAGGTCGGAGGTGGAGGTAGTCGATGAGGAGCTGCAGCCTTGGATGGTGCAGAAGTGGTGCGAAGAGCACAGCGTTTGCTGTGTGCTTAAAGAAAGCTTGTGGGGTGGGTCTAGGAAGCGTTATTGAGCACATGATTGGTACGACTTGAATGTACTTATGTTCAGGAGAGTGGTTGCTTTTACTGCAAATTACGACCGAACACTCCCAGCCACATGTGACTCCATGGGCTGTATTCTACGTTTTTGCGCATAGCTTCAATTTCTCATCGCTGCCTGGCAGCCTCTACAGAATACCGACCCCAGATGCGCGCCCAAGATCACAGTTCAGCCACCAGCGCCAATCGCTAAAGATGGTATCATGAAAGGAGGAAAGCATTCGTCAATCGTTCGTTCCCAGCCACGCCTTAAAGTACTCGCAATTCCCCGCGTTGATCGGTCCACCTTCACCACAGAGATCGAAGACTGGACATCTCCCACACGGCACCTGCGTCAACCCGTTCCCTTTCCACCATGGCTCGCTCTCTTCCCCCTCCTCATCATCGTCGTCATCATCGTCATCGGCCTCCACGCCCGAAGGTCGGAAATTGACGCCCCGGACGGTCCGATACCCGTCACCGACCTTCTCCAGCTTATCGTCCCAGACGAGGACGTCGATGACGTTCTGGATCTCAGCGACGGTGAGCTGCAGTGCCTTGGTGGCACGGATGGCGTCCGTGGTGGTGATGAACTGGTGGATCATCTCCGCTGACGGGTAGCTGCGGCTGTAGGCCGGGTACGCGAGCTGTACCGTGTGATACAGGGGCGTGTCGGTCTCGGGATCGTGACGGGAGGAGCGGCGGTGCTTGCGATGGGTAGGCGGTGGCACAGCGTCCTCGATATCCCCCGAGTTGCCGCCACGTTTACGCTTCTTCGACGCATCCGCGAGCTCGTCGTCATCGACGACGATGGGTGAGGACTCGCGCTTCATCCGCTTGACCTTGGCGTCCACCCAGCTTTGCATGCGGACGTGAAAGACGATGAGGTTGCTGAGCTCCTCGATCAAGCTTTCGTCCAGATCGCCGCCGTCATAGAAGCTGCCGCCGGTCACGTCGTCACTGGGTGCCAGGTGAGAGAGCATGTAAGTTTTCTGCACCGGACTGCGCACGTTCTTGACGCTCTTGATCAGGCGCGTGCTCTCCAGCTTCTTGATCGCCTTCTCCACCGTCTCCGGATGCACATTCGACCGCTTCTTGATGTCCTTAATCCAAATGCCTTTCTGGTGTGCGTCTTCCACATACGTGTACACAAGTTTCTCATTCTCGTTGAGCATGCTAATGTTCTTAGCGGCATCTCGCGGGCGTGTGCTCCAGCAGAGCGAGCCTTGCAATTTTGAAGTGCGTAGCAGTGAGTGACCAGTGAGCTCTTGGATGAGGATCATCAAGCTGTTCACGCTCTTTGCTGAGTCGGCGGCGATCGTCTGCAAGTCGCCTTGGAAGAAGACCTTTTTGAGTCCTTCTTCCGACTCTTGGGCGATTTTCAGCAGATCGGTGTACAGGACCTCGCTCTCGTCCGAGAGCTTCGTGAGGGCCGCCATGATCGCGCGGGATGGTCGTGCAGAGCGCGTACTATCTGTCAATCATGGGGTTTGTGAGGCTGTGGTGAGGAGCGCAAGCACTTTCGAGCAGGCAGGCTGATCGAAATGTACCTACGATGGTACTTCGACGAATTGTACTCAATTTTGAGATGTTTGCCCCGCGTTTTGCCATGTGGCGGGAACGGGGAACAGGGTTCGAACGGGGCGGACCGGGGCGAGGTCGGGTTTGCCGAGTCAGCCTCTCATTGTCTGCGCAGGTGTGCATCAAATGTGTCGAACAGACAAACACTCAGCTGAATTTCATCTTGGATACCATACCATCCGCTCGTCCTTCACCAAATGCCTGATTGTAGTAGCAGCACTTACGCTGGAGGTAGTACACGTCTAGACCTACACGCACGTACGTACAGGCGAAGGATTCCCCTCGAAGCTATACACATCTCGCTTACGCTGGCCTCTGCACGATGTCGACAACTCTTCGTCACGAGAAGTACAATGATATGCCCTCCCAATGCTCCATCGCCATCTTACTCTTCGCTCCGCCACAATGGCCTATCGATCGCTCGGCGCGCGGCAGTGCAAGCGAAATCAGAAGCTTGAGGAGCTTGGTAAGTATTAAGGACTGATGTATCTCTCATACTCTATTCACAAGTGCGCGTTCTCTGCCAATCTTCAACGAGAGCTCCCTTATGGTAGACTGCGCTTCATTGGATCCGCATCGGCTTTCCCTGCTCACCCTTGTTGCGCTGGTCTACACTTTACTCATTTTGTACGCGCATCAAGATCAAATGATCAATGTCGCCTTGGCTTCGACACTCGATAACGACCTTACCCTGACTACCTCGCTTATCCAACCAATGCCTGGCCGCCGAGGATTTGGTTCAGCCGTGCTACGGCTCCCGCTTGTGAGCGATAACGACCGGAGCGATATCCAGCTGCACCTAGCGACTGTCAAAGGGATGGAGATGAGATGTGTTCCGATGTTGGTGCACGAGATGGCGGTTCCCGTACGCGCTTGTCTGAATAGCCATTTGTCTGGACGGGCAGCCGTGCACAGCAGAGGCGCGTACGGGCTGACGCAGGATACAGCAATGTCGGCTTAATCAGGCTATAGCATGGTATCGAGTGTTTGCTGTTCCTTTTGTGACACAAACCACCAGACTTGCAATGTTGTACAAATAGCGTTCCATCATACAGTATCACACATACATCACCAAGAAACACCCCCAGCATTCAACCACCACACTACTTATCCGCCGGATCCAACGGCTTCTGCCCCTCCTTCTCCACCCTCTCCCTCTTCACATGATCCGGTTCCGCCGGATCACTCCTCATATTGTCCTGACTCGGCTGCGGCTCCTCCTGCACGCCCATACCGCCATGGTCCGGGTTGCTCACGGGCGTCTGCAAGCTCTGCGTGTCCTGGGGTCCCGACGGAAGACTCTCGGTGCCGCGAGAGGAGTTGACGCCTGATGCCTCCGGGTTGGCGGAGGGCGAGGAGCGGACGTTGGAGGCGTTGGGGGAGTCGCCTGTCGTGGCGCCGCGGGAGGGTTCGTTCGCGTAGAGGCGGGTTTGGGAGGCTGGGTTGGTTAGTAAGAGTAATGGTTGTCTCGTTTGGTCTTGCTTGGAGGAGAATGTTCACCGAGGAAATTGCGTGCAGGGCCGGTGGTTCGGAGGATTGAGCGATTGAAGGCGGTGCTGCGTAGCTGGCGTGACCACATGTTTGCTGTTGGATCGTTATGTGTTTGTTGATGGTTTTGGGTATTGTTATGTATCTCTCGAAAGGTAGTAAGAGAGGTGCGAGAACGTAGATTCAATGCTCACGACCGTCCATGAGGTAGATGTAATCAGTACCTGGGTACATGTACATAGGATGTGGTGACGTTCAGGTCACGTCACGGGGACGGCTCGGCTACCACCTACTACATGCATGTGTCGGCATCCAAGAATTGGACCTCATCGTGACCGAGATGTTTATAGACGTGGTTGATTGACGCCGTTCATGTCTTGCCTTTGCACTGCTCTTTGGCATAGGGGCTTGGCTAATCAAGACTGTAGTGTGGAAGTTGCGTGAAGCCGAGTGGGCCGCCTGGTGATCCAAAGCGCCATCGATGGAAACGGTGCGTGGCCGACTGATGCTTCATTCATGTATGGAAAATCTATAGACTTGTGTCATACAGTTCAAACGACCAACGCACTGTCTTTGTCCAATAAATCGCTCATCCATGTCACGCTAAACCCCAACACCACGCTCGAACGCTCCGTCCTCAGGTAGCAAAAGCAGAAAACAGCAGCAGCGAACAGCAAGTGTCCATCACTTGAGGTAGTAGTTCTCCGCCGTAAGATTGCCTTCATGAAAGAGATTCATCAACTGACCCGACATAATCCCCGGCACGACAGCATCTCCCACAAGCACGTGATGATGACCATGTCGGCGAAGGACTAAGGGCCTACTCGCCCCAAAAGGAACAACGAGCTCGTCGCCCACTTCCATCGTCGACGGACCCATCCCGATGAATCCGTCTACCGTGCAGAAGAAATCCCGTCGACGCAGCTTGGACGAGATGTAATACGTCTCGTACTGACTGCCGCCCAACAACCGGCGCCACACATCGTCGGGCGTGTATGCCCCCTGGTGGCGCACGGTGAGGAAAGCGTTCTCCCACAGCGCCGAGATCATGAAATCGAGCTTCTTGGCTTCGGTCAACTGGATGCCGAAGCGAAGCGCGAGCTTCTCAATGTCTTGCGACGGGGTGGCGAATTTCGTTTTCCAGGGACTGTGCTGCGCGGCGCGGGTGAATTCCTCCACGGCGCTGCGCGTGCCACCGAAGAGGTAGTCGAGCATGAGGTAGCCTACCGCCGAGGAACGATCGAGGCCCATGGCGGATGGTGGGGAGAAGTCCACTTGCAGTGATGCCAAGACTTGCTCGATCGTTTGCAAAGGTCGGGATAATTCTGGTTTGCGGATGTGGCCGTGTCTGGTCAGTATGGTACGATGGCTTGAGTCGGGCGCGGGTAGGTCGTTCTCGGTGGTGCGGGTGGAGATGCGACCAAAGGGGATGGCACGCATCCTGAGCGCCCTGCTTGTGGCGATCTGACAGCAGCAGCTTTGCTCGTCCGCGCTTGAAGGTAATTCTGTGAGCTCCACGTCAGGGTCGCCGTGGCCCGCAGCATATCCATCTCGACTTTGGACAGTATCGCGGTCTCTCAGCAAAGCGAAGTGCGGAACCCAGGTGGGGAAGCCGCCACCGGTGCGGTCCAGCCTGTCATCCAGCAACACGTCGATGTTGCGCTCCTGTTGGATCAGGTAGACCGTGGCTTCCTCGTATACTTTCGGGATCGGCTTCGAGTAGTCCGGTACGATCGTCCTCTGGCCGCCCTTGACGAGACCCAACAAAGCGTATATCCTATCCCGCGGATCGCTGCAAAGGAACGACTTCGCCATGAAAAGCAGGTCGAGCAGACTCTGCTCCTCTTGCGTACGCAGGTGGTGAAAGAGTGACAGCCGGTCGTGGTTCTCCGTACGCATGAGTCTTTGGAAAAAAGGCCAGCTAATGGCGTGAGGTCCAACATAGACTGTTGGGTGCTCTTTGGCGCGAGAGAATTCCTGTATGACCCATAGCCGCTTCCACCATACCTCGCCATCGAGGCCTCTACTGCTCTGCAGCTCCATTCCGGAGAGGACGTCGCCTAACTTGGTCGTCGCATCGTCGTGCTCGAGGGCTGCGAGACCGGGCTGCGTGCACAAGGTCAATTGAGAGTCTGCTTCTTGGGTTGAAGCGAACAGTCTCCGACAGGTCTTCTGTGTCGGCTCGGTCTCGCCAATCCAGATGATCACCCGGTGTGCTCTGGCATATATCCTCCACATCAGCTGCACGGATCGATTTCTCTCGAGTATGTTGGCCTGATTGACGCAAATCACATCGATCCAAACCAACCGGGCGTGGTCCAGTCGTCGGAGGCGGCGAATGGCTGCGTGAAGATGCTCCGACAAGAGAAAGCCATCTTTACCGTCGATGGCGACTGGTCGGTAATTCTTCTGCGTACCCCAGCAGTATGAGAGCGCATCGTAATCGGGCGGATTGTCCAGACCAGCATACTCCAATGAGGCCACAATTGGCCCTTCACCTGGGTGGATCCGTAGTAGCCTGATCTCGTTATCAAGCGCCAAGCTTCGTTCGTAGACTTTCGCGTTGTCGGTCTTGACTCGCCTGCGCACCTCTTCTTCCTCTCCAGCTGGTAGGTGGATGACTACCTCGGGCTCCAGATCCGGAACCTCTTGAGGTGACGCAGACTGTGAGTCGAGGTTGTGTTCTGCAGGTTTGTGGCGTAAATTTCCCGTGGGCTTCTTCGGGTTGGCGAAGAAGCAGAACACTTTCCGCATCTCTCTCACGGCGCGCATGCGTTTGATGAGCATCTTAGATGGCAGTGGCTGTTATGTACAGGTGACTGAGCTAAGTTACGCGAAAGGCGCAACGCTGCTCTCCCTATGGCCAGTTGGTGTGACCAGACGGTGATCGTTGGCATCGCCGTCGAACCGAACGTTCTGTCAGTAGATGAGACGGGACCGCCTAGGTATTCATATCAAGGGCCTTGCAGACAGAAGCAGGATAGGAAAAAAAAAGATAGAAGATTCCTCTCACACTCATACCAAGCCCTCGAGCTAGACGGCACGACCAATCAGGTGCTGAAAGGCATCAAAGCAAAAGGCCGCAAGGTGACTGAAGGTGTGAGTGCAGCAACACTGCCACACGCAGCGAGGTGAGTTATATTGGTCGCAGCCGAGGCCTCAGCCGCACTGCATGCACGTAGTTGCGTACTGCCACGCCGATGCGGGCGACAGAGCGTTCGCGACGACACATCGCAGCATTGTTTGGTGGGTGGTCGAGGATCGAGACGATGGATGGTCGAGCTCAGTTGCCTCGTTTTGATCGATGTGCATGTAGTCTCCGTCTCTCCTTCGGAATCATGGTGAGATGAAGTGCAGTGGGGTTCGAACTCAGCTGAGTCAGCTGCGGCCTGCTCCGTTGGCGGCCCAGGCGCACCGCTCCGCCGCCGCCGCCGCCAGATTATTAATCCATATTCAATCTCCGTCTCCCATCATCCTCTCTCCTTTTCCCCATCGCCTCATCAAAGGCTCTCAGACCTTGTCCTCATGCCGTCGATCCGCTGACACTCCAAGTTCGCCATCTTGTCCTTCTCGGCTATACTCCGCTACGCCACGCTTCGACCCTTGGCCTTGACTCGATCAGGAAGGAGTGGTGCCGAGGAGTCGTAAATAATGAACGTCGAAGCGCCGACCTATGATCACTATCCATGTATATGAAATGACAGGTCACCCTCTGCGGACGAGGGTGCCCAGGCTCGTCAAGAGATGTTGTACTCGTAATCAATCGTTCTCTTCTCCTCTCTGGCTCTTAAAAATCTTGCTACCTTTCTTTTCTCTCTGCTTGCTATCTTACCCTCACTCATTCACCTCCGTCAACCACCTCGCATCTCGCGTCTATTCCGCAGAGCTATTGCACTTCATTCATTCGTGCAACTGCTCGCAGCCATTCGTTTCCAGTCGCTCATTTGTCGTACAACCGATTCCCACACACCAATCCAGATCCTGTCTCCATTCTGCCCTACACAAGCGAATCGCAAAAGACTCGATTACTCCGGACACCATCAACGACACACGCAAGCATTAGCTTCTACCCCTAGCGCTCTTGCATTATACAACGTTGCTCCGGTTGCCCCCGTGCCAGGTGTATAACAAAACACAACACAACACAACAATCACATCGTCAACACCGACTAAACGACCACAAACCATGTCAGCCGTCCCACGCGACCAGCTTTTCTGGAAGCGCTTCGCAACAGCCATCCGCCAAGACGAAGAGCAAGGCGTCGGCAAACCCGAACTGAAGCATTCGTACGCACCTTTTCTCCAACCCTCCAATCACCACCGCGAGCCGTCCACTGACCTGCTGAACAGCGATTCCTGGCTTGCCCGCCAACAAGGAAAGCGTTCCCGCCGCGCCTGGGTCTGCTGCACCTTCTGGCTTCTCTTCTTCCTCTTCGTCGCGGCGGTCGTCGCCCTCGTCATCTGGCTGTTGAAGTCCGGGATCCTGCACATGATCGAGCTCGGGAATGGTAATGGGACGCCGAATCAGCCTGCGGATCCTAATGGGAGCGCTTAATATGGTGGCCTACGACGACGGTGGCCCGGACTGAGCATATACGGCGTCCATGTTTGACGGACAGATCTGGAAGCGCGAGACGCGAGAGGGTGTTAGGTGTTCGGTCAGCGGGCACTTCGCGAGAACCATGCAATTTTAGACTGCTGGTTCGGTAATGTATATAGCTATTGGCAATGATGTTATGACAAACAGTGAAAGAGTGGTATAGCCTGGAAGGAAAGCCTTTGACATTATCATCACTATTTTCGACCCAGTCCGTTTGAAGATACATGGTAGAGCCTCCCAGCGACGCGCTGGATATCCTTCGCTGTTCCACGGGCATCACATATGCGCGCCGCTCATCATGTTCTCTCACCAGCCATCTTACATTTCAGCCGTGACGCTTCGGCCTCCTCTCTCTCAACAAGTCCATGGCGTATTTCGTCCGCCGTAGCTAGGGTAGTACACGTTCGCCAGGAGTGTGGACTGGTACACTCATGTCCGACGCGACCCTCCCGTTTTGGCAAAGCCCATGAGTGGACTGCCACCGTGCTCATCCAGCCACACGGCGCGCATACCGAAAGCCTCTCCCTGAGCTCACGTACACATCTCCATTCCATGTGTCCACGACCGTGCCCCCTCCTCAATACCGCGGGTTGGCAGGCTGCGGACTCAAACTCCTCTCCGCACTCCTCTCATCCCGACCCCTGGCCCTCAACCACTTCTTCGTACTGAGCTCGAGCTCCCGATCCAGCTCCGGCGAAGGCTCCTTCCGATGAATGAAATTACAGAACCCGCCTCTCACGCACCCCTCCCCACTATTCAACCGACAACACGCCTCGCGGAAATCCGTCACGGGACTGAGCTCGCAATATATCGGCCTGGCCGCGTACCAGCGACTGTTGAGCGCGTCGCACGCCCGCTGGGCGTCCTCCTCGTACTTGAACCGCGCGTACACGTTCCCGATCAGGTGGTCGTTGTTGTTGTCGCACACGACCACCTCCTCGATCTCGCCGTACTTGCACATCTCGCACCAGAAGTCCTCGTAGAAGGCGTCGAAGTGGTTCTGCAGCTGGCTGGCGTTCATGCGCGACTTGTTGTCGTACGCCGGGTTCTGGTAGAGGTTGGGGAGCAGGATGGTCTGGGAGTACGAGGGTTTGACGTGCTTGCGCGAGCACCGGTCGCCGTGCCGGCAGGCGCCGATTTTGTAGTAGAAGGAGCAGTTGACCTTGTCTTGCTCGGTACCGAAGATGGAGGCGAGGTAGTTGGCCATGGCGGTGGAGGTGGTTCAGATGATGCTTCCGTGTGTTCTGGCTGTGAAGGTGAGGGCGAGGTTGTTGGGTGTTTGGCAGTGTGTATTGGGACCTTTGGAATCTCAGGTCGCGAGGATGGAAGTCCTGCGCGCATGCTAGCGTACCCGACGGATCCTTCCGCGTTTGTCAGCCAGGGCTGGCGTCGTGAGGGTGCCAGTACTACCCGACATATGTACCTAGGTACATATGTAAGCACATGTAAGCACGTGAGGGAAAACATGTACAAACATTCTTATGATGTGAACAGTGAACGGGTTCACCAAATTCGTGTACTTATTGACTACATAACACCCTGTTCAGATGGAGCGACAGTAACAAAGCCACGATCCATAACCCATCCCATCCCATCCCAGCCAAGCCAATGTCCATACCCACACACCAAGACATATTTCATAAGGAACGTTAATTGGAGACATGCTTTCCTCCCATATCCACCTGACACTCAATCATGTCATATCACTTCCCCGCCTAGTAGGAAAAGCTACCACCCTTCTTGAGGTAGACGTCGTAGGCAAAGTTATCCAAGAGGACAGCCTCAAGGGTGCTCGACGTGAAGCCATCGGCCGCAAAGGTGACTTTGTCGACGTTTCCGAACTGGCTCGCGAGCACGGCGTGCGTCATGTTGGTGCTCAGGGCTGGGAGGCCAAGAAGGGCCTTGGGTGGCTGGAACTTGAAAGTCTGAGTGGCGACCTGCTGGCCGTTGCGGAAACCGTTCGCCGTGACACTGCAGGTCGATGGGACCGAGGCAACCGTCGCCACGTTCGTGACGACGCAGCCGAAGTAGAAGGACTTGAACTTGAAATGGTCGGTGATCGAGTCCGGGTACTTGGAAGTGATCTGCCATGCTATCAGCGACGTCCTTGACGGCTTGCCCCAACGGACCAAAGTATGTGATACTGACAAAAGGACCGCCCTGGAGCGCATTGCTGACCACGTCGAAAGAGACAGCATTCGGCGAGGACTGAGCCTGCACGCCCGCCAGTTGGATGCCGATGTCGATGTTGTTCAGGTTGTAAGACAGGTTGTCACTACGTGATAGCGTCAGTGATCGTGTCTCCAGCGCCAGGGTCGATTTTGAGGACAGGAACACTCACTAGACGCCCAGAGGGCCAAGCGCGCGGGCAGGCAAGTCCGCAATGGTACCAGAGGCCACATTGTCGAACTTTGCGAGGTAGGAAACAGATTGGAGGCCATCTGCGCTGCAGGTGGAGCTGATGGGCTTGTCGTTGGTCGGCAGCGCAGTGCTCACGCTGGCAAGGGCCAGGGCGAGGATGGAGTTAGCGGTCTTCATGGTCGTTTGGGTTGAGGAAACGGAGGTTCCTGCTGAGCGAATGGAGAGATAACAGATGTCCGGTGTAGAAGCGAGTATGAGATGCTGGTGTTGCTGGATGCTGTCGGGTACCTACTGTTGAGCGGGTTCTGGCAGGACTTTATAGACCTGCTGTCGACCATGCCCCCAAGTTGAACTTGAGTCTTTCAGATCGCGCCTGGCGTACTTACATTCGCCGAGGACACCGTACTCTTGGAGTTAAGATCCAATATAGTGAGTACCAGTTGAGCTTCGCTTACCGTGACGAGATACAGTACAGTGCTGGCGCATTAACCAGCGGGTCTTGGTTACCGGCGTTCGCGCTAGGTTCACGGTATTGTAGACATTCCCCATCAAGCGATCGACCTCAGAAAGGTCAGGTGGAGTGTCTGAGGTCGGCGAAGTCGAACCGTGGTTCGCAAGGTCCTGTCTCTAAGCATCGCACGGGAGGGCTGGTGAGGCTCTGGGGTTCACCCATATTCCCAGGAGGTAGCCCATCTTGCAGAGGATCTTGGTCAGAAGGTGGAGCGGTTGGCTGACTCCCGTCTGACGACCATTCCGAGCGAAACAGGTCGATCAATAATATGACAGATCGAACCTATAGAACCAGTGTCTCTGCGGTATCCAGGGAGTAGGCACGCCTCCAGACAAGACACCACTTGGTCGGATAAGGTTTGCTAATAGCTGTTCACGGAGCGCCGTCGAACGAAACGGACAGACTCCAGACTCGTCAGATGGATGTAAGCTGTAGGAGAAGTGTGTGCAAACGTACACCAGCCTACATCGATGCCTGAGGCATACATCGTAGGACTACAAGTCGAGGTACGTACCAGGTTGGCGACACCACCACATAGTAACCGCAGAACCGTGAGATTCTAGATCTGGACTCTCACCAACGACAGGTAACTGGTCGCCGGAACGATGGTCTTGTATTGGCAGCATAACATCTGAACCAACTGTGTCTGCTGGAAACGGCTTTCGACCTACTATTGGTATCGGACAGCTACTACTCAACGGCATTTCCACCACATCGAGGCATGTACTTTTCTCCAGCCAGGCAAGACTCCTTTCCAAGCAATAGCAGTGATCTATTATGGACGACACAGCGGGACTACTACAATAGTCTATCGACGGACGGCCACGCCGCCACTCCGTCAATACGTGTATATACCGGCCGCTATAGGGCTCGTTAACTCCACCAAACATCTTCTGGCTCGAGCCAACACCATAGCGATGGAGCAACCACGAGTCTCTCCACATCTCGCTACACTGCCACTCACCCGGTCTATATTCTTAGGCCTCTCATTAGTGTTTTATACCTGCATTGGAGCTCGATCCCTCTGATGAGCATCCATCGGCCAAGCACTCAGACATCATCTCAAGCCTTGGCCTCGTTGCAGGTGTCGGCGGAGATCGAAGGAATGCAGACATCATCAGGAGGAGCCATACGAAGTAAGTCTTGCACCGCATCCCCTGTGGCTGCGTTGGAGGTCGAAAAAGCACACAAGGCAATGGAGGATGCTGAAGCAGCAAGATTTATGAAGTGTAAACGATCAGGCAAGCTCGTGGAGCAGGTCGAGCGACTGATAGAAATCGATCAGTCGTGGAAGCAAATAATGTGATGCTGACCCTCCCAACGCCTCGCCATGTACTCTGAACGAAACACGGCGACTACCTCAAACCATCGGTCTAGGCTGCTGTCCGACAGTCCCCAGCATTCCACTCCCGTAACTCTCATACGGCCGGAGCTGCACATCGTGCTTGCTCTGCCCGTAATCCGAAGGCTGCCTGTCGTACGGCTGTCGCGCGTAAGCCGGCGCAGGCTGCATATGCGCTCCACTCGCCGTGTCCGTCCCTTCAGATCCGAACTGGAAGTGCGGATATTGGTATCCTTGACCGGCACCTGGCCCTGGCATGTCTTGATCCGGTTCCGGCGGAGCGGTCATCTTGTTCAGCCGAGCGCCGCAGCAGATTTTGGACGCGAAGCGCACGACGCAGTAGACGATGATGAACATGACGAGGACGACGAGGTACGGGAGGCAGAGGTGCGGGTTGCCGGCGAAGACGAAGCCAAGCGGTGCGTTCACAATGCCGAGGAGGATGATCGCTGGGCCCAGGTATCTGTGGATTTTGCCTAGGATCGTGCCCTTGCCGGTTTGTTTGAATGAGCGGTGATTGAGGATGCCGAGGCCGAGTTGGGCGAACAGGGCGAGGAGGACCAGGATGCCGATGATCTGGTGTGCGGACGCGAAGTGCTTGCTTTTGTTGTAGAGCGTGGCGACCTTGATGCCGCCCGCCGTCGCCATGCAGACGAGCACCAGGCCGACGGACTGCATGATGGCGTGTAGCTTCACGCGGTTGAGCATCCGGAGCGCCAGCGCGCCGGCGGGGAAGATGATGACAAAAGTGACACACATGATGAAGGCGTGGATGCCGGATGCCGGGTCGTTGTCCTGTTTGGTCGAGGTCGCAGCAGACGCGCCGGAAAGGACGTAGCTGTCGTTGGTGCCGTTCGGCAGAGGGACCTGGGCGTTTTCTTTGACCACCGCCTGGTTCATGTCCATTGTGAAGTGGCCGACAAAATTATGCCGGCGCATGTTCGCAGACGGGGAGTCCGAATCCAGCGGCTCACCGGGCCCGACAGCGAAGATGAAGGGCTGATCTGTCGGCAGGTTGGCAGCAATGGGTAGTCGTCCCACACCCCAGTCCGTCGCGTTGTGGCAGACAGCATTGACTGTCATTGCGCCGCCCAGCCCATGTCTCCTGGAGTCCGTCACCGCATTTCCACCAAAGTATTCGTCTGCATACACCAAGTCACAGTGGACCTTGTCGTAGTAGCTCGGCTCACTGTGTCCCGTCGCCAGCCTTGGGCTCAGCGTCACGCCGGAACCATTGCCACTGGCGTACGCCACGAACATCAACGCATTCGTCATCTGATCCCCGATGCCAACTCCCATCCAGCTGTTGCCCGCCGGGCAGGACATATGCAGATAGAGGTCTCCGGTGTCTTGCTCGACATTGAGAGCGAAGACGAATTGTTCATGGTCGCTCTGTGTGTCGGTGTAGACGAAGACGGAGGAGGTGGAGTTGCTGCTGCTGCTGTCGTCGGCCTTGATGGTGAATGAGAGAGAGAGGAGGGAGAGGAGGATCACCACGAATTGCATCGCGAGAGAAGGCATGTTGCCGGGACCTTGACAATAGAAAGAGAGCGCAATGCTGTACACAGCGATGAGAGGAAGAAGGGGGAACACAACCTACCACGAAAGATTCCCAGCTGGAGGCCCAGGGTGATTGAAGGATACCTCCAGAAACGGAACGATGTCTGCACAGACCTAATTGAAAGCGGTATTCAACATTTATTATTAGTAGATGATGAAGCAAGAACTACATGTACGGGGGAGGCGGCGTGGTATAAGCGCGTGTCAAGGTGTCGTCCAGGGGCTCCGTCCGTTTCGTGTTTTACCTCTGACTCTAGCGCCACCGCGGCTGCTACAGTACAGTAATAACCCCTGAGGTATCACGTGACACGTCAACCTACCTACGCTTCCTTTTTGCACGTATGTGAAGATGTGTACAGTGATGATAATGAAAGTGATGGAAGTGATCGAGCTTATGTGTGGAACCAATGCTTTCAAACGCCTTATAGGTTGGACATTGACTCTTGAAGCACCCTCGTCTACCGAATCAAGTTGCGAGGGACGAGACCGTACAGCATACAGGGTACGTATTCGGCAACGTTACACCCGCGTCTAGAAACGTTTCCCGGACTGATGACCATGATCTTCAGAGGAAACCGTGATTCAGGTAGGATACAATTCAGGCTCACCTCTGGACCTCCATGCAGACCTAACGACGACTCTACATTGCAGTACGGATCCGTAGCCTCGTTCGATAAATTGGCTGCCCAAAACGTTGTACACACGCACACAACGAACTCGATCTTCCCCCCTTGACAGCATCGGCCGCAGCCAGATATGCGAAGGCCAGTCAGTCTCAAAGATCCATCACGGTAGATCGTGCAGAAAAAACACACGCCTGTCGAACGCCATCGCTGATACAATCCCGACCCCGAGCCCACACCCATCCCAGCCCAATCCACCATCTCTCATCATTTGTTCCCAACACCAAGGTGTAGTATGATCCTACCTCCCCCTTACCTCATACACCACTCTCGCCACCCCTCGCCTCCGTCGCCGCCTCACCCTCCGCATCGACGACTTGCCGCTCCATCATGCCCTCCTCCCTCTCGCGAGCCGCCGTGTCACTCATCTCGACGTCCTTCCCAGCCGTGCTGTTCGATGGAGCCGTGTCCGTGCCCAATGCGGATGCCGCCGGCTCTTGCGTGACTGGCAAAGGCCCCGACGTGACATCGGCAGAAACGGGAGATTGCGGCCTCGCGGCGGTAGCTGAAGACCCCTCGGGGGCCGCGAGAGTCGATGCCGAGTGTTCGGTGGCGGGCAGTGTTCCAACGGAGGATGCGGCAGCTATGGTGGCGGACCGCTGTGGTATGGAATCAACGTCCATGTCCTCACCATCATCTCCTTCCTTCACTTCTCCATTCCGCGCAAGACTCGAATCTAGCGCGTGGCCTTCGGACTTTGTCTCTGACGGTGCATCAGCGCCGCCGTTTGTAGCCTCCGCCTTGACCGCTTGAATTCCTTCATCCACCCCCCCATCGATTCCCATGACTCCGTCACCGTTCACGCTTCCCGCCTCTTCCACCGGCGTATTGGTCCCACTGTCCTCTGCTGGTGCATGGGGATTCCTGTAGTCCATGATCCCTCTCCTCCTCTTGACCCCAGGCTGTCTCCGTACACCATTCGCCTCCGCCATCTCTTCGTCCTCACTCTCCTCGAACTCCTCCTCTGCATCAACCTTCTTGTCCCACAGCCGTGACGTGTAACGGCGGTCCTTGTTCGCCTCTTGATCTGCCTCGTCGTCGTCCAGCCTGTCCTCCACATCATCCGCCGTCTCACCTTCCAACGCGCCGATACCCGCCATCGGTTCGCGCGGTACATCTTGCATCTGCACGCTCGGCGCAGCCTGTGTGCGACGCAAGTTCTCGTAAACCTGCTGTTTGATCCTTTCAAGATACTCTGGCGAATTTGCGTTGTCCATATTGGATGGCCGAACGTCGAGTTCGAAGTCCGGAGAGTAGTACTCGTAATAGTCGGTGAAGGGAAGTTCGGCGCCCATCTCGACACCGACCAGCTGCCCAGTTTCGTACGCCCAAGTGCGAGCGACGTTGCGCATGGTGTAACCTCCGCCGCCAACAACCAGCGTAGGGAGATTGAAGCTCTTGACGAAGTTGACGCAGTTCGCGTGACCTCTCATGCTGAGATTGAAGCACCCCAAGCGGTCTCCCGAGAGCGAGTCACCTCCACACTGCAGCACGACGGCGGAAGGCTTGTAGAACTCCATAACCCAGCCGATGACGGGCTCGAAGATGCCCTTGTAGCTCTTGTCATCGACGCCGTCGCGCAGAGGGAAGTTGACGGCGTAGTGCTTGCCCGCACCAACGCCGATGTCTCGGAGCTCGCCGGTGCCGGGGAAGTACTCGCCGTACTTATGGAAGGAGCAGGTCATAACGCGATCGGTGGAGTAGAACGCTTCCTCGACGCCGTCGCCGTGGTGGACGTCGATGTCAATGTACAAGACGCGGGGATGAAATCGAAGGAGTTCGATAATGCCAAGGACGATGTCTGCGAACAGATTCGATCAGTGAATGTACGAGCATTGTGCGGTATACGGTGAAGCTCGGATACGAACCGTTGATATAGCAGAACCCCGACGCCTCGCTTTTCTTTGCATGATGCAGCCCACCCGCCCAGTTGACAGCCACATCGCACTTCCCTCGGTTTAAGCGCGCCGCACCCTCCATGCTGCCGCCAGCACTAATTCCGCAAAACTCGAACAGCCCGTCGAAGACGGGACAGTCATCCCCGACGTTGTATTTGCCCTGCTCTTTCGCGAACGAGTCCATGTTGTCCGGAGTGACGCGCTGCAAGAAGTCGACGTACTCATCAGTGTGGAACTGCGTCATCTCATACTTCGAGGCGGGCTTGGCGCGGTAGATCTCCAGCTTCTTGTAAAGGCCGTAGTTCATGATGAGCGAGTGCGCCATGCGGATGCGGTGAGGTTTCATCGGGTGACCGGCGTTGTAGGCATAGTTGCCGACGTCAGAGTCATAGAAGTAGGCGACCTTTTTGGGCTGAGCGGAGGGGGCATTGGTGCCAGTGCCGGGAGCGTCAAGGGGCGTGTAGGAACCTTGGCTAAAGGCCATGGTAGCGGGTGAAGAAGTGTTTGTGATGCGATGCGATATGAAGATACAGGTGGGTGGACGGGGTGCTATTCGAGAGCACAGCGGACCAGCTACCCTTGAGCCAGTGTCCTTGTTCGGATTACTTGTAGATCCAAGCTCTTGCTTCTGGTGGACAAAAGTCTATCGCATAGTCGTGGCCATGGTCACTGTCGCCGTCGCTGTCGCCGAAATCAGTGAGGGTAGGTATGTATGCTGTGAGGGTAGATGTCGCATCGAGTTGAAGGTGGCTAGGATTGAAGAAGCTCCAGACGACATGTGCGCACCTGCGTCAAGCGTCAGGAACACCCGACGTTAGGCCGACAGACCCCGGGCTTGGCCAACGCGGTAGGGATTCCGCGGTCGGTGGCTGTCGCGTTGCCCATTTGCCTGATGAAGCTCTCGCCATCATCATCATCATCGCCTTTCGTCCACCTTTGATACTCACTCACTTCCTCTTCGCCATCACCACCACCACCATCACCACCACCACCAAGCCTACCGTTTCATAGAAACCGCTCAACTTCCCACTCCCTATCGCTCGACCTTTGGATCCGGGAAGAACAGCGTGCCAGCACCCCATCGGTTTCCCTTTGACACATCCGTTCACGGAGGATGGATCGGTTATCGAGGATGCTGGCGGCAGCGCAGGGAATGGGCGGCGGGGGTGGACCACAACAACAGGTAAGGACCGTCATACACAAACAAAAGCTCTGGGAGGACACGGAGACCTTGGGAAAGCTAGGATACTGGCCCGTTGTGCTTGCGGTAATCGCAACAATATGGATATATCTGGATTGGTCGCCCGCGCCCTATACTGCCTGCCGACGCATGGATGGAGCTGTCGGTCGCTCACTACCTTGTGACGACAAGAGGATTAGTATGGCAGGGACACGCGTGTGATCGACCAACCCTGACCTCACGGTCGATATGCCCATCCTACGCCCATTGCGAAACATCCTCAGGCCGTGCCAGTGGATTGTCGAAATTGGAAATGGGACACAAAGCCAGACGCCGAGTGCTTGCCAACGTTCTGTAAGGAGGGAAGGAACATCGAACAGTAAACGACTGCCTTGGTCCCAATGATCACCTGCCCAATTGGCTGGGCTCTTGTTGCTATAGCGGATTAGTACCTGCCGCAACTCAATCTTCTTCGTGGATCCCGGCGTTACACACAACCAAGACATACCCAATATCGCTTGTACAGCTCCCGTTGCATTATCATGCCTCGCCATGCCAGCGATCCTTCGGAGAATCAGCCTTCCAGCTCCCCTGGTGTTTATCGTCAGCGGCGCAACGCTGTTGTGGAATACCATCTGAACCAGAAGCGGAAGCGACGTCGACCACGTGCCAAACTACCGCACCAGATTCTTTCGAAGCACAATGTCGAAGCAACAACGAGGCTCATGCGTAGAATCGATGCTAACCTATCTCTTCTTTACAGGACACGAACATAATAGATAACGCCGAAACCGTCTACATCTCTTCTCTCGCCCTCCTCAAGATGCTACGACACGGCCGAGCAGGCGTGCCGATGGAAGTCATGGGTCTCATGCTGGGCGAGTTCGTGGACGACTACACAGTACGGGTGGTGGATGTCTTCGCCATGCCACAGTCGGGAACGGGTGTGTCGGTCGAGGCGGTAGATCCGGTGTTTCAAACTAAGATGATGGACATGCTACGGCAGACTGGGAGGTATGACTATAATGTCCACTGGACCTGCACCATCATCAAGCGTCTGCCATACTGATATGCACTCAGACCCGAAACAGTCGTCGGATGGTATCATTCCCACCCCGGCTTTGGCTGCTGGCTCTCCAGCGTCGACATCAACACACAACAATCTTTCGAACAACTCACGCCGCGCGCCGTCGCTGTCGTCATCGACCCCATTCAATCCGTGAAAGGCAAAGTCGTCATTGACGCATTCCGCCTCATCAATCCGCAAACTCTCATGCTGGGCCAAGAACCGCGCCAGACGACCTCCAACCTAGGCCACCTCAACAAACCCTCTATTCAAGCCCTGATTCACGGCCTCAACCGCCACTACTATAGCATCGGTATCGGCTACCGTAAATCGGCGCTCGAGGAAGGCATGCTCATGAACCTGCACAAGACCGTCTGGACCGAAGCGCTCACGATGCCGGACTTCGCCTCTGAGGGCGAACGGAACCAAGCCAACCTGACGAAACTCGTGTCCTTGGCGGAAGGCTACGAGAAGCGGGTGAAGGAGGAGACGGAGCTGAGCAAAGAACAGCTGCGCACGCGGTACGTGGGCAAGGTCGACCCGAAGAAGCACATCGAGGCTGTCGGGCAGGCGTTGATCGAGGACAACATCGTGAGCGTGAGTCGGCAGATGATCGACAAGGAGGCCAGCGTGCCGTCGGCCGCGCACGCGAACGGTGGCGGGGTTAATGGGGACGGCATGCAATTGGACGGCGAGGAGGCGGTGGAGGAGGATTTGTAGGAGGATCTGTCCTTTTGCTACCCTCGTTCCGTCGCGGGAAAGATGAAGGGGATGGCACTGGGGGATGAGAGTACGGAAGAGCGGATCTCGGTGATGGAGAGTGATACGTGGTGATGATGGTCGCGCGGGATGAAGCTAATGATGCATGAAGCACTCACTTTTGAGTCTGTGCTTGTGTGCACCAAGCTCTGTTGCATCACCAACAGATGGTCTGAACGAGGCTTCCCGACGCCATTGAAAGAGATGTAGTATCTCATGGCCGCCGCGAGGCCGCGCTGAAACATGTATTTCTACATTCACTGCTCGATATCTCCTCCACGTTTTACACGATGGCTATACCGTATCGCTCAAGCAGTCATCTCCCCTTGCCCGTGTCTCTCTGTCTGGCTTTCAAGAAACAATTGAGTTCATAATTCGTAGATTTTCTATACCTGTACATATGTACAGAAAGGAAGTGCATCCTGCATGCAGAGGACGCGTCCTTACAATCAGCATCCTTCAGCCCTTCTCCACCCCTCTGTCCCCAACACTCACCAGCACCACACCTCACCGAACCCGCGTTTAAAGAAAAGTCAACTCTCCGACCCCCAACCTAAAAACTCCCCAACCCTTCAAGCCCCCCCTCACCC
>Ga0058704_10000291_pt1 | contig 27401 bp, 32 predicted proteins | sample AgamicMgSfe_FD_71363 | JGI IMG/M metagenome (GOLD analysis project Ga0058704, IMG submission 71363) | Agave microbial communities from Guanajuato, Mexico - Mg.Sf.e | ecosystem: Host-associated > Plants > Phyllosphere > Phylloplane/Leaf | place: Guanajuato, Mexico | collected 2012-05-30
GGCTGGGAAAGAGGTGAGGAGGGCATCAACGCTGAATGCACCTGCGCTCTCGCCGAATATGGTGACTTTGCTGGGATCACCACCGAATGCTGCGATGTTCGACTGAACCCAATCGAGAGCGAACCGTTGGTCTAGAAATCCAAGATTACGCCCAGTTACCGGGAGTTCTGGGCTGCTTGGAAACCCGAAGACTATCATTTGACATCAGTATCGTGCATCGTTTATGCTCCGCTCAAAACCTACCGTTCGTTCTGTAGTTGGTCGTGACGACGATGACGTCCTCGTAGCTGGCAAACCAGCTGCCATCGTAGGCGAATTGTCCAGCGTTCCCGAACTGCAGACTGCCACCATAAATCCAGAAAAGCACCGATCTTCCATCAGCAGGAGCAGGCGTCGAGGGGGCGTAGACGTTGAGATACAGGCAGTCCTCGCTCTCGACAGGCACCGGGTTGTTGAAAGCGAGCTCCGTGAACTCCTGGCTGGCGATGGGGTAATCAAACTGCTGGATGCAAGCAGGGCTCCACGCCGTGGCATTGATGGGAGCACTGAACGCGCCTGGGCTCTCGGGCAGTGCGAAGCGAGTCGGCGGGCTCTTCGCGAAGGGGACACCAAGAAACTTGTTGACGGTGGCGGTGGCAGCTGGGAGTGAAGTAGTCGTGCCGATGACCACGCCAGCATCTATCGTTGCCGTTGCGCCGCCACCGAGGTACCCGCAAGACGCCGTGCTCGAAGACGCCGTGCTCGAGGAGGCCGTGCTCGAAGACGATGTGCTCGAAGATGATGTGTTCAAAGACGATATGCTCGCCAACGTCGTGCTCGCAGACGCAGTCGCACTACCAACGGCACCCGTCGTTGCGTAGCCAAACGCCGTGTTCGCAGAGGCATTCGCACTACCGATGGTACTCGTCGTTGTGCCGCTATGTGGTTGACTGTGAGCCGGTCCAGAGTAACCGTGATGACCTGCGACGGCCCACGACATCAAACCGGCAAGGATAGTAGGATTCACCATCACTGCCACTGCAACGACCAGCCAGCGGCGATGGGATGGAAGTGTACGCGGGTGCGCCCACGAAATCCTGGTCCTGCAGTGTCATCTTTATACGTATACCCCTCATTGCTGCTGTTGACCAGCTCGGCCTCGGCACAACCCAACGTGACACGGTGACATTGCGCTGGGGATGCGTTGACGTGCACCGAGGCATCTCGAGGTACCGTGCATGTAGAGGGAGATGGGCGAGAGGTCCTTTAATCCATGGACACCTGGGCAGTGCATGTTTAGTACATGTATGTATGTATCGTGACGAGTGGATGTCAAGATTTTGCGGGGAAGAGACGATGGCGGTTTGTCCGGATGCAGGGAATGATGAGGGAGGGATTTGACAGGACTGATGAACAATCTACCGTTCATCTATGCTGCACCCCGGGCCCCAACGATTCTCCTACGCTCCTGGGGAGGCCTGTCCATCGGTCATTCTTGACGTGGAAAGTATGAGGTGGGCGAACGATTGGTGCTTTACATGTTGTACACCCTAGATACTTGACCCAGATCCTTGCTGATGTGTAGAAACTGACCTCATCCGTCCCATGGTTCCCCCCTCAGGGCTCCATACCAAACTTGAAAAGATTGGTCCTATTTCAGCTACGACAGATTGATCTTCAGGCCCACCTTGTTCTTGAACGAGACCGTACCGTAGAACGGCTCCATGCCGGCGTTGCCGACGTTGACGTACGTCGAGGCGGTGAAGAGGCCCTGCTTGACCATGGCCATGAGCCAGTCCTTGATGTCGCCGGAGAAGGAGCCGTAGTACTGGTCGTTCTTGTCGACGAGCAGACTGCTGACCGTGATCCCGGTGTCGGTGTTCTTGCCCTGGTAGAGCGTCCAGGTCTTGCCGTACAGCTTGATGGTCGCCTTGGGTCCGTCCCCGTACCCGATCGGGACCTGGCCGCCCTCGTACCGGACCCAGAGCATGAGCTCCTGGGCCGCCGAGCTGGTCGAGTCACCCTTGGTGTCGGAGGTCATGAAGTCGAAGCAGACGTTGCCTAACAATCGAGCAGCAGGTCAGCGATACTGTCCGACGCTTTCTCTACGGATCATCACGGCACAATACCTTCGTAAGCAGTGGTGTTGCTGCGAACCCATTCATAAGTAGCCGGGATCGAAGCAATGTCGGAGATCTTGTTCTCGAGGCCTTGGGTCAGGCCAACGAACGAATACCCTTTGACGAGACCCGCATTCGCGTCCTTCGCAATCTTCCAGTCGCTGCTCCAGCCGCACTGCTGCTCGCCGTTGGCGCCCGTGACAAGGCCGGTGAAACTGGTGCAGCAGCTACCGTCGATCTTCTGGTAGTTGTAGTTCATGCTAAAGACGATCCATGGCGTGCCCGAAATGACCTGATCGGCGTTCGGTTTTCCACAGTACGTGCCCGGTGCGGTCGCAGCCCTCGCGGAGAGAGAATCGAATGTTGGGAATGCCGACGTCGTCGCCGCCAGGGCGAGGAGCGTCTTCGCTGCGGTCGAAAGCATGGTGTTGATGGTGAACGAGTGACTGGAAATGAGTGAAGATGGATAACTTCCTTTCGAAAACGACTGGCAGTCCTTGTTTGATAATACAAAAGTCAATAGCGAAGGTCTGCTCTCAAACAAAATGCGGTCGCCTGGGTAGACACCCTTTCGCCACGATTTCTTGAGTGCTTCTACTTGAAACATACCATCTCCCAAAGTCCCAGTGCTGAATTAAACAAGATGTCAATACGAAACGGTCTGGCTAGTCCCGAGTCTAATACTATGTATGAATGGAGGCATTTTGTTCTCTTGCTGATTCGGGCGGCGGAGCGTGACATATTGTCACACACAACTTCAAGCCTTGAGGTGGCGGAAGCCTCTTCTGTGAAGGCTGCGGACAAGGCTGAAGGCACTGCGGAGCACATATGCTGGTGGTCGCCTCAGTCTTAGCAAAGCGATTCCGGAGAGGAACTAACAACCACAGCTCTTTGTTCTAGCGATCTATACCTTGTAGTCGTTCAGATGTGGATGAAAAAGGTTCACTCATGTATTTCCATCTCCCTCTGCCACCTCTCCCTCGGCTGCTTGTACAGTTCCCACGCCCTGTCAGCAATGTTCTCCGGACTCAGATTCTTCTTCCCAGGCGCCACCACACCTCCTACACTCAGCAACGCCACATGCACCTCAGTCCCGAACTTCGCGTGCAGCGACAGCACCAGAGACCTTTGCGCCGACTTGACCATCGACAGCGACACAAGGTCCGGCACCGGCTCCTTGTACAGTAGCGTCGTGCTCGTTACAATCAGCACGGGCGAGTTCTCAGCAGGTGCCTTCTTGAGCAGTGGAATCGCCCAGCACGCCAATTGATACAGAGCCAAGTTCGTAGTCTGAGGCGAGCTCGTCAGGACCCAAGCTCCGCCACACAGTAGTCAGGAAACCACTTACCCTAAAATCTCTCTCAATCTCCTCCACCGCCTCCTCTCCCGGCGGTTTGCCCGCGACCCGAGCAGCATTAAACAAGACACACTCCAGCGACCCGAAGGTCTCTACCTCCGCCAGCAAACCCTTCAGCGCCGCGAGGTCGGCTATATCGCACACCCACGTCTTAACCTGGCAGCTGTAGCCTCGTTCTTGGATGGCGTCGAGCACGCGGTCCCGGTCTTCCTTGAGACGGCTCTCGTGGCGTGAGACCAGGGCAATATGCGTGAAGCCGCGCACGGCAAAGGCGCTGGCGACGGACACGCCGATGCCGGGGCCGCTACCGAGGAGGAGGAGTGTTTTGCCTGGCATGATCTTTGGAGGTAGTCGCGTGAATTCAATGATGATAGGTGATGGAAGGACTGAATGTGCAGAGATGCCGCTTCGGGACACTAGACAACATCTCGGCTTGACGTTACCTCCCACGCTCCTTATTATTTATTACATGTACCTACCCTTTCCCGCGGGAACAGTCCGTCCACCAGACGGCCTGGCTACGTATGTACAGTACAGAACGAGGCAATCACATCGTGGGATTATGGTAATGATACTCCGTTAGAAGAGGAGAGGTTCGCGTACTTCGATCGTGTCGTCGTCAAATGGTTGCTTCTAGGTCCACATATCTGTACATCTAGTGTCGGTATCTACAATCCACCCCTGTCTATGTCTACAGACACCATCGTGCGACGGCGCACAAACTGTGACACCAGCCTTGAATACGGCCCCGAGTTATGCGATCAGCATGTCCGGCAAGATCCGACTGGCTCTCAGCTACATGTAGTATGCAGGCCCCACTATCAAGAACTCGCTCGACAGACAGTAGAAGAGCGCAAGCAGCTCATTGTCCAGGTGCAGCACGGCATTCCGACCATGCTGTATACCTGGCTGCCATGTCGTGTCCTTGCGAAAGGTGATCTTGGTCCTCCACATCAGCATGTCGTTGTAGCTCGAGCATCTTGTGCCGCGAACGATATCCGACATTGGCGTACTGGGTTAAGACCGATGCGGGACAGCAGCGATCGCACCAACGTCCCGTGCTAATAGTCATGGGTCAAAACGCCTTGCAGGTCGTGACTTGTTGTCTCTACGCTGCTCTTTTGATTTCTTCCCAGGCACTGACGCGCGTGCGTCATTTCACCCATCAAAAGCCCATACGCCTGCAACATCTTCCCATTTTGTGGCTCGATATTCTCTCTCTCCCATGGCCGCAAACACACCCTCCTTCATCTCCCAGTCCTTCTTGCTCCCTTCCTGCAGCGCGGCAGCCAAAGCTTCCGCATCGTCCTTCGTGACGTTCGAGTGCCACAACAGGCTCTTAGCAACTCGTACCTGCCGTAGTCGCGGAAAAGAGCCGTCATCCAGCGCAATCATGATGTCAATAGGGGTTATTTTGTCCTCGACGCCGGGTTTGCCGGAGTTCGTGAGTTCGAGGGTTTGTAGCTCACTGTCATGCAGAGTGGTGAATTCACCATCCATATCTGAGACGCCTGGGGACAAGGGATCTGACCAGACTGGGACTGTACGGGGCATTTTGACGTGGTGGTAATCAGTTTCGTCGAAGAAAGCTGGTGTGATGTAGTCGACGCTGATGCTTAGTTTCTTGATCTGCGGCATCAACAGGAGTACATCGTTCAGGGCGTGCGAGCCAAGTTGCGGCATGTTTCGAACCGTCAGACTCTCCAGATTTCGAAGAGGTCGCACGCCGGTTCTCAGGAGGTACGATACGGCATGCGCCCGCACTTGTGGACAATGCTCGAGAGTGAGTCGTCGTAGCGTCTGCGGGAAGGCAATGACACCACTCAAGAAGTGACCGTCGATGCCCCCACTGAGAGCGAGGTCTTCAAGGTTTGGAGGCCAGACGAACGACTCAGGCTTGTGGTGCACCCCAAAGCCTGCAGAGCGTGGGAGCCGGAAGGTGCGCAACTGCTCCAAGTGCGCCACCGTTTTGAACAGCTCCGGTAACGGTGGCGACTCAGACACGAGCGAGAGGTTCAGTGACTGCAGATGATGGCACTTGGACAGCGCGGGGAAACAGTTCATGGCGAAGGATGACTGCGGCGCAACGAAATGTTCGAGGTTGCCCTTCGTACGCCCCAGCAGACGCGCTGTCATGCTTCGGCTTCCCTGGTGTACCAAATTGCCCATGTCCAACGTTCTCACCAGTCCTGACAGCGGACTCTTGCGCACGTGCAGATTGATCGAGGGGCAGATGGCGCGGACGAAGGGGTCGAAGTTTTTGCCGTAGAGATTGGGGTGGCGGTAGAGGAGCGGGACCGCGACATCGTACCATTGCTTGGAGAGGCGGCAGCAGGAGGCGAGTGTCCGTTGTGCGTCGCGGCTTCGAGAAACGTACTCAAGCACCTGGACGAGGATCTCGTCGGGTAGATAAATCGGCGATGTTGTCCACTCAACCGCTTCCGTTTCTACTCCCAACTTCGCTGTCTTCTTGCCCACACCGTGATTGTCCTTTGCGCTTCCAACGTCTTCCTTGCTTCTGCTACCGCCACGCTGCATTTGTTTGAGGTTCTCCGCCATGGAAATCGTCCAGTTGGCCTGCACATCAAGTGCCATGCTGTCGAATCACTGATCGATGTTGTTGAGCCTTCTCATCGTTTCGGGAAGCAAGGACTGGTACGTCAACTGAAGTGAACGGAAACCAGCACGTGATGTGACGTCCACTGCAGCAGCAACTTGAAGGCTGATGACTAATCCTATGGCTCCCGGGCTCGCATACAAGTACCTCCCCCGGCTTCTCTCCCAAACACCACCTCCCCTGCACAACCATTGCGCAACAGGACAGACACGATGCTCGGTCTACGTACTTTCCAACGAACCACTCCAGTGCTTCGCCAGGCCGGCGCACGCAGATGGACCTCCGGAATCGGTGCCGAGGGCATGCACGGCGCAGCGGACAATGCCTTCAACCGCGAGCGTGCGGCTGTCAAGGCCCATGCCGCAGCTACCAGCGGTATGTACCATACACTTGTCAATACAGGACATAAGTGGTGAGGAGGGTGCACACTGGGCGATTGGGGAGCAAGAAGGAGGAGGGCAGAAAGACGCCTGACCAAGCTCTCCCACCACACCCCAGAAGCTGCTCGGTACGCTGACCAGTCGTGCGTATGTCACAGACACCTGGCGCAAGCTCTCCATCTACGTGGTGATCCCAAGCATTATCATTGCGGGCGTCAACGCCTGGCGCCTGTGGAATGAGCACTGGGAGCACAAGGCCCATGACCCACCGCTCGAGGAGAAGACCGAGTACGCATTCCAGAACATCCGGACCAAGAACTACTTCTGGGGAGACGGTGACAAGGTTCGTACATGACCTCCCTTCAAAACACGATGCTCCATATTTTGGAGAGCGTTGGTGTGATGCGCCCCTATATCGAGCTACGTTCTGCATGTACGCACGTCTGTTAGAAGCGGGCGTATTCCTGTACCTTCGTATGCAAGCAGAATTGCTAATCGATCCGGTTGCATGCACAGACTCTTTTCTGGAACCCCAAAGTCAACTACCACAAGAAGAGTGAAGAGTAGCGCGGCGACCATCTGTCACAGCGCTTGGGTGTTGCGAGGGATTTGCGAGACAAAAAGCAGAGGCCAGCCATCCCTCCGTGGCGTAACAAGAGAGCACAGTTCAGTTTGTACAGGAACCTGCGTCAAGGGCGCTAATTACTATAAGCGGCATGACATTCTTCTTGATGCGCTTCCACGTAACGCGCAACCCCGGACTGAACTCTGAACTTTGCCGCTCTGCGCGCTTCAAGGCCCAGGCCCGCTACTGCTTGCCAGGTGATCACTTCCAACCATCAGCACACATCTTCCACTTCCCCATCCCCACCCTCTCTTGGTCCCAAATCCCCGTTCAAAGTCCTTCCGAACAGCTCCAAAAGCACCTGAAAGCAAATCCCCGCCAGGGCCGGATCATACCGCCCTTTGGACAGCTCGTCACGGATGAACGCATGTTGAGCCCACGCCAGTTCGTAGAAACTGAAGGTCGTGCCCGACTCGTGCAGGGTCTTGCGAATCAGATCGCGACCTTCCGGTGGGACGTGGTTGTCCCGTTTGCCGAAGATCTGTAGAACGATAATCGGTAAGTATAAGACGAAGCGCCACAAATCGTTTGCTGGCATGCTATGGGCGGACCTACCATCGCCAGCTCACCCTTGATATCCTTCACTCTATCTAAGCTGTCGTCTTTCTTCCCCTCGCCCAGAGTATGCGAGTGGACATCCGTCGCGAAATAACACACCGCCGCCCTCACCCGGTGATCCAACGCACACCGAAACGCCAGATGCCCGCCCAAACACATGCCCGTGGCGCCGATGCGACCGTTGCACGTCGAGAGTCCGACCAGGCAGTCGATACTCAGCGTAGCGTCTTCGTCGTACGCGGAGAGCTTTTTCTCAATCTTCCACGCGTTGCCGGCGTCGGTGCCCGGACCGTCATAGGCGAGAGCTTCCGGACCCGTGAACTCATGGTAGCTGCTGGGTGCGGCGACGATGTAGCCGTGGCCGGCGATTTGGCGGGCAAAGCGTTGCACGGGACCGGTCACTGTAAGAAAGGGTGAAGGTGTCAATGTGGGTGCGGGAGGATATGAGAAGAGGTGGCTGGTGGCGAATATGCTTGTGGTTCTCGAGCGTTTCTTTCATGGCAGCGCGATCCGGCGGTGGAGAAGGATTTCCCATTGAGGACATGGTATGATACAAAAATGCAGGAAACTCTTTTCATACCTTGATAGATCTCGCTGAAGACCACGACGCCTGGGAACTTTGCTTTGGGATAGTTTGGGATAGTCGGATGGAAAAGGAAACTACAGGTACGAGGATCAGACTACGGCTCACTTGAGGGTTGAGATGGATAGAACTGTACATCCGCATGTCGCCGCCCTGCTTGGTCGGCACATCTTGATGGGATTCTGTAATCAACATGGTCGGTTATGGTGGAAGAATCAACAGTCACGTTGAAAAAGGCGTGAAGATATCGAGTGATCGTGCTACGTCTTCTGAACGAGGTTTGGGTCCGAGACTCGGCTACATGATCACAGAAAAATACAGTGACCGGTAACGCACTAGTCCGGAAACAAAGGCGGGTGGGTCCGCCGCGGTGGGTGAGCGATGATGACTACGTCGACGATGGCGGGGGGGACTTCCAACACCTCATCCTCCCCAGACGCTTCTCCCTTCTCCCTTCTCCTTTCCTCCTCCCCTCAGACATCCTTCGGGTTGTTCTCAGACCACCAGCCACCACGCACCGCATCACACTGCATCGCTTGCCCTTTGCCAGGCACTGACAAGATCGGCCATCTGCCGACTATAGAACCCGCCGGTACCCTTCCGCAGTCGAGGAGATCAAACAAAGAGTAACCAGCCCGGCCACTCAGCCATGTCGAGTCAAGGGTCTGGAGCCAACCCTTCGAAGACGGCACCGACTCTGTCCAAGTCCAACAGCTCCAGCCAGGTATCGCCCGCAGCCTCCCAGACCCAACAGTTCTTCGCGAACAATAGCGGCGCCTTGCGCGCAGGTGGCAGTACTGCCAAGTCGCCAGCCGCACCACGGAATAATCAGCCCGGCAAGCCGAAGCACAAGCAGGGCAAGAGGTTTCAGGTGCTGGATGAGGATGAGAGGATCGCCATGCAGAACATTGGAAGACGTGGCAAGACAGCGGATATTACGCACTTGATGAACATTGCCTTGCCACCTCGTCCTCAGCAGCAGCAGTACCATCGGCACAGCTACAATGGAGCGAGGAGAGGCGGGCGACACAATGCCACATGGGGCCTCGGTAGCGGGTATCATGCCATGGACAAAGCGAGGTGAGTCGGGAACGGGCGGACCCAGCTAGACGAGCACGTCTGACAGCTACAGGTACATCCACGCCAATTATCGCTTCATCGTAGATCCACGTGGGGATTACCACGCCCAAGCCGAAGATGCGGATGTACATCTTGACTGGAACGAGGTGCTGCAGATCATCGCTTCTTCAGATACCCAAGCTGCTTCTTGTCCGATCTGTCTTGGTGAACCAACCGCACCACGCATGGCGAAGTGTGGCCACATATTTTGCATGCCCTGTCTTATTCGCTACATGCACTCGGATGACGGTGGCGCACCCGCCCCGGAGAAGAAAGCCCGGTGGAAGAAGTGTCCGATCTGTTGGGACAGTATCTATATCTCAGAGACGCGCCCCGTACGGTGGTATATCGGCCAAGAGAGCGATCCGCGTGAAGGTGGCGACGTCGTTCTCCGCCTCGTAAAGAGGAAGTCTGGCAGCACCCTCGCCATGCCGCGGGAAAGCGCCGAGACAGTCGCCAAGGGCGAGCATATCCCCTGGTACTTTGCGGCTGAAGTCATGGATTACGCAAGGATGATGAAGGGCAGCGAGGAGTATATGTTGCAGCAGTACGATGAGGCGCTGGCAGCCATCGAGCAGCTGGAGAAAGAGGACGAGCTAATGTTTGGTGAGGACGCCGAGTGGACTGGCCGAGCCATACGTATGCTCAAGGAAGCGAAGAACAAGGTTAAAGGCATCGGCAATCCGCCTGCGCAGCCGAAGAAGCCAGAGCAACAAGTCGAAGAAAAAAGAGACCACAGACCGCCTATTCAATTCAACGAAAGCGATGACGGAGTCCCGGACATGTACTTGCAAAGCCATGATGATATGCCGTCCGCTATCAGATCGGCGGAAAGTGCACAGCCGGAGGAGCATTCACTGGCAAGCAGTACCGCAACTACTGTACCTTCCATCCCACGCACTCTGACGGAGATGCGACAACGACAGTTCGAAAAGCCGCAGCCTGCCGAGTACCTGTTCTACCAAGGTCTCCTTCACTTCTATCTTTCACCGCTCGACATCCGCATCCTTAAAGCTGCGTTCGGCTCATATACCGTGTTCCCTTCCAGCATCCTTCCACGAGTCGAGCGTGTCTCCTCGGGCCATATCGTCGATGACGAGCTCCGAAAACGCGTGAAATACCTCGCTTATCTACCCTATGGCTGCGAAGTGGGCTTTCTTGAATGCGATTGGACTGATCTCGTCTCTCCGCGGGTCTTAGAAGACTTCAAGCCCATGCTCGAGCGGCGGCGACAACGGCACGACGAAAAAGAAGCACGCGAAGAAAAGGAACGTGTTCGAATCGAAAAGGCCGAAGAAAGGGAGTTGGCGGCTGTAAGGCGAAAACGACCCTCGATTCCGAATGACGCCTTCTCCACCGACTTCCTTCCCTCCCTGTCTGGGTCTGCAACAGACCATAATCCCGATGCCGCCGCCGCATCCTCTCCACCCTGGCCCAACCGTTCGACTTCCGGCTTCGCATCCCTCGCGTCACCGTCTACATCGCCATCGATGCAGCGCACAGTATGGGGCACGACGGCCGTGGCGGCTGCGTCGCCGGACTTACATGCAACCCTACCACGCGACAGCGACTTGCAGCACCCTCAGGACGATGGCTGGTTGCAGGATTGGGAGAAGGACTTGCTCGATCACCAGCAAGATGTCGATCTCGCGTCCGCAGGAGTGGAGGGCTTGAGTGTGGAGGCCACGAACAAACCGTCTGGTGGTAAGAAGGGCAAGAAAGGGAAGAAGATCATGCTTATGAGCACGGCGACGGCGAGACGAGGCGCGTGAGCCGTGCATATGTGTCTAGTGCTGTTACAGCTTCGTCTATCTTGACAAAGTCTTCAGGCATGGCGGCTACATCAGGCCACTTTCAGATGCTAAGGCTTGTCTAGCATTTGCACTAAATGTTCAGACAATTTGCTGCGTTCTTTCTGAAATCGTGCGCTTTTTGCTGCGCGCTCGATAACTTGTGCAAGATAACCCCACAATGTCACGGCGAGGAACATGACAAGCAAGAAAAGGCCAGGAGTCTTCGTGCCATACATAGCATTGTCCATAAGCTAAAACTATCGGCAGAGAAGCGAATATCAATCAAGCATGTACACTGAATGCCACTGCCGTACACGAAAGCAACCGTGCGCTGAAAGTCTTCCGAGCACTGATCCCCTCCTACCATGGGCTCCGCGTCTAAGCAGAGAAGGTAGTCTTCATGTGACCGACCTTGATGTTAGAGTACGTGACACTGGCGCCGGGAGACTGGCCCTCAATCGTCGCCGGCACGCCACTGTCCGCCCCGCAGGTGCCACGCGCGACGCCCGGGGCGGTCGCGGCCTTGCCAGCCGGGTACGGGGCGTCGAGCCAGCGCATCTCGGCCGCGTAGTCGTCCCAAATGCTCATGACGAGCACCATGCCACGGTCAAAAGCCTTGCCCATGGCAGCGAGCCCGCCGCGCGCGGCGAACGTGTTGTCGTCGCCGAACGCCGTCTTCTGCGCCTTGCAGAAGCCGTCCGTGATGCTGTTGCCCTCGACGCCCGACACGTCCGACACGGAGTTCTGGATCACCTTGCCGTTTTGCACGTACACGCGGCGGATCTCCGACAGGGCGCCCGTGTCGGTGCCGTCGGCGGTGTGGAATTGCGTCACGACGGTGAACTTCTTGGTCGTGTCGACGGTTTTGCCCGCGCCGTAGAAGGAGTGGTTGCCCATGCGGTACGAGTTGAAGTCGCAGCCGTCCTTGTCGCAATTGCCGTCGCCGCGGTTGGTGCCGGTGCCGCAGGCGGCGGCGCCGGTGCAGGTGTTCAGGCCGGCCTGCTTGCAGACGTGAGGGGTGAAGGCGGCGGAGATCTTGTTGGCCTCCCAGACGTCCATCTCGTTGCAGCAGCTGCCGAGACTGCCCGTGCCGGTGTTGGCGCTGTTGGCCGACGGGGTCCAGTTGTTGATGTTGGCCGCGCCGTTGATGAACTTGACGTCTTGCGGGCACTGGGCGTCGCAGTAGCCGGTGCCGTATTTGGCGCCCGCTTTGTTGCTGGGGTGCGCGCTCATGCCGCCGTCCTTTGGCATTTCGGCGAAGTACAGGGCGCCGTTCAGGCCGCACGGGAGGTTTGAGACGTCGACGTCAAAGGCAAATTCGCGATTTTTGAGGTTGAAGGTCTCATATTCCGCGCCCCCAGTACCCAACAGATAGACACGAGAGCCCACGTTCGAACCGACTTTGAAAGTCAGACTGAGAGCATCACCGGTCGCCGTGATGCCGTAGGTGTCCTTGTAGTCGGCACCATCCAGAGCGCAGTTCTTCGCGCAGGTGGCTGGGTCCGGGCAGAGGGTTTTGTCCCAGGTGTTGCCCGTGTAGCAGTTCGTCGAGCCTGAAGTGCTGTGGAGCCATCTCCAGTTGGCGTCCAGGGCGACGGAATGGCTTTCCTTGGTGCATCCGGCAGTAGTGCAGCGGGATATGGGCAGTACCGGATGCGTTTCAGGCGTCAGGGTGCCAGCCTGCTGGCCCATGACACCCGCGCCCATGGCGAGGGCGGTGAGAGCGATGGAGCGATGCATGGTGCGGGTGGGTTAAGCAACAAATGAGTGACTGGTAGTTCGACAGAAAGGAATCGTACTTTGGATCAACCGAAGAACGAGTGACTGAGGGAGAGAAAAGTAGAAGACTTGTGACGGATCACAGTGGATGGGATGGGGAGTGAGAAAGGTTTATACAAGATTGCTCCCTGCGCAGGTTGTAGGTCGCCAAAGGCAGAGGGTTCCCAAAGCGCTCTGCAAGACTGTAACGCGTTGATTACGGAAGATGAAAGGGTGTTACTCCGCGTTACAAATATCTTGATCGTCCGAGATTGGGACCGTGGTGTTGCTTGACCGGGTGGAAATCCATCAAAGGCCTTGGGATCGCGCATACGGCTGCGTCCATCTTTGCACATGTCAACCAGATCGCCTCGCACCTTTGTTGTACAACAGATGGGACCATTATACACGTTGGCGATGAGGCGGTAGCTACCATGATGGGGATGTAGGTGGTTTCTTCTCATCGTGCTGGTGCTCAAGGAACCAGGTTCCAGCGTTCAGACGTTCCACGCGAGAGAGGTCGTTCATCTACTCAAGACGATCACGACGTTTCATCGCCTTTTCCCCACATGCGAACCTGCACCCGAGTGACGTTCTTCGGGCACACATCCGATAACCCCCAACGTTCCATTCTCATCAAGATGAACGTTGTCGCACATTTATCACGAAACGAAAGTCCTGAGTCCTACGCCTTTCAGGCGTTCTTGTCACGTCTCATTTGAGATATCACGTCGTGTCGCTCATCGCGAAGCTGAAGATCCTCGCTTCATGAGCACATTCAGCCGCCGACATGGCAGCACTCCAGTGTCCGAAATATTTGATGTGAATGCCAGCATGCAGGCTTCGGTCTTGACAGTCTTGACTTTGCTCGTCTTGAGAACACGGCACCAAGGTGATAATGTGGGTTCTCTTTGAAAGTTCCATCTCTTCTTCGTTCGTCAATCGCGGTTGCTTTTCTGAGTTTTCCAGACGTATACTGAGGATGGTCATTTGGTTGTTGTGAACGGCGAAGGGAGTGGTAGACTGGTTGACGGAGTGGTTTGAAAGAGACCCTGCTGCAGGCGAATGAACTCACCTAGGTATCAATGTACAAAGTTGCAAAGGATTTCTGGCTGAACGGCCAGCAACGTGATGAAGAGCGCTTGCAACGCGACTTACCGCACATCGTAGAAGGCCCAGAGTGGCGTCGAGGGAGAGTCGATGTGCCAAAGCACAGAGAAGCTGCGGGTGAGAACAAGTCGTTTGGAGGAAGTGAGGTCGTTCAGTCTCCAATTCCCGGAGCTTCCATATCACGAAACCCCGACTTCCACTCGCTCCAACATCACCCCATTCAAAGACTCAAACTCAAGCATCGCTCGTCGCATCGTGAAGTACAGTAAATGGGGTATCATCAGCACAAAATACGCCAATGCCGCTATCAGCTCCATCAGTCTTTCCAGATCATGGCCTCGCGGGCTCGCTGAACACACGATGGTCTGCAGTGTGGATCACGCCGAGCGGTCAGACGCGAGACTCAATGATACTCGATACGCCTTTCCGAGCCCACACCATTCGAAACACCATGGACTTTCTCCGCCCTGCCAGCCAACCTATCACACAACGGCGCCAGGTTCTTTCTCAATCTTCTTAGCCAAGATCGCCGTTTCAAGCTCCCACCTTGAGCGCAAACGCTGCCGTTTGTCAGCCACCGTGTCATCCAAGTCATGAGCTGCTTGACCGCAAGCACGTTCGAGCTCCAGCTCCGCCTTCCTCTGCGCCCGATCGAGATCCTGGACTTCCTTTTCTTGCCGCTGGAAACGCAGCTTCATCCGTCGGCCCTGCTCGCCTCGCAGCACGTTGATGGCGCTGCCGTGTCTCGCGTCCATTTGGTCGCGATTCCGGCGTGTCTTGTCGCGCTCGGCGCAGTCCTGCTCGGTCACCGTGCGCTTGTGCGGTTCGCCGGTGCTGTACCTCCCGGCGCAATAGGCCTCCATGTGCTTCAAAGCAGTGGCATTGTCCCGTTTTTCTTGACTGTGTATCTCTCGCATATCCGCTTCTGCTTTGACTTGCTTATCCTCCGCTTCAGATGTTGCCACGATGTGGTGTTCCACGAGTTCCTCCATGCAGACTTCGTGTTTGGCTTTGAGTTCTCCCTTCAGCGTGTGATGTTGCGTCTGGAGTGCAGCCTGCTGCGCGTCAGTCCAGGCAAGCAGGCGGTCTCTCGTCTCTGTCTGGGCCGATCTGAGCTGTCTGTATTCCGACGACTCCGTCAATCCATCCAGGTCATTCTGAACCCTCGGATTGATAGAGTCGACCTTTGACTCAACAGAGACCGTTCTGCTCCTCATTGACAATGCGCCGGGCCGTCGTGTATTCCCAAACTCTTTTGTTTCGCTCGCGGATGAAGGAGCGATCGATGCCGACTCATTCCACTGCTCCGACTTTTCCAACAGTGCCTTCTGCTCGCCTTGGGTCATGACGAGCTCCACTAAGCCTCCAGGGATGGGAAGGCCGCAACAGCGAGGTACCACGCCAGCCTTACTGTCAATGCCGGCTTTGATGGTGCTTCGCAGCGCTTGCGTGCATAGTCTGTGGCCGCAGGGCAGCTTGTGTACGGCTCTACGCTGGTGCAGGGAACCTTGCGGGCAGTGCGGGCAGCTTTCGTCGAGCGAGGAGCTAGACGTCGTCCGACGCAGATGCAGCATGCTCAAGCCTCGAATGCGCCGCAGGTGTCTCTTAGGCGATGACTCCGGCGGGGACGGTGGCAGTGAAGACGTGGATTGTGTTGGTGTCGTGGGTGGGGACATCGATATCGATTGTCTACTACTCGGTACAGCGCGAGCCAGCAAATTGTCGTAGTCCCGAAAGGATAGCGATGTGCGAGGCTGCGCGCGACTGGACGGTTGATGGTGATGACCCCTCGATACATCCGAGCGAATCGACACCAAACCAGTCAACTGCGACGCTCTGGAAGCCACGGACTCCTGTGACCTCCGCGACAGATCAGACGACACAGCTTCCCTATGCGACCTGTGTTCTCCCGCTGGTGATATGTTGACCTCAACACCGCACTCTTTGGCCTCCGCCCTCAGCTCCGAGTCCAGTCGTTCTTCCGTATCGCCATCCTGCAGATGTAGAACATCCTGCAGGTAAGAAGTCTCAAAGTCGACGGCGGCGGAGTGGCAACCAGCACGTTGAAGCATGCTCGAGTAGGCCGGGCTGTGAACGAAGATGTCGCACCTCCGCCACCGGAATCGTAGTGATAAAGTGATCTGCTCATTCGACGACACCACCGAGCCTTCTGCGGGGCGCAAAATGTATTCTCCAAACAAGCATGCTGCAGATCTCGGGGATCGTGTGATGCCGAGATGCGACGAAGATGTCCTGGTGGGCCTGCAAGATGGCCCTGCGTTTCACGTCTCGGTAGCAGGCTAAGTATGGACAAGCGAGCATTTCGAAGGGACGAATGACAGGGAGATGCTGGGATCCAGGATGATCGTCACATGCAAACGGGGTGGGCATCAGGAAAAGCTTAGGCCTGAAATCTGCCAGCGATGCACAGTGCTGTCAGTGGGTGCAAGAGGCCGCAAACGGAATTTGTGGCTGCAGATACGATCGCCCAATGGGTTGTCAAACTTGTCCTCGGTGCCAGTGTGCCCACTGACTTGCGCAGAACTTCCGTATATTCTTCTTCCGGCCCAGTGGTCAACAAGGAAAGTCCGAGGAGCAGGCAGTCATGATGACAGAACGAGAGAGGCCGGAGTGACAGTATTTGCTACGCCTTGTGCAACGACCGTGAATTGCGCAAAAGAGACTGCACGGTTTCCTCCAAAGTCCGTCAACATGCTGCATGCACTCTGCAACGAGACGAGATGGGATGAGTCGAGGCCAAAAGCGAAATAGCACTTCGGTACAGCGGAGTCGCAACAGTTCGCTGAGACGCCAGATAGATATCATCCTCTGCAAGACACACGCGTACATGTACCGCGACTATAACATATCCTGTACATACTCCACACCGTGACTGGCGGATTAATATGTTGTGCAGACGCCACCAAACGTCTGGATTCAGGGTGGTCCTTCACAGCCGTTGGCAAGTATTCTGGAAGAGATCCGCTTGGTGATGCTCGAATGCCAAAAGCGACGTACATGTGATCCTGCAACTGACCAGCAAGCTAAATCCATCTGCGTCGACCTCGAAACGTCGGGCGTGATAGAGACACAGCAGTGCTTCCGCTTATGGCAAGAGGGGGAAATACGGGTTCATCAAGACATGATGCTGTACTCCCGTCACGCAAGAGGCACACAAGATACGTCAAAAATTGCATGTCATTTGTCATTTCGTCTCGTCGTGAACCGCGATAAACAGATTGAAGTGCAGCTTGCACTATATCTGAACTGAAGCCAAGATCAACCGCAACAACTCGCACACAGTAGGACCCTTGCGACTCGCCGACCAAACGATTTTCTCTCGTCGAATCTGCCTTTGCCTTTGGTCCCCGACCGTTCCTGGGTCAGACTAAAGGACCGCTTCCAGGCGAATTTGCTCCTGAGAGGTACACGTTCGTCGTCGTCGTCTTCGAAGAAACAAGCGGGGTATTGCACGCTGTCGCGCCCGATCATTGACCCGAACGAGGTGCGCGGTTCGGGAGTGGTGACGGCTGTAGGCGACGTGACGTTCTCGTCAGACCATCGACTATGTCCCGGGGAGCTGGTGGACGGGGAGCCGATGGATTGCGTTTTGGCGGAAGCGCCGGAATCGGCTGAGAGGATGCGCAGCGGGATGCGCCGACTTGAGCGGAAGGATGTGAGGCTGTCCTTGCGACTTCTGATCGAGCTGGACAGGCTTTCTTTGCGCGGCCTGTATGACGCGTCTGGCTGCTGGTGAGGTGGGACTGTCGTAATGTTGCTTGCTGGTGGTATGGTCTGCTGTACCATAGATGCAGCCGCACACTTGACTCCTTGAGCTGGGTCATGCACGGTGGGGAACAGACTATACCCCTTCTTGTGTTGTGGCCGTGGTACCTTGACAGGGGCAGGAGGGTCCTGAGAGAGACCTGACGGCTCCTTTGACGCACCGACGCTGGCATCCTGATTCGTCCTCTGTACTATCGGGATGCTGCCTGGGGATTGTTGACAGGGTACCGTCGATTGAAGGCCAAAGTCGAACTGCTCAATTGTCGAGTCGATCTGCGGTATCGGTGGCGGTAATTCGGGGCTGTTCAGTGGCGACACGTCTCGGGTGTAATAACCCAATATGCCGAAGGACATCTCGGATTGACGTGCACTGTACTGCGATCTGATACTGGGCGAAGCCATGCGGCGAGGGCCAGCATTACGAGGAGGACCATCTTGTCTTGGCCATGTACTCGGCGCCGCCAGGTCAACGACTTCTGGAGTTCTGGGCGGTTCATAGCCTTTGTCATTGTCGCTTTTCAGTAACGGCGAAGGCACTGGAACGATCTTCGGCGCACGCGGATCCACTTGAATAGGACCCGGGCGCGTCCGGTTGGCACACCGTGGTATTCTCACACGCTCGTCTCTCGGCTGGCGCGTTTGTGTCATGGTGATAGTAGTCTGAGACGTCGGACTCCAAGTTTCGGGTAGCATTCTGTTCGTGGCCATCTTGTAACAAGGTTGTCACAGGGAGAGAAGGAATCGAGAAAGGACTTCTACTTACGAGCCTGCTACGGCGCCCTCGCTGAGGATCGGCATGCGCTCTATATGCCTACAAGATACTCGAATCCCACTGTGCTGGACGTGAGGGATGGAATGCAGAACTTCCCGTTTTGTCAACAACAGGCAAGGTCTGCATTAGTCCTCGAATGTCTTGCATCTGTGGAGAAGCAACGCTTGCCTGCATTGAGCCCTTTGTAGTCGCGAGATAACCAATGGCTGACATGGTAGCGACGCACCACAACGGCATGTCAGTAATGCAAGGGGTATATGTTTTGGTCAACTTGAGAATTGATCAGATATGGGCAAGTCGTAAACAAGGCAGCGCGAGCGCGTGGCGCTGGATCAATCTTGCGAGACTGACAGCTCGAGACGACCGACGAGGGCTAACTGTATGGTAGGATAAGGCGTGAGTACATGCAGAGGATGCTAGCAGGCAGGTACTGATCGTGCAAGCGCAAGGCAACGTTGTAGAGAGGGGGCTGCAAGGTCCGAGTCTGCGTCGCGCAGGGAGAAGTGTAGAAAGGATGAGCACCTGATGGTGTTCAGGAGGTGGAAGAGAGGGAGAAGAAGAGGTCATCAAGCGTGTAGCCCGAGGTACCTTGTACTTACGTAAGCGTCGTCAGTTTGCCCGCCGTCCAAATACAAAAATACTGGCACGTTGAGAAACGTTCTATATCGTGCGTTGCACAATTGATACCAAGCAACCACAGCTCGGAATGATGGAGGTCCCTCTGACCACACATCTCTCTGTGTCGAGCGAGCAGACAGACATTCCAACGTCCCATCCATCGCTGGTACCTGACCATGAACCATGCAGAACAGTCCGTGAATGGATCTAGTACCGACGCCGATTACTTCGCCACGAACCCCAAACCGGCGACCTTGGATCAACACGCCTCACTCGTGCTTGCCTTCGTCGAGCAGCATGCGAGCGAACAACGAAGGGTAGCGGTCGTCACTTCGGGCGGGACCACCGTGCCCCTCGAGAACCAGACCGTCAGATTCATCGACAACTTCTCCGCCGGCACCCGTGGCGCGACGAGCGCCGAGTACTTTCTCGAAGCAGGATATGCCGTCATCTTCCTGCATCGGCAGTTCTCCCTGCTGCCGTATTCGAGACACTACTCCCACAACACCAACTGCTTTCTCGATTTCATGACGCACAACGGGGCCGGAGCGGTCGTCGTTGAAAACGAGTATCAACAGCAGATGTCACAGGTACTGGACCGATACAAGCACGCGAAGCAGGCCAACGCTCTGCTTCTTCTATCTTTCACCACAGTCAACGAGTACCTCTGGCTGCTTCGAGAACTGGCGATGCAGATGCAGCCGCTGGGACCGAACGGATTATTCTACCTCGCAGCCGCAGTATCAGACTTCTTCGTCCCCGCGGAGCGAATGGTGGAGCACAAGATCCAATCCTCGGAAGAATTCAACGCCAGCACGACGAACCCCACCGGCGAACGACCACCCGCAGCCCACATGGACGGCAAAAGGCTCGTGATCGACCTCGACCCCGTCCCCAAGTTCCTGAAGCAACTGGTCGACGTCTGGGCGCCGCGGAGTATGATCATCAGCTTCAAGCTCGAGACCGATCCTTCCTTGCTCGCGCAGAAGGCGAGGCACGCGCTGGAGAAGTACTCGCATCACCTCGTTATCGGCAACCTCCTCATGACTAGGAAATGGGAGGTTCTTTTTGTCTCTGCGGGCGGGGGCGAGCGATGGGTCCGGGTGCCGGCAGGACGCCGCACGAAAAGCGTGACCGGTATTGATACGGAGGGAAAGGGTGTGACGGGATTGGGTGAACCTTCGATCGAGATAGAATCATGGATCGTACCTGAGGTTGCGAAGATGCACTCGGATCTTATAGAAAAAGGCGATTCGCGGCGTTGAGATGTGATGTCGTTCGGCAAATGCGTATTGGATTGCATGTACTGTTCAGAGAACGAATGGACTGTATATACTTTTCAGAGAATAATCTTCCACCGCGCAGTCGCGTGCCTGATTTGCTTCCCGAAGATAATCAAAGGAATCGCAAGTAGCATGATGAGTACATAGACGCCCGCTTGCGTCCCAAAGGACTTGACGTAGCCGACCTCTGCGATCCATGGATTGATACCTGAGGTGGGAGTGGTCAGCTCGAAGACACAAATTGGTGACAGTCGCACTTGCTTACCGTACAAGAACCCGAATGCGACGATATTCTTGAGTCCGTTGACCAGGAGGAGTGCATCGGCGTTGACCGGTAGGTAGCAATCGCTGACGTAGGTCATCGTTGCCACCGGAACAGCCGTCAACCCAACAGCTACCATACCATAGCCGAAGAACCTAGTCTGATGTCAACAAGCGCTTACAGCCGGCTTCATTCCGCGTCTCTTACAAAGATGTCCAGTTCAGCGCATCCGCCACGCCATAGCCAAACGCCAAACACCCGGCCGGCACGATCAAAGCCGGGATGAACAACAAGTGCAATCGCGTCTCGGGCTGGAAGACGCCGCCGTTCTTCTTGCTGCGCCAGTCCGAGTACCGATCGACCAACCAGCCGCCGAGGATGGCGCCGACGATGTTACCGATGAAGCCCGGGATGTTGATCAGCCCGTTGATGGCCGGCGACCAGTTGTAAGGTGGGGCCTGCAAGACGAAGGAGTTGAGGATGTTAATGGCGACCACCCATGCGAGCGACACGGCGTATGCCAGGAAGGCGAAGATGACCGCGGGATATGCGATGAGAGGCAAGGGTCGGATGAAGAGCTCTAGCAGGTTCGTGTCTTTGGGCACGCCGGACCACAGACTGATCTCTTGTAGCCACGTCTTCTTTGGAACCTGTTCGCCACCGTGCTTCGGATGATCTCCCATCTGCCTCGAACTTGCAGAAAGGGTCTTCTCCACAGGCGCCGCTGTCGCTGTTTCTTCGTCTACTGGAGTAGAGACGGAATTTGATCTGGCAGAAGGGGACGACGCCATACTTCCACTCAGTGCGGTCCGGTCATGGCGCGTCTCTGGGCAGAACAGGAGCACGACTACCCAGTTGACGGCCGTGAAGATGAACGCCATCCACTTGTGCCAACGCCATGACAAGCTGGTGATGACGAACCCGCAGATCAAAGGCCCGATTGTGTTGCCTCCAGAGATGGCGTTCATGTAGATGCCCATCACATTGCCGCGCTCGTGCAAGTAGTAGATGTCGGAGACGATTGCAGCGCCCAGCGCCTCGGTAGAAGAGCCAGCGAAGGCGGCGATGATGTTGCTCCAAAGCAGCGACTCGAACGACTGCGCCAAAGCGCCCCACAAGTAGCACACGCAGAGCAGGAGACTTGCGAAGACGAACACCGGGCGTTTGCCGATAAAATTGGCCATCGGGACCCAGAGAAGGTTGAAGACGCCTAAGACGAGGATGGGCCAGAGGAGCAGTGCACTGGTTTCAGTCTGCGTCTTTCCGAACTCCAGACTTAGCTCGTAGAAGGCGGGTGAGAGGCCACCGATGGCGTAGTTGGTGAGAAACGTGAAAGCCAGCACGCTTCCGAAGCAGACGTTCTTCTTCCAACGTGGCCATCTCAAAGGGTCTGGAAAGAAGCCGGTCAGTAGAGGACAGGATGGCTAGCAGTATGGGGCCAATCACCATTCGGATCATCCGGATTGGGCGTAGGGTGGAGGATGAGATGGCCGTCGTCGGATTGAGCGTGCAGCTGGACAGTGCCGTCAGACCTGTCCAGCTCTTGGAGCGACCGAGGAGGCATGTCTTGATACAGTCGAGTAAGGAAGCGGCGGCACGATCACAAACTGTTCGTGATCCAGGCGTCGAACCACGGTGGCGTGGGACCGGCGCTCGTCGAGGTGGCGGGGGAATTGTCCTTCATAGCAGTAGACACAAGGAGATGTTGATATGTTGACAGGCTCTCAATTCCCTTGACAGCAAGGAACGTCCTGCGACAGGAGGAACGAATGTTGAGTCGTGGGTTCACTCGCAGAGCTGAAGTGGTTGGATTGAGGCGCTATTTCTACGGTTATGCGCGCCCTACACGTACAGTATTCAGCATCACGACATCCACTTGGTCACTGCTAAATATACGACGGATCGCAGTCGGCTTCTCCACAGCATTGGCTTTGAGAACGAGAAAACATCGTGCCGGAGAAACCTCTGTTGAGTCATGGAGTCGGAGTCCGTGGCGTTGGTGAGGAGACCCGAATTGGGGAGCGATTGTGCGTAGTAAGCAGGCTCGCAAGATGGTGGCAGTGGTGCCAAGACTGTGTTCTGTTCGTTGTTTGGATCGTCTCTGCGTCCATGCAAGTGCTGTTTTCGGTCTAGTAAGCGGGTTTTATGCAGTCGTGAGTGGCTGTTGCACGTGACCCATGTACATCTAGATACGTTTGCCGCCCAGAAATGTCAACTTCGCACTGTCACATCGTTAATCGACCTTCTTCGTAAGCTCATATGATCAGTATCCTCAACACAGAGGATGTGGTCGACTAGCAGCGAACTATGGCATCGTCAGCATCAATGCACAGTTGATGGGCGTCGAGATCCTGCAGATATGCTCGGCCGCGTCTCCTGCAGCCACGGGCTCGCGGAAGGACAACACTGTCTCGCGAGTCTTTCGTCAAGACTTGATATCACGTCGTTCTTCTCGACTCACAGACTGTCGAGGCTACCCGGGCGCTCATAAGGTGGCTCATCTTGCGGTAACGCGTGGCTGGATGTACCACGCAGACGGGCCGCTCGACACCGTTGTTGCTCACACTGACGTGCGTCGTTCCAGATCAACGCTGTCTATGCACTCGATGTCGCCGACAGGAACGGCCTGAAAGCAGAGCCGGCCGCTTCTCGCGTCACGAAGCCGTATGAAGTAGTGTAAGCTCGGATTGGCCGATCAGCTGAGTCGTAGCCGAGCTTTTGTCAGAATCACGCCGCAGGCTGTTGCAAATGACTGACCGACTGCAACTGGATCCTCGCGGAGCGACTGCTGCAGTGTAATGACATGAGGTTCCAAGCTCCACGGGCCATGGTGGTCTTCTGTCTATGCGACCCAGGACCTGAAGTCCATCGACGAGCCGGACTTTGGTACAGGACATCTCCTCCATGGTACTTGCGGTGCTGCAGCCTGGGTGCGGACACGGCCAAAGCTGCTGTCAGCTCAACAGCGAGATTGCAACTGCTCACATTCGGGACCGTCCCAGCATGTTGGTCTGAGTTTGCACGTGACAAATGACTGGACGGGTTTGTTGAGCCAGCGGTTCCGAATCGGCCATTGTCGACGGTGACGAGCAAAACCAGCCGGTGACACTCATCCAAGCGAGAAGTGAAGTGAAGTCAGTTTTCGCAAAGTCTCCCGTGCCTTCCTTTTACATCAGAAGCTTCAACGCTCTTGGCATGGCAACACGTGAAACGTGCCGTGCGTCGACTTTTCAGAAACAACAACCATACCTTAACATCATCCACAACATCCACCCAAACACCATCTTCTTGCACTTCTCCCCTTTCACCTTCCATCTCCACCTTTCACCTCATTCATTCATTCATTCATTCATTCATTCATTCATTCATTCATTCATTCATTCATTCATTCATTCATTCATTCATTCATTCATTCATTCATTCCTCCCTACCAGCTGTAGCCACTCCTTGTCACTGCACCCTCACCATCACCGTCGGGCTAGCAACCACGATGGAGGTCACTATTGACACGATGGCAGATGAAGCCGCCCCGTCCAACGGCACCGAACCTTCCCCTGCGGACAAAGACCAGCTGATCCAACGGGCTCAAAACCATGGTTGGACTCAGCCCACCGCCTTCAATTACGACGAGTTCACTCGCACTGATGCCAACGATGCTGACTGGCACGGCACGGCTCGTGTGTACGAGTGGGAAGACGGGTACGGTGATGTCGCGCCAGCCGTTCCGGAGCTCGAGAGAGTCCTCTTCGGCGGCGAGTTCCAGATGCGCAAGGGCGAGCACATCCACAACCTGGATTTGCTGGTCACTGTCGAGGGCCCGGTGAAGGTGGCGCCGGCCCGCAAGGTTGGCAACATCACGGTCTGCACTCATGATATTCTCGGATCGCTGACAATCATTCAGTTCGAAGATTGTGGGTTGCACCCAGTTCTATTGAAGAACGTCGAGATGTGTGGATACGACAAGCCCACTCCTATACAGGCATACGCTATTCCAGCAGTCCTCCAAGGCGTAGACGTTGTGGCCGTTGCTCAAACCGGTAAGTCTACGATATTCCTCTCGATACATATCCACCATCGCTTACTGTTGGTTCCAGGCTCGGGAAAGACGGCCGCATACATGATACCAGTCATGTCGCGTCTCATGGGAAAGGCCAAGAAGCTCTGTGCGCCAAAGCCTCACGATTGCGGCGGCAGACCGGTCAAGGCAGAGCCGCTCGTCGTCGTCGTCGTGCCCACCCGCGAGCTAGCGATGCAAATCTTCGACGAGGCACGGCGCTTGTGCTACAGGTCAATGCTGCGTCCGTGCGTAATGTACGGCGGTTTGCCTATGGGAGTTTGTCGCGAGGAGCTCGGGAAGGGTTGCGACGTTCTCATTGCTACCCCGGGCCGTTTGACCGACCTGATGGACAAACCGCATCTCTTTTCGATGAGCCGCGTCAAGTGAGTACCTCCTTCACACGCCTTGCGCCGGTTGGGCGCTGCTTACGCAAACACAGATACACCATCATCGATGAAGCTGATGCGATGCTCGACCAAGACTGGGCGAGAGAGCTCGAGAAGATCATGGCCGGTGGAGGTACGCTTAGGTCATCCTGGTTTGCGTCGACAGTCCAGCTCACACTGTACAGATACCAACGAAGACGCTGACCACATCTACATGATGTTCAGCGCCACATTCCCCAAGTTCGCTCGCGAGATGGCCAGTCAGTACATGGCGAGCGACTACTTGCGCATCCGTGTTGGCCGTGCTGGGCAATCGCACAAGAACATCCGGCAGGAAGTCCTCTGGGTTGACCATGAGCAAAAGCGTCAGGCCGTCTATGACCTGCTGTTCACCGACCCGGCGAATGTCGGACGCACCCTGATCTTCTGCAATTCGAAGAACACGGTTGACTTGCTCGACGATTTTCTCTACAACCGTGGGCTCCCGACCACTTCCATCCACTCAGACCGGAACCAGCGCGAGCGCGAGGATGCTTTGTAATGCTTCCCTGACTCCCACTCCTTCCGGAACGTCTGCTAACATTATCACAGCCGCGCCTTCCGTGCCGGTCGTGCACCCATCCTTATCGCGACTGGCATCTCTTCCCGCGGCTTGGACGTAGCCGACCTCCTACACGTGATCAACTACGACTTGCCATCGGCACAGCATGGCGGCATTCAGGAGTACATCCATCGCATTGGTCGTACTGCTCGCATCGGCCACCAAGGGCTGGCTACATCCTTTTACAACGACCGCAATGAGGACATTGCGCAAGATCTCGTCAATACGCTCATCGAGTGCGATTGCCGTGTGCCCGACTTCCTACAGCACCTTGTCCCGGAGGACGGCAAAGTGATCTTCGACGACGACAGCCAACCAGACACCAACGGTGAGAATGGCGATGCTGCCAACGGCTCCGGAGGCGCCGAAGGCGATGGTGGTGCCCCTGCAGATTCTGCGTGGGGCGCTGGGACCAACGGCAATGGTTCCCCTGCCGACAACGCTTGGGGTGCTACGACCAACGGCTCCGGAGACGGAGAGGGCAATGGCGTTCCGGTCGATAACGCTTGGGGCGCTCCTGCCGGTAACGGTACCACGAACGGGTTCCACACGGAGGCCAATGGCTTCACCGTCGCCAGGTGGTAAGCATTCCACCGTCAAAAATGCAACTCTGATGCACCGCATGAGAGAGGTGTTTTCAGGGTGATGGGAGTGGCGTGGCGTACGAATGTGCGAAGGAAGCTTTGGATCTGGGCCAGCAGAGACCGCTAACAATTCATTCATTCACGTTAGCGAGGGCCAAAGTCCAGCGGGTCACAATGGCTAGCTGGCAGGCCCAGATCCTTGATAGCTCGGGAAAAATCATGACTTTACTTCTGAAGTATGCTTGTCGTTTGAACGTTGTGAAACAAGGGTCAGTGCCGTTATCGTAGTCGCGTTTGCCACGACTGCCCTTTCTGCTTGGAAGCACGTGAGCGAGGCGACATCCGCAATATACAAGTGCAGCAGTTTCAGCAGCACAGGCAGTGTACTTTACGTTACCTCCGCGCCCTTCACTTCCGAGATGAGAAATCAAGAAGAACTGGCATCGATTTTCCGTGATGATTACAATTATATACGTCTATCGTTCCCATCATGGTTAGGTGATACCAATACATCCTCATCCATCATCATCGTCGTCGTCATAACTATACAACACCCGTCCTGTGTATCCAATCCGGTCTGGTCCCTTGCAAGCTCCATCGCCATTGCAAACAAAACCACCATTCGCTCAAAGAACCGCAGAAAAACCACGATCCAACGACCTCAACACTGATCCGCACGACTCCTCCTCTTCCTCTCAATCACGACGTCTCCGCCCCTCGGACCCGATCCAGACCCGTATAGCCCTGCCCATTCCTCCCAGTGTAACTCCCCAGCGCGTATCGCGGGACTTCCATCCCACCCGACGCCATCCGCCTCGCGTCGCCGAAACCCCGGATCGAGTCCGCGAGGCTGACTTTCGACGCCGCGGCCTCCTGATGCTGGCTGATGCCGGTGCGCGCGCCGGGCGGGGCGGAGAGGAGGCGGGTGACGAGGTCGGTTTTGGAGGCCGGGTTGCGGAAGGCGAGGTCGTCTAGTATGCGGCTCTGGTGGACGAGGGCGAGGATGTGGTTGAAGGAGGTGGCGGTTTCGGCGTCGGGGGGGAGGAGGTGGGA
>Ga0058704_10000292_pt1 | contig 27362 bp, 31 predicted proteins | sample AgamicMgSfe_FD_71363 | JGI IMG/M metagenome (GOLD analysis project Ga0058704, IMG submission 71363) | Agave microbial communities from Guanajuato, Mexico - Mg.Sf.e | ecosystem: Host-associated > Plants > Phyllosphere > Phylloplane/Leaf | place: Guanajuato, Mexico | collected 2012-05-30
ATGCAAGCGCACCGCCACCGCCACCGCCGCCTATGCCTTCTTCCGGCGCGCCCCCGCCGCCCCCGATGCCCTCGTCCGGTGCGCCACCTCCGCCGCCAGGCCCGCCTCCTGCACCAGCTATGCCGGGCGCGTTTGAAGGCTCCGCGCCCAGCCAGCCGTCGGCGGGAGATCGCAGTGATTTGCTCGGCGAGATCCAGGCTGGGAGAGGGTTGAAGAAGGTGCAGACTAAGGATCGCAGTCAGGCGGGCACGGCTGGAAGGGTGTTGTAAGTTTTGTGAGATGGTTGTATGTGGTCGAGGTGGAGGTTTAGTTTTCGAGTGTAGAGAATGTATAACGCTGTCAATGTAGAACGCTTCGCCACGCTAATGGGTGTTCGAATGGTATCATTAAGCACAGTTTTCTGAACACCGATACTGGAATATACTAGGTTGGCATGGGTATCTAACAAAACGAAACCGCAAGCGAGGAAGAAAAGCAAAGCGCCGCAACTGCAATCAGGAACGCCATGAGACCCAAGCACGCCGGGCACCCAAAGTCAGACCTCACTCCTGGCAGCTTGATCCAAGTGCTCCGCCTCCTTCGACTGCGCAGCATCACCCGACCGGCCCTCGGCCTTCATCCTCGCCGACCGTTGATGCACATTGCTCATGCTGACGGGTGGCTTCCGTTTACGGCCCCTGCGCTGCCGATTCAGCTCCCGCTCCAACGCGGCCGACAACCGCTCCAGAATCCACTGGGCCTCGCTGCCCGTGGCCATCAGCGGCGACTTGTCCGAGAGCCAGGACCACTCCTTCAGGTTGATGGTCGTGTGGCGTCGAGGTCGGCGTTGGTCCGGGTGAGGGGCGAGCTTCTTGTGCTTGCCGTGGAGTCGCTCCCACCGGCGCGCTTCCGTCTCGCGCTCGATGGCGCCGTCGGTCATGGGGAGGCCTGAGTCCGGGCGCTCGGTGGTGCCGACTTGCGTTGGGTCCGGTTTGGGAGTCCTCGTGTCCGTCATGGTCGCGTCCGAGTTGGCGCTCGGGATCGTCTTCAGGGGCTCCGGGACGAGGACGTCGGGTTGCTCTTGGCCGGGGAAGCCATCTGGGTCATCCTCGTCGCCCATGAGTTTCAGGAAGTACTCCCAGTCGGCCCACGAGTACTTTCTGGGTGGACTGGCGCTCAGATCCTTCTGCAGGTTGCGGCACTCCCGCGCCAGGACGTAGTGGTAGAAGTGCATGTCTCGCTCAAGCTGGTCGCTTTGCTCCTCGGACTGCTGCGCCTGCTGAAGCTCGTCCTCTTTCATGTGTGTCGTGAGGCGCTCGGCTAGACGGTCCAGCATCTCGCGCTCGTGCTGACTGCGCTCCTTGCGCTCTCCGTGGTGGATGGTGTGGCCTTTGGGGATGTCTCCGAGAAGACCGGGTGGCGTGACCCGAGATGCAAGCTGACGTAGACCTTTCGTCGCGCGTTCGAGTACGGACTTGCTGGTCGCGCGCAGGCTCTTCTCGCCCGGGAGCACGGTGATGGAGGCAATCCACACGGTTGTTTCGGAGAAGTATACGATGATCGTGTCACCTGCATGTGATCAGCAGATGCGTTACGTGCGAGTATCCGAGTACTCTTGCATGGGGATCTCATACCCATGTTGCTGATAAGAATCGTCAGGCTTGGTACGGCGAGCAGGGACCATAGGACGAAAAAAGCACGTCCCGCGTTACTTAATGGGTTGAGATCTGTGCGTATCGATCAGAAATACTGCGTTCCAAGTTGGCGGATCAGACTCACCGCCATATCCGATCGTCAGGAGCGCTACGACTGTGAAATATAGACTGTTGAAATACGTCCATTGCTGGGTCCGCTCGGAGACCATGAAGATTGCAGCCCCCGCGAGCCAAAGAAGCAATGCAAACGACGCCGATATTGTGAGCGCGAACCACCGTCTGTCTCGTTGGGCTGCATGCTGCACCTTGCGCATGACGTTGAATTCCTCCTCCCTGCGTTGTGCGGGTGAGAGGGTTGGATCGGTCGAGAAGTCGGCGGCGGCAAAGACGGAGATCCTGATCGTCTGTTTCCGCTCGTCCACGCCATGGACTGCGGCGTGCCGACGCTTCTCGACAATCCGGGCGGAGAGCTTCTCTTCGCCACGCTCCAGTACCAAAGATCTGATACTCCCGATGACGAGACCGACGATGAGGATGCCGCCGAACGCAAAAGGAATAAAGAGGCCACGGCCGACGTTTGTGGCCGGGGCAAAGTCTCCAAAGCCTATTGTTAGGAGGGTGATATCCGCCCAGTACACGGCCTCCAGATAGTTCCAGCCTTCCACGTTGCTGAAGACGAGTGCGCCGAGGAGCAGGTAGGTGACGAACAGCATCGTCTGCAGCATCAGCGTTCGTTGAGGGGTCGTCAACTTGAAGTCCTAACCGAAACGTCAGCGGTTCTACCAAACCGACACCCGTCACCTGCCATACCTTCTCATAGTACCCCTTGTTCGCTCCATATACCGTAAAGCACATCAAGAACGCAATGATCATGTATATGAATGCGGCGAAGATAGCGTAGTAAAACGCACCTGACAGCGCGTGACGCGCATGCGGTGCATTCACGCCAGTCAGGTAGTAGGTGGGCGAAGACGTCAGAGCAGCCATATCTGCTATAAGCAGTATACTCGCGAGTAGGAAGCCCGTGATAGTGATTGGCTGGGCGGTGGCGAACTTCAGTCGGTGTCCCATGTTCAGGAGGAGGCTGGCATTTCCGATCACAGCGCAGAAGAGAGAAACGGCATTGACGGCCTTCCGATGGTCAGCATGGTCCGTGCTGCCAGAAAGCTACGAGTGAATGGATGGATGGTGTATGGATTGTGACTGATGTGTTTGGAGATATCGAGACGTACAATCACCCATGCTGGATCCTTGATCCGTACCCCATGCTCCTCAGTGCCGCCAGGCGGCACATACAGCCTCCACTCGAACACCAACGCACAGATGTTGAATCCACTCGCGATTGGACCGAAAGTACCCGCCAGCAGTGGACATATGGTGGAAGCGGCCCACCAGCGCGACGGGTCCGTGAAGTCGTGCTCTTCTATCTCTTTTTCGTCGGGCTCACCCGGCTTCGCCTCGACATCCTGAGAAGACTGCTTGATCGGGTCCGCCATGCCCGGGTCGATGGTCGACATGATGGATGTGTCGGTGATATTACTGTTGCATGACCTTCAGACAAGAAAGCAGGGGGAGTAGAGCGTGGTCTCTCTGGGTTATGGATCGCTGTCGGCTCTATTGGGTGCGAAGGTGATGTCGAAAGTGCAGGCGCTTGGGACTGCCGTGGCTGGGCGACGGAGGCTGTTGCCAGCGCGTCGTGTGTGCGCTTTCTCGGCGGTATGGCTCTCCCATCTCGTTGCCATGCGCAGCCACCTTGTTGCCATTCGCGGCTGATAAGAAGTTGGCAGTTGACAGGGTATGAGCTTTCCCCAGACCAGGGTAAGTAATCTTGGTCTCGTGATGAGGCTCGCAGGCACGGACCGAGCCGAGCTGAAACGTGAACTCTGAGAGGAGTATCAAAGGCTTCAATGGACGACAGCCCTCTTCTCGTCTATACAAGACAACATTGCAATGCGCGGCAGCGTGCCAGAACAGAGACTGTGCCTCTCCAGGCTCCATGTAGTCTCCTGATTGCCGAAGGCTGTGCTAGGCCTCGCTCCCAAAATCATGCTGCATCTTGTGGAAGCGGTTCGGCCATAGAACCCGCGACTCGCCTGAGCGACACCATGCCTCTGGTACATGCCATTGAATGGCGTGAAGTCTTCTTCAGGACAAGTTGGATGCTGGTCGTCATGCACAGCGTGTTGCGCACTGGTTGCACATACTGTGGTCAAAGTAGCCGGCTTTGGCTTCGCAGATGTTCCAGACGAGGAACCTCTCTCGGACCTCTTCTTGACCGTGCGGTTTAGTGCGAATGGTTCATGGCGACTCTGGAAGTTTGCAACAGATGGCAATGCATTGACGAAGCTGTGCACTGCGCACTGTGCAGGGACAGGGATCAAGGGTCGAGAATGCTGACATTTACCGCAGCACGGCTGCCCACTTCGAGCTACAGCTTGGTCTCAGACCCTCAGCGTGCTTTGCAGGTATCGACAGGGCGTAATGCCTGACTAGGAAGGTGTGTAGGTATACCTTAGTGACTAAAGGCCGCTCTGGCCCACGTGTCTAACGGGCCGAGGTACATAGATGTCAGATGATCGCTTGCAGCTCTTCGAACTTCGCTCTAGTCCCGAAATGCGACCAACCCCGAGCTACACATGTGACATACTAACATGTTACATGGGTCCATGTTCCCATACTGCACGCGGTTTCGAACACGCCGCAATCCGAAAGACCTTGAAATATTGGTACGTACCTTAGCAAATTGGGTAATCAACCTTACATCGAAGCGACGGAGAATTCTTGAGGAAATTGTCGAATCAACAGCACAACATGTGCACCACGCGGTCCACGCCCATCAGCATGCCTCGGTCACTGGTCTCAATGCTTTGCACACCGCACACGCACTCTACAAACGCGAGCATCCACTGGGAGTCTGGGACAAACGACCAAGCGCGCTGGCCATGGTCCATGGACCATGATGAACCATGTGACATCCAACGAACCTGAACAACTGGCGTTGCGAGAAGCTCGGCAATATGTGATGCACCGAAACGACAAAGGGTCTCTGCGAAGGTATCGAATCAACAACACCACGTGTACGACATTCGTCTTCATAGCTCGAACCGCTGCAATGCGCTGGACAGTAGTCCACGTCTGGTATGAACAACAAGGCGCGCTCGCTACGGGCATTCAACAAGCGAGCTTCACAGTCGAGGCCTATATAAGGATCTTGTCGCCGACCCCAACCGTTGTCTCACCACGCCCTCTCAGCATTCCTCTACATACCTTACAGACACCGACTCGCCAATATGTTCAAGCAACTCTCAGCTTTCGCAGCATTCACTGCAGCCCTTGCGGCACCGCTGGAACGCCGCGGTGACATCGATGCCTCAGCGGTGGTCGGATTCCCTCAGACGGTACCATCTGGCACCGAGGGCACCTTGATGCTGAAATACCAGCCTTACCTCAAGGTCGTGGACGGCTGTGTGCCCTGTAAGCGAATCGACGGGTAGCACCCTTGCTGCAACTTGACCGCAAGCTGATTGAATCATCGCAGTCCCGGCTGTCGACGCCAAGGGCCAGACAAGGTATGCTCACTGATCCCCAACTGAACCACACCATTTTGCTGAACAGGTTCATAGCGCCGGCCTCAACCCCACCGGCGCCTCCAACGGCATGTGCAGCTCCAGCACCGGCCAGGTCTACGCCCGCGCCACCACTTACAACGGCGCTTACGCCATCATGTACAGCTGGTACATGCCCAAGGACGAGCCGTCCTGGGCCGAGAGCCTGGTCGGCGTCGGGCACCGGTACGACTGGGAGGACGTGGTAGTCTGGCTCTCGTCCGCCTCGACCAGCGCGACTCTGCTGGGCGTCTCCGCGTCGTACCACGGCGACTACACGATCTCCAAGACCCCGTCCCTGAGCGGCAACCACCCGTTGATCCAGTACTACACGGCGTACGACATCCTGGATCACTCTTGTGGCTTCACCACCACGGTCGGTAACATGCAGCCTCTCGTCGCCTGGGACTCGTTGCCAGCGGTTGCTCAGACCGCGCTAGCGAACAAGGACTGGGGTAGTGCCAACGTCCCTTTCAAGGATGCCAACTTCAACACCAACCTGAACGAGGCCAAGCTGTCGTAAGGGCATATGTGGAGACGCACGGGAGCATGGAAGCTATATAAGGGTATGTAGGGGAGTATGCGAGTCGGAATGATGACATGCGGTGGCTCCGAGTGACAGCTGTGGCAACGAGGACGTGGGACTCCAGCAATATGTACGTCTTGCTATAGTGGCCTACCATAGTGATGTACTAGCCTTAGCATAGACATGACGCGAGTGGTACAATGGGATAGAACTCAACAGACACATACGCCAGGGCCTCTTTCAATGCATAACCCACCCGTAAGACATAACACGAAAGCCTCTCGCCTCAACTCTCAGCCTACCCAGTCGCTCCGCCTGCATCCTGCTGTCGAGACACACCCACGAAGTCATCTTCCCACTTCACAACCCCTTAACCCCCAACCCCGCGAGCAAACCCAACCCGCAACTTCCGACCCCCCACGACCCGTCCATCCAGCGCCTCCCGCACCATCTCCGCCACCAGACCTGCCCCAAGCTCATCCAATCCGCCCAGCCGGACGAAGACATCCGTCGAACTCTGACCGCCATGCACCAGCTCCCTCGTCGCCATCTCCTCCACTTCGGCAATCTCTTCGACGATCTGCCTAACGGCCGGAAGGAAGGTGGGTACGCGCCAGGTGGCGACCCGGGCGATACCTAGCGTCGAGCACGGTCTTTGCTTCTCGTGATCGGTGAGTTGTTGGTGTCCGCCGGCTGGTTGCCAGTATTCGACCGTAGGCTCCGGGGGATCTGGAGCGATTGCGAGCTTTGTCTGAATGATCTTGCTCACCTTGAGTCAAGTTAGTTCGACGGGTAGCAGGGGGTGTGAAGGCGATGTCACGATATCACCCACCTTCTTCTTCTGCTTCTTACGGCGTGTGGGCTGCTCAGACCCGTTGAGGGTCCCAGTCGTGCTTGCAGAGCCAGGCTTGGACCTTTGGTCCTTCAGTCCCAGGAGGCTGAACGCTGAGCCGGGCCGAGCACGCTGCGCGAACGTCAGTCATCCGTGCCTCACCTACCCACGGAGAAGGAGAGGGCCATACTGGATTGAGGCGGTTGTATGCTGCGGCCTGGGCGCGGATGGCCTTGAGTGGGCTTGCTTTGGGGGGAGCCATGAGGTACTCGCGAAACGGACAGTGTGGACAGGTCTTGATTGCACGACAGTTGATGAATGAGGAGTGCTCGAGTGAGTGGCCAAGCGAAGAGATTGCGAGGTATCAAGACATCGATCTGAAGGTAGAGGGAATTCGTCCTGCTCTACCCTCCCGCCAACGTCCTGGCAGGTCGAGCGGAATGCTCGTTCAACCAGCATTGCGTAGTACGCCGGGAGACACAGGGATGCAACACTCCTCCATCACATGCGGGGCCGGCACCCTCACAAAGCTTGAGGTTGCGAGGGAGATGATGTCGCTGACAGATCTCACTCAGTAGCCCCATCCGGATGGAGGACCTGTAGCCTCAACATCTCCGCAGTCTCAACGCCCACGCGTTCCATCATGGTCAGGAACTTGAGAAAGACCGATTGTTGCACACTGATACGGCAAGGCTGGCTGGACCAAACTTCCGGCCTCGCCATGTCTCTCAGGTTTCTTGAGCCGGCTTTCTCGGCCAAAATCAGCCACTTCGACACGGGTGAATCACCAGCAATCACCCGCTCGCAAAGAACGCCGATTGTGCCCAAGAGCAGGTTCTCCTTAAAGGCAACATAGTCGTCGGAAGTCTTGTCGAAGACTACACGGATGAAGACGTCTCGGTTTTTGAGTAAGAAGCGGCGGGTAGACGGTCGGAGATTCCGGATGAAGTTATGGAAAGCATGTCGACTGCTGTACTTGATCACGAAATCTAGGTGGCAGGATGACCAGAAAACGGGCAAGGCTTCTTCACGGATTTGCTTGCTGACGCTGAGAAGAGCCACAGTGGGTTTGCGCGTTCTGCGGAATAAGAGCAAGGCCGGTGGACGGTCGAAGAACCAGAAGTCGCGCCGTGCATCCTGCAAGGCGACTTCGTAGATCCGATCTCTCAGCTCGCGAGGGAGCTCTAGGAACCGGAAGCTCCGTCGGTTACAAGAATTGAAAGACTTGCTGAGGCGATATATGAAGAAAATGGTCGTAGCGGTATTGACCAGAGCCGTTATGAAAAGCGAGATCGCCGCTGATATCAGAAAGACCATGCTTCTCGAGAGGAGCCTCGTCGTGTCGAACATTGCCGGCGATTTTCAATGTTATTCCAGCTGCATAATATCCTCACTGCATGATAGTGCGTAGCCATGAGGTAAGTTCTTGCTCTGCCCCAAATCCCCAAAATTTGGTGTGTGCGTGCGTCGAATGTTTCAACCGACCCGTGGCGACGGTATCGGAAGCGCACCTGTCGAATGGTAACATCTCCACTGCATGAAACGACATATTGATACGTGTTTGCGGAACAGTTCACGTTGTTCGCTTGTTTGCCGTCAACCCCCTCAACTCTCCTTCGAGCGCCTTCATCTCGTCCTCTTTCTCTCGCTTGACCTCGATGCTTTCCAGCTTCTTCCAGCTGTAATAGATCAACTGATATGTCAGAACTGCAATCAGGAAGTTCTTGATGACTGGGCGGCCAAAGGTCTTGTAGAAATCGCCGTGCGGATTGCCCTGTCCCTGCTGTCCCGGACTGGAGGGCGGTTGGTATGAGCCAGTGGATTGCTTGCGAGTGGTGGGGACGAAAGTGTTGCGAATGCGAGCGAGCGCCATCCGGCGAGCGAACAGCGACAACATCGTGGTAGAGTAGGGTATCGACTTCTTTTACGTTGTCAAGTGGTGAGCCGTGTGAAGGAAGGAGTTGTGAACACGATGCAACCTTTGGCCAAACGTAATCGTTCGCGTTGCCAAAATTGTCTGTCGCGTGTCGTGATAACGTCTTTGAAGGCACACCCAAACCCACCAATATAGCCCCTTCTCGTCCACCACCCACACCACACATCACAACATATTGGAGTCTTCCGTTTGAAGGAAATTCATGATCCTTGCGCCTTGAAGCAGCATGGTAAGCCCCGAAGGTTCGTTACGCCAAGCTAGACGCCCTCTAATACTTTGCCTAGTCATTTGAAAACCCAACCCAGATCTTCGAAGAGGGCTCGTACGAAGAGAAAGGCGAGAATGCCCGTCTCAGCGCCTTCGTCGGTGCCATCGCCGTCGGCGACCTCGTGAAATCTACGTTAGGCCCGAAAGGGATGGACAAGATCCTGCAGTCTGGCTCAACCGGCTCGATACTGGTCACAAACGACGGCGCCACGATCTTGAAGAGCATAGCGCTAGACAACGCAGCTGCAAAGGTTCTCGTCAACATCAGTAAAGTGCAGGATGACGAGGTGGGAGACGGGACGACGAGCGTGGCTGTTCTGGCCGCAGAATTGCTGCGAGAGGCGGAGCAGCTGGTGAATCAGAAGATACACCCGCAAACGATTATAGAGGGGTACCGGATAGCGAGCGCGGCAGCGCTGAAAGCATTGGAGGAGGCTGCGGTGGATAACAGTTCGGACCAGGAGCGGTTTCGGAAGGATCTGGAGAGCATAGCGCGGACGACGCTGAGCTCGAAAGTCTTGTCACAAGATCGGGACTACTTCGCCAACCTCGCCACCGACGCTGTACTACGGATGCGCGGCTCGACCGATCTCACACATATCCAAGTCATCAAGAAAGCAGGTGGCAAACTATCGGATTCCTACCTCGACTCAGGCTTTATTCTGGACAAGCGATTCGGCGTCAACCAACCCAAGAGGGTCGAGAACGCCAAGATCCTTGTAGCCAATACCTCGATGGACACGGACAAGGTCAAGATCTTCGGGGCCAGGGTGAAGGTAGAGTCGACAGGCAAACTTGCGGAGCTCGAGAAGGCGGAGCGCGAGAAGATGAAGGCCAAGGTCGAGCGCATAAAAGCGCACGGGATCAACTGCTTCGTCAACCGTCAACTCATCTACAACTGGCCCGAACAGCTTTTCTCCGACGCCGGCATCGCATCAATAGAGCACGCCGACTTCGACGGTGTGGAGAGACTCGCTCTCGTCACAGGTGCCGAGATCACGAGCACGTTCGACCATCCCGAGCACGTCAAGCTGGGACACTGCGACCTGATCGAAGAGGTTATCATCGGCGAGGACAACCTCATTCGCTTCTCTGGTGTCGCGGCCGGACGTGCCTGCACAATCGTGCTGCGAGGCGCCACGGAGCAATTACTCGACGAGGCCGAGCGGAGTCTCCACGATGCTCTGGCAGTACTTTCCCAGACCGTGGGCAACCCCAAGATCACGCTCGGTGGAGGCTGTGCGGAGATGGTCATGGCCAAGGCGGTCGACCAGGCGGCGCAAAACACGACGGGCAAGAAGGCACTGGCGGTCGACAGCTTCGCGAAAGCGCTGAGGCAATTACCCACCATCCTCGCGGACAACGCCGGTCTCGACTCGTCCGACCTCGTCGCGCGGCTGCGCAAGGCCGTGTACTCCGGCATGAGCAGTTCCGGCCTCGACCTGATGTCACCCGGTGGCGGGATCGCGGATATGCGGGAGCTGGGCGTGGTGGAGAGCTATAAGTTGAAGCGCGCCGTGGTGTCGAGTGCGAGCGAAGCGGCCGAGCTGCTGTTGAGAGTCGACAACATCATCAGGGCGGCGCCGCGGAGACGTGAGAGGATGTGAGCATGATCTTGTTTTACTGAGTCACGCGCGCAGTCATGGTTTGCACGAGCCGGCGTTCAGCGAGGTGGAGTGCATACAGTCAGATATGTGTACATTGAAAAGGGTTGCCCCTTCGAGATGGGACGTACAGAGGCTCAGTATACACTATCGCTGGCGCGCATGGACAACCTATTCACGCTTGCAGCTCGCAACAGTCAGTCAGTCGATCGGGCGGACAGACTTGTTTTTGGCCGTTGTCATTTGCCGGGCGTAGAAGCTGCGCTGACGACCCGGGCGTCTTCCCCTGGCGCGACTTCGCCTAAAACACATGGAGACCTTACCAATTAGTACTCATGTATGAGCCTGAGCATGCTGAGGCGGGTCGTTTTGACGTATGTATGGTCTCGACCTGGGAAATATCACAGTTCGTGATCGTTTGTCACAGTACTTGTATATGTCGTAACCCTATGCGGCCAAGCACAGGTTTGGATATCATAGATGAGATCAAGGCAAGCCTAAGCGACGCCGCCGTTTTGCCCCTGCATCTGCTCCCACTCAATCGCCTTCCTCGTCACATCCCGGAACCCCAGCTTGGCGCCCGTCCCGTAACCGCCAACGTTACTGGTCGAGCACAACGTGTCCACCCACTTCTTCCAACGACCGTCGTCCAGATTTCGCAGGAACAAGAAGCACATGCTTTCATCGGTGAACACGTCCGTGCCGTCGTCCGCGGGCGCAGGTGGGACTGAGCCATTGCCTGGCTGCAACGTGATCGAGGGATCTGTCTTCAGACTCGCCAAGTTGGTATATGCGGCGTCGAGGCGACGGACGTATTCCTCTACCCTGCCCCCGCAGGCTTGAAGCGTAACGGCGTGCAGATCGTTGAACAGCCGAAGCGCACGGTTGCTTCCGCGAGGCGAACAGATTTCCTCAAGGGTTTTCCAGGCTTCGCACGCGCGGTTGTGATACTGCACTCGGGCGCGCAAAGACGGCGCGAGCGTGCCCCACAGAAAGCCCAGGAGCATGCTGTTGCGACGTTTGTAGATGGCGAGCTGCTTGACGTACTCATTCCACTCCTCCACATCTGGCTCGCCTCCATCCGGCGCGTCGGGTTCGACGGGCTCGGTTTTGGCTCCGGTTAGTACATCTTGCGTGTTTTCTTTCAGGCTGGCCTCCAGGAAGGCGACCGAGTAAGCGTGCCAATCTGAGGCGACGTCTAGGATCGGTACGTATTTGTAGGATACGCCGTTCCCGCATGAAGATTGTGCGAGGACTTCGACAGATGAAGATGACAGGTCCAGCTTCCGAGGTCGCACTTGGTCAGCTTGGAAGTTCCGTATATCGGCGAGTATCTGTTCAGCCACAGCTCGTTGGGTACCGAGTGTTGTCTGTCTGCGTCCACCCTGTTGTGGAGTGTCACTGATCGTCTGCTGGGGTGTATCACTGGCGGTTGTCTGCTGTGGCTGGCGAATAGGAGTCCTCCGGTTCGGATGCGCGGCTCCTGGCTCGTGGTCATAGACACACTGCACGCCCGCAGTCTTCGCACATGTCCCACAGACTGGTCGAACACTGTCGCACTTTGTTTTCTTGACACGGCAGGAGGTGCATGCAGACGGAAAGCCACCGCCCGGACCTTCCCTAGTAAATCGACTGGGATCCTTGACACAAGTCCCGTTCTTCTTGTACTTCAGCTTCATGTTGGCGACATCTGTACGCGTGAAGAGTCCGCCTGGGTTGGTGCGTTGTAGGAATTGCAGCACCTGCGGTGTGGGCGTGCCGATGGCGAACAGTCCATCCACGACTTTCTCCACGCCTCCGACCCGCGCTCTTCGTCTGTGGCCAACAAGGGTCAGAGCATCTAGAGGCCCATGATTGTGATGTGTCTTCCGGTGCCTGATCTGCCATTGGCCAGCCGGATTGGAAGGATCGACGGCAACCGCCGCGAGACTCATCGGGCAGCCTGTGCGATTACTCTTCCTTTTCGCCCGCACACGCATCTGATCGGTGAGCTTGCCAGTGTTTGCGAGCTTGCCATGTCGACTGCAGTGGAAATACCGCTTGTAGAGCGCTCCACTGCCGTTCTTCTTGCTCGCTCGTCGGACCATTTCGTAGCCGTGCTCCAACGACCAGGCATGAAGAGACTTCTCGAGCTCTTCGGCACTAGGGTGGTTGCCTTGCGGGGGTGGTGGTAGGTTGAACACGGGCTCATTGTCGTCGCCGTTAGGGTCATCGTCATCGTCGATGTCGTCGTCGTCGTGCTCGTTGTCGGTATGTTGGTCACGTTGCAGTGCGCTCATCAGTTGCTCCTCCAGCTCCTCCGAGTTGCGCTCTGGCGGTGGTGCGCCAGGTCCAGCGTCGGGCGACACGAGAGGAGACGAGCGTGCAGCATGCTGTCGGTTGGGCGGTGCGCGCGCTGAACAATATGGTTCCTGACGGCGAAGCCGAGGCTCGCTTCGCACGGGTCTCTGCGGTATCTGCTGCGAAGGGGGTTGTGCAGCGTATGGGTATGGCAGTCGGTGGTATTGGTGCGGGTAAGTGTTCGAGCTGCTGTTGACAAACTGGTATTGGGTATGAGACGAAGGATACTGCGCGTCTACGTGTGGTTAGTTGGAGCGAGGTTCTTGAGAGTGCGCGGATGAGACTGATGTGGCAACGTACATGTGACTTGCGGGTTCATCTTCGCGGCGGGCTGATGATTATAATATACTAAAAGAAGGAGGGCACTGGGCTGCTCGTTATGCGATCTGTAATCTGTATGGACTATGGAGGTACCCTCGGGGCCGGCATGCCGAAAGCGCCGGCTGAACCCGGCTTCTACATACATCTGTACCGCAGAACGAAGGACGACATGTTTATATGGTACCTAGGTAATGGGTTTTCCTAATATCTAATCAAAAACAAGGTACTCAGGACGCTCTCACCCTCGTCGATGCTGCTACAGCCCAGACCCTAAACATCTCATGACCTCCTTCGCCGCACGTCTCTCGAAGCCATCCACCTAGTCCTCCGAAGATGATGAGCATTCCACATCCAGCTGGATGAGATCGGACTCGCTTAATTCGGAAGAAGCTCCGTCGTCAGAGCTCCTGTAGTCACCTGCAGGCAAAGCAGCCTCGTTCTCTACGCTTTCGCCCGACTCCTCTTCTGAGACATCGCTCTCCTCCTCACTGGTGTCCTCAGATGCCGTTAAAGTATCCGAGCTGTCAGAATTCGCGCCACCGTCGTCGACTTGGTTCGGCCTGCTCGCCAGTGGCATGGACCTCAGGCTCTCGAGAGGCCGCTCACAGGGATCGGAAAGGAACCCGGTGTGGACCCTCCCAAATACCAAGCCGTTCCGCCTGACGACATTCCTCGCATTCGCAGCGTCGGTGACACTCGCAAACTCTAGGGCCAACGTGCCCCTGTCATCCCGTTCTACGTGAAGCGGCCGCTTGCAGATCTGGAGGCGATCGACCTCTGGATTTACAATCTGTGCGACAAGATCCTCGAGTCCCCAACGACCGTCGTCTTGGATGAACAGAACCCGCGACATGTCGTCCTCGTAAATCAGAGACACGAGCCCGGGGGGGTCAGAAACAGACGGGAACGGATGCATCTCCACCCTCATCCGCCACGGCCGGCGCCAATGCGTAGACCAGAATGTGATGACGTTCTCGTGGCAGAAGCTGACAAAGTCCTGCGCGCATCCGGCGTCGACAAAGGTCACCTTGATCATGTTCTGGTAGAGTCTGGGAATCACTTTCATGGACCTCGTGTCGATCATAACTGCGGACATGACCATGCCGCCGCCGACTTTCTGCAAAACCTCGGCCAAGGTAATGTTGGATGGTACACCCGTGATCATCACCGTCCGCAAGAGAAGTATGGCGGTTTCCGGAGGGCAGCCCGTCTGGAAGCGCGCACGGTAGGCCCAAAGGTCTGAAACGGTTTCTGGTGGGCCAAACTTGAATCGCCGGGGCAAAGTAGGGGAAGGTGGAGTGGCGCGTCGAACCCCCGCCATCGCCCTCTCCTCTGCTCTCTCCTCTGCTACGAGCTCTGCTACGCTGTCGTCACTTCGATGGGTGGGAACGAAGTGGGACCGCCGGTCGTCCGTCATAGGGCTCGAACTGTCTTGCGATCCGACAGGAGAAGCTGAAGTGGCGATCTGTGGCTTCGCCACCGGCGTTGCCGTAATGTCTCTATTCCTGTTCGCGCTAACGAACTCCATAGGGTTGGCCAAGGAGTCGACTGGCCCGCCATTGCCTGTCTCAGGGTTCGAAGTGTTTGGCAACTCGGCATTAGTTTCCTCATCAACAGCTGCGATCCAACTGCAGCTCAGCGCTTCGACCTGGTCGTCGCGAATGACCTTGTTGTTTGTCTGCTCGGCGGCCACCACGGCGTTTTGCGGCCGGAACCTCACAGGCGCATCACCCTCGTCTGTAAAGATGCCCGACCCCGCCTCTTCTGCAACGCCTTCACCCTTTGCGTGCTCATCGCCATCGTCCACCGCCACTGAGCCGGTCTTCTCGGGGCGAGATTTACATTCTTCGAACACCTCATCCTCCTCACCCTCAGAGCCCTCAGAGCCCTCGACACCTTGGCCCTTCGTCTTCGCGAGGTGCAACGGACGAACTTCTTTTTCGTAGTAAGTTTGCCACTCCTGGGCACTGTGCCTGCTGTTCCGCTTGCTGGCATACTCGTTCCACAGCTGGGTTTGCTCTATCGAACTCATGGCCTCGACATAGCATGCAGCTCCCATAAGACGATTGTGCTCGTGGTCGGCGAAGGGTGCCGGGTGGCGTTGATTAGCACGAAAGGTGCTGCTGGCCGTGTCTGTTGGTCCGTAGTCGGCACCCGATGACGGCGCGAAGGTCAAGCGACTTGTGGTGCCGTCTGCGTGAAAAATGGTGCGAACTTGGCCGGGATCTTGTTCTTTGTCCCCCGTTGCACTTTGCTCGGAGGTTCCCAGGCCAGTGGATTCGCTGACGTTCTTGCTTTCAGCGGATGCTTGACCACTGGTCTTTGCGACCGTGGAGCCATGTCCAGCTACGGTTGGGTCGGGAGCCGAAGTGCACGGCAAGCATATTGGGGAAGGCTCCTCTTCGAAGGTCATCAAGTCATCCCCTTCGCCACCCTCATTCTTGGGTGATTGCTCATGCGTAGACGGCGGACTCAGCGGGAGTGCACGGTGAGTAAAACGAACATCCTCCAGCCAACCTTCGGCTCGGCGACTCTGCACGATGTCGCTAGCGGCGATCGGCTTGTTTTGCGGCCGAGATTGAGTGTTGTTGCTTTCACCGAGCGCGGCTCTCAAAGACGCGTTATCGAGGTTCGACCGCTCGAGCCGATCTTGAAGGCGGGTCAGGTTCCTCGCTTCCTGACCGAGAGTCGTGACGAGGAAAGACGCCGTTGCACGCGCCTCTGCCAGCTGCTCGTCTTTCAGGCGAAGCTCGGTCTGCAGCTCGGCGATCCGGCAGTGGAGCCGGGTCGTGTTGTCCATGCTGTGTTGGTTTATGTTATCATGGGGGAAGAGTGATCGAGGAAGAAGTGATGGGTTGGATGATGTGGAGGTTGGTTGGTTGGTTGGTGGTGAGGTTGACACATGAGCGGGTTGTCAAGTTGCAGCCTGATATAGCTCGGAACACCACGCGCAGATTTGCATGTGACTGGTGAACGTCAATTTCGACACAGTCAACACGCCAGACGATGCCATGCCGCCGAGCACTTACCCTCGGTTGGAAGTTGCCAGTGCACAGAGACGGGTATTTCTCCCGAGTGAACACTTAAAGGTCGAGCACGATGTCTATACATTGGCTTTAGTGGACAACATCGTGAAGAGGACGAGGCACTTGTTCCATCACTGAGAGGTCTGGCATGTTGAACTCGCGCGAAAGGTGGGTGAGCTGCATGTGTGCCACAGACATCATCAGCATCATCTCTTCTTCACTTCGGCCCAGTTCACTTCTGTCGTACATCATATGATTCACCGACTCGTTACAGTTGGCGTGACCGTGAGGCCATATCTTCACAGGGCCAAACATCTCAAGCACCCACCTAAGGTCTCTCTTCCGTCCTTGACACGGGCTGTATTTGGGGAGCGCACTTCCCCCAGGACCGACTCTGGCGCACTCACTTCGACTCCAGACGTTCGTATCGATGCCGACGGCCACCACCATCCGGTAATCCAGAAGCAAAGTCTTCGCCCCTGTTCGAACAGGATCAACCACCTCAAGCACCCACCTGGATTCTTCACTTTCGTCCTCGACATAGGCGCTCGCTTCCATCCGCGCGATTAATCTTCCACGACTGCACAGACTCTTGGACCGAGTCTGTCGCAATTGAACCATCTCCAGAAGCTCGCATTACTGCCGACGGCCAACTCAGCCTGCTACGATGCGCCAGCAGCACAGCCACATCAGATCAGCTCTTCGCCCGATGCTTGCAAGAGTATGGTCATCCATATGAGGTAAAGGTCTCACCTGGCGTACACGGGAGATGGGCGCTTGCCTACCTGACCATTCGTACGGACACCGCAGCAGCGAAGACGCCCCAACAGCAGACCCTCGCTCACAACCATTGCGGCGATTTCAGGTACTCTTAAAGAGGAAGGGCAAACTCGACGTCTTAGAAAACAATCGGAACAGTCCAATGGCAGTACGCTCCTTCAAGGCCAGTCTGTTCACCCGCCAGTCCCGGATACAGTCAGGTGTTGGGGTTCAAGGAACCATCTCCGTAGTATTTGTGCTTCTGTCGGCTTCGACAGAGCCCCTTGCGTGTAACAAACCCCTTTCACGGGCATTCGTTCTAGGTAATGCGGCATGACCCAGTAGAGATCACCCTGACTCTACAGGTCCTTCGCAAGCGAGTCTTTGACCACCTGCAGCTTCGGATGATATTGGGGATGAAAGTTTTTGGATTCGGAGCGACAAAGGACTCCAATTACCCTCACCGGATCCGGGAGAGATGAAGACTGAAAATAACCGTATGTATGGATATTAGATCCCATCCAGACTGAATTCTTTATCTCACTTCTCGAGCACTCATGAAGATATGAGGTCGCACGTTGCATTGGTCAGGGGATTTGGGCAGACATACAGTACGTGTAGTTGATGTGAAGCGTGAAGTCTGGAAGACTTCCAGCCCGAGGTTCCCGAGTCCACGTTGACCGCTTAGTAAATCGAGCGAACCGTCTCCACCTTGACTTGAGATCTGGGCCAAACGTGGAAATGCCGCACTAAACACTGAAGCCTCAGCCCTGAGCCGACGATACAAGTATGCCTTTTGGAAACCAATGTATACAACAACAACAACAACGCTCAACCAGATCATGCCTTTTCCCTCCGCTCCCACTTCACCACGGCCGGACTCAGCGGCCGACTGAACAAACTCGAGTAGTCCGTCTCGACAATCTTGTCACTGCCGTCGGGCGTCACGAACTTGAAATCCCTGATCAAAGTCCCCAGGATGGTCTGCAGCTGCACGTACGCGAACTGCTCGCCGATGCACCTGTGCCGTCCGGCGCCGAAGGGCAGGTACGGCGACGCGGCGCCCTTGCTGACCAGACCGTAGCCGTAGTCTTCCTTCTCCTCCACCACGCCTTCGGTGAGGTGGGCGGGCGACAGCGCGGCGTGCTTCTCACTCGGCGTCTCGTCCCATCGGTGCGGCTCCCAGTGCATGGGCTGTGGGAAGTGCTCCTCTGCTCGGCTGGTGAAGCCAGGTGCGGCGAGCAGAGTGTGTGATGTTGGGATCGTGTACTGTGTGCCTTCGATGACCATGGGTTGCTTGACCTTGCGCATGACGGAGTGAATCGGCGCGTGTATGCGGAGGGTCTCCCTCACGACTTGGCTGTGGAGTGGCAGGCGTGCGAAATCATCGTAAGTGAGATCTTTGAGCGTGCCGTCTGCGTTCGTTCCGAGCACGGCCTTCTGCTCTTGTAAGAGTTCGTCCTGGATCTCCGGTCGAGTGGCCAGGCGCAAGAGGATCCACGCGATCGTGGAGGAAGACGAATGTTGACCGGCCATTAGGAGTGCGATCATCATGTGCGCTACCTCGTGGTCGGGGACAGGGGTGCCGTCCTTGTACGTGCAGTTCATGAGATTCCAAATCATGTCCTCCTCGCGATCCCCAGACTTGGAATCGCCCTCCTTCCGCCTCTGCTCGATGATGGACATGTACGTGTCAGCCATCTTCTTTTGAGCACGGTCACGGTTGCGATTGTGCGGCAAGGGCGCCCACGACAGCATGAAGTTGATGGGCGAGAACCCCATGTCTAGATCGTGGTAGAGATCGGCGAAGGTCGAATCGAATCTCTCCCGGATTTCCTTGCCCTGCAGGGATCGGCTGGCAGTGTAGATAGTAAGCTCTGCCATGGTGGGCGGTATATCGACGGTGCCGGAGCTGCCAGCAAATCGCTTGTGCGATGCATCTCGAGCAAAGAACTGCTTGACCTCGTGGGTGATGAGGGTCACGTACGACCGTAGAGCGGACGTCGTCAGGCCATACTTTACAAACTATGTGGATGTCAGCACTACATCATCCTGGATGTACGTCGTGTGCCATGCATACCTTCTTCTGCTCCATCAACTTTGCATTCGGGCAATCGTATACGACGTCCTTCCCAAACACCGGCGTGGTGAGGGATGTGTATATGTCCTCCGCGTTGAGATCCTTCAACTTGCCGTTCAAGATGAAATCGTTGCCTTTCGTGCCGAGGCATACTGTCGTCTTCTTGCCCAACAGAATGAACGTAAAGACATCGCCGTACTTCTCGCGACAAGCGAAGAAGAAGTTGTATGGATCAATGCCGTACGTGATTGTGCTGCCGATGAATGGGACCCAGTGGAAGACGATCGGAGGCTCATTCGGGTTGCGGAAGAGGACTTGTCGGGCTACGTTCAGCAAGATGACTGTTGCGATCAGAGTGCCGGCGAGGAAGAGGGTGCCAGTCCAGGTTGTGGCGAGGCTGGACACGCCCCCAGCAACGTCGTTGACGAGTCCCATGGTTGCGCTGCGTGTGTTCGAAGGTCGGAAAGAGTGGTTTTCGGTTCAGGCGTGAAGTCGTTGTAGCAGTCAGTCCATGGTAATCCGCATGTCCGGTGCGTCTGTGAGGAATTTGTAGTGAGAAGGTAAGTTGTCAATCTTCGTGCACTCGCGATACGGAAACCTCCCAAACATGGCACGACTTTTTGATGGGGACGCCACACGGAAACGGAAAGCTGCAGGTACCGGGACTATCCGAGCTCGAGGACCTCCTTAACCTGAACACCACACCACATATCCGCAATTTGCTCGAGGGCAATACCAGAACAAGATATCTTCGTGAGGTGTCCTCGCGAATGCCACACGAAGAGAATACACATCGTGGGCTATTGAGTCTCCTTGCATGCATGAGCGCGCCTGTTCGGACGCCTTTCTTTCTCATGTGCTATTGCCGAGCCGTAAGCCGAAGGGTAAGAGCTTCTCCAACTCCTCAAACCCATCTCATCGTATCTCCGGCCCTATATCGTCCCCCTTTCATACCTGCTCCCTACACCATTCGAACCAGCAGCACACCAGCCAGGATGCGCATCCCGTACGCCCCCACCGAGCCCGCGGATCCGACGCCGGAGAACCAGGCGATCTACGAGCGCATCCGCGAAAGACGCAAGCCGCGACCACTGATCCCCTTGGACCTCGCCTTATTGCACAACCCGCCGATAGCCGACGGCTACAATAAGCTCCTCGGAGCCATCCGGACCCAGTCCTCCTTCTCCCAGGCGCTCGCAGAGCTGGCCATCTGTTACATCGCCGTGCTGAACGACGCAACGTACGAGTGGACTGCACACGCGCCTCTCGCGTTGAAAGCAGGAGCCAGCAGAGAAGCTCTGGAGGCTGTATTGAAAGGCGACGTAAAAGACGTGGAACGGCTGAGCGAGGACGAGAGGTTGGTGCTCGCGTTCACCGAGCAAAGTACGAAGAACGTCAGGGTCGAGGACGAGCTGTTTGCGAAGCTCAAGCACCGGTTCAGCGACCAGGAGGTTATGGAGTTGACGATCACGGTGAGCGGGTACAATATGGTGAGCAGATTTCTGGTGGCTTTGGATGTAACGGAAAGCAATGGCAAGGAGATGGTGATGCCGAAGACGTAGCGCAAAGCGCAAGCCGACAACCTTCGATGCTTCTCGCGCAGCAAACGGGTGCGTCTGCATCCAATGCCTTGCCACCTCTTCCCTTGTCGTTATCCAGACATCCTCCCTTCCGCGACTGTACTTTACAAATCGCCTGAAAGCGCCGATCCGACCCGGCCGTCCATTGATGCGAGCAGGCAAGCCAACACCCATCATCTTCGGACTGCCCTTGTCGCCTTTTGAGATAGTTCAAGAAGTCATCCGGCGACGACCAGCTGTTCGGCATCATATACTTAAAGTCGTGAAGTGAAGACTGTACAGCAAGGTCAACACTGCTATTCGCCACGAATCAGGGGTGTAATTTGGCATAGACGCCATTCTGTTCGTGCAGCCACAGCTTTCGAGATGCGGCTGAACACCGGCGAAATTGGGTAAACAAACAACATCGAAGTGATGTTGACGCAGGCGGTATGAAATCTTTTTCCGGTCTTCCACGACCTCAGCGACTACCTATAGTTTCTGTCAAACGCCGCGGAAAACTCCACTCATAGGAACCTTGACCGGCCCGCTAAAACCCAAGATCCGACCAGTCACTCCTCACACGCCGGTGTCCTTTCCCAATTTTACCGCCATCGTTGCCGGGTCCTCCATCACTCTCCCCAACGGCGGCGGCGGCGGAAACAGCCTCCACCATCTGCGCGTGAGCCTGCACCAAACTCTGCGCCCGCATCCGCCTGCCGTGCGAGTCCCGCCACTCGTCGTGAATATGCCCGGCCAACGAGGCATGGATGTACGTGCTTGCTTCCTAACTGACAGCCCCAACGACCAAGCCCGCCAGACCCGGCTCTTCACTGCGCGCGGTGACCTTGACGGTCACGCCGCTCTTCGCGCTGTACGCCATCCTCACCTGTCCGGCGACCTTGCCACCGCCGACACTCTTGCCGTAGAGCCGGAGCGAGTGCGTGGAATTGCTTAGCGCCACTTCGCTGCCTTCCAGGGGTTGCATGCCCAACGATTTGACGAGCATTTCCACGGCTTCGGAGATGCTCTTCGCGTTGCTGAGTTGCAGCGTCTCTTCGGCTTGATTGGCGTCAGGTATCGATGACCAGATGTTGTCGAAGCTGCCGGCGAAGGCGGGAAGGACGTAGTCGGCACCGGTGAGCTCGAGGTCTTCGACTTGGTACTCGTCTTCGTAGCCGCCTTCTTCCGGTTCTGAAGTCGTCGGATCGATCTCGCGAAGTGTGAACTTGAGGACGTTGGTGAAGCTCGCGGCCGTGAATCCGGCGTCTGCGGGTCTGGAGAACGAGACGTACACCGTGCCCGGCTCGTCCGTCTTAAGCATAGGAGCGGGGATAAGGAACTCTTCTTCAAACGGTACGCTGGCTTCCTCGTCCTCGCCTGCTGCGCTGGCTGTGCACAACACTGACACGTCGCCCAGTACGTAATCGGCAAGCGTGTTCTTGATATCGTATTGCAGGACCAAGTGCTCCTTGAACAAGTGCTTGACGACCGATACCACGTACTCCGTCTCGCTTTCGGTGAGCTCGACGGGTGAAGAGCTCTTGAGCACGGGGCCGTAGCTCGAGAATTCCGGAACAGACTGTAGTTGCTGGGCGTACTTTTGCGATGCAACCGTGGCGTCGCGCGCCGCATCGGCCGCAGAGGTCGCATCTGCTTTCTTGGGCCCAATGGAAGGAGCCTTGAGTGTTGGCGTGGCAGTGGTGAGTTTCTTATTTCTGTCTTCGGCAAGGGATTGCTCGCGCGTGACGACAGGCACGTTGTCAAAGGCAAATGGTTCCGCGAAGGCTTCGGCGCTGCCGCCATTGACGTAGTGTGCTAATTGGTCCTCGAGGATGGGAAGGGAGAACATGGAATCTGGAAACAGAGTTAGCGGTATGCAGGTCATGGAATTGGTTTGAACTCACCATTGCGAACAAACTTCGCCGCCATCTCATCGTCCTCCTTCATCAATCGTAGGTTCAATGCCGCCCGATCTCTGACCTCGTCGTCGGTGTCGTCCAGGCATCTCGTCAAAAGTACATGCACACTCCTCTTCACCTCCGGATCGCTCTGGCCAACGCCAAATTTCGCCAGTGCCGTGACAGCGGCCGCGCGAACAATCGCGTTCTCCAGCACTACGCGGTTGTAGATGTATCGGATGTATTTGGTCGGCTGCGCCGTCTTCGGTCCCTCCATGCCCAGCAAATGCAAGATTCGGACGGCGAGCTTCGTAAACTCACAGTCTTCAATAAACTCACACAGGTGCGCCAAGGCCTCCTCCTTACTTTCGGGCACGAACTTGATCAGATCGAACATACTTTCCACGACGGCGCGCTTGAAGTCGTACCCGCCTTCATCGCGCAAGATGCCGGAGAGGAAGGTCAGCATGCCTGCTTGCTTGGAAGGGAATTTGAGGCACAACGTCCGGATAGCTTCGACGATCGTAACCTTGAACTCGTCCGTGATGTCGGACATGAAGCTTGAGATCTGCTTCATCAGCCGGTCGACGGACGACTCGTTACCAGTCTTGAGGAGTGTGGTGATGGCGAAGGTGGCGATACTGCGGTTCGTGTTGGAGATCAAGCTTTCGATGTCGGGATTGCATTGGCGCACGGCGTCCGGCTTGAATGAGGCGAATTGGTGGAGGATACGAATCGCGGCAAACTTGGTCACGGCGCGGGGAGAGGTCAAAAAGAGCTGCAGGACATGGATGGCTTGTCCAACTTCGGCGTCCGTAAGGTCGGGCGCTTCGCAGATGGCTTTGGCGGCTTCGAAGTTGACCATCTCGCTCTTATCCCGCAACCAGTCGTCCAGTAACTTCATCATCGGCCTTCTGAGACTAGGATCATCCTCCGCTAGTTTCGCCGCGAGTCGCACAAGCATGACCCTCGCCGCAGCACTCTTTACGACGCCTTGTGCCGAGTACTGCTGAACCATCTTGACCAACGCCATGCGATCGTGGCTCCGCATCTGGTACAGCAAGCCAATGGCGTGATACTGCGTCATGTAGTTTGTGTTCGCTGCTGCCATGTGGTGCGCGGCACCACCCCCGAAACTCAGCGAGAAGCCACTGGATGACTTGTTGGACGAGGCAGCCTCCTGTGTCTCGCTCTGCCATCTTCGCACGATGTCTCGCGCGATAGGCAGGAGGTGATACGAGGATACCAGTGCAGCGGAGGATACAGACGGCGTCTTATCGACTATGGCGGTCTTGATGTTGCGCTCGATCGCTTGTACCGTAGACGCCTGGTCATAACGCATTAGCACCCAGCATCGACGCCCGACTTCGCCTCTCCCCTCGATCTTACATCTATGATCCTGCACAACGCCCGTATCGCGTTCGCGCGGTACACGACATCGCTGCCCACCGCAGCCGTGTCTTTCATAATCGAGCTCGTGACCATGATGACATCTTCGGCCTCCTTGCTGAGCTCTTTGATGACCAAGTATACCATTTGTCGGAGAGAGGCATCTTTGTTTTGGAACAGCTTGGAGATCCCGAAGAAGAGCGAGGTGGCCTCGTTGGTGGGGAACTTCTCGCCGGTGAAGAGCAGGAGGGCGATCTTGGTGAGGAGGATGCGACATCTTCGCGGCGAAACGGGTGATGTGTTAAAGACGCGGGCTGGAAGATCGTCCTGTCAGCGATTGTCGACGAGTACATGGCGGTATTGGTGAGCAATCATGGTACATACCCTCCTGGAAGACGCTCGTCCTGTCTACCTTGACAATGCCCGCGTCGTCCTCATCCTTCTTGTTGAAGCTCATACTGGGCGAGACCTGGCTTGGAAGCCCCTACCGGAGCGGCATGAAGAGGCGCGAGAGATGAATGAGCAGAAGACCGAGTAGAGGAGTATCTGAACTGCCAATCGCGACTTTCTCGAGTGCAGTCAGTCGGAGGCCACATTTCACGTTCGCCGATCTGGATGCTGAAGTCTTGGCAATGGCGTACCGATATATCGTTCTGCCTTCTATATTCGTGGTCGACGAGACCCTCAGACACATCACATAACATCTTGACTGAGAAGTTCTGTCAACTGCTGCGAAAGCACAACAGACCATCAGTCGAGATGGACATGCCAGTGAATGTCCCGGTCGATGACCCTAACGCGGACACAGAATGGTAGGCACTTGCAACGATGGGCTCTCTTCGATTTCCATCTACACGTCAAGAGTTGTAAATGTTGTGCTTGGAACGGCTGATGAAGTCTCACGCATGTAGGAACGATGTCCTACGCAAGCACGGTGTCATCCCCGAGAAACCACCCTCACCAACACCCATGATCGAAGAAGCACTGGTGCAAGCCCGACAGCTCGCGCACGAGAACCGACTCGAGGGCAAAGAGCTTGATGAGTTGGATGAGCTCGAAGATGACGAGGACGAGGAGTTTTTGGATCAATATCGCAAAAAGCGCATGGCCGAGATGTCCACCCTGCAAACGAAAAGCGTCTACAACCAAGTCTACCCCGTTCAGAAGCCGGATTACTCACGTGAAGTGACCGATGCCAGCAAGGAAGCTTGGGTGTTTGTGCTCCTGACGTCAAGCTCAGGGACGAATGTCGAGTCTCAGCTCATGATGGAGCTGTGGAGGCAGATGGCCACGAAATTCGGAGACATCAAGTTTTGTCAGATGCAGGGCGATCTATGTATTGAGGGCTATCCAGATCGCAACACGCCGACGGTTCTGGTGTACAAAGACGGTGAGATCAGGAAGCAGGTCGTGACGCTGAGGGAGTTGAGTGGAGTCAAGACAGGAGTCAAGGATCTGGAGCAAATATTGACCGAGCTCGGTGCGGTAAAGCATGGGGATGCTAGATTGAAGAAGAGGGATGTGGACCGATCTGCGCCGGAGGAGAAAGTGGGAGGCATACGGCAGGGCGGTAAAAGGAGTGGAGAGAAAGACGAGGACAGTGACTGGGAGTGATAGCCGGACATGCCTCCTTCTGTCTGCGATACCGACGATATCCAAGGTCGGCTTCAAGTTACAGCGCGGCGGCGCCTCAGACGGCCGACGAACGAAGCATTGCCTAGCCACGCGCGCTGTGCTCACTTCACCGGACAACCAGGTCTGAGCCAGATAATCGAAACAATGGATACCATGATGCCGACAAGGAGCAAACGGCCGTCTGCCGAACGCTACCAACACTCCGGTCATGCTTGCGACCAAGCTCCTCAATGATCCTTCGGACCTCTTCGTCCTCCTCGAACATCTGACCCATACCATCACATCGGGCCATGTCTTGACCCTTTCGCAGGCCTCGCCAATGTCCGCGGCACTGGAGGGGGTTACATGGATGGGACTGCAGCAAATTCCAGGGTCGTGCTGGCGGACAGGAAGTCAGTATCGCTCCCGGGCGTATTACTCGATTCGCCGGGTGAGGGATCGGTAAGTACAGGCTGTTGGCCAGGCCAGCGGGATCGAAATTAGGCTCGTCCGTGGACCGACTGGCTTTTTTGGTGCGGGACGCGGGGAGAAGGCCTGGGTCGTCCGCAAAACCCGGAGGATGGAGTTCTTGCGGGGACGTCTGCGCGGTCGCCCTAAAATCTCGTTCTCGGTCTGTGCTCTCTGTAGCATGAGCTTCAGGCGCTCGTTGTCGGACTGGAAAGACGATGTGGTGGTGGTAAGGAGGTTGAGTTTGGGTTTCCAGTCTCCCAGACATGTCTCCCCTTGCGCCCGCGGAATGCTCGTTGACCGTGGAGCGGTGATTAGTCGACACCGGTGCAGAGCGTTACGCGGTAGAAAGAAAAAAGGTGAGCTTGGGCTGCTCGATCTTGCGCCTTTCGTCTTGACTGGGCTGGCGTCGTATCGCCCTCTTTTTCTTCGCTGCTTCTACTTCGGCCATGCATATCCTTGTCCATGTCAAGAGCGATGCCACGGTTCGCCGAGCCTTTTGAGAGCAAGGAAAGCTGCTGCGAGGGCGACGAGGCAGATGTCGCCGGCAGATGCGTCAAGTCCGTGCTCTCACCGAGCGATGCATCGAATCCCGAATAGTCTAGAGAAGTCCAGAGGAATGTGTTGGTATCGAGTGGACTGCAGAGCCTCTGCGGTTATGTAGCATTCCCAGGCTGCCCTCCGATCTGCTGTGTCTTGCTGTACTTTCTCTGGAGCCATCGTTGCCCGCTATCCGGCGCCGGCACCGAAATCCAGTTGGTGATGGATTTGCGGCGCTAGGCTTTGAATAACTGTTCATGGCCGCCATTGTGTCCGTTCTCACAGGTTTCCAACTTACGAATGTCTGCCGCAAATGGACGATAGAGTGAGGTGTTTCGTGGGCATGGCCGGCAACGGCTGTGGTAGGTCTCTGTTGGTATCTCGTAAGTCGCGGCTGTATTGGACCTAAGGCTGGCCGGAGAGCTTCGAGAAAACCAGCTGTCTTCGATACATCCATGCCGTTCTGGTGAGCCTGCTCGACAGGCCCGTGGCTGCTGCCAGCCACAGTGACCGATTCTCACATACATTACATGGACCCGCGTGGACGATTGTGACCTTGTTCCACAGTATGATCTAGCCACATGATGCGCCAGTCCTCGCCGCACATGCGCTGCGGTCTGGCTCAGCGTCTTCTGTGATCCGTGAGGTTTGTGGCTGTAGCTGCCCGGCTGGCGATCAGGAAAGCGCTTGATCCATGCGGCGCGTTCCTCTTAGCACCCTCTCCGCTTGCCAAGGTAAACGGCGTTTCGAATCGCAAACAAGCTCACGCAGCGTGGTCAACCGGCCAAAATCGAGCAATGGTAGTCTACATGCTCGTCCTTGCACGGCAGTTATAGCAGAGACCTCAGGTGATCGTCGAGAACTTCTGAGAAGCCCGGGCGAACCATCACCCTGACCGGCACATCCACCATTAAGCATGCCTCTCCGCAGCAACGTCTTAGTCTGCCTCGTCCCGGGCTTC
>Ga0058704_10000293_pt1 | contig 27333 bp, 28 predicted proteins | sample AgamicMgSfe_FD_71363 | JGI IMG/M metagenome (GOLD analysis project Ga0058704, IMG submission 71363) | Agave microbial communities from Guanajuato, Mexico - Mg.Sf.e | ecosystem: Host-associated > Plants > Phyllosphere > Phylloplane/Leaf | place: Guanajuato, Mexico | collected 2012-05-30
GCCGCGGCCGCGGCACCAACGTCTGGGTCTCCCCTCCCGGAAGCCTGATGTTCAGCACCGTCCTCCGCCACAGCCTCTCCCTCTCCTCCACCGCGCCCGTCGTCTTCGTCCAGTACCTCGCCGCCATGGCCGTGGTCGCCGGGATCAAAAACTACGACACCAGCGCAAAAGCAGAGAAAGCCTACCGCGATTTACCCATCAAACTCAAATGGCCCAACGACGTCTACGCCCTCGACCCCTCCGCACTATCAGGCGAAGCGAAATACGTGAAGATCGGCGGCATCCTCGTCAACTCCTCGTACGCGGGCGGCGACTACACGCTCGTCGTCGGCATCGGCCTCAACGTCTCCAATACCTCTGGACCCACGACCTCGCTCGCGCACATCGCGGCCAAACACCGACTCCCGCCGTTCCAACTCGAGCGGCTCCTTGCCGCGATCCTCACGCAGTTTGAGGGGCTGTACGCAACGTTCTGCCGGCAAGGCTGGAGTCGGGAGTTGCAGGCGGTGTATTACGCCGATTGGCTGCATCGGGATCAGATCGTGACGCTGGAGACGGAGGGCGGGGCTCGGGCGAGGATCAAGGGGATTACGGAGGATTGGGGATTATTGGTTGCGGAGGAGCTGGGGTGGGAGGATCGGCCGACGGGGAAGGTGTGGAGTTTGCAGAGTGATAGCAATAGTTTTGATTTCTTCAAGGGGTTGTTGAAGAGGAAGGTGTGATGGTTTCGGTGTGGTGGTTTGAACATGGTTGGTTTTGCTTTGAAGCATCTTTTGTACAATTGCGCTTATAAAGTCCGCCAGCGTTATATAAAGTGATTCCATCACGCAAAGTCGCTTGTAGCTCTCTCTGCGCCGGTGGCCCGAGTAGCTTTCATTCTTGCCACAAGGCACGCGCCTGTAAAGGTGCGCCAGAACACTCTCAAGGCCGATGGAGCGGAGAGCTGCGGAAATCCCACCCAACCCCCTTCCCCAAACGCCGTCTCCACCGAATGCTCGCTCGAAAGACTTCATGAAAAAGCCACCAGGAGCGCCACGCTATGCAAGAAATCGAAGAAAAGGTCCAGAATACACCAGCGTCGGGGAGTGTTGGTCGAACACGATGGATCGAGGTCTCAGCTGCCGCCGTTGTCACTCTTGGATGGCGACTGTTGTTGCGACTGTCGTTTCAGCCTTTGCGCCTACACCAGAGGAGAAAGCCAGTCGTCAGCACATACCCTCAAATCCCTTTTCCCAACCCCCAAAAAGACGCCGAGGAACCGACAAAGGGCAAGCTCTTATCCAGTCACCCCGACCCATCTCAATCCCTGTACAACTTCGGCCTCCACCCTCTCCTCAATTCCTCCTCCCTCTCCGCCCTCTCCTCCGCCTCACGTACCTCCATCTCGATCCTCTCCCGTGCGCGGAGCACTTTACTCTGCAAGTAAAAACTGCCGCCTTTCTTCGGATCGTTCAGGTCGAACAGCCGCTTGAACTGCTCGTGCACTCTGTCCAGAGGTGCTTGGCCGCTTTTGGGCGGCGAGACGTTCAGGATGCGGCAGGCTTCGTCCAGCGTCAGACCGGCGGAGGACATGGTGTTGGCGGCGGTCGGGTTGCCGGCTTGCTGCGCGGCGTATTTCTGGGAGGCGGAGGCTTGTCTGTAGGCTTCGGCGAACTGGTCGTTGTGGTTTCGCGTGTTAGCGATGGGAGCGCCGTTGAGGGGTGAGGAAGGGGATGCGACGTACGGCTCTGCCGAATACCCTTGCGCCGGTGAAGACGACCTGACTTATGATGCGATGCGCCTGGTGTCGATGTTAGCATCGCTCTCACACTGAAATCGGCTTCCTCATTATCTGACCACGTACCATGGTGCGCCAGCGGTGTACTCGAAAGAAATCCGACAACGACGGCGACGACGGAGGCGAAATGTTTCTTTCGGTACTTTGGGAAGCTGTCCGAGCCCTGGTGGACCGTGCGCAGTTTACCTGATCACATGCTTCCAACCTTTGATGTTGTACCCATGGGCCACGGTATACTCCCAAACGTGTAGCTACGAAAGGCAACGAACCCAAGTGTTAATTAAGTGAATTGAACGATATGATCTACTCCAGGACCATCACCTCGATTTCGGAACGTTCACAGAATCGAAGGCATTATGCACTACTAGTACTACAGCTAAACATTCACTCGTCCAACCCCGACCCAATGCATAGATTTACAATACCATAATCAGCGCGGGCATCCATGCACCGCGCGCCTCCGTACGTGACATGAACCTCATCCTTCTGTCCTCTCTTTCCCGCGCAGGCGAAGCCCAGCGCTGCAACTGGCGGCGGTACTCGAGCAACGCAGTCAAGAACGCCTCCCATTCGTCGCTGAAAAGTATATTGTGTAGAGTGATCTCCCTTATACTCCTCGCTGTCTGAGTGAAGAACATGTATAGGAACTCTTCCCTCGTGGCTGGATGGTCGAAGAATAGGACAATACATCACAAGCCCCTGCGGCCTTTCTGAACCTCACCCTGCGAAAGGTCGAGTGAAGTGATTGAGAGACGAGACTGAAGTCGCTCGCCCTCTTACATGATGCCGCCCAATGGACTCCTCGGAATGCGGTCCTGGCTCTGTGCCAGCCCGGCAAGCATCTGCTGCACCTGCGGCGCCGTCTTCATAAACGGCAGATTCCACAAGTCGTAGTCCTGGTTCTTGACCATCTCCAGGATCAAGACAATGACACCCCATGGGTGCGGGCGGGGCACCATGAGCCTCTCGACCAGCACGCGCATGATTTGCTCCTGGACGTCCTCTGACGCGATGCCGAAGATGTGCTGTAGGGCGGTGGAGAAGTAGTGCGTGTGTGCGTTCACGTAGCGCACCTGATTCATCATAGCCATGATGAGCTGGTACCGCACGGCAGGCTGGGTGTCGCGAAGCAGTCGTTCGAGCAGACGAGCTGGTGCTGCGGCGGAGGAGAAGACCGACGAAGCGGAAGTGGCGTGCACGCCGATAACACCGATCAGGACATTGCCGACAGGGGCGGCGGTGGGGCCTTTCAATGTGTTGAGAGCCGATGCAATGGCGCTATAATCATCGTTGTCGATGTCGGGACCCGCGCAGATCCGCTCCAGTGCGGCTTTGATTCCCATATCCTCCAAGATCTTATCGTAGTCGGCCTGAATAGCTGGAGCCTGACGGACTTGCTCGAGCCGGTTGATCTTCAAGCCTGGCATGAACGGGTCCGGCTGGTCGTTGATGATTGCCCTTGTAACGGCGCTGTTGACAATGTTATGCAATTGGGCGCACTCGACCGGGATGCTGCTGTTCAGCTGCAAATGGTTTTCGATGAGGAACTCGGGATAGTCGTGGTGCAGCATCAACAGGAAGCGCAAGACGCCGCGGTAGTAATCCTGAACAACCACGGAAGCATCCGAGGATCCTAGCAGCTCGCCCAGGTTGGTGAACAGTGTGCTCAACAGTTCAGCATATGTCGCCCAGCCACCGTTGGACCGACCCTGACCGCCGAGGAACGCTGGTACGAACAGTCGATGGCTGATCAAGGACAGCCAGGGGTATGTGAAACCTGGGAAGTGTCTTGGCTGCAAGACCTGGAAAGCAGTTGCGATGATGCGGTAAACACCCTGCTCCTGTTGTACGCTCAGCTGCGATTTGCCCGCGTGCAACTCGCACAGCAAGGACGAAAGGAGCCTGAAGTAGACTCTAGCACTCCAGCGCTCGCGCTGCTTATGGTGATGGTCGCTCATGACGAGGATAACCAAGCGCAAGAACGCGTCGAGCGACTTGGCCTTGTTCACTTGCGACTCGCCATCGGTCGGACTCTGGTAGAGCACCAAGTACGCAATGAGTCTCGCGAGCGCATCAATCTGAATGTACGCCGCATCCTGAGTGGCATACGGAGCGCTGGTCACCCGCTCAAAGGCTGCACAAGACATTTCCAGGCTGGCACGGAAGAACGCCATGGTCTCGTCCCCCTCGGTGACAATGCCCTGCTCGTACAGCTGGCGGACGAAAGCCAGATACGAGCGCTCCGGTGTTTCTTTGCGCTGTAGGCGGATCCACTCTTCGAAGATGTACTCTAGCTGATCGCGCTTATCGTGCTGGGGCGGGCTCGGCATGCCGTTCGGTTGACTGGCATCGATCTGCAGTCTTGACATTATCTTGCGCGCAGCTTCATTATCGGGCTCGTCTGCGATCCACTGGCCAAGCGCTTCGTAGGTGAGGGCGAAGTCCGACCGCAACGCTACTGCATGGTCACTCAGCAGTGCCTCGTCAAGGAAGTCTCGCAAGAAGGTGAAGACGACTGGTCGTCGGGCTCGGAGGGCTTTTGAGGCCTGCACGTCAATATGCTGGACCTCAAGCATACCTTCACCCAGCAACGCCAAGGCCGCGCCTGCATTGAAGAGCTTGTCGTCGTCGTTACTGGCAAGATACATTGTGAGGTGGCGGCCAGCGGGGACCGATATCTTGCAGAGGTGCACCAACAGACGAACGAAAACCTCGGTCTCGAGCCGCTTTTGTGCCTCACTGAAAATCGCCATCAAGCACTGCTGCCCAGCTGCGACGGCGAGATTGTCTTTCTGTACGGAAGACCCGATGAGCTCAATGAGTTGTTCGAAGATGCGGCGAATGGGCGCGGCTTCACCGATCTCGATGATGTGCTCCTCTAGCGCCTCTCGAGAAGCCTGCTGCAGGTCCTGCAAGAGCTCGAGAATACGTTGGCCGATGTTCGGACCGTCGAGGTATCCGTTGACTTGATGCTGGTTTTGTGGCAGTTGCATGCCCTGCATCCGCTGCTGTGGCGTCTGTCTTGGAAGTGCCGGAACCTCTGCCGGTGTTGGCATGTTTGGCAGGTAGCTCTCGGATAACACATCAGGTAGCTGACGACTGTCTTGCGACGCGCTGTTGGCGTGAGCGGCGGGCGTGATGCGCGCCTGGCGACCAAAATCTTCGTACAAGCCCAGCTGCTGGCGATTAAGCCCACTGGCATTGACACCTTGCGGGTCCTGACGGAACGGCTCAGGGATCATTTGCGCCCAACGACTTACTGGTGGATTGTTGAAAGGCTCGTTCGGACGAGACTCGTTGTGCTGTTTGCGCTCAAGGACCGCTTGAGCCAGCTGCGCATCGATTTCGGCCAGGGAGTGCTCCTCTGCAGCGCGTTCGACAAGGCTGCATACCGTATCGATGTTGTCGTTTACGAACATGATGATTTGGCCTTCTGGCAGCTGTTCGGGGAGGCTACGAGCCGCCAGGATGCGAATGTTATTCATGATGCTCATGCGCAACGGCTCTTTGCAGGTCACGAGGGCCAAGCTACCAGAAAGTGCCTTGACGACCGTGTGCGCAGAGCCGCGCAGCTTCTCGGTGTCGGCTTCTGTCGCAAAATCTTTCTGGATAAGCTCTGCCGTGGAGATGGCAGCAATGGTCACCGAGCGCTCGACTACGGGAGCAATAATCTCGTAGATCGCCTGCTGAGCAGCGTTCACGAAGATGCCACGAAGTTGTGGCTGGGTGACATTGCCGGCAGCCTGTGGAATCTGAAGCATGCCACCGAGGTCCGGAAGAGCCTGGATAACAGCTTCGGGCGAAAAGCGTTCGTTGGGGGCACGCTTGGACAAGCCGATGAGATGCATGTCGGCAAAGCCGTCAGGCCCACCATCTGGCACATACTGCTGTAGCATGTTGTTCTCGGCGAGCAACGGCCGCGAACGAACAATCTCAAGTGGCTCGATAGTCTTGATGTCCATGCTAAGATCTCTGCACAGCACCTCAATCTCGAACTTCATGTTGATCTTGAGTTCGAAGAAGTGGTACAGCTCACTCAGTAGGCCCAGGAGTTCCATCAGCCAGGGATTCGGCGGCTTGAATACTTTGGACTGTGCCGCGTGAATGAGGACCTTGCAAGTGAAAGGGATTGCCACGAGGTTCCGCTGAGTGTCTTGGCCCTCGATCAGCAGTTCTCTGAAAGAGAGGTTGCGGTGGAGAACAGGCTGATTGCGAGCAAGAGTCAGCGAACCAAGCCAACCAGCGAGGTTCTTCAGGTTTGTCCGTTCCGTGGCAGATTCCATCGTAGACTGCGCGTTGAGCATCTTCGCACAGCTGACGTACGTCTCGCGTAGCACCTCCGCCCAGAGAACCTTTCTGTTGAAGCTTTCAAGCAATTGCAGGTACAAGCCTTGGAAGTTCGGCTGCGACTTTGCCAGCTCCTCGACGAGGTAGTGAGCGAACCATTGATGATGCTTCTCCTCAAGCGTGTCCTCGAGGTCCTTGAACTTTTCCTCCAGATTCCTTTTGGAAACGTTGTTGAGCACAAACATAACCTTGTCTGATACGTCTTCGTTCGGATCCTCGTATGAGTCTGGCCGTAAAGGTGGATCGACGCGAATGGCAGAGAATGCCGGTGTAGGCGAGTCGACTCGGAAAGATTCATCAAGCGCACCGTTAGTGATGCCGTTCACGGCGTCTCCGTTGAGTCCCACGTTCTCCGACTCCAAGTCTTTGATGGCATTCTGGGCTGCAATGTGTGGCTGCGTGCTCTGAAGGGACGGAGTGACCAGTATTCTTTGGGCAACCTGAGGCCATTCCTTCAGACGCCCGATGATGTGGATCATAGCCTGCAGTCCAAAGCGATACATCGAGTCATCATGACTGTATTCCGAGACGGCCTCGAAGATCATGAAGATGGCAGCTTGTTCGGCAACGCCCGAAAGCACGGCAAACTGGATGAGGCCACCAAACAAGACCGCCGTCGTTGCGAGCGCCTCATTGGGGTACTCGCCGAAACAGTTGTACTCGTCAAAGAGACCGTGGAGCATGGCTGCGAACAGGTCCTGGTCGGCTGAGTCTTCGGATTCTTTCAGTTCTTTGAGCTCCGAGATCACTTGATCTGGCGTGGCGTGACCTCCGTACATTCGCTTGTACCGCTCCTCCATCTGCCCGCCAGCTTCGTCTGGCAGAGCGTGTCCGTGTGCTCGCACGCAGTTGGCTTCAATCACTGCGTCACGCTTTTCGTCCTCGCCGTAATTGAAAAGCCGGGGGTATATTTGCAGACACAAGCGATACAGTGGACCGCTTTCTTTCTCGTCGGGAAGTAGATCGGTGATCATCAGCAGCAACGTGTGCACAGTCTTCAGCATCAGCGGTGGCGTGGTTGGTACGGCGTGCTCTCTTTGCACGTTTGATTCGTCTTCCGCCTTGGCGCGCAAGAAAACCATGAGCGCCGTACCGAAGTCCTTCGGCCCCATGGCATTGATGTGAAATTGAGACCATTCGAGCAGGTTGCAGCGTCCTTTTCCATGAGCGTAAGCGGCAAGATCCAGCGTAAAGTTGCTGGATATCGTCAAGAGTAATTCAAGCCAGCCATGATCTTCCGCGTGCTGGTAGATAAGCAGCAGAAGCATATTGTCCTGCTGGTAGAACTCCACCATACGGCCAGCAACCCACGCCTTGTCGTGCATCCATAGAGAGTGCATCACAAAATCGTAATTATCGTGCTGCTTTAGTAGGAATGGGTAAAACAACTGCTTCAGTGCTTGATCTTGTAATGGTGACCACGCTTCATCCGGGTGATCTATCGAAGCAGCTGCGCAGACGAAGATGGTCATGTTCGGATTGATGAGCGTATCTGGAATGCCCATGAGCTGCGCGATGTTGTACGTCTCTTGTGATTGGAATATCATCCCAAAGAGCGCCTTGATTGCGTCGGTCGAGACCAGTGGATGCTTCACAGCCTTGGCCGCGTAAGCCTGCACGCTCTCCGGTGCATCCCGGTAGTCATCCAGAGTGAATGCGTGGCGCAAGCCAGGGATCTGTACCACGTCCAGCTCTTCCGAATCGGTCGACAGGAACGCGACGAGGAAGCTCAGCTGCGTCTCCGGCCACTCCCATTTCCCGCCCCACAAGCTCTGAACGTCGAAGTTGGTGTACTCTCTGGCAAGAGGTAGGAGAGCGTTGTACAAGGCCAAGAACTGCTTCTTCGTGACCCTAAGCTTCTCTCGGTCCAATCCTTGCACCACGTCTGTCCAATCAATCCTCGGGCCCGCCCTATGCTGCCGCAAGCCTTGAACGAAAATGGCAGCATCATAGGCATCTCCATCCTGCACGGTAACCATGAGCAGCAGAGCGTTTGCGATCTGAGGATATGATATATCTCTTGTCTCAACACTAGCCAGCATGTCCTTACAGGCCTCTAAACTGACTGTACCGCGCGGCCCTGTCCGCTCAACGAAGCGTGCAAGTCGGCCATTCTCGGAGTTCAGTAGGTCACTGAGGTAGAATGCGGACTGCACTGCTGATGGCATTTGCATGTTCAGATGTCGGTATCGCATGTGAATCGAGTAGTTCAGGTTCTCCCACTGCCCATCTCCCCAGTTCGAAGGCGGATCTTGCGTCAGACGCTCGATGATGGTAGCGAGGACGAGAGGGGAAAGGTCGTCACGGATCTGACCGTTCTGCTGGGGAAGTACAGGTGACGCAACGGTGGAGAGGAAAGCTTGGAAGTTGTTCGTGAGAATACCATCGGCTGGAAGTGACGAAAGTCAGTCTAGACTCGTTCTCGCACTCGAACATCGATACTACAAACCTTTGGCGCGCAGTTCCGGCTTTGTCACTGTCCTGCATGCCAGCGCTAACGCGACCTTTGAGATCTGATCGAGCCGAAAGTGCTCGATGAACGTGAGTAGGTCAAAGTCCCGGAACAGCTCGCCGTCGCTCGTGTCCAGCGATTGCGCAATCTTCTCAGCCTGCTGCGGCTCCACGAGAATCTTTTGCATCTCTTGTACTAGCATCTGATACGATCCGGCACTATCTGCCGCCGCCGACGGACGTGCTGAGCTGGGAAATATTGTCGACGCATTGCTTTGGAGCAAGCGCCTGAAGTATGTCGGGAAGAGCTCCATATCGTTGTCATCGACGAGTCTTCGTATCTTCTCCGCCTGCAACTCGAAGTTGTTTTGCTTGATCGTGCTCAGCAAGATATTCAGCTGCGTGACCAGCAAGCTGGTCAGCTGGCCCGAAGAGCCGCCGCCAGTGGACGTGATTGGTGAGCTGACCGTCGATCCGGAAATGGAGGGTGAATATCGTGCCAGGCGAGAGTGTCCGCTACCACCCGAGGCTGTCCCACCGCTTTGCGCAGGCGACGATAAGCTCGCAAGGGAGGGAGCTAGTCGGGGACTGCCGGTGGAAGTGACAGCACGTGAACGGGCACCTGAGTGGTATACTCCGGCCGCGTGACTGCTCGAAGCGGGGAGCGAGGCGAGTGAAGGATTGGACGACGTGGAGGATTGCCGACTGACTTCCTGTCGGTTGGCAGAGAAGGAAGCGTGGTTCACCCCGAAGCTGGTGGGCGAGAACGCCGCTCGCGACGGACTCCCACTCGAGCTACCTAGCCTCGTATGCCCAGCACTCCCCGTGGATATTGGTGTCAAGCCTCGGCGTGGTGTGTTCCGGGGATTTCCTCCCTGCCCGACAGACTGCGAGGGTCTCGTGCTTCTCGCGCCGGTGGACGACGTGGGGTCTGCAGTGCTGTGTAAGGAGGGATCCTGGGAGGTGGAGGAGGGGAAGCTCATTGATGTAGCGCGTACATTTGGAGGCGCCTGTTCGCTGACGGAGCGTCGAACGGAAGGGTGGTGGGATGTTGTTGCTGGTGAATGCTGGGTATGGCCTCGATCAACTGTGAGGTTGCACGTCCGTACTGGCTAGCGGTAGAGTTTCGAAGCATTAGCCAAGGCCGCCCCCAAACCAAACCAAACCCGCCTGGACCGTGCGGAATTGAGCCGCATAACACCACAACCACATCTCACTCCTGACACCGTTCTACATTCATCAGATAGGACCATTCAACACTTTACTGACGATACCTGTACCGATGACTGTTCACGCGAAGACTAGGTATGGCTCTCGTGCAACATCAATGAGCGGAGGCAGTCGGGTCTGTCGATGTCATGGTCGAGCGCCATCCGACATCCATGGCATTGGCATCGCACCCCAAACGTTGGGGCGGCGGTCATTCAGTTCTTGATCCTCGACGCCTCACATACCAGCATCCGCGCCACCTGCCAGCTTTCCGTGGACTGCCAGCCCCAAGGCACGATCACCTTGCAACAGCCGACTCAACTGGCTCCCATGTTCCTCCATTAGCAGGAAATAGTGCTCCACAACAAGACCGACAATCAACTGCCTGATCGGATCTCGCGGCGCCTGTTCGGTCTCGTGGCGTGGTTCAACAATCTTCGCCACGATGAGAATGCGCAAAGGGGAGATCGGATACAGAGCACGCAGCTTGTTGGCAGCGAGGTTCTGCAATGCCCCGTGCTGCAACTTTGTCGCGATGTTGTAGACCCAAGCAACCTTCTCGGCTGCTTCGTCTCGCTCCTTTGGTAGGCTAAGACCCTCCAGCGTTGGTAACGACCCTGGCTTTTCCATAAGGCGTGGCGCGAACTCTCCGGTTCGTAAGTATTCTGCAACAGGACCGAAGTTGATCGTAGCAATCTCGAGCTTCCGGGGCAGATGGAGATGCGTTCTTCGCTGTTGATCGAACCGAACGAGGTCTACAAGAATTGGACTCCCGCTCACTCTGTGCTCCAAAGCAAGAAACCGCGTTTCCCCGTCTTCGTCGTTAACGATGATCGTGCATTCATCGTCACTAGAATCGTTAAGCTGTTAGGTCCAACGTATATTATGAGTAGATGGCAGTGCCCATGACTTGCCTTATAAGGCGCCCCTGGGTCTGGCTTTCGTCACCCCTACGCAGCTTCTGCAGCTCGCTATCAGCGCATTCACTCGTGGACTGATCGCTCGGATTTTCCCTCGGGCCCACGAAAAGATCATCCTCGTCTGACACCGCCCCTTTGCTAGACTGAGACATTGTACTTTGAGATCGACAGGGCTTTGGCTTGATGGGAGTCGAGCCTGGCGTGGGGAGATGTACGCCTTTCAAGCCGCGAACTTTCTTAACGTGGTTCTGCTTCTTCGGCGGGCTTACTGATGGGCCGAAAACGTCGACTTCCTGCAAGCTGTTGTGATCGTGATGTTTGTGCGGAGCACGCTTGCGTTTGCCTGTTTTAGCGATCTTAAGCTCCATCTCTCGGATCGCTCTTCTCTGCTCGATGTAAGTTTTCCAATACGCTGGGTTTAGATCGAGGTTTTTAGCATCTTGTTCGAAAGCGACTTGACGTTCCTTCTGCAGTCGTATGGCTTCGTTGTCTTTGGGCTGAACCGTAGTATTCGGAAACAGCGGCAGGTCCTCTAGGTAGGCCTTATGCGGGTCGAATCTTCTGAGGCCCTCCTCGAGAACCCATAGACTAACAACGTCAGCGATGCCACAAGCGCTGCATACAGAGTTTGTACGTACTACTTCCGTCGGCCCAGCAGAATGGCGGGTGTCTCGCCGTCTCGGCGGGTTGCCATAAAGGCTGATGGCGGAATGCTGTGGCTGCAAAGCATCACCGGCCATTCCTGTCCCTGATGCTCCCAGATCCAGACGCTGCCATCGGCCTTCGCTTGCTTGGCGTCACTCGCCATCTTGTGAGAAGCAGTCACTAGCCAGGGGCTGTTTTCGCCTCCAAATTAAAGTCGATGATCTAGGTGCCTTCTTGGGTGTGACTTTGTGGAGTAGATAGCACGTGGTCAGCCTTCCCAGCGTTCACGGGACTGAGAGGCGACATTCAGGTGCGGCAGTAATATGAAGAAGGAGAAGGGTAGGAGATTGAAAATCAGAGAACGACCCGGAACGGTGACGAAGTTGCAAAGGGAGGCCAACTGAAATCTACGTAACGCGGCGACCGACACCGAAATGAGTGTCGTCTGTGGTAATCTCGAATGACCAGAAGCCGTCTGAGTCCAATTGCTATGAGGCCGCAAAACGCGCGAAGCCATCGACGTCGCGCGCCGCACATCCCAACGCATTACAGTTACTCACTAGTAGCACGTCAATGCTGCAATCGCGACCTTGTAGACCAAACGTGCTTAGTTCGCAGGATATGACTGCGCTCGCTGCGGTGTGGGAGTGCACAGGTGTTTGAGAGTGGAAGAAGACGCGAGACAACTCGTTTGGTGGAGTCGCGATTGTGGCTTGAGCTTTCGTGAAGCACGGAAGGTTGAACAGAACATCTGGCAGCATTGACAAACTACATACATACATACATAACTACCATATGCGACTGAGCACATACGCGTCACTCAAAGCACAAGGACTTGAAGGCCCCAAGAAGTGATATCACTAGCACGCGACAAGATGTTCTCCGGTCTATCCAACCTCCAACCGCGCCAACTCGCGGCACAAGTGCTCAACTTCGCCCTGGTGCTCTCGACGGCCTTCATGCTATGGAAGGGCCTGTCCGTCTTCACCGACTCCTCCTCTCCCATCGTGGTGGTGCTGTCAGGGAGCATGGAACCGGCCTTTCAAAGAGGAGACCTGTTATTCCTATGGAACAGAGGAACGGATACACAAGTCGGCGAGGTGGTGGTATACAACGTGCGAGGCAAAGACATCCCCATTGTGCATCGAGTGGTCAGACGATTTGGCGGGGGGTGAGTGTTGATTGCGAGAACCTTTTGTCGCATGAAAGTGTCTCTGCTAATCCGACGACAGTCCCGAGCCGTTGCAACTGCTCACCAAGGGCGACAACAACGCTGCCGATGACACTGAGCTCTACGCGCGCGGACAGAATTTCCTCGAGAGGTCAAAGGACGTGGTGGGCAGCGTGGTGGGCTATGTGCCGTTTGTGGGCTACGTGACGATCCTCCTCAGCGAGTATCCGTGGCTCAAGACGGCCATGCTGGGATTCATGGCTTTGACGGTTGTGTTGCAACGAGAGTGACCGACGCACACGCAATACTTTCCTAGCGAGGCGTACAGGCGTATATCGAATGTGCAAACTAGCACGGCAGGTTCACAACTTGGCACAGAGATTCGCTCTCTGCAGCATGTGAATCTTACCAGCCTTCCTGCCTCAACTGATCCCTCACACTCATGATAGCCTTGCCTAGACGGTTCTCACCCCACTGCTCGCGATTCGCTTCAGCATTCGCCGCGCCGAACCCAACGCCCCATATCTTGTCTGTTGGTGAAGCCTACAAACCATGGCTGTCAGCGCATTCCGAGTCGGAGCCTGCTGGTCGGAGGGCGCCCACCTCAACGAGCTCACGGTCACCAGTGTCGAGCAAGGCCTTCAGCATACCGGGCTCGCTCTTGCCCTTCGTGAACTTGTGATAATTGCCTTCTTCCACGATGCGACTCTTATCTGCAGACGCACAAATCAGTACGAAATAAAGCCAGTCCACCGCAGCAACACAGAACAAGACCGCACTCTTATCCCACACCGCCCGATTAAACCCTTTCGCTTTCCTACCCAAGGCCTGATGCTCCGCCGGGACCGTCGTTTGCATCATTAGCTTCGCCGTCTCCTAGCTCCCTCCATCGTCAGCAACACAAACTCACTCGAAGAAAGAGTGCGGAATCGGAAGGGATTAAGTAACCTCGTCACCGAACAATCTCGCCTTCTGCACCATCATCCACATCTCCGCCGTGAGGTACGTGACGCCGTCAACGTCGAACGAGGACTCGTACCATTGCGAGAGGAAACCGTAGGGTTCTTCGAACTCGCGCCAGAAGAAGAGGGGGCCGAGGGACGTGTCGCTTTGCACTGTGGACGAAGCCATTCTTCGCTTGCTGTTCGTGGCCGGCGTAGTCGTGGTTCGGTCGCTGTCTAGTGGTGCAAGAACAGCTCTGTCACGATAATAAAGAGGGAAAAGGCTCAAATTTTCGATAGATTCCGTTTGCACGCACAAAAAGTGAATGGCAAGTACTATGTACAGTCTGAACGCCTCGATATTCACGTTGAAAGCAGATCCTACCTACAGTCACAGCGCCCGCGCGAAACAAAGTGCCCCGCCCTGTCAATTCGTCCCACATCACCTCTGATTCCTCCCAGCCTTATCACCACACATATCTACCTGCTCAGTCCTGAGCATTTTCCTTGAGCACGACTAACAATTCTTCACATAATTGCTCGGCACGAGTCCAGGGTTGCCGCTCTTGCCGCAAACCTCAGCCTCCCACCACCCGTCGTCTTGGTGGCGGAGGACGGCGAGGACGTCGCCTTTGCCGAATGAGAGCTCTTCGGGGATGGCGGCTTGATACATGTACATTGCGCGCGCTGGAACCTCTGTCAGCCGGATCACTCTTTTGACGGGATGTGCTCGGAAGGTTGCAACTTACAGTAATGAAGGATCGGACGGCCGTCCTTGGTGACTTGTCTCTGCGTGCCGGCGCTCTGGCTCCTATTACGCGAAGCTAGCTGTTGCGGAGCCCCGTAGCCGTTGCCGCCTTCGCCGTAGTATTGGCTCTGCGGTCGTCCGCCACGCTGAGAACCGTATGGATCCTGACCACCGGCCGGAGCGAGCACCATCGCATTTGCGCCGTGGTCTGAGCCCCGGCTGCTGGGGGGCCTGCTGCCGACACCGCTCACGGAGCCTGCTGGTGGCCGGTTGTACGCTGGATTGGGCGACGCTGCACGCGGCGCTTGGTAGCCCGGCGATCCGCCACGGGAGCCGTACCCGCTGTAGCTGGGTTGCTGCGGCTTGATGGGACTGGTCGATTGAGCGCGGGGCCTGCCGGCTGGTGCTGCTGTGGCGTATGGGTTTGGAGATGTGGCGCGGTATGGCTGCTGTTGCTGCTGTCTGGGGTCATTGTTCGCGAACGGCCTGGGACTCGCGGCACGTAGTGGCTGAGGCGAGGCTGCGCGAGGCACCTCGCGGCCCATGCTGCTTCCTGGTCGTGGTACCGGCCCGGAGCTGAAGGCGTCGCGTTTCTGGTTCACGAAGCGCTCGGTCGTCTTCTGCATCTCCCGGCTTGTGTGCGCCGGTTGCGGTGCGCCGAGTCTGCTCACGGGTGGTTGATCGTACGCGGGAGGCGGCGTGGCCTGGTTTCCTCGGCTCGCGAATGGTGCAGGTACTGCATTCGCGGGGGCTCCTCTGCTGTCTAGACCTGGTGTACCCGGAGCTGGCGTTGACATGCCGTAGTGGTAGTCGGCTGACTGACGAACGGAAGCTTGCTTTGTAACGCCCTTCAGCTCGGCCAGCGCCTGAGCGATCGGGTCGAGTTCTTGCTTGGAGGTTTTCGACGGAGAGGGTTTTGTTGGAGAAGGCTTGCTGCGTTTGTCAGGGGATGCGACGTCGAAGACGTTGTTGCCAATGTTCAGCTGGTAGTCTGCGCGTGGGTCAACTGGATCTGGGTCCGGTGAAGGTGAGGGCTGCTTCTGCCATGGGCTCGCTCTGTTACTCGCCCCGAACGACTTCGTCGGGCTCGTGTTCGCACTCTGGGCGTCGCGCACGGTTGCGGGGGTCCAATTGTTGCGTTGTGAAGGCGTGATAGAGCCAGACGCTGGCGGCTCTTTGCCCTTCTGGCTACGTCGCCGGAAGGGACTGTGCGACTGGAAGAAGCCGCCCTTCTTCTTATCCGGCACTTGCTTGTCTTCTGCAATCGACGACACGCCGGAGATGTTTGAGCCGTTGTACTGCTTCGTCGGAGACGCATTCCCACTCGTTGGCTCGAAGCTGGACAACGACGTTGGCGCCGAGTAGTCACTACGTTCCTGCGAATCTCGGCTCTCGGGGCGCACTGGAGACGGGATGGAGCTACGCTCTGATGGCGGTCCCATGCGACAGAACTGAGTCATGCCGTCCGTAGGGTACGGGTTGTGTGGGATTTGCGGTGCATCCGCGTACGGGTTCGCCACGGCCGACGCTTGGCTCGGCGCAAGTGGTGGAGGCGCAGCGCTGCCGTGTGAGCTACGCGCATTGAAAGCTTCGTCGCCTTGGAGTGAAGTGCGACCTTTGGGTATGCCCATATCCTCCCGCAAACTGGTGTCCGGGTCGTGGTGCGACTCGAGCATGCTCGGCTGTGGTGAAGAGGATCTGAAGGCTGGGTTCATGGTGCGCTGGAACTGTGCCACTGAGTAGTCGCCATCCTCCGACTCGGCCTTTGACATAGCATCGTCAATGTCGCCGCGGCAGAAGTTGATATATCTGGGTGGATCTGGGATCTCTTGCCCCGTGCCACATTCTTTGATGAAGCTCGAGATGTCCTTCTCGACATCACAGTCCTCCAACGACAGCCGGATCTTCTCGCACGCGCCATCGTCGCTCACGCAGACCGTTGACGCAATGTTCGCGAAGTTCCACAGGCTACTCTTGAAGTAGTCTATGCGCTCCTCTTCCAGGTCCTGGAACTTGTCGCACGCCGCCTTCCATTCGCGGTTCCACTTGCCCGTGGTCTCTTCCAGGATCTTGATGGCCGCTTCGTAGTCGTTACTGTTCGCCGACATCTGAATCTGTGTTTTCTCGAGCTTGGCTTTGTTCTTGCGTTCTTCCTGGCCCATGACCATGTGGCCTTGCGCAAGGTAACCCTTGATCTTCAAGCAGTCCTGCTCATACCGATCTCTGGCTTTGTTGACGGTGCTTGTCTGTTGCGTCTTGATCTTCAGTAGCTTCTCGATCCCGGCTTGTACGATCTTCCGCCTCTCCTTCAGACCACCCGCAAACGCGGCCAGCGGCTCCTCCAGTTCGCTCTTCATCTTGGCCGCCACTTGTTGATGCTCCTTGCCCATCGTCTCCAGTTCGCCTCGGACGACATCAAGCGACATTCGCAGTGTCCCGGACTCGGACGATCCGAGCGGCTTTCGGGCTAGGTTCAGAATCTTCCGCGAGTATTCCTCTTCGATCTGCGCTCGGGCGGTGTAGAAGGCTTTCAGCTCGTCTCCGGTGACCTTCGCATTGTGCATGCGCTCCACGAGCGGAGAGACGCCTACATCCTCTTTGCCCCAGAAGTTGTTTGCGACTAGATGTAATGTCCGTCAGTGATCGTGGAACCCATCCATATGACACGGGAACGGCGTACACGAAAGTGAGACTGTTGGGGCCTCGGAGGCCACAGTGCCCGGCATTGCGCCCTTTCGGAAGTGTTTGGCCCGTATGCGATGTCTTTGCGATTCAATGAATGAATTGTTTGGGATGGTAAATATCGACGCTGGAATGGTGTGAGATGTGAGGGTGGCCGGCATGCAGGTGTACATGACCTTTGTTCGGGTGGCTGGAGATCTGACGCGAACCAACATGCTCGTCGTCAGGGGCAACGCGCGCTCCCGCGGTTCCCGCCCCGCGCCAAGCCCAGACCATCTCCAATAAGGCAAATGTTTGCCTGCGATTCAAACATCAACTTGACTCCATCCATCAGCAATACTCTGTACGAACCTACGTGTTCCCGATCAATCAGAACCAGACCGAGATATGCACAGGTCTGCAGATGGCCGCCCGATAGGTCTCCAGCCCGGATCTGCTCGAGGTACCACGACCTCCTCCGGGCGGATGCTTCGCCCGCTTACTGCTACCTGCAACGCGAGTGCATTCGGCGATTAGATTTTGCAAGCGACTTCCCACGCTCCGAATGATGTTCAACTGCCTTGCATATCTACTTTTACAAACGATTGGGTGCCTGCAGTATGTTCTGTGCTTCGCCCCGCCGACGCCGCCGATGTGGTTGGAGTCGTACCGCCTTACCACCATTCCAGGGTTCGTGCGCTCACAGGCTACAATGAATGTGTGATTATACCCGGACGGAGACACACTAATTGGAGGTACGGTATCATCACATAGATCGTTTCCAATCTGAATCTGAGATGGCAGCGGCTTTCCTGGTCGAAGCACACCCGCTCTGACCATCTCATAGCTTACACAGCCCTACGAGGAATGTTGTAAGTATATATAGCTTCCACAGTCCACATCAGACACCATCTTGTGGCCTTCGCGGTAGGTCTTTGCGCTTTCGTGCCAAAATACAAATATGTTGCCGTCCTTTTGCCTACCATGAATACTATGGTGTGCGAGCTTGTCTGCCTTCTCAACCGGTTCCGCTGGCCCCTTTCCATCCCTACACCATCCGTATTCAATATCTCCTCGTTCAGCCTCTTGATCTGATCAATTTCGTTGCCCGAAAGCGCTATTATATCTTGGCAAGACGCGAGGATATTGGGCTCTAAGATGGAACTCAGTCCAGGCACCGAACCTGATCAACATGCGCGACAAGTGCAGCCATTTCAAGGATCCAATGTCGAGCGTACAAATGCTACACTACGCAAACGAGATGCGAGCAAAGCGAGAGTCACAATTGCGGGCCATGTGGAAGCCTTGACGGGATCACTGGTGGACCAGGCTTACGTGGGGCCTCCCTGTCGCAACCCTGGAGCGACGACGCAATGTCGAAGCAGAGCGATTCGCAGAGTTCCCCTGAGACAGAAGAGCTTCATGCAGACTTTGGCTCTGAGGTGCAAGCTGCTGTGTCGTTCCATAGAGAGCTGTCGCCCAAGGCACCCACTTCTCGGCCAAGGCCGCCAGATACGCCAGGCGATTCCGTTGCACCGACACTTGCGAAGCCACAAAATGCGAGAGCAGGAGCAGAAGCGCGGGTGGATGCGTGGGTTAGCCAAGCGACCCGAGAACTGGACAAAGTAGCCATGGATCACATAGTGCAAATCAGCCCTTCGGTGGCTCACAGTGGTCGCAAGCTTAACACAGATACGACAGGCGAGCAGTTGTTTGTAAACAGCGTTCTGGAGCAGCTATACACGGTGAAGACGGACTCTGACTGGGATATCATACAAGCGCAGGAGCGCTGGCAGGCTGATCGTCGTCTGGCCGGCAAGCGAAGAACAATCAAGTCTGCGGAGTCCATCGTGTCTCAACCGCCGGCAGCAAGTGCGCAGCCAACTGAGAGGAGCCCTTTTAGTACAGGCAAGATTCGCACCACGAGCGATGCTGGCTGGAGCATATCCGCGAACGATGACGTCCCTGTGCTTTCCACAGAGTATGAGAATGACGGCGGCCTTAGCGGCTGTGCTGGTAAGCTTGGTGGTGAATCCAAGTCAATGAACCCTGGCAAAGGGAAAGGGCGACTCAGAACGTCAAATGAGTCGGTGGGACAGTTCAGCACCGAGCAGTTTATGGGCTTCGGAACGAGCACGCCTCACGAAGACACGGCAGGACGCTGGGGGCGAATGAATCAGTTAAGCTCCTGGCAGTCAGTAGATCAACTACTGGGGCAGAGAGACCAATTGACTGGGCTCGTCACCGAACGACCGTGCTTGCGCACCTGCGCCGTTTGCGGCGACGTCAAAACCACACTGGACTTCCCTGCCAAAGCTCCAACATCGACGTGCCAGCACCCACCACAAACATGCACAGGGTGCCTGCGGACATGGATAGCATCGGAACTGGACACGAAAGGCACCGACCGTATCTGCTGTCCCGAATGCCCAGCAATACTCCAACACGAGGACGTCCGGCGAGCAGCCTCGACAGCGACGTTCGAAGCGTACGACAGAATCTGCGCCCGCCACGCCCTCTCCGGTCTCCCGGAATTCGCCTGGTGTCTCCACCCAGAATGCGAGTCGGGTCAACTGAACGCCTCGGATCAGAATTTCATGCACTGCGCCAGCTGCGGCTACAGGCAGTGCCTCCGACACCAAGTCCCCTGACACTGGGCAGAGACGTGCGAGCAATACGACTGCCGCACCTCAGGCCGGCAGGCGCGGGACCAACGGGAAGAACGTCACCTGACCGAAGCCATGCTCGATCGCGTCTCGAAGAAGTGTCCCGGCGTCGGGTGCGGGTGGCGGATCCAGGAGACCGAGGGGTGCGATCATATGACGTGTCGGCAGTGCGGGCATGAGTTCTGCTGGCAGTGTCTGGCGGGTCAGAGGGAGATCTGCAGGGTGGGGAACACGGCGCATCGGAGTTGGTGTATGTATCACTCGGGGGATTTGGATGTTGGGTGGCCGGGTTTTGCGCACTGAGGGAGAGACGGAGATGGGTTCGAGGTTGCAGTGGATGTTGGAGGGTTTGGACGGACTGCTGAGTGGACGCATACTCGTGTGTCTGCGCATGGGAAGCTATTTGCGGGAAGCGTACCGTCGTGTCCGTGGTTCTTGGGAGCTGCGTGTGGAAACACAGTACCTAAGCATGCAAATCGTAAATGATCGGACAGGCTGCGAGCGTGGCTATTGCCCCGTTTTGAACGTGCGAAGTGCAGAAGGGCAACCTGCTATTGCTGTCGTACGAATGCGATCCCAGATGAACGACGGTACAAACGCCATAAGTTACACAAACAGGCCCACGTCAGGCGAGTCCTTACTATCTGCGTGATACCAAGGACTCAGGCGCCTTTTTCCAGCAAGTCAAATGAACGAAACACGAACGAAACCTCCATCATGAAATCCTATGTACCGGGTATCTGAGCAAACGGAATCCTACATAGCTATCATTAAAACCCCGCGCATTCCCACGTCGTCAGTCGTCATCATGTATGGACAAAACATGCATATCCAATCTTGGTCCAAAGATAAGTACCGGGCGAACGCAAACGTATCAAGCTCCAACAGCCTTCGCGGCTTCGAGCTCCGCTCCTTTCTCCCCTTTCTCTGGGTGCGGGAGAGGGACGTCTGACGGTTCGGCTTGGTCGAGGACTGCAGAAGTCTTGTTGTTCTCGGACGTGCCTGAAACCGCTTCCGCGCTGTCCTCTTGCTCGACGAGGGACTCTGTTTCGGGGGCCTTGCTAGAGACGGCTTCTGCGCTGCCGTTGTGCACACCCACGGGCTTCGTCTGCTTCGCGGTGGATTGCTCGGCCTCTTCAGAGACAGCCTCGGCGGAGTCTTCCTGCTCCGTCACGGATTCCGGCTCCTTCTCCGCGACGTCCTCGTCCTCACCCTCGTCATCCACTTCCTCTTCATCAGTGACCTCCACCTCAGTATTACCCTCGTCCTCTTCAGCGACCTCGGCCACCTTGCCACTGGCACCTTCACGCAGGAGTCGCGCCTCCTTGCCACGCTTGTGACAGTACCAGAAGACGAACATCAGGACTGCCGAGGTGTTAGCGAGCAGCTGTAAAGTCCAAGATTAGCCAATGAGGAACTTACTGAAGACTGCCAACGACATGACCACGTTCGTCGTCGAGGCCAGGAACGGGAAGCGCACGCGCAGGAAGGTGACGACGTTCCGCAGGATGCTGGCTACGGTGCCTTGCTGACTTACCAGACCTTTCAACCCGGGGATCCTGCGCTTCTTCTTCTGGGCCTCTTCACCACCGGTTTCCGCCGTCTTGATGCTGGCGTCGCCGGTGCCGCCAGATGCGGAAGCAGACGTCTTGTTGGCTGCCTGCATGCGTGCTTTCATGTCGTTGCCTGGCTTCTCGCTCGCAGCGGCCAGGAGCTCTGGACCGAGAGTGGTGCCGAGCTTGGAGGGTAGTGATTTTACAAGTGTTTGGACGAAAGGTGGCATGGCCTGGAATTGCTTCTCGAGCTGCGGTCCGGCGTCCTTCATCAGCTTGTCCATGTCCTCGTATGCCGTCGGGCCTCCTTCCATGGTGTCCTTCAGGACTTGTGCGAAGCGCTCGTAGATCTTTTGCGTTTCGCCGGAGAAGGCGAAGACGCGGTTGTTGATACTGCTCATGTTGAGGTTGTCCAGTAGGACCGAGACTTCTTGTTCTTGCTTCTTCTTCGTCTCTTCTTCGTTGATGGTGCCGTCTTCGTTGTAAACCGGCTCAGCTTTGCTGTCGGTGTCCTTTGATTTTCTCGTGGGCAAAGATGGCATGGAGGGCAGCGAGGAGTATGCTGATGATGCGTACTGCACCCACGTACGCTTCTCGGCACTCTCCTCCCCGTCGCCTCCCTTGGACTCGCCTTTCGTGGCTTCTTCGGATTCTGGGTTGGGTCCTTGGGTAGTAGATTGGTCCTTCGGATCCGCCTTAGTGTGTTCATCGGCCGGCTTCTCCTCGCCTGTCTGCTCCTTCTTCGCGCCGGAACTCATGGACGGTAAATACGATGCCCATGTTCTCTTCTCCCCCTGAGTCCTCTCGTTCGCCTTCTCTCCCGTCTCCGCAGCACCCACGTTGAAGCCTCGAGTGGCTGCTTCTGCGTCTTCTTGACTCGGTAGATCAAAGCTCTTGTTTTTCTTGTTCTTCTTCTCCTTTGTCGCCGAAGCCTCGACCTTCTCGGTGCTGTCCTCGGGAGCTTGCTCCGGCGGATCTTCTACACTGCCATCCTGCGCTGTATCTCCTTTCGAGTCCTGTGCACCTCCTGCGGGTACAGGTTTCTCCTCCGGCACGACCACCTGATCGGCGCCAGCTGCAGTCTGTTCCTGTGACTCCTGAGGAACCTCCTTCTCCTCGCCTTCCTCTGTTATCATGGTCGCCGGCGCATCCTTGCCTTCAGGCGCGCTCTTGTCCGACTCTATTTGCTGGTTGAGAAAATGCTCGTCGCCGTCCTTCAGTACCGGGTTCTGCGGGTTGGTTTTCTCCAGATTTTCTTGGTTCTGCTTCGCGCGTGCGAAGGAGGGGAGGGAAAAGTAAGAGGACATGATGACCAGGTGTTGGGTAATGTGTAAAGTTGCGCTGAGAAGAAACGAGTACTCACAACGCTCTAGACATAATATATGTTGGATTACCACAAGGATGACGATGTCGTTACTCGAGTCCACCTGCAGTCGTCCTCGCTACGTCACTGTGCTTCAGAGCTCGCGCTGGCGGGCCTCCTCGTCACGTGGGCGGGGCGACGCCGACCTGTTTGGGACTTCGTCTCACGCCACCGCCACCAACACTTCTCTTATAACATGAAGGGAATGAGTGAGACATGGTAGAACGGGTGAAAGCAAGTTGCAATGGGCCACGGATGAGAGATGATATGCAACTACTCGAGACAGCGAGTCCGGTCCAAGGTGCAGAAGACCCGGTGCCTGGTTCAATGAATACCTACCGTTCCTCTCCAAGCTTTACATACATAGCTAAGGTATATACTGACAAGGTGTCCAAGGGAGGGTACAAGCTGTTGAAAGCCTCGCTGCAGCGCCTCTTCCGTAGCTGCTTGGAAGGAAACGATTTCTGCCGGTTCTTCATTCTCTTCATTTCCTCTTTGTATATTGATCAGACCCTACACCCCTTGTTATAAACGTCGAAGGATCACCAAGCAAGTCACAGAAAGCGATGCTCATATCAAATCCACCAACCCTTCTGAAAGGCGCAAACGCATTGTCGAGTATATCCCCCCTTCAAGTAAGCCACATGAGACATCACAGTTCGGCGAGCGTTCAACCTCCCTGGTATTTCTTCATCCTTCGCAGCTCACGCCTCCTCTTTCTTACTTCGAGGCCTCGAAGTTCTCCTGCATTCTCTGAAGCCATGTTTGTCAAAATTTTACCACAGTGTCTAAGACCCTGTCCTTCAATGTCTCGAGTGACTCTCTGGAAGCACAATCTCGCCAAATGCGGCAAGCGTCCAGGAGGTGTCGCGAAGCACGTCACCGTCGAATACAGAACCCGATACTGCTCGGCGAACACCGTGGCGAACGTGGTGATGGTGAAGGGTGCATGGAGGGTGAGTATGCGAAAATCAAGGAGTTAAGAGAATGCTCAGAAATGATCATAAGAGGGAGAAGAAACAAGGCTGATCATGGCCACCTCAGGGCGAGCCAACCTCAGAGCCATTGAACCCAAGGCGCACATAAGCCACGGGGAGCGCTGTCTGAGCCAGCAGACTCAGCAGTTGCGCCGCCGCCATCCACAACATGTGCGGTAAGTTGCACCTCGAAGACCACACACAGTCGTGCGCGCGAGTATGTTCATCGCTCTGACCACAGTGGGTTCGTAAACCCAAGGAAGCAGCTCTTCATTGTGCCAGTGGCGATGGATGGCAGACCCCGCCAGGCTATTATCTCGATTGTACAGGGCAGTCCGAGCAGTTATAGGTAGAGTCCTCAACGGTAGCTTTCAGTTCGATCGAGTCGATAGGATATATCGACCTCGTTGATGCACGTACATGTCTGCAGTGACGTCCCCTGAACTCGAACATCGTTAACGGTGCGAAGTATGACGGAAATCAAGTGAAGCCGCACCCTTAGGCAACCGTACGTCAAGTGATAGGTGGATGGCCCGTGTTTACGCCGATTCACGCTCATGTGACTTCCCGATGCGGATGGTGCGCTTGGTGTAACTGTTTTTCTTCACTTCCCTCTTGAGCTCGAACGCGAACGCCGACCTTCAGTCAAGTACTCAGTCAGCAGTCGCAACGTCGAAGCCACGACGTGACGTCGCACACACGCACACAAGGGAACACATACGCACCATCACGTCGACCTGTGCATGTAAACGAACCGAAGCAGGTTCGCCACCTGGCCTTGCAAGTCTGCGGACGTGTCGTCGCATCAAGCAACCAGTCCGCACCACCATACTCACGTTGAGGTAAACAGTGACACAAAAGTCAACATTCAGAGAACAGGATCCGAGACCATCTACCCGATAAACAAAGTCACCATGGTAGGGCTAGGAGGTGGACTCATGTTCATGGGAACGGACGCGCGTGAGCCGACCGGTGAGTGCTCGTGCCCGCCAACCCTTCCGAGATGGCGCGCGTCCTTCGTGCGTCCTCTTCTGTCTGTGATGTTGAAGCTGATGAGGCAACGCCAGGTCGCGACGAAAGCATCGTCAACGGAACCGCCAGCGACATCGTCGATTTCGACGACTCTGACGCCGATGAGGATTCCGAGGTGAGTCGAGCTACCCAAATTCCACGATGCCACAGTTTCTGCGTATCCTCCTCCTCCTAGTTGACCTATGAGATGATCTGACCTCCTGCCCCTCCAGAACGAGGACTCGCACGCGGGTGAAGCGTCGCGCAAGCGCCAGGCCTCCTCGGCAGCCGATGGCGGCGAAGAGTCCACGAAGAAGGCTCGCGTAACAGGCGGCCGGGCTCCGGTTGCGAAGCGCGTCGTTGCCGACTACGATAGCGATGACGGGCGCATTATCGAGTTGAAGCAGCAGGGTTACTCCGACGAGTGGGTGGCGGCCAGGCTGATCGAGGAAAACCGTATCCGCTATGTCCCCAAGACGGTCGGGAGTCGCTGGCTTCGTTTGCGCAAGGCACTCGAGGCGGCGGAAGACGAGAGGCTTGATGACGAACTGAGTGATTGGCACGTCGGCGAAGTAAGTGGCGTCTTCTCTTGTTCCATGATGATGAGCGATCCGAGACTGACCGAAAAGCAGGACGAGCTACTTCACGAGAGCATCAAGCTCATCGACGAGAAGCTCGAGGTGGAGTTCGAGAAACTGAAGGAGCGGAAGTGGAGGGAAGTCTCTATCAACTTCGCCGCCCGTCTCGAGAAGGAGATGAAGATTTACGGGAAGAAGTACACCGCCAAAGCATGCAAAGAGCGCATGGAGGGACTCCAAGACGGCACCGCGTCATTGCCGATCGAGCTCGACCCGGATCAAGAGGGCCGCAAGAAGACGAGTGAAGCACGCATCGCCGCCGCCAAGAAGGCTCGCAGGGAGAGAGTGGCCGAGCAGCAGCGTGCCGAAGACGAAAAGACGACTCGGCTGGAGAAGAAAAAAGTGGATGATGCAGAGAAGGAGCGGAAGCGGATCGCCGAAACCCACGAGCGTGCAGCTGAGAAGGCGGCCGAAGCACGTATGAAGAAGGACAGGAAGCAGGCGGTAACGGACCAGAAGGCCAAGAAGCAAGCCGTTCTGGCGCAGATAAAGGCTCAGGAAGAGTGGCTGAAGACGAAAGCCCGGGTTGAGAGAGAGATCTTGGCCCGCTTGTCTGGCAAGCCACCACCCCGCGTCCGCCACTCGCGTCGTCGTCGCTCTGGCAGGGACTCGACGGCGGAAGGGGATGAAGATGATGGCGATCAGGCCGATGGGAGCGATAACGACGACGACGAGCCCGCGGTGGACTTCGAAGAGGACGAGGAACAAGGCCAGCTAGGTGACATCTCCGACTACCTCGCCAACACCGTCGCCTCCCCCGCCTCCGGGCCAGCGAGCGCCGTCGACGCCCCAAAAGCCGCCGGCAAGGCCGAAGTCACCAAGGAGACGCTCCTGAACCCCCGCAGCATCCTGACGGACAGCGAGCTGGACGTGCTGCTGTTCGAGCGCAAGCTGGCCCGGCGCAGCGTGCGCGAGACGCATCCCGAGGTCGTCGCGCGTCTTGCGGCGGCGGACGAGGCCATTAGCGCCCCCGAGCTCGTCGACCGCCTCCGGACCGACTTCCTCAAGACCAACGGCAACCGGGAGGCCAAGATTCGTCGCTTGCGGGAGAGTGATGCCGGGAAGAGCGCGGCGGGCGCGGCTGGGGTCACGGCGACGGATCTCGAGTTCCGGAAGGGGTACGAGGGCTACAGTGGGGTGCACAGCAGCTTGTTGGGTGATGAGTAGGGGAGAGAGAGGGAGGAGGGAGAGAGCGGTGGAGCGGATGACGGCGGAGGACGAAGTGGTGTTGTTTGCGGTTCACGGGTGGCTGGCGTGCGGTTTTATCGATCAATGGCGTCTATATCATGGAGATGCGGTTCAGGCGATGGGCGAGCCTGAGGATTTTGCATGACAACAGACGATCGGATAGCTTCGAGGCGAATGACCTCCAATATCAGGTCTCACATTAGGACTCCTGGTGTACGATACGGTACCTGATGCATCGGTTCGCGATGTGGAGAGTGTTCGACCACTCCAAGCTGAGCGTCTTCCTCAACGGACGAACTCACCACCAGCCGGATAGCGGTCCAGTGCTTCGTCAAGACACCGCGGAGCCGTGACTTTCCATTTGCGCATAGTGAGAAGCCGTCCTCCCGGCAAATTGGGTACATACAAGTAGATGCCTGCCTTCAAGCTCCCGTCTCTAGAAACGCGTGCCTAGGGACAACAGCTCTCGGGCCAGCATATCAAGACGTCCTATGACGAGGTCTATGCCCAGGCCATCGACACTGAGGGCTCGTTTAGATGCTGCTGTCAGACTCAGTCAAACATGGCTGCCAAGGGAGCGTCCATTAGACTCGATAAGACCAGAGCCTCGTGGTGCCGGTAGCCACGTGCCATGAGCCGCTCGATCTCGCATATGCTGAGCGGAGAGACGTCGCAGGGTGTCACTTCTCAACAGAACAGTGACGAACATGGGGGAATGGTAGTAGGACAACGGAGGAGATCCGGCATAGGATGTGTGACAGTCGTGCTGCGGTCCCGGCCGTGCCAAGCCCATGTGTTGTCTCCATGGACCATGTCTCACACATTCTCGCGCAGTGCCACACGGATGGATCCATCCAGATTCATTTCTAGGGTGAAGAGTCCAGAGTCAAGGACGGGGAGAAGCACAACAAAAGCGAAAGGGGGGGCACACAAAGACCGATGCGGCTGTGCTGCTAAAACCGTACTGGACTGTAGCGGACGTCTTCCGCTGGTGAAACAAGGACCGTGTCCGTGCCTGCACGTCCAAACTTCCACCTCGCCTCTCTCTCTCTCTCTCTCTCTCTCTC